>Ga0070765_100000334_pt1 | contig 28007 bp, 21 predicted proteins | sample HubBroMetageWFT5_FD_71516 | JGI IMG/M metagenome (GOLD analysis project Ga0070765, IMG submission 71516) | Warmed and freeze-thawed soil microbial communities from the Hubbard Brook experimental Forest, New Hampshire - Hubbard Brook CCASE Soil... | ecosystem: Environmental > Terrestrial > Soil... | reverse complement strand
CGATAGGGTCGAGGTCGCGACTAAGTTCCGAGCGCTTGCATGCCATGCGAATATAGCCAGCCCACGCCGATCTCCGCGCAATCTCTCGCGGTAGCGCGGTCACACAAAGCGTGTGCGATCTCTTTCTGCGACGAACTCGTTGAGCTTTCCATTGCGCGGCGCTGAACTGATCAATGCCAATACGAGGGTCGCTACTGAGGTATGAGAGTCGGAGCCGGTCTTCCGGCCAATACGGCGTCGATATTGTCCAGTGCCAGCATCCCCATCGCCACGCGAGTCTCCACGGTCGCACTGCCGATATGCGGCAACAAAAACGTGTTCTTAAGCTCCCGATATCCTGGATGGATTTGCGGTTCTCCGTCGAATACGTCCAGTCCGGCGGCGGCCACTTGTCCGCTCCTGAGGGCAGCAATCAAATCTTCGTCTACCACCAGCCCACCGCGTGCCGTGTTGACGACGACCGCGCCGCGGGGGAGCAAGCCGATGGATTTGGCATTCAGGAAGTGGCGAGTCTCTGGAGTTTCGGGAGCGTGCAGACTAAGAAATTGGCTAAGCCGAAGGAGTTCGTGCGGGTCTTCATGATAAATCGCGTCTTCTTCGAGGCTGTGGGGCAGCTCTGTGGCATTGCTATAGTGAATCTTCATCCCGAACCCCCTCGCGCGACGCGCCATCGCTTGCCCTACTTTACCCATTCCAAAAATGCCCAACACTTTGCCGCCTACTTGCCAGCCCAACAACATGTTCGGACTCAGAGGCCGCCAAGCTCCTGTTCGAACGAGTTCTTGCGCCTCGTACGCGCGACGCGAAGCACCCAAGAGCAGCAGCATGGCAATATCCGCCGTTGCTTCGCTGTTGGTGCCTGGTGTATATGCGACGGCGATCTTCTTCTTCGCCGCCCCTTGCAGGTCAATGTGATCAAACCCCACCGAATAGGTGGCGATGACTCTTACTGTCGGCGAAACTCTCTGGAAGAAGGTGGAATCCAGGTGGTCCAGGAGAGTGACGAATATAGCGTCAGCCCCGTCTACCGCCGCCAACAACTGCTCTCGGGTGAAAGGAGCCGCATTCGGATTGCGCCTTGGTTCGTAGTCGCGGTCGATACGGTCTTCAACTTCCTTTGGAAATTGGCTTGTGACAACCAAAATTGGTTTCGTCATGTTGGAGTCTCCGATTTTGGACCTTTGAATTGAATCCGCTGCCAACACGCATGCTCTTTTCCTGGAGTATCTCCTCAGATCTTCGTGCCTAGTTCGGGTAGGGCACGCGCAGCAGCGTTCCGGACGTCGAAGGCAGCACATACCGAAAGCCGAAATAGACCATGCTGAGACGCGCATTTTTGGGATCGCCTGGAGCCACGTACCAGGGGGCGCGAGTCAGATAGGAATATTGAACGTACGATTGCAGTGCTCCATACCTTGGGTTCTTCCAGAAAGTCTGAAGCCAATCGAAGGTCACCTGCTGAATAGCCCGGTTGTTTGTATTGGGCGAGCCGGGCCCGCCGAACCCGATAATTGTTCCGGGATGTGCGGTGTTCGTAGTGTCGGGGAAGAAATTCCGTCCGTAATAATCCGCGCCGTAATAAACAGCGAAAGCCTCTTTCTCGCTGGCTATCCACTCGAGGCCAGCGGAGCCAGCGCCAGCATGCACCATCGAAAGACTGACATCAGTGCCGGCCAAGTTTGGTCGAACCACGAGTTCCGGACCCGTTGCCACAAGGTAATGAGCGCCGCCATCGCTCCAAAACGCATTTCCAAGGAGAAGGAGCTTCGGCCGCAATTCGTAATTGGCGGCGACCTCGCCGCCACCGCCGTAAGTATTGTGCTTGTTAAAAGAAGTTGACCCCACGGGGATGACCGAGGCCTGGGCGCCGGTAAACAGCCCAGTGATTTCTGCATGGAAATGTCTGCCCGAAAAATCCCGGTCATACGTGACCTTGGAAAGGATGTCTGGCATAAGATTGGCGGCTCCGGCGTTGGCGCCGTTATCGAACAGCGTGCCAACGGAAGTGAACTGCGAGGGAAGCGCGACGTAACTGCCGATATATTGATTCGGATCTTCAATGCCAACACCCATGGCCCAGTGTTCGTTGGGGTGATAGGCGACACGGAACTCGGCAGCGCGGGTGTAAGGCACTCCCACTCCCATGTTTTGATCCTCGTTATAAGTAATTGCGAGATCCGGGGGCATTGGCCCAATACCCGTGCGGTTGGGAGTCAGCCAACTCCACGTTTGTCCAGCAAGAAATTCCCATTTACCTCGTTTTAAATCCACAAAATAAAGCCGGAGACGATTGGTATGCTGATTTACGCTCTGATAGACACCGGTAGCATCGTTACCGCCGAAATCGCCTTCCACATAGCCGATGATATCGTTGCCGTGAAAATTCTCTGTGACCTTGACGTTCAGTCGAGAAAACTGCGCCGTGGTTCGGAATTCGGACACGCGTCCCTGGGCGGTGTTGCTGTAGGGTATGCCGCCAAAGTTTGTTGCAATATTGCTCTGCGTGTTAGTCGTGCGAAAAATGTTTTCGAAGTCGACGAACCCGCCGAGAGTCAATATCGCGTCACCCAGTTTGATGGACCCGATAGGCTCTTGTGACTTTGGCTGTTCTGCACTTTGCTGAGTTGCCTCTTGCCGGACATAGGCGGGTCTAGATGCCGACGCCGGCGGAGGTGAGGATGCCGAATCACGAACCCCGGTTTCGCCTTCCATCGGCGATGGCTGGGGCGATGGCTTGTTCATGGCCACGGCCGCCGGACCGTTCTTCGATTGTTCTTTCAAGGTCTCAATTTCGTGCTGTTGGTTTGCCAGCTGCTTCTGCGTTTGCTGCAATGCCTCACGGAGAGCCTTAACCTCGGCAGACAGGTTCGTATCGTCGGCCGGAGAATTCGGATCTTGACCGTTGGTCTGTGCCAGCATCATTCCCGGCAGAAATAAAAGAGCAAAGAATAGGCAGATCGGCTTCATAGCTAGACAGCCTGTGCACTCTTCCGCGCGTGGCCGGTTTCGCGCAAGAACATACTGAGCACGATGGCGAGGACAATACCCGCGATCCAGAAGATGCCGCTCTGGCGGAAGTGGGCGACGTGATTTTGCGTGCTGGCAAAACCCTTGCCGAGCAAATCGGCGAAAATGGGTCCGATCAGCGCGGTCACTCCGAAGGTAAGGAAGTTAATTCCCCCTGTCGCGCTTCCTTTGACCTCGTCAGGATTCACTTCCTTGATGATCGTGTATGGAATCATCGCGGCGCCCGACGCAATGCCGAATAGGAAGCAGCCTATGGCCGCAGCCGTGTGGCCTGTAGTGAAAGTGATTTCCGCCGCGGACAACAACATGGCGATGGCGCCTCCGATGAGCACAGGCTTACGACGGCCCACAAAATCCGCGAGCCAGCCGAGCAGCGGACAACCAATCACCCAGCCCAACGGAACCAAAGAACCCGTTACCACTGCATCGTGGAAGCTGAACATCCGGTCGCGCTGAAAAAAGGCCACACCCCAAGTCATGTCACCAATGGTGGTGGGCACAAATAGGAGCCCTGCCACAACGCCGCACAGATACGATTGCGGGTTGCGAAATACAATCGAGTAAGGACGCAACACGGACGCCCAGCCGGAACGGGCGGTTTGCGGCCGGGCTTCCGACGGCGTGACCACGAATAGGAGTACGCCGACTACGATGCTGGCGATGCCGAGCCAATGCCAGATGCTTTGCCATCCGACGCCGTGCTCGAGCCAAGGGCCGACGACGAATTGGCCCGCTGACCCACCGAGCATACCGAGACATTGTGTGAAGCCGATTGCTGTGGCCAGCCAGCGTGCGGAAAAGCCATGAGTGGCCAGATAAACCGCGCCAGTGAAAGCAAACGCTGAACCCGCGCCCTGAAGGAGCCTTCCGGCGTAGCCCGCTGTCGCGGTCGGAACGGCAAACAGCAGGCAGCCGATAGCCAGGATGAAAATGCCAACGGGCACAGCTTTCTTTGCGCCGACGCGGTCCAGCGCAGCACCGGCAATAAGGCTGGTGGTGGAATAGGTGTAGTAGTAGGTCCCGAGAATCGCGCTGACGCCGATGGCGCTGGTGCCAAATGCGGTTGCCAGATGCTCGATCATCACCGCCGGCGCTGACCTGGAGGCGTACTCGAGAAAGTAGAAGCAAAGGGCGAGTCCCCAGGCGATTTGGTAGCCGTGAACTCGCCATCCGCTGGTTGCGTCGGCTGCAAGAGGTGCTGCGATTGGCTTTGTCGTCATTTGATCAGGCTCGTTTAGCGAAACAGGTTTGTCTTCGCGAGGTCGATAATTTCATCGCCCCGTCCGCTGAGAACCGCTTTCATCATGAACAGGCTGAAGCCCTTGGCTTGTTCCAGAGTTATCGACGGGGGCATCGCAAGTTCCTGACGCGCGACGAAGACCTCAACCACGGCAGGACCGTCGTGCTTCAGAGCTTGCGCAATCGCTGGCTCTACCTGGTCCGGCGTTCTCACCGTCAATCCCAAAACTCCGGCCCCTTCGGCGATCTTCGCGAAATCCGGGCTCTGCAGGTCGGTTGCAAACTCGAGGAAGCCGGAGGCCTTCTGCTCCAGTTCCACAAACGCTAGCGATTCGTTCTTGAAGATAATCACCTTCACCGGCAATTTTTCTTGTTTCAGCGTGATGACATCCCCCATGAGCATCGAGAAGCCGCCATCGCCCGAGAACGAGATGACCTGGCGACCAGGATAGGCAGCTTGCGCTCCGATAGCCTGAGGCATTGCGTTGGCCATGGAGCCATGGTTGAAGGAACCCATGAGACGGCGCTTGCCGTTCATTTTGAGATAGCGTGCCGCCCAAATGACGGGCGTACCCACATCGCAAGTGAAAACCGCGTCTTCTGCTGCGAGTTTGTCGATCACGCTCGCAACGTACTGCGGATGAATAGGCCCTTTGTTGGAATTGGCAGTTGCAAGGTCATCCAGGCCTTTGCGTGTTTTGCGATAGTGTCCCACCGAATCGCTCAAGTGCTGTTGGAATTGGTTCTGCTCCAGTTTTGGAAGCAGTGCTCGCAGAGTGGTTTTTGTATCTCCAATGAAGCCGAAGTCCAGTTTGCTGCGGCGTCCCAAGTGCTCACCGCGAATATCGATCTGCACGATGACCGAGTCCTTGGGATAGAAATCACGATAGGGAAAGTCCGTTCCGAGCATCAACAAGACTTCGCAATTCATCATGGCGAAATAGCCGGAAGAAAACCCAAGCAGTCCCGTCATGCCTACGTCAAAGGGGTTGTCGTACTCGATGAATTCTTTACCGCGATAGGCGTGTACGATAGGCGCCTGGAGCTTGCCGGCAACCTCTATCAGCTCCGCATGGGCTCCGGCGCAACCCGCACCGCCGAGGATGGTGATCTTTTCCGATCGATTCAGGAGTTCGCCCAAGACATTGAGTTCTTCGTCAGATGGACAAACGCTGGATTTTGGTTGGTGAAAATGTACCCGCGGCCCACTGACGGCATCTTTAAGAGCTACGTCCCCGGGCAACACAATCACGGAGACTCCACGCTTCGAGATTGCCGTCTGAATTGCGGTTTCCAGGATGCGAGGCATCTGTTCGGGCTCGGAGACAAACTCGCAGTAGTCGCTGCATTGCGCGAAGATATGTTTCGGATCGGTCTCCTGAAAGTATCCGCTGCCAATCTCGCGACTCGGAATATGTGCGGCGATAGCGAGTACGGGGACACGGTTCCGTTGACAGTCATAGAGGCCATTGATCAAATGCATGTTTCCTGGCCCGCAGCTTCCGGCGCAGACCGCGAGCTTGCCCGTGAGATGGGCTTCGGCTCCGGCAGCAAAAGCCGCCACCTCTTCATGCCTCACGTGGACCCACTGGAGAGTCTTCTTAACTCGTATTGAGTCCGTGATGCCGTTCAGCGAATCGCCGACGACGCCGTAGATTCTCTGGACACCCGCTTCAGCCAGAACATCCACCAACAGTTCCGCCACTTTCTTACTCATGCCCGCACCTTCCTTTGGCTTTTGAATGCACGACGACTAAAAGCATCCTGTCGGCCAAAGATGTTGTTGGCTTAGGTCGCTGAAAAGAGGCGCGTTACTGTTTCCGAGAAGGCTCGGGCTGCAGGACTGCTGTCAACACGTTCACTCAACTGCCTGTGCCTTGACTTAGGCGGAGGATTTGGCGGTGCCGTTCTTTCGAGAAAGCGGAACGTCCGAACGGTGGGCGGCAAACAACTGATCGGCAGACGCCAATACGAGCAGGATCCAGAAGATTTCGGCAACCAGTAGGTGCGTCATCTGCAGCCAGACAGGCGCCAGCAGCATCACGTTCATTGCGCCGAGCGCAATCTGGCCACTCAGCGTAATGGTAAGGGGGGGCGCCCATGCGGAGCGCTGTTGCTTTCGCCAGAACGCGTAAAGCAGCCACAAAACATAGAGGGAACCGATGACCGCGGCGATAGGATGAAGAACCCTCAAGCGCAACAGACCGGGACTGCCCGACGAGAAGTCTTGCAGAACCGCGTGCCGCAGCGAGTCGGCCGGAAAGATGGTGTCACCAAGACTGGCGAGCGAGCCGGTCATTCCAATGACCATTACCGACACCATACCAATTCCCGTCGCGATCATCTGATAGGGCGTTCGGACCGCGCTAAAGCGCCGACCGCCGCTGGAAATCCACCTCGCGGTTAGTGCCAGCGCGGCAAGCAGGAGAAGGGTATTTCCGAAATGCAGACACATAAAGAGAGCGTGGGTTGCGGATCGGTCCAAGCCGCCAAGGTGATTGACCAAGACCAGCAGGGCACCAAGGATAGCTTCATTGAACAAAAGCACCGCTGCAGCAACAGCCGAGTAGCGAGGCCAGTCGCCCTTTGCGGTGCGACGCCAGCACCAAATCGAAAGAATGGCTACAAGCACAAGCGACACACCGCTTGTTACCCGGTGCGTGAATTCGATCACTGTTTGAGTTTGAGGTGTCGTGGGAAGGAATTCACCGTTGCAGAGAGGCCAGTGACTGCCGCAACCTGCCCCGGATCCAGTCGCGCGCACGTAGGCGCCCCAGACGACGACGGCGACGTTGTACGCAACAACGAACCACGCAAAGCGAGCGAGCGAGACTCGCCCGATCTCGGAAATGCTTGCCGGGGCCGCGTTTCGGTTAACGACGCTAGTTCCGATCAGTTCGTGACTTGCAGCAGCGGCAGGCGCAACCCTTTGCATAACCATCCCAGTCTCAACGCAGCCTTCAGGCCATCACGGAAGTCTCGCCTCCTGGTTCCTGTCTGTCAACAATACTGCCCGGGACAGCCGAAACATCCGGAGGCGATGCGAACCTTCGGTAGATAACCCGCAAAGCCGCAACCAAGGGTATCGAAAGATAGATTCCCACAATTCCGCCCACTGCGCCTCCCACCATGACCGTGAATATCGCGAGCAGGGGATGAATTTCGAGTTGGTGCCCCATGACCCGCGGCGAAATGCCGTAGTCCATCGAAATGCGCCAGAGACCCAGCAGGGCAAGCATCCAAATCCAATGCGCGTGACTGAGAGCTCCCGCCGTAGCGATGATTACGGCGGCGGTCATCCATCCGGCCACGGGAATGAATTCCAGTATTCCGGCAAGAACGCCCAGCACTATCGCGTTTGGAAAACCCAACAGGAGCATCGCGCTCGAACAATAGATAAGGGAGAGCCCGCCAAGGATCACTTTTGCCCGGATGTAGCGCTGTAACATCACGTGCAATTCGTCCGCCAGCGATCGCATGGCGGCGTGATTTTCTTTTGTAGACACGAGGTTAATGACCTGATTGGCAAGATTCTCTCCGTCGCTCAAAAAAAATAGAGCGAGAATGGGGATCACGACAAATCCGGCAAACGCCTTCGGCGCGAATTCTTCGATTGTCGCGGCCGCGCGCTCGACATTCGCGCGATGGTGCTGGAGGAAGATTCTGATCTGGTCGGCTCGCTCATCGGCCCAGCCGAAGTTATTTCCGAGGTTGTTGGCAATTTCTCCCGAGGAGACTCGTTCCGTCAGGGTGGGAATTGACGCGAGAAACTGACCAGCATTCTTACCAAAATGCGGAAAAAGACCATGCGAGAGAAGAACGATGAAAACGATCAGAGCGAGATACGCTTCCAACACGTGCGGGCCCCGCAGGTTTTTGAAAAAGAGAGAGTGCCGTTGCAGGAATCGCACGATCGGATTGATCAGATATGCGAACAAGATCGAAAAGGCAAAAATGACGATAACAGTGCGCGCGACGTAGATGACGGCAAGCACAATCGCGAAAAGAAGGATTGTCAGTAAGGCACTTGCTGTCTTGCGATCAGGAAAAACCATGAATCCCCACAGGCAGCCGGATCAATCCTTCCGACTCTCCAACTTTTGCTTGATCGCTTCAAGGGCCCGTTCGAGCGAAGAGCGGGTTCTGTCCACGGCAACTTTTCTCACGATTCCTCCTTTAAGACCAGTCAACCCGGCCTGCTGTGAACCTTTGAGGGTGATCAAATAGAAGCCGCGGTCGGGATTCTCCTGGTCTGGCACGCAAATGGTCAAGTCCAGAGCGGTCTCGAAGTAGTGGCTGGCATAAAGCTGCTTCACAGCAACGGCGTAGGCCGGATGCGTCGAACGGGCGTCCCGGTAGACGATGGCCTGCACAATCCGAAGGGTCGGTTTGAGTCCAAATTGTACTTTCTCCCAATAAAATTCGGACTGAATATTTTCTGATTCTGCATGCGGATAGTCGAGCAGATAGCGCTCCAGTTCGGGCAAATAAACGGGCAGGGCCTTCGAACGGCTGAGCAAAGATGCAAACGTATCTCCCACAACGGCCGGGTGATGCTTGTCCATGTAGGTTCCAAGGGCCGCGTTTCCTCCTTGTGTGTATCGCTGGATCGCCTCGAGCACCATCTTCTGTGCGAGCTGGTTGGCCTGATTTGCGGCGTCTGGCGCAGACCAATTCACGGACTGTTTGAACTCATCCATCGCGTCGGCGGGCAGCTGGACGTCGCATTCGCCCGGCTTACAATTTTTTAGTTGCTTGATGTCGTCCGCCTCCAGAGTGAAACCTTCGAGGTCGGAAAGCTGTGGCGGATCGCTGAACTTTCGAATTGCGAGATAGCTGGGAAGTTTGCGAAGCGCATCGATGTCCGAAGCGAGCTTGAGATATTTCTCGGGAGTCGACTGCACGTACACGGAGCCGAATACAAACACTTCATCCGGAGTGGGGGACTCCACCACTTTCGCAATCGCTTTTCCGTTTCGGATCGCCGCAATCTGATCATCTTTCAATCCGACATAGTCGCGAAAGAATTTGAATGGCTCAACGTTTTGGGCATTAGAGGCAGGAAGCTGAACGAGGGGAAGTAAGAGCAGGATGGGAAACAACTTTCGGAATTGGATTCTAGCTAGCATTGTTCTGGGCATTCCCTTCCTATCATTTCTTGTCCAACGCGAGCAAAGCAAACAATACCGGAAGATAGAGGATGGAAGCAAAGAGCAACTGCCGTGCAGAAGCGGCGGACATTCGAAAGGCAAAGCGCGCACTGTAGCAGAGAAAGGCGCTTCCGAGAACAATAGCGCCACCAAGATAAACGATTCCAGACTCACCCCGAATTGCAGGACCGAGGGCCACTGCGAGAAGCGCCAAGGATGGAAGCAAGGTTTGCCAGGAGACAAAGCGATTCTTGGACTTGCCTTCAGGTAGTACGACGTACCCGGCGCGCGCATAGTCTTCGCGATACATCCAAGCAATAGCCATGAAGTGGGGAAATTGCCAGAGAAATACGATTATAAAAAGCAGCCAGGCATCGCCGTCGAGGTGTCCGCAAGCGGCAGCCCAGCCGATCAGTGGCGGCGTGGCACCCGGAAGCGCGCCGATCAACGTGCAGAGAGGGGTTTTCCGTTTCAGTGGTGTGTACAAGAACAGGTAGCCCAGTAGAGTAAGGACGGACAGCAAGGACGCGAGCGCATTGGTTGTAATAGCCAAATAGACGGCGCCAATAACGGAGAGTGACATTCCGAACCACAAGGCGTGAGATGGCTCGATTCTTCGCGATACGAGCGGCCGGCGCGCGGTTCGCCGCATCAGCGCATCGTACCGCAACTCGATCAGCTGGTTGAGGGTCGCGGCACCGCTGGCGACCAGTACGGTGCCAATTAAAGTGTGAAGCAGAGAAGTCCAGGGGAAGTGTGCAAACGAAGCAGGTACACCCATCCAAAAGCCGGCAGCGGCGGTGATGGCGATTAGAAAATTCACTTCCGGCTTTGTTAGCGACCAATAACCGGACAGAACGCCGGCACGAGCAAGACCGTGACGGCGCCGCACCGAAGCGATGTCGAGCTCCGACAGAATTGGCTCCGTTGCCATCTCTAGACCACCCCCAAGCTGGGTGGAAAAGCAGACCGGGTATGCGACAAGGTCAGAGAATGCAAGAAATCCGGAAGAATGTCGCAAGGCAGAGTTGCCAGAAGAAGGTGCAAGTACAAAGGCATCGACCATAGCGGCGGCCCAGTTGAGGCGCTTGGCCAGAGCTCAATAACGGGCTGCCAAAATGAGAGTCCGGCTGAGAAAAACGACATTGTTCAACCAATGCAGGCCATGCAATGCAGTCTCCAGGCGATTGTGTTGGAGCACGAAATCACAAGCTGAGTTGATTGAGCGTGTTACGGGCGACGAATGCAAAGACAACAAATGGCCGCGGACGCTGTTGCGTCTGCTGATTGACGAAATTGTCGATGATCTGTCGCGGAGCGGCAGCAGGTTCAGGAGCAGGCCGGTCCAAAAGCCAAGGCCCAGAGTGGACGCCGTTTTCCTATTGAGTTGGATTGGCCGGAAGGCTTCTCCAAGCACAAACCGTGGAGTCGAGATCCCCTAAGCCTGAGCTGCTGGGCATCCACCCATCCCGGTGCTGGCGTCCGCGGAAGCAGAAGTAAGTTTCGTCGCAGAACCCCGGGTTCGGGCAAAAGCCTGTGAAGAGTACAGCGCGACGGGCCAAACCAGATTGGCGCCAATCGCACTGAGAACGAACGCAACATTCATGATGTTACAGAGCGCAAAGAAGAGAAGCGCGTATGGAAAAAAACAGCGGCGGACAATGAACTCGGTATGGCGGGCGACGTACAAAAAGGGATTCGATGGCCGGCTCTCTGCGTGGGCCTGCCAGATTTTTAACAACTGCTCGGGACGATCCGCGGCGAGGCGGTGTCGTTCCCATCCTGTGGCGAGGAAGCTCGCGATCGCTCCGAACAGCAGCATGCCGCCGCAGAGCAGGTACATTCTGGCTCCCGAGCTTCTCCACAAGCCTACGGTCATACCGAAAAAGAGGCACAGATAGAAGAGGTAGTCGCATATGGTTTCCAGCCAGCAACCGAAGGCCGACTCTTGCAACTTTAAGCGAGCGACTTCGCCGTCAGAGCCGTCCAGAATGCTTGCCGATAGGCACAAAAATGCGCCGGCTAAAGTGTTCCAATAACCACCAAAGGCAAAAAACGCAGCAGAAGCAATGCCGACTCCTAGAGTGAAGAGCGTGACCATGTTGGCCGTGATGGGAAACTTGATGAGCTGCCGGCTGATCGGTATGGAGATGCTGCGGTTGAACCGCGCATAGATTCCGTCAGTGGGTTTGACGAGCCAGCGATCCAGTTTTCTTTCGGCGGAGCGAATATCTTGTTCCGTATCGACGCGTTGCCACAAATCTTGCGCGGCCGAAATGCGAGTGAGCGACGGATGACCTTCCACGGGAGCGTGTAGTTGCTGCAGCGTGGCAGCGTGTGCCTCGGAATGTTTCGCGAAATCGCGAATGGTTGCGGCGGTTAGCGCATAAATGCCCACATCTTTACCGCCGCTCTCGAGAACCACATCGATACCATCAGCGCTCGACTCCTTGGCCTTCTGAAGCAATGAGAAGTGATACGACGTTCTTCCGTCGAGGATGATCACGCGTTCATCGCACGCATGGGCCGCAACGACTCGTAGCCGTTTCGAGAGCGTAAGGTCAGCACGCGCTTCGACCCATCGGACAGATTCCGGAAGACGCCCAGTGGAGGACATCTCGGACTGGACCCAGCGCCTTAGGATTGGATCAACCAAAACCAGGATCTGTGAGGCTCCTAGTTTGCGCGCCGCCAAGATATTTCGAAGCAGAACGGGTAGTGAACCGACGCGAGCAAGTCCGGCTCCCAATTGTGCGTTGCTCGCGGTTTGCTCGGTCAACAGAATGGCGACGGTGAAGTCACGCTCCAACGCGCCGCCGAAACGATGATCGGTTTCTTCCCTGGTATTTTCTTCCGGCGGGTTCGGCGCAGTCCGTTGCCCTTCGGCATTTCCGCGACTACTCGACTTAGTCAAAATGAAAAGACAGATCCCGCCGACGGCGGTCCAGAAGAGTGCCCGCATCCGCCTGGCAAGTGCCAACGTCAATCCAATCGGCGCGCTAAGCCCAAACATCTTGGCGATGAGTATGTTTCCGCCCTCGAAGGTCCCGAAATTTCCGGGGTTGATGCTGCCAACTGCATTCACAAGCTTGGTCATCGCTTCGATGGCAAGGGCGCTCAAGAAACCAAACTTCACTCCCATGAGATGGAGGACCAAACAAACCTCCATCACGGACATGAAATGAGACGCCAGGGTCAGAAAAAAACTTTTCCAAAATGCTCCGCCGGAATTGTGATGAAAATCCAAAAGCGCGTTCTCGACGGACTGAATAAGAGCGTATTCTGTCTTGATCCATCTCTTAAGAAATGGCACCTTGGCAAGTAACCGCGCGCTTTTCGAAATGACCTGCCAGCGCTTCCGCATGGCCAATAGGGTCATTAGCCAGAAGACGCTCAGGGCCACGGCAAATAGGCCGGCATACAAACGCAGGGCATGAGAATGAGAGAGCACCGGCAGAGCCCCCACAAGCCCGGCGACGAGGACGATGATACCGGTTGCTAGGTAGAGTCCCCGATCGAGAGTCACAGACGCGAGGCCATTGGCCTTTGGTATGTCAGGGCTCAGACGCGCCGCCCGGACGGAGTCGCCAAAAGTTTGGCCGACGATACCGAGCTGTCCAGCAGCCTCTGCTCCAAGCCTTAGTCCCAGAAGTCGAAGAAAGGAAATCTTATGTTTGTGGTCATCGAGGGTCAGGTGCCAGGCCCAAGTCTTGAAGACATGCGAAATCCCCGCAGCCGCCAGGACCCAGATAAAACCCCACCCTACTTTGACCGCGTTCTCCCAAAGCCTGCTCGGGCCAGCTTGCCAAACGAGGTAGCCGAACAATGCTGCACCCATCAATGCTGCGAGAATTCGGAGCGGGACTCGCATTGCCGGTGAGATCCTAAGCATGGACCAGACTTTCCGCCTGCTTGCCGCAGAATTCCCGGTCAAAGATTCTTTCAACGTGTTCGAGAGCCTGGGGACTGTCGACGTCTTGCCAATGCCCGTCGCCAATATCGAAGGCCCGCAGTTTCCGTTGTTGCGCCAGCTTGCGCATGCCGTCCGATAACGAGCAGTCTCCGTTTTTCCTTGCCGATTCAAGGCAGTTGAAGAGCACCGGGGTGCACAAGAACATTCCGGTATCGAGAGCGCTGTAACGAGAAAGGTTTTTGCCGATCTCGACCACGTGATTTCCTTCACAGCGGACTTTGGTTGCATCGTCCAGGTCAAAAATGCGATCAATTTTGGGGTCGACCGCGAGGATTACCTCATCGTCGGCGACACGCTGTCGAATCAAGGCTCTGGCCGTTTCCGGCTCAAAAATGTGGTCCGACATCAGCAACAGGAATGGCTGGCTGAACTCCGCTTTTCCGGCTAGGGCAGAGACGCCATTCGCTTTGTGGTATTCCGGATTTTCGATCAATGTCACGGAAACGCCCGCGATCGTTCGATGGCTCAGCCACCGGCGAATTAAGTCGGCGCGATACCCGGCAACAATCACAAATTTTTCGATCCCCGCTTCGCGGGAGGACAACATGACGTGCTCGAGAAGCGGCACACCGCAAACCGGCACAAGTGGCTTGGGAACGCCGGCCGCGACAGAAGCAATTCGGCTCCCGTTGCCCGCCGCAAGAATCAGACATTGAGTAACGGCGCTCATTGCGTTGGCATCGCTTCCGCAGACACGACCGAGTTGCGCGATGGGTTCAGCATCTTGGGCGCGTAATCGAAATACTCGATGCTTACGTCCGTGGTTCCGAACAGGCGAGCATCGGTTACGCTTTGCGTGGAAAGTGGAAACCAGATAGGGCCATGCTTCTGATAGACCTGCACGAAATGGATGCTTTTGGTCCAAAACGAAGGTTTCTTGGCAGGTTTGCCTTCAGCACGGACGAGCGCGTAGTCCTCGGCATCCACCCAGATGCGGCCTTCGAACAGGTACGTCTCGCTCCGTTTAGGACGAACCTCCAAAACGTGGGCCGTGCGGCCTGCTGCGAGCTCCGTTCCGATAAGCGAAAACTCGTAATTCTCCGAGTTCAGCCTGGCGGCAGCGCGCTTCTCGGGCCGCGACGATTCCGTCTCCGACTCGAGCATTTTGTGCAAGACGTGCTTGTGCGCCGCTTGCCATCCGTCTTCGGAAAGAACCTCGAAATGCTTTGTGCCGTCCTTGTCCCCTTGCACCTGCACAAGCATTTCCGCGCGTTTGTGAAAGTTCTGATTCTCCAGGACGTATCGGCGCATCCCGGCGTAGCCTTCGATGGAACTCTGCCGCGCCAAATCATGAGCCGTCATCCGGTTCACAATTTCCTCGGCCGTCGGGTTCGTAGCCAAATACTGCGCCAGAGCGGGAAGTGCCGGCATCAGAAGGAAAGCAGAGAGTAGTAAGTGCATTTTCATTTCTAAAACTCCAAGACAAATTTGCCGCGGTATTCGCGCCAGGACGTGTTGAAAAACTGCCCGAACCTGGCACTCGCAAAGTTGTTCTGCACATCCCGCGGGTCGAAGTGATTGAAGAGATTGAAGACCCCCATTCCTACGCGGGCATGTAGATGCCTTTCGCCAAAGGACAGCGTAAGAGGGCGCGTTACCTGGAGATCGAAAGAAGAAAAGCGGGGGAAACGATCGACGTTCCGCGGTCCAACGTATTCGCGGAATTCGTTTTCCACGGAATAGGGAAACCCGGTATGAAGCTCGTAAACTGGGACCAGCGTCAGTTTCCATGGCGCCGATAGAGTGCTCCAGAACAGGAAACGATTAGGCGCGTCAAACGAGAGCCGACCTTGCGCGTTCGGTTGGATCACCGGCTGCGCCAGGTTGCCAAAGAACTGATTGAAGTCGTTGAGGTCGCCAAAGGCCCTGGACCGAACATACGAAGCGTTCAACACGTGGCGAGCTATCTGATAGCGGCCGGCCACCTGAAATTCGTGGTAGGAATCAGTGCCGGTGCTCGATAGAGCGAGGATGCCGGTTGTACCGGAAGAAGTGGGGGACACAATAAAGTCCCTGGAAGTGTTTCGTTGTTCATACGCGAGCCGAAGCGATAGGCCTGCGACAATCCGGCGGTCGAGTTCGAGATTCCACGATGTGCTGCGCGGGTTTTCGAGGTGGCCGGTGATCGTGTTCTGGTAGGAAACGGAGGAGTCCGCTTGGCCGAGAACGGTAACAGTGCGATTCGGAAGATCGGGAAAAACGGGGACCATGAGCGGAACACGGTCGTAGAAGAGACCGGCCCCGCCCTTGAGTAACGTCTTGCCATCTCCGGTGACGGCGAGAAGAAATCCGGCACGGGGAGCGGCGTGAGTGGAACTTGTGATCGTATCTGAGTCGAAGCGGACACCGAGGTCCAGCGTAAGACGCGGATTGATTGTCCACTGGTCGCCGGCGAACCAGGAGATCTCGTTTTGATTTGCCTGAAACGACGACGGAGCGATGAAGGAGATTCGTTCGACAGGTATGTCGGACACACCGTCGATCTCAACGGGCAGGAAGGCTTGGCGCCCGTCATAGGTGGAGTGCTCGTAACTCAGCCCAACGGTGAGCTGGTGAGAGCCGACGAATTGTTTGGGAGCAAACTGATAGGTTTCCTGAAAGCTGCTGCGTGAAGTTCGCCGTGCCTGCCGGTTGAAAAAACCGCCTTCGGTTGTTTCGAGCTGCAGGCGGTACGGATCGTTGCTTTGAGCGGTGATATCCGCGTCAAATCGTTTGTAGCTGAACTGCGAAATTAACAAGCCCTTGTCTCCGACGATGTAGCGGTGCTGAAGATAGGCTTGAAAACCCCGCTGATGAAAATCGGGTGTGGAAGGCTGGGGTGTGAAGGTGTTCAGGCCGAGGTAATCGAGCTTCTGCGGATACAGCGCAAACGATGCGGTAGCGGTTTGCTTCGCCGTGATGTTGAAATCGACCTGTGTGTAAGAGTCAAAACTCTCTAGTTTCGTATCGCGCTGGAAAGGCGGAAGGCTGTTCACGGGTGTACGTACATAGCGGTACTCGAAAGACTGCGTAATCGCGATGCGGTCCTTCACCATCGGCCCGGTAAACGTCATTCGCGGCGTGGCGGCGCCGAGGCCGTCGATAGTTCCATCGCGAACGCGCAAACGGGGAACGATGTTCTGGATGGAAAAGTGAAAGTTGTCGTAGTCGCTCGTCTTTGTAGCGACGGTGGCAACGGCGCCCGTGAACTTCCCGTATTGAGGATCATAAGGATTCGAAATGACTTGTACGGACGACACCACGTCGATGGGGAGATTGATCGCCGGACCGCCAGTCACAGGGTCGGTGACGTTGGCGCTGTTTACCAGCGAACCGCTCTGCGTATTGCGGGTGCCCTTGAGATTGACGTGGCCATCGGGCCCTCGAACAACTCCCGGAACGAGAGGAAGCGAACCCTCAAACCGTTCGTTCACATTGGGAGCATCACGTAGTGTCTTTTCAGAGATAGTTTCAGAAGGAGCAGGGTCTGTTGTCTCCGGCGCAGTTGCAGTTACGGTGACGGAGCTCTTCACCTCGGCGAGCTTCAGTTCCACTTCCGTCAAAAGAGTTTTGTCTTGTTCGACGATTATCGTCTGGGCGGCTTGCAGACCTGAAAAAAGAACCTCGATCCGGTAAGTTCCGGAGGCAACCGGCGGAAAAGCATAGTTGCCTTTCTCGTCCGTTTGGGTTTCGAGCACCACCGGGCCGGACAGTTTGACCGTCGCACCGCCGACGAAGGACCGCGCTCCAGAAGGGTCGCTGACAAAGACCACTCCTGTCACCCTGCCCGCGTTGTCAACGGTCTGCCTGGAAAATCCAGTCGGAGCCACGCCGCACGTGAAGACAAAACAGAAAAAAACCTTCATCGCCGATAGCGCTCTACAGCGCCGGGGACATGTGGCAGAAGTCCGTCTATACCTCCGATGCGTCCATCCGTGCATCTGCCTTGATGAAGCAGGAGTACTTCCAATGTCGGACCTTGAAAGTCTGCCGTGGATCTTGGTTCTTATCAGTGGCTTGAGAAATCTGCTCGCACGAGCAGACGCGAATCGAGGAGGGAAGCGGTGAAATCAGCGGCAAGGCTCCGACGGTTTAGGCGAGTCGTTGACAGGGTGCTTCGCCGTTCATGGTCGCATTTGTTGTTGAATAGAACGGGATCGAGCGCGGATGGATGGCGCTTCGCATGCAAGCTTGAGTACGTAACTCCGAACATCGTGGAGAAGAGACCGTCGTGAAGAACGTGCACTCGATTTCACGGCCGGAGCGAATTTTTGCTGGCAATTCTTGCGGGACGACCCGTAATCGCGTATGAGCTCTGCACAAGAGATCGAGACCGGCAGTTTTGCAGCCCCTCGCTGGGCGCCGTTTCGTCCGGATTCGATAAAGGTTGTGGACTGGAACATCGACCGCGGTCTGAAGCTGGGCGCGACGATCGAATTTCTCGCCGGGGCGAAAGCTGACATCATTTTGCTACAGGAAGCTGACGTAAACTGCCGACGAACTCATCACGCCAACGTTGCCAGGGAAATCGCCCAAAAGCTGCAGATGAACTACGTCTTCGGGCGGGAGTTCCAGGAATTAACCCAAGGCTCCAAAACATCTCCCGCCTACCACGGTCAAGCAACACTCTCGCGCTGGCCGCTATCGAAGTCGCGCATCATCCGATTCAAGAAGCAATCGGATTTTTGGCGTCCGCACTGGTTTCTTCCGGAAATTTCGCCTTTCCAAGAACGCTTGGGTGGCCGCATGGCACTGGTGAGCGAAGTAAATATCGCGGGCGAAACCATAATCACTTACAACCTGCACCTGGAAAGCAGGGGCGATGATGAATTGCGCTGCGCTCAGCTGAACGAAGTTTTGAACGACGTCAAGCGGTACACAAGGGACACGTCTATTTTGCTGGCGGGCGACTTTAATATCGACGCATCCTTGGGACCTGCGGCTGCCGCAATCAGCAGCGCCCAATTTCAGGATGCATTCGCGAACCGTCACGCGCCGACGACACCCACTTCATTTTGGGAGGATGGACGGATCATTGATTGGATTTTTGCGCGTGGTCGCGTTCGCAGCATCGAGCCTCTTGTTCACCGCTCGGTTTCGGCTTCAGACCATTATCCGCTATCCACCCATGTGGCTTTTGTCTAGCGCCATTGAGGTCCCTCGTTCGTTGATGGGAATGCGCACGCGGAACGCATAACGCTACAGCGCTTACGGGACTAGCATCCAGGTCACAGCCTCGACGTTACTGTCAAATCTCTGTCATGAATGGCGAATCTGGCCGTAATTGCGGAGCGACCTGAGCTTCTCCTTTCCGTTGAAAACAAAATGTATAGCTGATTCGTTGGTGAAGTCCGCCTTGGACACAGACGTGCTTCTGGGAGGCCGAGAGAAAGGGAGATCGCCAGTGACCTACGCATCGAGATCCGCAAATTTCGTTGGGCGCACCAATACAACCGCAATCAGCAAGCTCTTGCCCGTTTTCAGAACAAGAAAAAGGAGCGCGCGGCCAACCTCCTGCGAGTCACCAAGCCACGAGGCCCACGACGTCCCTGAAACCCGGGCGGAGGTCATAGGAAGGGAAGATTTTGAAAAGATGTTTGTCGCGTCGCGCCCGAAATTCGTAACGATAGCCCGCGCCATCCTTCGCAATAGAGAAGACGCCGAAGACGCTGTCCAAAATGCCTTCGTTTCCGGGTATCTCCACTTGCGGAGTTTCGAGGGGCGATCTGCGCTGAAGACCTGGTTCACGCGCATCGTCTTGAACGCTGCCTTCATGATCCAACGCAAACGTAAATCATCCACGATTCAACCGCTGCCCGAGAACAGCAATTCGCATGAAGTCAACTGGACGGAAAATATTCCAGCCTCCGAACCTGATCCGGAAATGGTTCATGCAAAACGGGAGACTCTTCAATTGATCGACGGGATCTTGAGAAAAATGAAACCCGTGCTTCGAGAGGCGTTCACGATGACTTACTTCGACGAGTTCTCGGGCCCAGAAGCTTGCGCCACGCAAGGTGTTTCCATTGGGACCTTCAAGGCGCGGCTCTTTCGAGCAAAAAGGCAGGTCTTTGATCAAACGGACCGGTCTCTGGTTGCTGCCATTCATAAGAAGATCCTTCCCGCGTCTGAACTCTTGAGACGTAAATAACTTCAGAGTTGGCGGGGACTTGTATCTGATGATCACTGTGAAAGCGAGCCAAAAACTCTTTACCTTTGTCGAGGTCACGAAACTTACCGGGATTTGTGCCGAGCATCTGGACAATTTTGCAAAGCGACATCGGTTGGGCTTCATTGCACGAGCCGCGGAGACTCAGGGCAACCAGATTGACGAATGGTTCTTCAAACCGTGGGACTTGATGGTTCTGGCGACGCTATTTTCGCGCTGTGCGCACTGAGGTCGACGCTCACTTCACGGAATGGCGTCTCGGAAGCGATTTCTTCAGTCGTTCACCTTGTGGTGCGACCTCAGAAAAGTGCGCCACAGCCCGAGATCTTCGATCCAGCTGACCTCATAGACGAACTCGTGCTCCTCGCGCGTGTGCTGTTGTTCATTCCAGACAATTCGACGTCGCGTTTCCCAGTGCATATCGACTCCTGCGGGAAAGTCCGAAATTGGGAGGACTGCGGAAGTGCTTTCGACTGCGGACATCGGCTAAACCTGCTCTTTCTAAAACCTCACGCCTTCATGCGAAGCTTTGACCAGAATGGCTTGATGCAATCGCAATTCCACTACATAGCCTCCGGTAAAGGGCGCAAACGAAAATCGGCGTTACGACAACTGCCGGAAGGAAACACGTTTGAAGGTCCTTCAAAGAACAAGTCATTCAAGAACGAATGATCCGAGGCGTTTCGCGCGTATCGATGTTAATCGCGTGGCGAAAGCGCCAAATGGTTGGCAGCACTTCGCATTTTCGACTCAGTCCTGTGAATGGTCTGCCGGCGGCGCGATACCAAGTCGCTTCATTTTGTAAAACAGCGTGGTGCGCTTCAAGCCAAGTCTTGCAGCTGCTCCTCGCGGACCTCCGAGCTTCCAATTGGCGCGCTGGCAAGCAACGAGGATTTCTCTACGCACCTTGTCTTCGAGGGTGGGATTTGAAATCTCGGCCTCCGGCTGCTCGTAGCCTTCGAGCGGCGCTGGTTCAAAGACGCCATCATTGGAGAGAATGACGCCGCGCGCGATGTAGTTTTGGAGCTCTCGAATGTTGCCGGGCCAGTGATGGCGCACCAGCGAGCGCATGGTTTCCTGAGGAATCGATTCGATCGATTTGTCCATCGAAGCCGCAAACTGTTGAACGAAATACTCCACAAGGTCTGGAATATCGGCTTTTCTTTCTCGCAGTGGCGGCAGAAAAATCGGGAAAACATTCAACCGGTAGTACAGGTCTTCGCGAAATTCACGATTCTGAGCCATTCGCTTCAAGTCCTGGTTGGTCGCCGCGACGACGCGAACGTCGACTCGGGTTGTGCGCGTGCTGCCGACTGCCTCAAACTCGCGCTCCTGCAGCACGCGCAGCAACTTGGGCTGAAGTTCTAACGGCATGTCTCCAATTTCATCGAGGAACAGAGTGCCACGATCGGCTAATGCGAAACGGCCAACATGAGAGTTGACGGCACCTGTAAAGGCTCCACGCTCGTGACCGAAGAGCTCGCTTTCGAGAAGGCCGGCGGGGATCGCCGCGCAATTCACCTTAACCAGATTTCGGTTCCGGCGAGGGCTGAACTCATGGATCGCGCGAGCGATGACTTCCTTTCCGGTGCCGGTTTCGCCCGCAATCAGAACCGTCATATTCGTGGGGGCAACCGCTTCGACTAGAGAGAGGATGCCACGCAGACTCCCACGTCGGCCCACGATCGTCTCCATAAACGGAAGTTCCTCGTGGTCCTCCTTACGAGCACGTAGCTCCTCAGTACGATACGCAACAGCGTTCATTGGCACGTTTCCTGCTTTTTCGTTGATTTGGATCACGGAATTAAAAGCTGAGCTCATTTTTTTGCTCCTACGTTCCTTCCAACACTTGCTGCGCGGGTTGACCTGAGTAGCTGCCCGTAAAAATGCTTGGATCCGGAGCCCGTCTTTCTGGGTCTCGTAAAAAAGCTAAAGCCTTATCGGCTGGGTTCCGATCGATTACGAGCACATCGCCTTGATGGACTTGTGCCGTGGCCAGCAATCTGGCAATAGGGTAGACCACGTACCGCTCAATGGCGCGCTTCAGGTGGCGCGCTCCGTAGCGTTGATCGGTACCTTCTTGCAGGAGGAACGCGCGCCCTTCTTCGGTGATTCGAAATAGGAACGGTCGCGTCGCTGCGTCCAACACGCGCTTCTGTACATTGCTCAACTCGATCTCCAACACTTCGTCCAGTTCCTCGCGCTTCAGGGGATGGAATACAACGACTTTGTCCAAGCGATTCATGAACTCAGGTGAGAACTTGCGCCTGGCCGCCTCGACCGCCGTCTTCTCCACCTTTTCGTGCAATCCAGTTGTCGGTTTGTCGTTCGGCTGGATGAATCCCATTCCGCCTTGCACCAGATCCGCGATCTGACCACCGCCGAGGTTCGAGGTCAGAAAAATCATTGTTTGCGACAAGTCCACTCGGCGGTTGTCGCCCAGTGTCAGGGTCGCCTTGTCCAACATCCCTAACAACAATTGCCATAACGCGTCACTCGCCTTCTCAATCTCGTCGAACAGCAGAAAACTCAGTTTCATTTGATCGCGGTGGCTTGCGGCCAACGCTTCTTGCGTTATGAGCGGGTGTGTTTCGCGGTGTCCCAGATATCCTGGTGGCGAACCAATCAATTTAGAGATTTCGTGGGAGTGTTGGAATTCCGCGCAGTCCACCTTGATAATTGCGTGACTGTCTCCAAACAGAATCTCGGCCGCTGCTTCGACGATGCGCGTCTTCCCAGACCCAGTCGGCCCTAAAAACAACAGGTTTCCGATTGGCCGCGAGGGTGACTGCAACCCAGCGCAAAACATTTGGTATAAGTCGACCACGGCCTGCACGGCCTGATCTTGCCCCACAACTTTTCCCCGCAGGGCACGCTCAAACTGGCAAGCTGTTGAACTGCGTTTTTCCGTGTCCAAGACTCCGCTGAGTCCGTGATCCGCAGGTTTCTCCCGGCAGGCACCGGGTTCTGTCTTATTGGCCGATTGTATTGCTGTGAACATAACCGCTCCTTCTACCGCAAACGCTCAAATCAAATGTGACCCGTTCATTCCCTATGTCTCCGAACTCCTGCTAGATTTTCTTTCCTGCCGCTCTCTTCTGATCCACTCCCGGATGTAAAGGCCGCAGTTCTTCAGCTTGATCGAGTCGGCTTCCCATTTCTCCAGAAACTTAACGGCCTCGGCATCCACCGACCTCAGATCCGTACAGTCCAAGACAATCCGTTTGCCCTTTGTCTCTGCCGCAATGAGTGTCTCTATCTCTGCCACGTTTTCCGCGGTTAGCTGACCGCTAACCTTATAGACCGCTTCCCCATTTGCCTCTCTCGTGATCCTCAGCATTGGGTCCCTCGCCGACCTCACAACCCATCAACGTAGATCGCAATTGAATCCCCAATCGTAAATACTTTAAAAACAATCAGTTAGCCGTCCAATTAACGCCGAACTTTCGACAATTGGCGAAGGGTTGTACAAAATCAATTGAGCTTATCGATGCGGGATAGGAGCGGTGTATGATGCGGGCCATGACATCCCAACGGCGGGAGTTCGAATCGGTCGATGTTCTAGTACTTGTCGACTCGATTCCTGCGTTGATTCACACTGCCAGGCCCGACGGTCACCTCGACTATTTCAATAAGCGCTGGCTGGAATATCTGGGAGTCACTTTGGACAAAGTGGACGGCTGGAATTGGACAGCCTTCATTCACCCGGAGGATGTCGAGGGAATCTTGACCGAGTGGCGGGCCTGCCTCGCAACAGGGCAAATCTTCGAGTACGAAACGCGCGTACGCAGGGCGGATGGAGATTACCGCTGGATGTTTCACCGGAAAGTGCCCCTTCGCGATGGAAATGGCGACATCGTCAAATGGTATGGATCGAGCATGGACGTTGAGGAGCGCAAAACGGCGGAAGAACAGTTTCGCCGGAACGCCCAGGAGCTGCAAAGAAGCGAGTTTTTTCTTGCCGAAGGGCAGCGTCTTGCCCACATGGGAAGCTGGGCCTTCGATTCCCTCGGTTTCTATTATTGGTCCCCCGAATTATTTCGGATGCACGGACTCGATCCGGCCAGCAAACCACCTAGCGTTCAGGAATACCTGGATTCTGTCCACCCACAGGATCGTGAATCCATGGCGAGCCTGATCAAGGGAATCTTGGGAGAAGGTTCCCACTTCGATGCCACAAAGCGCATTGTGCGTCCCAATGGTGAGGTCCGGTACATTCGCTGCGTCGGTGTTCCTGGTCTAGAAAACCAAACCCTGAAAAAGTACGTCGGCAGCGCCATAGACGTTACGGAACACGAACTGCTAGCCCAGGATCTCCGGCGACGTGAAGCCTACCTGGCAGAAGCGCAAAGACTCAGTCACACGGGCAGCTTCGGATGGAAACCCGACACCGACGAGATACTCTGGTCAGATGAAAGCTACCGCATCTTCGAGTACGACCGCTCGGTCAAGCCAACAATAGATTCGCTGGTGCAGCGCGTCCATCCCGAGGACCGCGCCGCCGTCCAGGAAGTCATCAATCGCGCCTTTGCGGGAGCGCCAGAATTCGAGCACGCCTATCGTTTGCTGATGCCTGATGGACGAGTCAAGCACGTCCACGCCATAGCTCACATTTTACAAGATGCATCTGGCAATCGCGAGTTTGTCGGGGCGGTGACCGATGTCAGCGAGCAACGACACGCAGAAGCGCTGATCCGGGAGCGAGAGAGGGAGTTGCAAGAAAACACAGCCAAGCTTGAAGAAGCCCAGCGTGTTGCGCATGTTGGCTATTGGGAATGGGACCTCAGGACGGATCACGTGAGCTGGTCAGATGAGACGTACCGCATCTACGGCCTGCAGCCCCAGGAACGTCCCATTGACGTCGCGACAATCCGAGAGTCGATCCATCCCGAAGATCGAGAGTTTGTGTTCCGGAAAGCAGCGGAAGCCATTCAAGGCGAAGTCCGCGCAGACGTAGAACATCGGATCGTTCGTCCCAGTGGCGAAGTTCGCGTCGTGTACAGTCAGGGCGATTTGAAGAGAGACGCGGCGGGCCGCCCCTGGCAAATGTTCGGTACGGTCCAGGACATTACTGATCGCAAGCGGGCCGAAGACGAAATCCGCGGACAGGAAGCGGAGCTCCGCCAGATGCTGGATCTCACGCCTCAAGTAGTTGCGGTGTACGGACCCAACAGCGAGCGCCTTTATGCCAACCGTGTTGCGCTCGATTATATCGGCCTTAGTCTTGAAGGGTGGCAGCAGGCATCGGATCGCGGCATGTACTTTCATCCTGATGACCGGAAACGGGTGCTCGATTCGTTTGATCGTGCTTTTTCTAGCGGCTCCGTTGAGGAGATGGAGCTGCGGCTACGCAAAGGTGATGGAACTTATCGCTGGTTCTTTACCCGCTGTGTTCCATTGCGTGACGAAAAGGGACAGATCAAGCGTTTTTATGCTGCCTCTATAGACATCGACGACCGCAAAAGAGCAGAGGAAAGACTGCAGCAGGAAAACGTCGCTCTGCGTGAAGAAATCGACAAAGCCTCGATGTTTGAAGAGATAGTTGGAACATCTCCCGCTTTGAAAAGCGTGCTCTCGCGCGTCTCCAAAGTGGCGCCGAGTAATTCTACGGTCCTCATCACGGGTGAGACAGGAACAGGCAAAGAGCTAGTTGCGCGCGCCATCCACCGACGATCCGATCGGGTCTCACGTCCGTTCGTCGGCGTGAACTGTGCGGCAATCCCCCGTGATCTGATCGGGTCGGAGTTGTTCGGGCATGAGAAGGGGGCCTTTACGGGCGCGACTCAGCTGCGTGTGGGCCGGTTTGAGCTGGCAAATGGAGGCACAATCTTCCTCGACGAAGTCGGAGAACTTCCGGCTGAGACGCAGATCGCTCTGCTTCGTGTTTTGCAGGAGCACGAGTTTGAGCGTGTCGGCGGCACTCGTCGAATCCGCGTTGACGTTAGGGTGATAGCAGCCACCAACCGTGACCTGGAGGCCGCCATCAGCGCTGGGTCCTTTCGCAGCGATCTGTTTTATCGGCTGAATGTCTTCCCGATCGAGATACCGTCTCTTCGAGAACGAAGAGAGGACGTTCCTCTGTTGGTGGAATATTTCATCGATCGCTACGCGCGAAAAGCTGGCAAGAACATAAAACGCGTCAACAAGAAGACGTTGGAATTACTTCAGTCCTATCCTTGGCCGGGAAACATTCGCGAACTGCAGAACGTCATCGAGCGTTCCGTAATCCTTTGCGAAACGGAGATTTTCTCGATCGACGAAAGCTGGTTACCGCAGCCGGCCCCTCTCACACGAGAGTCGAAACAGCAAGTTGAGCTTCCTCGGAGACTCCTCGTGCAAGAGAAGGACATGATCGAGGCTGCACTGAAAGACACCCGCGGGCGCGTGTCGGGACCCAAGGGGGCTGCGGTCAAGTTGGGAATACCGCGGTCTACTCTGGAATCGAAGATTCGGTCGCTGAAAATCAACAAGAATCGTTTCAAGACGACTCCAGAAAGTTGAGGGCCTTTACGTAAGCGCAAGGCCCTTGCGTCATTCTTTCGAGCCGTGAAGAAAGAACAGCATCGTCCCGGGAGTTTGGACGAATTGGTCGCTCGCGTCTCGAAGGAGACCCGCTAAATTGAGTTCCTATCTTTTCTTGTTGCTGTTGCAACCTACATCATGCGGTCTGGGACCTTTGACTCGCCAACTCTGTGGGCCGAAGCCGCCGATGAGAACAGAGGTATGAGGCCTTCAACAAGCGTTGGATGAGTCAGGACCGCATCGCGCAGCGCGGTGTAAGGCAGCCCCGCGATCATCGCAATCTGGACGGCGGCTAGGATTTCGCCCGCACCGACACCGAACGCCGTGAACCCGAGAATGCGATCGCTATCAGCTTCCACGAGAGCCTTCACGAACCCGCGGGTCTCCGCAAGCGTGCGTGCGCGCAGGTTGGTTTCCATTGGAACCTTAAACAGGCGATACGCTATCCCTCGAGTTTCCGCTTCGGTTTCACTCAAGCCGATATGAGCCAGTTCGGGGTCGGTAAACAGACAGTAGGGGACTTGCCTGTCCGTGGTCACACGGTTGCCGCCGGTTAAATTGGAATGGACTACACGGAAATCGTCGATGCTGATGTGCGTGAACTGGGGACTACCTGTGACCTCGCCGATCGCCCAGACGCTGGGCGCGGTAGTCTGCAACCGCTCGTTAACCTTAATATATGCCCGGTCGGTGAGCTCAACGCCGGCCAATTCCAGGCCGAGTCCTTCGGTGTTCGGATTGCGGCCTGTGGCAACCAATACATGACTACCATTTAGGACTTTCTCAATTCCATTCTGCTCGACGACAACACTCACCGAATCGCCGGATTTGCCCGACACTTGCTTGATTCGTGTGTTCAGGAGAATGTCGATGCCTTCCTCTGCGAGCAAGCTGCGAAGAGCCTCGCATACGTCCGGGTCTTCTTTAGACATCAGCCGCCCGTTGCGATCGACAATCGTCACTCTGCTGCCGAAGCGGCGCATCGCCTGGGACATCTCGACTCCGACGTAGCCGCCACCGACAACAAGCAAGTGCTCGGGGATTTCATCGAGTTCAAGAGCCTCGATATGCGTGAGCGGCTGCGCTTCCGTGAGGCCAGGAATGTTCTCCAGCGCGGCCCGCGTGCCGGTACTAACGATCACATTCGCGCCCCGCAGTTGACGTGTGGTTCCATCGGCCTGGGTGGCTTGCACTGTTCTCGGAGCAACGAACCGGCCGATGCCCAAAATAAACTCGGCGCCGGTGTTTCTGTAATTCTCCATATACAGCTCGTTCAGGCCGCGCACCATACTGCGCTTGCGCTCGCGCACGGCCGCCATGTCGATCGCGAAGCCGTCGTGGGTGATACCGAATTCCTTGTTTCGGCGAAAGTACGATGCGACTTTGGCGCTGTGGATGATGTTCTTGCTCGGAAGGCACGCGATGTTCGGGCATGACCCGCCGATGTATTTGCGGTCGACGACTGCGACTCGCTTCCCTTCGGCAGCAAAAGTCCACGCAGCGATTGTCGACCCCGTGCCGCCACCGAGAATCACCAAATCAAATTCTTCAGGCCGCGTGTTTTCCGCCAGCGCGGATGAAATGTTTTTCGTGCTATTCATGCGGACTTTCCTTTCCGAGCAACAGGTTCACTCTTGGCTTGCATTGCTTTTACGAGAGCAGCTGCCGATGCTCTGTGCTCCCTACTAAAAAACGCTTTGAAATAGCGCGTCAAAGCTCGATTTTGCCTCTTGAACAAAGCGTACGCAAACCGAAATAATCCAGGCAGACAGCGATCTACTTGTTCCTGCAGGACAATGCACTAACGCGGCTAGCCTCACTGCGAGCCTGCCGGCAAGCGAGTCAACAAAGGCCCGATCGTTTCGGAAGTCAATACGAATCGTGTCCCGGTGAGCTGGCCACGCGACAAAGCGATCTAAACCTGCGAGCATGCCAGCGGACGAAGCAC
>Ga0070765_100000333_pt1 | contig 28016 bp, 23 predicted proteins | sample HubBroMetageWFT5_FD_71516 | JGI IMG/M metagenome (GOLD analysis project Ga0070765, IMG submission 71516) | Warmed and freeze-thawed soil microbial communities from the Hubbard Brook experimental Forest, New Hampshire - Hubbard Brook CCASE Soil... | ecosystem: Environmental > Terrestrial > Soil... | reverse complement strand
TGGCGCTGAGCCCGGATTAGTTCCTGGCAGTTTCCGTAACGGCGATGAAGCCGTTCCCCTCGATGTTGCTTGCCAGCAGAGCATCTTCCTTTGCGCCGGCCACTGCTTTTCGCGCGTGCTCGTCGTGATCCTGCTGCGAGCTGGTCACGGTGATGAGCGCGGCTGCAAACTCCATTTCCGGATCCTGGCCGCGCATCTGGATCGCCTTTTTCACGGATGCGTACCCATCAACGCCGACGGCGGGATTGCTCCCTGGTCCGCTTCCCCACACCGTCATTCCCTTTGAGCGCGCCCATTGTATTTGCTTATAGCATTCGGCCAGATATCCAAAATCGAATTGGCCCAGCGCGTCGTTTTCATTTTCCTGAACTCGTGACTTCAGGCTTAGAAGCAGACGCTTCGCCACGCTGGTGTCGCTCTGCGCGTAGATCGCGGCCCGGCGCAGCGTTTCCATGCGCACTAAGACGGGCGTGCTGGGAGTCAACAGCGCGAGTGTTTCGGGGATGAGCTTCGCAACATCGAAATCGCTGCGACCCGTCAGACTATTTGTGTTCGTCGTCCAAGCCAGGGATTGCGCCGAGCCAATATTAATCGCGTGACAAATGAGTGGTGGGCCCGCGAGCACGGGCGCCGCGATTACCAGTATGGCGCAAAGCACGGCGATTGCATTTCGCGATGATCTTGCTGAAATTCGTTTTGTGTTCATGGAGTCTCCTTTCGAGCTGAACTGCTTTTCATTAGAGGAGACGCTCGAAAGGAGTTGAGTGTTAACAGAGCAACAAATAATCAGTGTTTGCCGGCGCTCTCGTGCTGCGACCAGGAGCGCTCCCAGGTTCGCCAGAGCGAGATGTCGCCCAATCCGAGCTCGTTCCACCACGTATCGAGCATCTGCGGATCCAACTGCAGCACTCCTTCGCGCGTCACTCCCGGCGGCGGCGAAACAAACCCGGCAAGACGCTCGTACACACGGCTGCGATCCGCTTCCGGAACCCTGCACAGCAAATGCCATAGCGTCAGCGCGTCGCGCTTGCGGGATTCGACGAGTATCGTCGTCACTTCTGCACTCTTTTGGCCGGTATCTTGAGCGCCGAAATCAAAGCGGGTGAGCGCTTCGCGAAATGTTGCCGAGGCATCCTCGAAGTACGGAGTGCCGGGACCAATGCTTGGCCGCGTGGCGCACGCTGCACCCGCGGGAATGAACGACTCGCGTCCTTTCAACCTGAAACCGACCCAACCCAAAGTGGTGTGCAAGATTCCCGCGCCCGAATCGTCCACATGCAGCGTGTAGGCGCAACCTAGATCCACCGTCACTGCCGCTGGCGTGTCCACAACGAAATCGCCGGGAGGCGACCAGATCGAAGCGCGAATTGTGCCGCGGTCAAGCGCGAGCTGCTTTCGGGCTAAATCCGATTCCACCAAACGCAGCCGCGTGTCTGGCTCGATTTCCACTTCGCCTGTTGCTTCGTCCGAAATGCGCGCCCGCGAGCGGCTATCGGTTTCGAGAGTTTGGCCGTTCCTCCATTTGCCGGCGTCACCGGTCTTGGCGATTGTTTTGTTGCCCACGCTTGGCGTGCCGGCGAGTGATGCAATTTCCCATCTGGACTCAGCACCCGGAGCCGGGTTCGCGTGACGCAGCGCGAACCAAAGGCACGCGACGGCCACCAGTGTGAGGACCGCTGCAATGCCCGCCCATCGCGCGAACGAGCTCGAGAGCCACTGCGACGCCCGAGCGGGATGCATTCGTGCCGCCGCGATTTGCGAAAACTCCGGCGCAGGCTGATTGTGTCGAAATCTCCCTAGTGCTGTTTCCAGTTTTTGAATTTCGGGATCTGGCTCGCCGGAGCCGTCCCAAAGATAATCATTCATCGGTTTTGCTCCTGCCCAACTTTTCTCGGAGCTGCTTCATTCCGCGATGCAGATTGACGCGTACCGAGGCGGGCGTTAGCCCCGTGCGCGCTGCGATTTCTGGCCCTGTCATGCCCTCGACCAGCCGCAGCACCAATGTCTCGCGATACGCTTCGGGCAGCGAACGAATCGCCTCCAGCGCCGCGCGCGCTTCGTATTCGCCTGGATCGCTTCCTGCCGTCTCTTCCGGAAGTTCCTCTGTGGCGCGCGAGCGCCGGTGAAAATCCACCGCGCGGTTTCGCGCAATTGCCAGCAACCAACCTGCGAATGCGTCAGGATCGCGAAGCGAATCGAGCCGGCGCATCGCGATGAGGAAAACGTCGTGAACCAGGTCGTCCACTTCCGCAAACGGCGCATGCGCCAGCAGGACGCCATGCACCAATCGCGCGTGGCGCTCGTAGAGCCGCCCGAATGCAGTGCGGTCACCCATGCGAGCCGCAGCAACCAGCCGGGAATCCTCGGAGATTTCTCCCACAGGAAGGCCTGACAAGTTCGGAGCTTCTCGGATTATCGGACTCCGGTCAAGCGCGACTCCCACATGAATTAAGCCTCTGGATATAGGACGCGCAACGGAAGGTATCTGTTAACAACTCCCAATTCAATCCAGCCTTCAGGCTCCGCCGCGCGCCGTGCGGGCAAATCAAATGCGATGGCGCATTTCCAGGGTGACGTCCAAGGTCTGATCGCCGCGCTGGATCAGGAGTTTGTATTTGTGCGGTATCAGCCGGAAGAGTTCGCGGACGGAGGCGAGCGTCATATCCGCGCCAGGCTCGTTGTCAATTCCGGCGATGACGTCGCCTTTTTGAATGCCTGCCTGCGCGGCCGACGAACCCGGTTGTACTTGCTGGACTTCGAACCGTTTCAGGTCCGCGCCTCCGGCAATCAGCGTAAGCCCGCTTTTATCCTCCTGGTCGAACAATCGAAACCCGGAGCTCGGCGTGAAGATAATCTGCTGGTGCGGAAAATCGAAAGTCACCACGTAACGCCGCAGCATCGCGCCGCCTATGGCCCCGCCAACCTCGGCATTTCCCGCGGCCGCGATTTCCATCTGAGGGAAGTCCGCAATCGCATCCTGCACGATGAACCGGCCAATCTGAAATTCCTTCATTCGTGCGATGGCTTCGCTTGCGCCACCATCGAGTTCCGGGTCGGACGAAGACGCCGTGGGCATGTGCGTTGAAAAAAGATGATGCACCTCGGCAAAGTGATTCGAGACGACTACGCCGGAATCAAGCGCCGTGTTCACGATGAAATTCGTATCCACCGATTTGCCACGCGGCCCCGTAAATTTTGCGCGGATCAGCGGCAGCCCTCCAGCAAAAGTTACTGGCAAAACAGATCCTTTGCCGTCGTAATGATATGAACTCGAGTCGTAGAGCCGGACGGTCTCCCTTCCGTAGTCAATTTCCACTACAACCCGACTCAAAAAATCGCCGCCCAGTGATCCCTCGTAGGGGCGACCGACAATCGCACCAAAATCTTTGGGCGCGAAGAGCGCGATGGACCCGAGCGGAACATCCACACCGGGAAGCGCGATCAAGACGTTGCGAATAGCCTGCGCGGTCGCCCCATTTGTTCCCGGCGCCGAATTGTCTGCGCTCAGTGAAACTTCCGCGGCGCGCCCCGAATCGATCGAAGATGCCTGCGCCGTCGAATCGAGTTCAAACAAAGAGGGTTTCCCGTCATTCACGCGCACGGGAAGGAAAACGAGGTTGCCGACGAATTTGGCCGGGATCTCCGCGGCATTACCGCCAGCCGTGAAATGCACCGGGGAAGCCGATTGCGGCGCGAAAGATGCGTTCACCGAAGCTTGCGGCGCCCGCCTCGCGGCAAATCCGAAAATGAACGCCCCCGACAGGATAAAAATAATTGCCTTGTTGCGACCCATCCGACCTCCGCAATCGTTCCACTCACTCAACCCGCCATCCTCAATTATACGGGCTATGGCCCGGGGGCGAGATACCCCTGCCGGGCGTAGATGCGGTGCGACTGCTTATTCGTTGCCGTCGAATCCGGCTTTCCGTTTTTCCCCAGCACCTCCACGGTGAGCGGATGAAACTTGCCGTCGTGCTGCGGCGAGATGCCCAGCACGTATTCATGGCGCAGCGCGGACGCAATCTCAGTGTAAATCGCAGTGAATTCATTCGGCGCCTGGGGGAAGTAAGTTCGCCCGCCCGTGATTGTGGCGAGCGCCAGCAACACCTCGTTGGCGCGTGCAAAGCCGTGGGACTCGTGGGAATCGCGTGCGGAATCATCGACTTGCCCGGCAGGTTCGCCGGATTTCTTCGCAGGCTTCGATTTCTTGCCCGTGTAATTCCGCAACGATCCCCCCAGCGCCACGGAGTAAATCACAATATCCTTCGCGCGCAATTTTTGTACCAGCGCGTCCCAGTGCTCCAGAGGCGATGAATCCAGGCCCGTGGTAAGCAGCACCAAAGCGCGCTTCCCTCCGGCGGGAGTGAGCAAGTCAATAATCCTGGAAATTGAATCGTAGAAATTCAGCTCTCCCATGCCGAGCACGAATTGCATTTGACCAAGCGCGTCCAGCATCGCGCGCTTATCACTGGTGAACGGCAATAGCAGGCGGGGAACTTCGTTGTAAGTAGCCAGACCAACCTGATCGTCAGGCGCCAGACCATCCAACAAGGCGTACGCCGCGATCACATGCTCATCGTGAATCAGGTAGACGGCGGGACTCGTCTCGACAACCACCATGATCTGCGCAGGGGCATCCACCGGCGCAAAAAAATCGATTGGTTGCACGACGCCTTGATCCAGTATGCGGAAATCTTGCTTCTCGAGACCCGCCGCAAATTGGCCGTGCTTGTCGAGCACGCTCACATCGAGTTTCACCAGCTCCGTGCTGACTTGAATTGCCTGTTGCCGCCGGGGAGTTGGTTGCAGAGCTCGCGCCCGCGCGGGAAAATTCGTCGAAGCAGAGCCCAAAACCGACGCAGTGGCGACAATCGCGAACGCAATACCAGCAGAAAAAGTTCCGTGCTTACTGAAGATACCAATCAAAGTAAACGCCGTGTGCATCCTTCCAGGTGCCGCGCACACTCATGTGGATGTGCCGTGCAATCAAATCGCCGTTGATCCCCTTCAACCAGCTCAAATCGGGCGCGCCCTTCACATCTCCGGCTCCGCTCTGCATTTGCGTCACGAAATTCGCGACCAGCTTATCCAGCGGGAGTGCCCGGAAATCAGTGACTCCGAGTGCCGACAGTTTTTCCGGCAACACCGAGCGCATCTCGAGATATTCCTTGTCGGCGAAGATGCCCGTCGCGGCCGGTTTATCGCCGCTGGCATTGAGCGCGTCCATCATCGCTCTCACTTTCGCTTTCCGCTTTCCGATTACGATCGCTTTTGGCCCGACCGCAACGTAGTAAAACCCGCGTCGTTGTGTCCCCGTGGCGGGATCCTTGTAAGGATACGTGAGGTCCAAAAAGGTTGTGCTGCCGGAAGTATCTTCCGTGGCGATCATCGTACCAATCACCGCGCGGAGCATCCGCAAAACCTGGTCCGGCTTCTGGACTGTCAGGATAAACATTTGCTGCGTCGAACCATCGTCACCTACTGCCAGCGTGGTGGCCGTCTCACCGGAGAAGAGCTTCAGCGCATCTGGAATCGACATTCCCAAGTAGCCTTGCGCCATTCCTTCCATCGCGCCTAAACCGGCAGCCTGCTGCGGGGGCAAATTGCCCTCGACTGCGCCGCGAATCACCTGATAGAGGGCGGCCCAATCCAAGCGTGAGACGCTGAAGTCCATGCTTTCGCCCAGAGCCGGCTGTAATGCGAAATTAGCCGTGCTCTCACCTGTAAAATCAAAAGGGCTTCCCGCGGACGTGTCGCCCAGCGTTGCGCCGGACAACCGCGTCGCCCCTCCTTTGAAACTCACCCCCATCGCGAACGAATGAATTCTGTCTAGATGCAGGTTGTCCATTGCTTTCACGATGGGTGCGCTCTTGGGGTCATCCGGAATCCATTGCTTGTAGTTCGGCATGCGCGCATAAAATTCAAAAACGGAGCCCGGCGCAACATACTTCCGCGATTCCTTATACTCCGGCGAATCGGCAACCGATTTGCTCGGTTTGGCGTCGCTCCGGAATCGCGTAATCAAATCTTCGATCTGCGATTTCAGATTCGCGTAGATGTAATAGTCGCCGTCCAGAGCCGTATAATTGTGGTCTTCACCGGAAATTTCTTCTTCTACTGTCGTCTCGCCAAACTGGTAGTGCGTGATCTTGTTTCCTGCCTTCAACGAAGACCTATGGAGAGCCTTCATCTGTTCGATAGACTCTTTTTTACCCTTTGCGTCGTAAACAATGAAGATTCCCACGGGAGACGGTTTCTTATCCGCCGCCTTCGCGTAATCCGGATTCTCACTCACCCCAAACACCATGGAATTCGAGGCCAGGGATAGCAAGCTGGCGGCGTTCGGTGCAGTCCCGTTCGGCCCTTGCTTCGCCATGCTCTTCTGCATCGCCGTAGCCAGCGCAAACCACGCCGGAGCCACCGCAGGATCTTCCATCAATTGAATCAGATGGTTTGTCTTTTCCGCATCGGTGACGAACCCGCTCCCCCGCCATTCCATGTAGAGAAACGTGTTGGTCGGAAGACGCTCCGCGATCGAAGAGTTCTGTGCAAAAAGCGGCGAGCCCACAAACAGGAAGGCCAGGAGTGCAGCGACAAAAGAGATATGCCTCGGGCCGGAATTGCACTTCCGCATCGTATTCATACACGCCACCTCCGCGGCAATCGTTTCCGAGCCCCTGCACCGTACGACGATCAAAACCACTCCCTGCTTGTCTGCTGCTTCAATTGCCCGGCGGTGTAGTTGATGGAGGAGCTGCCGTCGCGGACTTCGGCGTACTCAGGTAGCCCTTTGCAGTGTCTTTGGTAAGTTCAAACACGACGAGTTCGTAGGGTGCGCGCGCGCCGCGAACGTAAAATTGCACCGGCTCGCCCACAGTTTTGTCTTTCTTCTCAATGCTCTTGTCGTCCGCGACCACATTCACAGTGAACTTGAATTTCTTCGGGTCCACTTTACGCAGCGCGAGTTGGATCGGCCCCACGTGCGCCGGGCCCTTTGCCGTCTTGTTCAGCGTGAACTCAAAAATATCGCGCTCACCCAGCCGCTTGAGTTCCTGGACTTCATTTTCGTTGCGCGCGATCAAGCCACTCTGCACGCCCAGGTCGCCGATCGTGCTCTGCAATTTTCCCTTGGTGACGTCGAGGTCGGCCTTTGTCGCATCCGCTTCCGTCTTCGTTCCGCTCAAGTCAGTCGCAATCTGGCCAAACTTGGTGGTCGTGTCCTGCTGCACCTGTCCGATTTGCTGGCGAAGCTGGGAATCGCTGGCCTGCTGGTCTTTCTTGATGGACTGCGCGAGTCCGCGCGCGCGGGCAAGTTCATCCTGGGTCAGCTGGAGCTTTTGCGACGTCACGTCCAGCACGCCTTTCAGGTCGGCGATCCGCGCATTCGTCTTGTCCACTTCGGCTGCCAGCGCCATCGTTTTCTTGTTGGCGTCGTCAGCCGACTTCTCGAGCGCTTGCCGCCCGGCGTAGCTCGCCCACAATAAATATCCGGTCAGCGCGAACGCCACCACAAACAGCAGGATCACCCAGCGCGGCAGTCCCGGAGCTTCCATTACGGGTGGTTCACTTGGTCCATTCAAAGACGAACTCATCGACCCTCCTCAGTTGTGTTGCCAGTCGATTTCTAATGCGCCGAATTATCGCCGAGGTCCCGCGCGAAGTCTATCCCCGGCGTTCTTTATTGTTACCAGAACCGCGAGGCCAGCGCGCTTCCACCGTGGTCGTTAATCCGCCGCGCGGGGTAAATTCTCCGGTCACGCGGCACCAATCCGGATGGACCGCCTCGACGATGTCGCGCAACATCCGGTTCACCGCATTCTCGTAGAAGATTCCCAAATTGCGATACGCCAGCAGGTACATCTTGAGCGCCTTCAATTCCAGGCAGAGCTTCTTGGGCTGGTAGTGGATTGTGATCGCGCCGTAATCGGGCAAGCCCGTTTTCGGGCAAACCGATGTGTATTCCGGAACGCGAATCGTAATTTCATACCCCGGAAATTGGTTCGGCCAGGTGTCTAGTGCGGGGAGTTTGGCGTTGATGCCGGCCTTTGCGTGTGCGTCTGTGTAGTCGGCCATTCGTTTTCCTTTCCCGTTTATTCTACACCGGAGGGCATTGTAATCCTCGGAATCCACGGCGAACCTGATTCTTGCCTGGCGCAGGGGAATTGGATATCCTTCCGTTTTGGGCCCCGGGGAGAGCCAGCCTGATGATCTGTCCGCAATGCCGCAGTGCGGACTGTTTTCGTTCGCACCGTAGCGGGACCGTAGACTTTCTCTTCACCCTTTTGAATCTGAAGCCGTGGCGGTGCCATACCTGCGACCGTCGCTTTCATGGCGCCCGCGTTGCACTCACTTTCGCGCGTTACGCCCATTGCCCGCGTTGCGGAAATTTTGACCTCGAACATATTTCCCGAGAGCGGGTCGAAGACGGGACCATGATCTCCATAAAGCGCCTACTTGGTTTTCCTGCTTACCGCTGCGATCCTTGCCGTCAACGGTTTTTCAGTGTTTTGCGCTTCCGCCGCATCGTTCCATCCACATTTTCCCCTGCCGTCCGCAGGGCGTCATAGGCCTGAAAGAAGCAAAATCGCGGTTCGCTGTGATTCCGATTGGCACGGATGAAGAAACTTTCAGATTCGCGCAATCCCGCGTATCCACAGATTGTGCCCTGCGAATCGCGGCGCGTTCCATTTCAACTTACTGAAACAAAGCTACTTAAAGTAGTAACCCACAATTCACATTGCCGTCACAGACCATTCAACTGCGCTGTTTTAAGGTTCTTCTGCCTGGCAAAGCGGTGATTGTTTCGGGGCAGGGTGGCGTTGGCGCTTTCTCTGGGATTCTGTGTCGCGCAGCTTATTTTCCGCGTCCAGTATCCCTGAGTTCACATTTTTCATGCCGCCTTCTCTCCCCGTTGAAGCGAGCCATAGAAAGTGAAGGTTGCCGGGCATCGACATACAGATCGATCTCTTGTTATTTTCGCTGTGTCTTGGGGAATTTCTCGGGCAATTCGCTTCGACGGACCGGAAAACCGGTTCGGCAGTTCATCTTAAGGAGGATTGAATGCGAGTACTTGCTACATGGATTATGGCCATTGGCCTCGTCGCTCTGCCGGCAACGGCTGCGACGCGTGGTGCGGGAGACGACACTTCGCCTGCGCCGAAACCTGCCGATGCGGCAGCAGCAAAGAACAAGGCCGCCGATAAATCAGCGGCGCCTGCAAAAAGCGACACCACGGCGAAGACAGATTCGAAGACGGATTCTACAAACCTGGAAAACGAGCTTCAGCAGCTTCGCGATCTTCTACTTGCGCAGTCCAAGCAGCTCCAGGAGCAAAGCGATCAGCTCAAAGCGCAACAGCAGAAAATGGATTCGCTCGAGAACCAGCTGAACAGCTCCAGCGCGGCGCGCACCATTTCAACGCCATCTGGAACCCCGGGTACCTCGACCGGTGAGTCCGTCTCGATCCCGGCGGCAGGCCCCATGGCCACAGCGACTGTTTCCTCGGGTTCTCCTGCACCCACTTCCGGCGAAGCGTCCCCGGCGCAAGGCATGGACGCTGATGGCCCGAATTCGATCCACTTCAAGGGCGTCACGCTCACTCCCGGCGGCTTCTTCGCGGCAGAAACCGCGTGGCGCGGCAAGGCGCTTGGCGCGGACGTCAACACGCCTTTCAATTCCGTTCCGGTCCCGGGCAGCTCGCAAAGTGATTTGCACGAGTTCTTTGCTTCTGGCCGCCAGTCGCGCATCAGCATGCTGGTGGAAGGCAAACTCAGCGCAGTGAAAATCGGCGGCTACTACGAGACAGATTTCCTTTCCGCTGGCGTGACCTCCAACAACAACCAGAGCAACAGCTACACCATGCGACAGCGCCAGTTCTGGGCACAGGCTGCTTTTGACAACGGCTTCAAATTCACCGGCGGTCAAATGTGGAGCCTCGTGACGGAAACCAAGAATGGCCTCGACAACCGTACCGAAGCGCCCCCGATGACCATTGACGCGGCGTATAACGTCGGCTTCAGTTGGGCTCGCCAGTACGGCTTCCGCGCCACCAAGAGCTTCGACGACAACAAGTTCTTCCTTGGTTTCTCCGTTGAGAATCCCCAGGCCACCGTCACTGTTCACGGAAACCTTGCGAACTCTCTCGTCGGAACCGCCGGCGTCACGGGCGGTCTCTACGACAACCAGGCGAACTACTCCTTTAACCCATCCCCCGACTTCATCTTCAAGGCTGCCGCACAGCCGAGCTGGGGCCACTTCGAAATCTTCGGTGTCGTCAGCCATTTCCGCGACCGGACGTTCCCTTGCGTTGGCGTCCCGACCGGAGACACATGCCCGGCGACTGGCACCGTGGGAGCCTCTGGTCTTGGAGCGTCTAACGATTCAAGGACCGGCGGCGGCATCGGCGTCAACGCCCGTGTTTCGATCCTCCAGAAGCACCTTGACCTTGGTTTCCACGCGATGGGTGGAGACGGCACCGGACGTTACGGCGCTGCAGGCCTTCCCGACGTGACTCTGCGCCCGGATGGCACTCTCGCCCTGATCAAGGCCTACCAGGGGCTCGCTACGATCGAAGTTCACTACCCGAAGTTTGATTTCTACCTGAATGGCGGCGGCGAATATGCTGGCCGCACGGCTTACATCGGGACGGACAATTTCGTCAGCCCTGCGACCACCTACCCCGTGGGTTATGGTTCGTCTTTGTTCAGCAACGCGGGTTGCTACACCGAACCTCCTCCAGGCAGCGCCACGACGTACGTTCCAGGAACCGTCAGCGGCTGCACGGCGGATACTCGAAGCATCTTCGAAGGCACCGTCGGCTTCTGGTACAAATTCTACAAAGGCTCGAAGGGCACGATTCAGTGGGGTCCGCAGTTCTCTTACGTCGTCCGCAACACGTGGTGGGGAGTAGCTCCGGCGGTTGGCGCGCCGGGTGCGGGAATCTCCGCTCCTCACATGGACGAACCCATGTTCCTTACTTCCTTCCGCTACTACATTCCTTAAACGGAGTCGTAGCAGAAGCCGCACGATCGAAGGGGCGTCCTCGGCGCATTCAGCCCGGACGCCCCTTTTCTTTTTCCGCCTCGCGCAGCGGCCAAAATTCGGATACTCAAATTGGGCGGCGATGGGCCGCCGCATTCGCGCGGCGCAGGAGCGACCCAGCTCCGCCTCAGTGAACGCCGCCTCCACGCGACTCATCCGCTTGCGCCCAATTTTGATGCATGCGAAAATTGCGTTCGGTCAATTCCCTACGGCGATATCGTCTAAAGGTTAGGACGGAGCCCTCTCAAGGCTCAAATCCGGGTTCGAGTCCCGGTATCGCTACCATTTCTCTTTCCTTCACCGATTCGTCTGGCTTATTCTCGCTCTGCAATTTTTGGAGGAACCAATGCCACGCCGTCTCCTCACAATCCTTTGCACGGTAACCACTCTTCTGTTGCTGGCGGGTCAAGGATCACTCGCGAATCCTCGCCCCGCGCTGCAGCAGTGGTCGGAATCCGCGGCCAACGATTGGTACGCTCACCAGCAATGGCTCGTTGGCAGCGACTACATTCCCGCCACAGCCATCAACGAACTCGAAATGTGGCAGGCCGATACCTTCGACCCCGCGCGCATTGACACCGAGCTCGGCTGGGCCGAATCGCTCGGCATGAACACGATGCGCGTCTTCCTCCACGACCTGCTGTGGCAGCAGGATGCGGAAGGTTTCCGGAAGCGCGTGGATATTTTCCTGGGAATTGCCGCGAAGCATCACATCAAGCCGCTCTTCGTTCTCTTCGATTCATGCTGGGATCCGAATCCGCATCTCGGCAAACAGCACGCGCCCGTCCCCGGCGTTCACAATTCCGGCTGGGTGCAAAGCCCTGGCGCCGCAGCCCTCGAAGATCCCGCTCAGGTCCCGCGGCTAGAAGCCTACGTAAAGGGCATCGTCGGCGCATTCGCCAATGACCCGCGGGTTCTCGGCTGGGATATCTGGAACGAGCCGGACAACGACGGCGGCGGCAACTACGCCAAATTCGAAGCGCACAACAAATCCGCTCTCGTTCTCGCACTTATGCCGAAGGTTTACGCCTGGGCTCGCGCCGCCGGCGCCACCCAGCCGCTCACGAGCGGCCTGTGGAATGGCAACTGGTCCTCACCCGATACACTCAGCCCCATGGAAAAAGTTCAGATCCGCGAATCGGACATCATCTCCTTCCACAATTACAGCAAGCCCGATGACTTCGAACGCAGCGTCTTACAACTTCAAAAGTTCCACCGCCCCCTGATCTGCACCGAATACATGGCCCGCGCCAACGGCAGCACGTTTCAGGGAACACTCCCCATCGCAAAAAAATACAACGTCGGCGCAATCAATTGGGGACTCGTAGCGGGAAAAACGCAAACCTACTATCCCTGGGATTCCTGGGAGCATCCCTACACCGATCGCGAACCCGCCATGTGGTTTCACGAAGTGTTTCGCACCGATGGCAAGCCCTACCGACAGGACGAAGCGGACTTCATCCGCCAAATCATCGGACGCAAATGAGCCCAGCTCTACGCCTAAAATCGAGAAATTCCATCTGATTTGACAGGTGAGAGACTGCTTGCCGCCTAGCGCATCGTGAGAACGCGATTCTTCTCCGCGTATTTCGCAGCCAACTCGTCAACTCTCGGAAACGATGAAGGCACGGTAAGCGCCAGTTCCGCCGTGCTTGCTTTCTTTTGAATCGCGGCCACCAACATTTCCAGCGCAAGCGTTGTATTCGGCGGAACGTAAATCGTTGCCGCCAGCGTTCCCTTGCGCACAAGTTCCTGCCCTGTCTTGGGCAACCCGTCGCAGCCCGTGAACGGCAGGCTCAGCCATTTCTCGCGCACCGCCGCATCGGTCTCTTCCTGGAAAGCGTTCCTGGCTCCCAGCGCCATCGCGTCATTCTGCGCGCAGATCGCGTCCACCGGCAGTTTCCGCGAAGTGGACAATCGCATCCAGGATCCAACCGCGCGATGCGCGCTTTCCTCGGTCCACTGTCCCTTCATCAGGATCAGTTTCACGTTTTCCGGTTTCGCCATCTGCAATCCCGTGGTTCGCTGCTTCGCGGCCGAATTGTCCGACGGGCCCTGAATATAAACCGCCGTGCCGCCGTTCGGCAGCAACGCCGCCATCTGCTGCCCCTGAATGCGCCCGATTTCCACGTGGTCCGAACTAATCGAAAAAACCGGCGCGCTTCCCTTACTTCGCAGTTCCCGCAAATAATCCGCTTCCCGGTTCAAGATCACCCAGCCGATTCCTGCGGCCGCAGCGGCGCGCGCCACTTGCGGCAGCGCCGTTCCACCCACCGGCTCAAAAATGATGCCCTGTGGCCGTTTCTCTGCGGGCGCCTGAATGGCTTCGAGCAATTGTTGGCTCTGCTTGATGGGATCGTTATCCGCGTAGATTACCTGAACACCGGCGCCCAGCCGCCTCCCGGCCTCCACCGCCGCCGCTTCCTGCTCGATCTGGTAATCGTTCTCTCTGGTTGTCAACGCAACCAGAAAGTTCAGTTTTTCCATCGATCACCTTCCCCCGGGAATGTTGCGTTAACTCCAACAATACGCGTGCTTTGCCCCACCTAAGTCGAAATATCCGCCCGACGTGTCTATTTGAAACACTCGTTTCGCGCCACATCCCTTCTTATCACTTCCGCACGTCCGTTTTCCCCCTCGACCCGCAACTTCCGCGAGTGTGTTACATTGATAATTCATCAAAGGCGCTGACAAATCCTATGAATAGAACTTTTTCTTTAACTCTCTTTCTGTCTGTTCTGATTCTCGCGGGTATGCCGCTCGCCGCGCATTCCGCTGACTCCAAGCAAGACGTTCTCCTCGATTCCCTGAAGCGCGAGCTCCACCGCGCCACCACTTCGCTCGCCAAGTCCGATCCCGCACCCTATTACCTGAGCTATTCCGTCGCCGATACGGAAGGAACCTACATCGTCGCCGCCAACGGCGGCATTATCGTTTCCGTTCCCATGCAAAGGCGCGAAGCAGACGTCATGATGCGCGTCGGCACCGAGGCGCTCGACAACACGCACAGCCAGAACCGCCCATCGGGCCTCACATCCGGCTTGCTCCCTTTCAACGATGACCCGGACGCCATCGCTCGCGTCCTTTGGCAACTCACGGACCGCGAATACGAACAAGCCTCTTCCGCTTTCTTGAAAGTGAAAACCAACAAGGCCGTCCAGTCCGCCGAAGAAGACCAGTCTCCCGATTTTTCGCAGGATCCGCCGCAGACCCATCTTGACGAATCCCGCGCCCACGTTGCCTTCGACCAGAAGGTCTGGGAAAGCCGCATCTTGAAGTTGTCGTCCGAATTCCTGAAATATCCTGATGTCTACACGTCCGCTATCGTTTTTGAAATTGATTCCTCGCGCTCCTATCTGGCAACAAGCGAAGGCACGGCTCTCGTTCGCCCCTCCGCCGTCACCCGCCTCATCATCCAGGGCGAGGCACGTGCGGACGACGGCATGGACATGCTCCGCGTGGAAACTTTTCAAGCCGCTTCGCCCGATTTGCTTCCCTCCGATGCCGTGCTCGCCGCCAAAGTCGAAAATATCGCTAAGGACTTGAAGGATTTGCGCTCCGCTCCCGCCGCCGAACCCTACGCCGGGCCCGCGCTGCTTTCCGGCCGCGCCGCCGCCGTCTTTTTCCACGAAGTCCTCGGCCACCGCCTGGAAGGCCATCGCCAGCGCGACGAATCCGAAGGCCAGACCTTCACGAAAAAAGTGAATCAGAAAGTTCTGCCCACCTTCCTCACCGTTGTGGACGACCCCACGCTCAAAGAACTTAATGGCGTGAAGCTTGCCGGTTATTACGATTTCGACGACGAAGGCGATCCGGCGCAGAAAGTCGACGCCGTGGACAACGGCATCCTCAAAAATTTCCTGATGTCGCGCATGCCCATCACCGGCTTCAGCCATTCGAATGGCCATGGCCGCCGCCAGGCCGGACTCATGCCTACCGGCCGCCAGGGCAATCTCATCGTCACCTCCACAAACATGGTGAAAGATTCCGAGCTGCGCCAGAAATTCGTGGATGAAATTAAAAGGCAGGGAAAGCCCTACGGCCTTTACTTCGACGATATTCAGGGCGGCTTCACGCTTACCACGCGCGCCCTGCCGCAGGCCTTCCAGGTTCTTCCTGTGATGGTTTACCGCGTCTACGCCGATGGCCGCCCCGACGAACTCGTCCGCGGCGTGGACATCGTCGGCACTCCATTGCTTTCGCTCAACAACATCATGGTCACCGGAGATACCGAGCAGGTCTTCAACGGAATCTGTGGCGCTGAATCAGGGCAAGTGCCCGTCTCAGCCGCCGCGCCCGCCATGCTCTTCTCAGAAATTGAAGTTCAGAAGCGCCGCAAAGGCACGGAGCGCCCGCCGATTCTTCCGCCGCCCGGCCCCGAAAGCGCAATGGCCGCAAACGCCGCGGGGAAAAAACAATGAGCGCCATCTCTGCCAATTGTTTTCTTCGCCGTGCCGCGCTCAGCGCCATATCCCTCTTCGCGCTCACGGTTTTACTCGCGCCTTCGACCAACGCGCAACAATCCGCCGCAACAGCCGATTCCTCCGCCGCCGCGGAAAAAGCAATCGCCTCCGACCCCATCCTGAAAGCCATGCACGAAGAACTCACGCGCTCCAAGTCCGATCTGAAAATGGATAATGTTCCCGCGCCCTACTACATCGAGTATCGCCTCTTCGACGTGGAGGAATTCGACGCGGAAGCTGCTTACGGAGCGCTCCGCCAGAATCAGCGCATTCACTCGCGCGTCGTGCGCGTCGTCGTTCGTGTTGGTGATTACAAGCAGGACAGTTTCTACGGCCCCGGCTCAGGCATGGTGGATCTCGCGCCTCTAGAAAATGATCCCACTGCCCTTCGCCGCCAGCTCTGGCTCGCAACCGATCGTGCCTACAAAATGGCAAACGAAGCGCTCGCCGCCAAGAAAGCCGTCATGAGCCAGTACACCGGCGCGCAGCAATACGACGATTTTGCCCACGCGCCCGTCCTGCTCTCCATCGAGCCTCTCGCCAAACTCGAGTTCGATTCCGCTCCCTGGATCGAAATGATCGAGAAATCTTCCAATCTTTTCCGCGGCGATCCCAAGATCGATTATTTGTCTTCCAGCATTCGCTTCCGCGCCATCAATCAATATTTCGAAAATACGGAGGGCACCGTCACGCGCCACGGCTCCTCCGTCTACGCCGTGCATCTCTCCGGTTCCACACAAGCCGCCGACGGAATGCAGCTCGAGCGCTCCCCCTATTTCGTCGCCGCCACCGCGAAAGAGCTTCCGTCGCCGCAGGAAATCGAAGCGGAAACGCAGAAGATGATCGCCACATTCAAAGAGCTTCGCGATGCGCCCGTCGTGGAGGAAGATTATCGCGGGCCTGTTCTCTTTTCTCCGGATGCTGCCACGGACCTCGTCACCAGCATGATTGGCGATAACGCCCTTGGCAACCGCCCCAAGCCCGGCGAATCCGCGCGCACTACCGGCGATTTTGCCTCCAATTACAAAGGCCGCGTGCTGCCCACGTTCCTCTCCGTGGTGGACGACCCTTCGATGAATACGTTTGCCGGCAAAACTCTAATCGGGGCCTACAAGGTGGACGACGAAGGCGTGCGGGCCGCGAAAGTTGACGTCATCGAGAACGGCGTTCTCCAAAATTATCTGCTCGGCCGCCAGCCCATCCGCGACTTCCCGGATTCCAATGGGCACGGCCGCGCCGCGCCTGGGCAGATCCCGGTCCCTTCGATTGGCAACCTGATTGTTGAATCCAAGGATTCTCTTGCGCCCGATGCCCTGAAGAAAAAACTCACGGATCTCTGCGCGCAGGAAGGCAAGGAATTCTGCTATCGCGTCGAAACGCTGGCGGGACTCAATCCGCGGCTCCTCTATCGCCTTTACACAAAAGACGGCCACGAGGAACTTGTTCGCGGCGCTATTTTCGACGAGCTCGACACGCGCACTCTTCGCAACGATTTAGTCGCCGCTGGAAACGATCCCCTCGTCAGCAATCGCGAAAGCAACGTCCCCGCGACGGTGATCGCCCCTTCGTTGCTTCTGGATGAATTGGAAGTAAAACGCACCGACGCCAAGAACGCAAAAATCCCCGAATATCCCGCCCCCGACCTCACCAAGTACTAAGTGCCGTCTCTGTTCACGGTTAATATGAAAGCTCTTACGCAGGATTAGGACGGTAAATCCACTCCGCCCGTGGCGCATGAATCGCGCTCGCTGTTCCCGCATGCACGCCTGCCAGAATCGCATCCACAATCTCTCGCCGCGGCGATAGCGAACATACCGGGTCCGTTGCCGTAGCATCCTGCGCTAACAAGAACGCCTGGCACCGGCACCCGCCAAAATCCACTCCTCGCCGCTCGCAGCTTCGGCAAGGCTCCTGCATCCACGCTTCTCCGCGAAATTTAACAAATGCTTCAGACTCCTCCCAAATCTCCCGCAGCGTCCGTGCCTGCACATTCTCAAATTTCATTCCCGGCAATACGTTCGCCGCGTGACAAGGCATCGCGTCCCCGCCCGGCGCAATCAGCATCACCTTGCGTCCCCATCCGCCCATGCACGCCTTCGGAAATTTCGCATAATAATCCGGAACCACAAACTCCACGCGAATCTTTCCGCGCAGCCGCTCCTCCGCAGCCTTCAAAATTTCCAGCGATTTGTCGAGTTGCGCGCGCGCCGGCAACAATCGCTCGCGATTCGCAAACGCCCAGCCGTAATACTGCACGTGCGCGAATTCCACGCGCTGCGGCCCAATCCGCTCCGCCAGCGCGATCATCTCTTCCAGATGATCCAAATTCCCGCGATGCACCACGAAATTTAGCGTCAGCCCGATGCGATGCCGCTTCACCCATTCCGCCACGCGCAATTTTTGCGCATGTGTCCGCGTGCCCGAAAATTCGCTGGCGCTTTCTTCTTCCGCGCCCTGAAAACTCAATTGCAGATGGTCCAGCCCCGCGCCCACAATTTCCTCAAGCCGCTTCTCATCCAGGGGCAGCCCAGAGGTAATCAAACTGGCATAAAGCCCCGCTGCGCGCGCCGCGTGAATAATTTCTACCAGGTCGGGCCGCGCCAAAGGCTCCCCGCCCGTGAAGTCCGCCTGCATCACGCCCAGCTCCGCCGCTTCCCGCAGCACGCGCGCCCACACCCCCGCCGTCAGCTCGCGCTCCCGCCGCGTCAATTCCGAGGGATTCGAGCAGTACACGCAATGCAGCGGGCAGCGGTGTGTCAATTCGGCGATCAGCGCGAGCGGTCCAGCGGTTGCGGCAGGGGCGTTCATCGGCAACGCATCTTCATCATCATTCAAAATCCAGCGCGCGCTCTCCGTGCAGCAGCGCCAGGTAACCCAAAATATCCTGCTCCACCTTTTGCGGGTCTGCCTTCGAATACATCTTCTGCAATTCCGTAATGATTTCCCGCACCGTACGCTTTCCGTCGCACCGCTGCACAATTTCGAGGCTCGGTCCATTCAACCGCAGCGCGCGCTCCGGCATTTGCAGCACGCGCAGCTGCTGCGCGTTTTCTCCCAGCCGGCATCCTGGGGCCAGCCGCGGACGGCTCTCCAGCGCAGGTATCGTCCCTTGTTTAATTGGTGCGCCCGCGTCGGCGTCCGTCATTTCGCATCCTTCGCTGGTTGAAACGCGCCCGGCGGCGGCCATCCCGGCGTAACGTACGCGAAATAAATCGCGTCGAGCATCGCCCACAGAATATCGCATTTCGCGCGCAGCGCGCCCAGCGCCAGCTCCTGCTCCTCCGCCGTCTTCGCGTGCTCCACCACCCACGCCAGCGCGAAGTTCGCGTCCTCCGGCGCCTGCGTGATGCGCCCCTGGAAATAATCGAGCCCGCTCGAAAGCCAGGGATAGTATTGCCGCAGCCGGTCCATCCGCAAAGTAATTAACGAAGTCGAAAAAAGTTCCGTCAGCGACGACGCGACCGCCTCCAAAAATGTCCGCGACCTCACCAGATCGACGTACGCGTCCACGGCATACCGCGTCGCCGGTAAAATTCCCTCGCCGCGAATCGCCTGCTCTCGCGCCAGGCCGGTGGCTTCCACCAGCCGCAGCCACTTCTCGATCCCGCCAGGTTTCGTACCGTCGCCGTCGTGATCAATAATTCGTTTCCGCCACACGCGCCGGAAGTCCGCGTCATCGCTGCGCGCCAATATCGCCGCGTCCTTCATCGGTATGCGGCTCTGGTACACATAACGGTTCAGCGCCCACGCCTGCAATTGCCCGCGCGTCAACTTCCCCTCGTGCATCAATTGATGAAACGGATGCTTGTTGTGGTAACGCTCCTCGCCGATCGCGTGGAACCGCGCGATAAATTTCTCTGGCGAAAGAAACTTTCCCGCGCTCGCTTCACTCACAGCTCAATCTCCATTCCATCAAACGCAATCTCCCAACCCGCCTCGCGCGCCGCGCGATAAGCCGCGCTCTCCTCATCCAGCACGGGATTCGTATTGTTCATGTGAATCAACACGCGACGTGCTTTCTTCCCCGCGCCACTCGCGTCCGCGCGCGCGCTAAATTGCTCAAGCAGTCCACCCGCCCCCGAAAGCGGCAGGTGCCCCATCTCGCGCGCCGTGTTCCCGCTGCCCCGCACGCGCAACAGCTCATCATCCGTCCAAAACGTGCCGTCGAGCAACGCCACATCGCTCTCGCTGCAAACGCGCTTCCAATCTTCGCCGCGTCCCGGCAAATTCGGCGCATAGAACAATTTCTTACCGCCCGCCGCAAATTCCAGCCCGATCGTAGCTTCCTCTTCGCGCAGTTTCCCGCGCAACGCGCCGCTCACGTAATCCGGAAAGTTTCCGCCCACCGAAACCGCCGCACAGCTCACGCTCGCGTTCTTCCCCGCCACCGCCGCAGCATCAGCACACACAGTAATCTGCTTCCCAATCACCAGCGTTTCCCATTTCACCGGCGGTGCCGCCCTCTCGAGCGTGCGAAACAAGCTATTCTCTTCCGTCACCGCGCGCCGCACTCCCTCAGTCGCATAAATCGTCAACGGCTGAAATTCGCGCAGGTGCAGCAATCCCATCACGCAATCCACATCTGCGCTGGTCAAAAATACGGTTGTAATGGGAGTGCTCCGCGTCTCACCAGCAGGAGCAAATTCGGGATTAGCCAAAATCTGTTGCCGCAAATCAGGCGAGGCATTTAGAAGGAACCACTTGCCTGGCGCCGGGGAAACGCCGACCTGCGCCTGCGTCCGCGCGCTACCTTTAAACACACCCTCACGCAGACGATTGCAATTCGAGCAGCCGCAATTCCACTGTGGGAACCCGCCCCCGGCAGCCGAGCCGAGGACTTTCACGCGCATCTACGATCTACAGTTCTGCGTTCGCGTACGAGCTTATTTCGCAGTTCAACTCAATCACTTCATGCTGAGGTGTGGACCATTCCATGTTTGTCGCTCCCCTGAGGCAAGTTTACTCGAATAAGTGCCAACAACCCTCTTGAACGCACTCATTATAGCCCCGATTCCACCGCCCCTCCAACCCAATTTTCCACCCTGCCCCATTCCTTCGCCTCACCTTCGCATTGCCTTCGCACCACTTTCTCATCAAGCGCCCCGTTTCAAATTCCGCTCGTATGATGTATACACTTCCCTGCCTTTTTTCCCGTTGGACACAACCGTGGAATCAACAGCTCAAATGATCCCTGCCGCGCCCGCAAATCCACAAGCGCCGGGCTTGCCATCTTTCCCGACGAATACCGGACCGTCTCCCTCGTGAGCCATGAACAGAATTCCTCACAAACCGTATCCGGAACTCCGTTCGGTTTTGGAAACATTCGTCGCGGGCGTTCAGAATTCCCTCAAGCGTAACTTTGTTGGCGCATACCTCGTCGGATCGCTTGCCAGCGGAGACTTCGATCTCGATAGCGATGTGGATTTCCAGATTATCACCCGCGATGAGTTGGCAGATCCGGAAATTGAGTCGTTGCAGGAAGTCCATTTCCGGATTCGTGGTCTCAACTGCTATCCAGCCAAGCATCTGGAGGGCTCGTATATCAGCAAGGCTTTGCTGGATCGAGCTGATCTGGTCGGCGTGCGAAAGCTTTTGTACATTGACAATGGAAACGCGTCGCTCGAACATTCGGTTCACGACAATCAATGGCATGTTCGCTGGATTCTCCGCGAGCGTGGGATCATCCTCCACGGCCCAGATCCCAAAACCCTCCTGCAGCCGGTCCCCGTTGAGGCTTTGCGCTCCGAGATGCTAACCGCGTTACATGAACTGAAAACTCAATTCGACTCTGAGATTGGCAAGCCGCTCGGATACTTCAACACGCGATACGGCCAGTCCTTTGCCGTGTTGACCTGCTGCAGAATGCTTCATACGCTTCAAAGCGGAGTTGTGAATTCGAAACTCTCTGGCGTTCGCTGGGTCGTGGAGTCGCTAAACCCGGAATGGCAAGACCTGCTCCGCCATGCATGGACCGAGCGCATCGGTGTCCGCTTTTGCGAAAAAATTCACCAGCCCGCTGAAGTAAGCCTTCTGCAACAGAGCGCGAATTTCATGGCCTACGCGCAGAGTGAAAGTTTGGCGCGCCACGCAAAATCGCGCGGTTAGCCGATGGATTTGCTCGTAATGAACCGAGGCCCGTCAAACACACCCTTCAAAATTCGTTGTAAATTTTTCATGCTCACTATTGTTCTCCAATTCTGACGAGGATTTTGCCTTTTAATCCCAGCCGGTGCCAAACCCTATCAAACCAGGTTTAAACAATCCGTCCAAAATTGAACGTGATCGCAATTCCGCTTCTGCGCATCCGGGCACTCAAGCGTTTGTGTCGCCAATGACTTCCTTGTGGGTCATTGTGAAACCATGCCGGGGTCGCTTCTCTCGCAGAGCAATTATGGAATTGAAGGCGGGGTGCAATAGAACGCTTCGCAAGAATTGGGAGCGGCCTTCGTCGAGCGTACGAAGATTCAATACGAGTTGGCCGGTCTTAAACGCAGATAACTGAAAATTTGGTTCTCGTTCTCAACCTGTTCGGTAAGAACATTAATCAGCCGAGTAATCCCACCTTCTCCGCCGATGGTGTTCTCCGCCACCAAGTCCGGCGAGATCAATAAGCACGGCGATGAGAAGGATCAACAAATTGACGCCCGCAATCGGCTGGTGCGTATTAAGCATCCATGCGTAAACCAGGGTTGTCAGCGGCAGAAAAATGAATCCCAGCAGCAGCACAATCAGGTTGTTGTAAGCGTGTTGAAGATAATTCGATAGGAAAAAGATGGCCACCAGTGCGATGCGGGGAAAGGCCACAAGTAGGATGACTAACAAACAGGGCATTGGTAATGCGCTCCCTTCTATTCGCCGTGCGCCATTCTATCGCAAGCCACTCCGATATGGCGTGTCACCGCCTGTCTCACTCCCGAACCGTCGAATCACCGGACACCTTGATTGCCAGTCCCCAACTTCTCCGAATACCTCGTCGATCAAAACCTAGGCCATTACTTCCGAGTGGCCGGCCACTCTATGGGCGCATGATCTATACGAGCGGCGCTTCTCTATAGAGCTCGTTTCGCCTCGAACTGTCCGCCAGAAATGTTCAGGCGTTCAGGAATGCCAGTCAAAATCAAAGACCGGCCTTTCAAGTTCGGCACCCGCTTGTCATCTTCACGCGTTTCTGATAACAGTTCAATAAATGATTCAGTCTCTTCCCGTCTCCGTCCTCTTGCTCGGATTCCTGATGGACGATTGGTTGAAGCCCTGGCTTAGCGCTCGATCTCCCTGCGATCCAGGAAGCCCGGGGAACAACCGATGAAAAAGACGCTCCGTGCGTATTTGGCTGGTGCAAGCTCGGCCTTTCCCACCGCCTTCAGTCCCTATTGGCGCGTGCTGCCGTTAGCCCGGATGAAGTTATTCCTGGCAGGATACTTTTTCGTCGGCGCCGCCGGCGGTTTCGCAATCGATCTATTGCAGCTCAATGCTTCGCGTGTCCTCGGGGGTTTCTTTTGGCCCGTCCTAATTGGCACGGGAGCGATGGCGACCAGGGCCGCCGCAATCAAAAGAGTTCGTCTTGTCCCTTTTCTGCTTCTACTGCTTGTAGCGGCAGCCTGGCTGGGCTACCGGGCCTCGCACGTTTCGATGCCTCTCCCGATCCCCGATTCGGTACATCGGCGCGTGCTATTCGATGCGATCGCGATCCTGGTCGGTATCGGTTTAGGGGCTCGATTTCTGATGATCTTCGCTGGTACGGAGGGCGTGGCCGGCGTGCGTATGCAGACAGAGCTTTCATTGGCCCACGGCATTCAGGCGATCCTGGTTCCGACCGTCTCTTTCCAGAACGCGAGGTTCGAGCTATACGGCAAATCGATCCCCAGCACAGAGATGGGCGGCGATCTGATCGACGTGATCGAAAGCGACCGTGGATTGGTGGCCTACGTCGCCGATATTTCCGGCCACGGCCTGCCCGCCGGCCAGCTCATGGGGATGTTGAAGACTGCCATGCGCCTCGCCGTGCAACTTCGCCAAATGCCGGTGGCGGCGCTCGAAAGTGTGGACCGCGTGCTGCCAGATCTCAAGGAACGTGAAATGTTTGCCACACTTGCTTTGCTCAACTTTGATGGTTCCGGTGAAGTCGAATACGCGTTGGCTGGCCATCCGCCGATCCTCCACTATCGGCACGTCAGCAGGGACACGGCCCGCCTCTCCATGGAGCAGCTTCCGCTGGGACTCATCCCCGGCGGTTCCTATGCTAGTAAGCGCGTCATCTATTCACCGCGTGATCTCTTCTTGATGATTACCGACGGCATAACGGAAGTTGCCGATGCCAGATATGAAGAATTTGGCCTGACCCGCCTGCAAGAGCTGCTGACGCGACACGCTACCAAAGCCTTGCCGGAAATTTGGGATCTCATCATGCGCGAGGTGCGGCAATATGGCCTGCAGCAGGATGACCAAAGTCTGCTGCTGCTGCGCGTGTTGGACCCGGCCATCCCTCTCGCGACCTGATTTCCAAAGAGACGCAGGAATCCCGAAACTCAGTTGGACGCACAGTGAGAGACACGCAGTTCGTCCCGGGTTTGCAGAGTGATTTCTCCCAAAAGACGGCATAACCGGATGTCATTGCGGACCAGAAATCTGTTTCTGGGAGGCTGCGGTCTGCTAACTCCTGTGCAGCCGGATTACCGGACCCGTAATTTCACCTCTCCAATTAGCGCTTTTACCAGCGCTCAGGATGTCAGGTTACTTTGCCGGGCCGCTCTTGGAGTTGAAGCGGTAAGTGAGTTTGATGCGGAATGTGGTCCCGTCCTGCGGGAGCGCGTCCTCAGGATCTTCGGGGCGGCCAGGGAACGAATACTTCTTGTTGAGCAGGTTGTAAACGCCCGCGGAAATATCCGCGTGTTTGCCGAGCGGGTGGCCGATCAATGTGAAGTTCAAGACGGAAAATCCGCCCAAAGTATTTCCGGCCAAAGTCGCGACCGTGCCGGTGTACTGTCCGTCCAGTGAAGCGGAGAATTTCCCCTGATCGAGCGGCATCGTCAAATTCAGCTTCACCAGATTCGACGGTGAATTCGGCTGAGTTGATCCCGTGATCGAGCTAATTGTTTGCGTATAACTGTAGCTGGCACGGCCGGTAAGGCTCGCGGCCAAGCCTCCGTTCAGCTCGACCTCGACGCCCTTGGCTGTTGCCGCCTGAGAATTCTCATATTCGGAAAGCTGGGTGTTCGGGTCCGTCTCCAGAGTTATAAGGTTGGTGATTCGATCGTAGAACACCGAGCCCGATGCGCGCAGGTGGCTGCCAAGGCCTTGTTCAAGAATTCCCTCAACGCTGCGGATTTTCTCCGGCTGTAGGTTTGAATTGCCTACATAGAACGGACCGTAATCGGGATTCGTCTCATACGGCACCGGAGCACGGAAGGCGCTGCCGTAAAGAAGTTTGGCGGTCGTCGAACTCGTTGCGTGATAAATCAGCGCGAAACGCGGATTGGTGCTACCTCCAAACCCGGAGTCGTAGTAGTCGTAGCGAACGCCGGCGCTAACGGAAAACTTTGCGTCGAGTTGAGAGTCGAGCTGGGTGTATGCGGCCCAGTTTACCGATTTCGCGGAAACTTTGGTGGCTTCCGGACTTGCGCCCGGATCGAGATTGAACTCGTCCACCCGAAAGTTGTCGGTGAGTTCCGTCCCGAAAGTTAGCGTGGTGTCGTGCGGCAGTGACCTGCTCACTTTTATCTCGGAGTCCCACCACTGGCCGTTGTACGAGTAGGTGTCCGGCGGCGCCGGCGCAGGGTCGTAGACCACCGGCCCATAGAGCGTGTTCTTACTCACGGAAGTCCGGGCGTCCAGATGCCACTGTTGCCCTAGCGCGTGTTCGTACCTTACATCTAGATAGTCGATGCCCTGGAGATTGCGCGTTCGCGGATCGTTAAAAAGCGAGCCGAAATAAGCCGTCGGCACGCCTTTGTTTTGGGCATTGTAGAGGCCCTGGAAGGTGAATCCACCGCGCGTGATGGTGGCCAGAATACGCTGATAGCTCTCATAATTCGTATTGCTGGTGACGCCGGAGTTCGTGGTGGGGCTATCGAATTGCGGGAAAAACAGCGTAGGCCCGACGCTGGAATAAAATGAACCGGAAAGCGCGAAGGCTGTGCCTTTGTATTCGCTGTCCCAGGTAGCGCGGCCGCCATAGGAACCGAAGCTGCCCGCCGCAAAGGAGATCTCTTCTCGCTTGGGCTGATTGTCCGCTCGGGTGATCACGTTGATGACCGCGGAAAATGCTTCGGCGCCATATAATGACGAACTCGGTCCGCGAATGATCTCGATCCGTTGAATTAAATCGATATCTACCGGGAACTCCAATCCGACGAAGGCTTGCCCCAACACATCGCTGTTGATCCGGTGTCCGTCAACCAGCAGCAGGATCCGGCTGTTCCAATCTCCCAACCGGCCGAATCCCCTGACGCCGACGTAACTCTGATAGCGATCTGAGGTGATGTAAAACCCGCGAACGCTTTCAAGAATGTCGGCAAGCGTGCGATAGCCGTAGCGTTGAATTTCGTCGGCGGTAATGACGGTGACCGACGACGGTGCATCGCTGACACTCTGCTCGTGCTTGGAAGCGGAATAGATAGTCATCTGGCTGAGCTGCTCGAGGCTCATGTCGGATAGGTTTTGCGACTTGGAATCCTGCGCGGAGCACACGCTTCCCAACACAAGAACGCCGAGCGCAATTGGTGTCGTGGATTTACGCATTCGAGAGTCGGCTCGAAGCAAGCTCTCCGATGCTCGACGAGCCCGGTGAGCGCTGGCGCACCTGCGGCGCGACGCTTCATGTGAAAGTAATCGGCGGGGGTGAATGCGTCTTTAGATCGAGGGGCGATCCGACCGAAACGCCGGGAAAGACGAATTAGTTAATCTTTCCCTCTTGTTGCTTTCTTTCGCAGCCGTGTGCCAAACCGGAACAGATGTTGATCAGAAAGCAATCCGCGGCATACCGGACCGCTTCAACGATGCGGGGAACGCCCACGATGCAGCCGATTATCCAGCCAGTTAATAGGGAACTCCTGGCGCGTTGATCAGGACTTGAAGCGAATCTTATCGATTTTCAGCGATCGGATTTTCGATTCCAGAGTCGATCTCGCGATCCCCAGCCTTGCGGCCGCCCCCGAGAGTCCAAATACGCGCCCGTGACATTCCTGAAGGGCAGCCTCAATCGCTTTCTTCTCTTGTAACCGGAGGCGATTGATTCGGGTCTCGTGTTTCGAATCCATCACAAGCGGCTGCTGGGGCAACCAGCTTTCGTCGATCGAGAAAATCTCCGTGTCGCAAAGTATCACGGATCGCTCTACGACGTTTTGCAGCTCCCGCACATTCCCGGGCCAAGTGTATGACTCAAGTGAGCGAAGCGTCCGCTGTCAGCGCTCGGGATGATGTTTATTCTCCAAGCTACACATTGGTTGAGATTATGGGATTGTCCCGATCGCAAACAAGGCGCATTAACGAGCGTAACTTGTGAACACGTAATCGCGATCTTTCGCGGGGACATGGCAGGGAAAGCAGGTCTCGTGCAGCGCTTTGTCACCCGGCTTCCCATCCTTAAAGTCAGCGAACCCCCAGCCGCCCGACGCCGCGTACTTCTTTGAGTCTTTGACCATGAACTGCTCATTCACCACGGAGCCGGTCACGAACGAATGAGTGCCGGGAAATGGGACATCGAGGACCTTGTCGTTATCTTCCGATGGGAGTCGAGCCCAATGAATCGCGGCGATGATGGCACCGTCCGGGAACGGGAGCGTCCCTTCCTTGTAGGCCTTGATCGCAATATCGTTGCCGAGTGCTGCTCGCAATTGCTCTCCCTTGCCGGCGAAGTGGAGTTGCTTCACGGCGATCAATTGCCAATCGCGGTATCCCGCGGGAATCTTGACGCCGTAGATCGGGGAGGAGTCTCCCTCAGACTGCGCGGACGCGTGCGCCATGTGGGCGACGATGGCGGCAAGCGATACAACCGCAAGCAATAAGAAACCGATGCGTTTCATATTGTTCCTCTTCTTAAGATCGCGGTCGAAGCGCCCTGGTGATTACGAATTACGAAGACCGGTTTCCAGATTGCCGACGAATCAGGAAGTGGAGAGCGCCGGATGGCGCTTACCTTTTCGGGTATGCCGTAAAAATGTAACCCGTTGACGCTGCCGCTTCGTGGCATGCGGCGCCGCACTTTGCGTCGTGACCCACCGGAGGTTTGCTCGCGGCAGTGGCAGGAGCGAACGTGCCCGATGCGGTGTCGTAGTCGAACATCGCGTATCCCCACCCGCGCGTGTCGGCGAATCTCTTGCTGTCCTTCACGATGAACTCGACCTGCACCAGGTCGCCAGCCACTGTGTCCGGCCTGCCCGTCGAAAAAGGCGGATCCGTAATTTTTTTTGGTCTCCACTCGATCTTCACAATCTTGGAGCCATCTGGGAAGGGCTTGCCATTTCCGGGAATCCCGTCCTGGTAGGCTTTGATCATCACCGGATTGGCGACGATCGC
>Ga0070765_100000332_pt1 | contig 28209 bp, 23 predicted proteins | sample HubBroMetageWFT5_FD_71516 | JGI IMG/M metagenome (GOLD analysis project Ga0070765, IMG submission 71516) | Warmed and freeze-thawed soil microbial communities from the Hubbard Brook experimental Forest, New Hampshire - Hubbard Brook CCASE Soil... | ecosystem: Environmental > Terrestrial > Soil... | reverse complement strand
GACGCCATGGTGGTGGCGGCGCGCAAGTATTACAAGACGGACGAGGATTTGCGCGGAAAGTTCAATGCGGAGAGTGGGCAGGTGGACGTGTTTTCGGTGCTTACCGTGGTTGAAGAGGTTGCGGACCCGAAGCGCGAGATCAGCGTGGCGGACGCGAAGAAGAAGAATCCGAACGCTGAGGTTGGAACCGAGATTCAGACGAACAAGCCAACGGACGTGCTTGGGCGCATTGCGGCGCAGACCGCCAAGCAAGTGATCCTGCAAAAGGTGCGGGAAGCCGAACGCGACACAATTTTTAACGAGTATCACAACCGTGCCGGGGAACTGGTGACGGTGATCGTGAAGCGCGCGGAAGGGCCGGACCTGATTGTGGACATGGGCCGGACGGAAGCGCGATTGCCGAAGAGAGAGCAATCGAAACTGGAAACCTACAACATCGGCGAGCGGTTGCGCGTGGTCATTCGCACCGTCGATCGCGCAGCCAAAGGTCCGCAGGTGATCGTATCGCGGGCGGATGCGGCGCTGGTGCAGCGGCTATTTGAGATGGAAGTGCCGGAAATTTACGACGGTACGGTACAGATCCGAGCCGCGGCTCGCGAGGCCGGCGAACGGACGAAGGTGGCGGTGGCTAGCCGGGATAAGGATGTGGACCCGGTAGGCGCTTGCGTCGGCATGAAGGGTATGCGCGTGCAGTCCATCATCCGTGAATTGCGCGGAGAGAAGATCGACATTATTCCGTACAGTGAAGAGACGGTGGCGTTCGCGCAGAAGGCGTTGAGCCCGGCGAAGGTGACCCGCGTTCAAATCACCGACCCGGAGAACAAAAAGCTGGAAGTGATTGTTGAAGATTCGCAACTATCCCTGGCTATCGGTAAGAAGGGGCAGAACGTTCGGTTGGCCAGCAAGCTCATTGGCTGGGACATCGATATCAAGAGCGAGGAAGAAAAGCGCCGTGAGATCGAAGAACAGATGACGGCGTTGACAGCCGCAGTGACTCCGCTGACGGTGCTGGGCGGTGTTGGACCGAAGATGATTGAGAAGCTCGAAGCGGCGGGAATCACCTCGCTCGAGAAACTTGCCAGCATGACGCCGGAGCAGCTGATGGAGATTCCGGGCATCGGCGAAAAGATGGTGGACAAGATATATCAGGCGGTGAACCGCTTCTATGAAGGTGGCGAAGCGGCGGCTGCTGCGCCAGCGGAGGGCGCCGAAGGCGAAGTTGCCGAAGCGGCCCCAGAGGGCGGAGAAGAAACCGCAGCAAGCACGGACGCAACAAGCGAGACGGAAGTGAATAGCGCGGACGGCGACGCGATCGGCGAAACGGAATCGGCCGGCGCTACGCACACAACAAACACTAGCGAGACGGAAGTCAACAACGTGGTCGAGTCCGAAACAGAATCGGCTTCGGAGATACGCTCTGAGGCAGCTGAAGCGATGGAGAGAGAAACTCCGGCGGAGCAGCAGGAAGAGAAAAGTTCCTAAGGAAGCATGACTGACGCATCTCAAGTACGAATTAACGAACTCGCGCGAGAGTTAGAGGTCAAGGCCAAGGCCATCATTGACCTGTTGCCGGGTTTCGGCGTAACGGAAAAGAAAACGCATTCCAGTTCCGTGACTGTGGAAGTTGCGGAGAAAGTTCGCGAGCACCTGAAGGGTGTCGCGGACGCGGAAGCTGCTGCAGAAGCGGCGGTGCGTTCGGCAAAGGAATCGGCGGCAAGGCCCGCGCCGAGACGCGAGGCGGTTGCTCCGCCAGCGGCGGCGCCCACACCGGCAGCCGTTTCTTCTCCTGCGCCCACTCCAGCTCCTGTTGCGGCGAAGCCCGCGGTACCCACGCCTGCGCCTGTGCCGACGGTAGTGACTCCAACTCCTGCTGCTGCGGCATCTACTGTTGCGGAGCCAGCTGCTGCGCCGAGTGCGCCAGCAGCGACGCCCGCTCCTGTAGCGAAACCCGCTGTTCCCGCACCTGCGGCGACACCTGGTGCTCCGTTACGTCCCGCGGCTTCCACTGCATCTCCGACTCCGGTAACAACGCCTGCTATGGGTCCAGCAACTGGACAAAGACAACCACCTCCAAGGACTGGCGCACCCCCAGGGCAGCCGATGGCTCGTCCGCCACAAGGTGGACCGGGTCAAGGGAATCGTCCGCCAGTTGGCACGCAACCACAAGGCGCACGGCCGAGCGCTTCGGCGACAAGTTCTTCACTGCGGCCGCAAACTCCTTTGCGTCCAATGCCGACGGGCGGTAATCGCGGCCCTGTGCCAGGAACCGTTCCAGGGTCAGGCCAACGCGTGGGTGGACCACGACCGGGACAGCCGATGCGCCCGCAACAGCAGCCGAGCGGATCCGGCGGACGTCCCTATTCGCCTCGTCCTACTAGTTCGGGTGGACCAAGTGGTGGACCGAGCGGAGCCGGAGCGCCGAATCGTTCCTACGGACAAAGACCAGGAGCTGTGCCGACCGGAACACGACCAGGACCGCGCGTACCCGGGCGACCCTCAATGTTGCCGCCGTTGCCAGACAGAGTGCCGCCTAAAGCGGAGCCGGGCAAGCCGCTGTACACACGCAAGCCGCAACAACGGCAGCGTCCGATGGCGGACAAGCGAGAGCAGGAAGGCGAGCGCAAGCTCCATCCAACGCGCCAGCGGCCGGGAGCCGGTGGACGCGGAGCGGCTGCGGCGGTCATTGCGCCTCCGGAACCGCGCGCACCACGGGAAGTGACGCTGACGGAAGGCATCACGATTCGCGAGCTGGCGGAAAAGCTGGATATTCGCGCGAAGGATTTGCTGAAAACCTTGCTGGATCGGGGAGTGTTCGCAAGCATCAACCAAGCGCTGGACGTGCACACAGCGACGGAACTGGCGCAATCGTTTAACGGCGTTGTGTCGGTGGTTTCCTTCGAAGAAGAAATGGTTCTGGAAGTCGCGAAGGAAGAGACCAAGGAAAATTTGAAGCCGCGGCCGCCGGTGGTTACCGTGATGGGCCACGTTGACCACGGCAAGACCAGCTTGCTGGACGCGATTCGCGAAGAAGAAGTTGCGGCCGGTGAAGCGGGCGGGATTACGCAGCATATCGGCGCGTACCGGGTGCAGGTAGGCGAGCGCAGTGTCGTGTTCGTGGATACGCCGGGTCATGAGGCGTTTACGCGGATGCGCGCGCGGGGCGCGAAGGTGACGGACATTGTGGTGCTTGTGGTGGCTGCCGACGACGGCGTGATGCCACAGACGAGAGAAGCAATTGACCACGCCAAGGCCGCGAATGTGCCAATCATCGTGGCAATCAACAAAGTGGACAAGCCGGAAGCGCAACCGGAACGCGTGAAGCGCCAGCTATCGGATTTGGGATTGATGCCCGCGGAATGGGGCGGCGACACCGAATTCGTGGAAGTGTCCGCGAAACAGAAGAAGAATCTGGACAAGTTGCTGGAAATAATTCTGCTGGTGGCGGATTTGCGGGAATTGAAGGCCAATCCGGATGCCCCGGCGGCCGGAACGGTGCTGGAATCTCGCGTGGATAAAGGACGCGGGCCGGTGGCCACGGTGCTAGTCCAGAACGGAACGCTGAATAACAGCGATTTCTTCATCGTGGGATCGGTGTTTGGCAAAGTTCGCGCGATGTTCGACGATCACGGGCGGCCAATCAAGTCGGCAGGTCCGTCGACCCCGGTGGAAGTGCTAGGTTTGCAAGGCGTGCCGGAAGCGGGCGACCACTTCCAGGTGACCGACGAAGCGAAGGCGCGGCACGTTGTGGATTACCGGCAATCGAAGCAGCGCGATGCGGCCATGCGCGCGAGTTCTGGCAGCCGCATTACGCTGGACCAGTTGCACGAACAATTGAAGGCCGGTGAAGTAAAGGAACTGCCGCTGATCATCAAGGCGGACGTGCAGGGTTCGGCGGAAGTGCTGGGCGAAATGCTGCCGAAGCTGTCCACGGATCAAGTGAAGCTGAAGATTGTCAGCGAAGGCGTCGGCGCCGTAACGGAAAACGATGTGCTGCTGGCATCGGCGTCGGGAGCAATTATTATTGCGTTCGGCGTGCGGCCGGACCGCAAAGCTTTGGATCTGGCGCAACGGGAAAATGTGGACATCCGCACGCACAACATCATTTACGAAGTATCGGACGAAATTAAGAAGGCGATGGAAGGGCTGCTCGAGCCGGTCTTCCAGGAAACGCCAATCGGGCGCGCAGAAGTGCGCAACACGTTCAAGATCAAGGGATCGGGAACGGTGGCGGGGTCTTACGTGCAGGATGGTGTGGTGCGGCGCGATGCGCAGGTGCGCGTGATGCGCGACGGCGTGCTGATCTACACATCAAGGCTCAGTTCGCTGAAGCGCTTCAAGGATGACGCCAGCGAAGTACGCACCGGGTTTGAATGCGGCATCGTGATTGCAAATTTCAACGACGTGAAAGTCGGCGACATCCTGGAGTTCTTCCAGGTGACGAAACTTTCCGCCGCGGAAGCCGCCGCACAAGGGACTGTCTCCGCCCGAAAATAGGTAGCGCAGCGTTGCTCGGGCCTTTGCGCCCGGGGGTGAATTGCCGTGCCCGTCGGATTGCTCACACTCGAGCTTCATATCGCGGAAGCACAATCGTTGAAAGATAAGCGGCAGGTTCTTCGCAGCCTGAAAGACCGGTTGCGAAATCAGTTTAACGTGGCGGTGGCGGAGCTGGATTTCGAGGATATGTGGCAGCGCTCGGTGGTTGGCGTGGTGACGCTCTCGAACGAAGAGCATCACGTGGAAGAAGCGCTGCAGAAGGTGCTGGCCGAAGCGGACCGGGTATTGGGGCCGTTGCTGGTTTCGCACGCCGTGGACTTTTTGTGAGGCGACAGAGTGAATTTCTTGCATTAGAGAAACATTATTTAGGATAGCGTTCCGAAAAAGGGAATACCCGCAGCGAAGTTCTTGCATCAGAAGGTTATCGCAATGAGTCCTGATTATCATCGTCATTTGAGGGTGGGCGAGGAAATCGCGCACGAAATCAACGCCATGCTGGCCGGAGAGTTGAAGGACCCGCGGCTGGAGGGCTATGTATCGGTGAGCGAGGTGCGCGTGCAACCGGACATGAAGCACGCGCGCGTGTACGTGAGCGTACGCAGCGAGGATAATAAGGAGCAGTCTAACGCGGTGAAGGCGCTGGAACATGCGGCGGGATATATACGCAGCGAACTGATCGAGCGGCTACAGTTGCGGAGGCTGCCGGAGCTGCATTTCACGCTGGACCTTTCGCAGGAGCATGTAGAGCGGATCGAACAACTGCTGAAAGAAGTGAAGACGGAGAAACCGGCGGCTCCGGAAACCGAGAGATCGCAAGAATAAGAGCGCTTCGCATCCGAGATTGACCCAGACCCGCCGAAATTTGACTCGCATTCGAACGCAAGCATTCGTTGAGAAATTCAAGAACTTCTAAAGGATAGAGACGACCGTCGCCCATGCCGCGCCAGCCGCAACCCCCCGCTTTTAGTGGCGCGCTTGTCGTTAACAAGCCGCAAGGAAAAACTTCGCACGATGTGGTGGACGCGGTGCGGCGCCTGGTGGGTTTCCGGCAAATTGGACATTTGGGAACGCTCGATCCGCTGGCCACGGGTGTGCTCGTGCTTTTGTTGGGCAAGGCGACGCGGTTGGTGCGGTTTTATACCGGGAGGCGGAAGCGATATACGGGCGGCTTTCGTTTTGGCTTCGCCACGAATACGTACGATTCCGAAGGCGTTGCGCAGGGACCGGACACCGCGCCGATGTTGGAGCGCGAAACGCTGGAGCGGTTGGCCACCGAATCGCTGGGGCGATTCGAGCAGATGCCGCCAATTTTTTCCGCGAAGAAAGTACATGGCAGGCCGGCATATGAACTGGCGAGAAATAATGAGCCCGTGGAGCTGAAGCCGGCATCGGTTGAATTGTTCGAATACCGGTTGCTGGACGTGGAAGGAAGTGTGGCGCGATTCTCGATCGAGTGCTCTTCGGGGACGTACATTCGGTCGCTCGCACACGATATGGGACAGAAGCTTGGATGCGGAGCTCATTTGGCGGAGATTTGCCGGACCGCGGTAGGAGAATTCTCGTTGGAGCAGGCCAACTCGCTGGAAGAATTGACTGAGGCCAAGAGCGCGGGAAAATTTGAAAGCCGGATGATTCCCCTGGAAGGCCTGCTGTCGAATTTTCCGCAGACGCAGGTGCTGCCGGTGCTGGAGAAACGCGTGCGGCACGGGGGCAAGTTCAATATTTTGCTGTCGCAACTGAAAAGTGGCCGTCAAGAACTTCCACCCGGAGCGACAACGGAACTGGAGTCGGATGGAAATGTTATGCCGCTGCTGCGGGTGTTCAGTCATGAGAACAAGCTGATCGCCATTGCCGAAGCGGTGGTGCCCCGCACGTATCAGCCACTTGTTGTGTTTGATCCGCTGCCGTAAAACTGGAATTGGGGGAGACGCGCGGGTTGAGAAAAGCGGCAGCGAGCTGCCGCATCCAGATGCGATGTTTGATTTTCAGGTTGAGGTCCTTCGCCCATCCTCGTCGGATGGGCTCAGGATGGCAAGTTTAACGACGAGCTTGACGACTGGAATGTTCGCTGGCTGGGGAGCAAGCCGAAATCGCACGCCGGAACATGTGAGTTTGACCTGACGGCACTAAACCCCTACCATGGCACGGTCGCCAACATGATCGGACAAACCATCTCGCATTATAAAATCCTGAACAAGCTCGGCAGCGGCGGTATGGGAGTAGTTTACGAAGCTGAGGACACTCAGTTGGGCCGCAACGTCGCACTCAAATTTCTGCCGCAAGAAATGGCGCAGGACGCGCAACTTTTGGAACGCTTTCAGCGAGAAGCGAGGGCGGCTTCGGCGTTGAACCACCCTAATATCTGCACGGTTCATGCAATCGAACAATACGAACGGCAGCACTTCATTGTGATGGAGCGCCTGGAAGGGCAGACGCTGGCACAGATCATCGGCGGGCATCCTGTCGAAGTGGAAAAACTGCTGACGGTGGCCATCGAGATCGCGGATGCGCTGGAGTCGGCGCACGCCAAGGGCATCGTGCACAGAGACATCAAACCAGCCAACATCTTTGTTACTGCGCGGGGGCAGGCGAAGATCCTCGATTTTGGGCTGGCGAAGATGGAGGGCGGACGACCCACGGGTGGCGGCGCAGATGGAAACATGGAGACGCAGGCACAGAGCTTTGCGAACGGACTTACCTCTCCGGGGACGACGCTGGGAACCGTGGCGTACATGTCCCCAGAGCAAGCGCGGGGACAATTGGCCGATGCCCGAACGGATCTGTTTTCCCTGGGCACAGTGCTATATCAAATGGCCACCGGGATTCTGCCGTTCCAGGGCGATACTTCGGCGGTGGTCTTTGAAGCCATACTGAATCGAGATCCGTTGCCGGTGACCGAGGCGAATTCAGCGGTACCTGCCGAACTTGGCCGGGTTGTGGACAAGGCTCTGGAAAAGGATCGCAACCTGCGCTACCAGACCGCCACGGACATCAAGACAGATTTGGCCAGACTGAAGCGCGATCTTGGCTCCGGCCGCACGCGCACCGCGGAGGTAACCGAATCGCGAGGGGAAAGTAAGCAAAGTGCGAAATCCATTGCCGTGCTGTACTTTGAAAACCTAAGCGGGGTCAAGGAAGATGAATACCTCCGGGACGGCATCACCGAAGACATCATCACGGAGCTCTCGAAGATCAAAGGACTGAGTATTTTTTCGCGCCCTACGGTGCTGGCTTATCGCGACAAGCGAGTGACTCCGGCGCAGATTGGCCAGCAACTCAAAGCAGCCTATGTCCTGGCCGGAAGTTTGCGACGGGCTGGAAACCGACTGCGCATCAACGCGCAACTGGTGGACACGCAAACGGACTTTCCCTTGTGGTCCGAACGATACGACCGCGAGATGAAGGACGTGTTTGAAGTACAGGACGAAATAGCGCGCAATATTGCCGAAGCCCTGCGGATAACACTCTCGCCACAGGAACAGGCAGCGTTGGCCGCAAAGCCCACGGAAAATCTACAGGCCTACGACTTGTACCTGCGCGGAAAGAATTACGCACGGCGCATGACCCGGCAGGATCTGGGATTCGCGCTTCAGATGTTCGAGAATGCGGTAGCGCTGGACCCTGAGTTTGCCCTCGCGTATGCGGCGATCGCCAATGTATGCGCGCAGACGCACTACAACTACGGGCGCGATCCGATTTGGCTGCAACGCGCCGAGACCGCTTCGCAGCGAGCGGTTATCCTGCAGCCGCAATTGCCGGAGGTGCTGGTCGCGCAGGCTTGGATCCTTTACGCGGCTCAGAATTATAAAGATGCGATCTACTGCGTCCAGAAAGCGATTGAGCGCAAACGCGATTGTGAAGGGGCCTATTATTTGCTGTGCCGTTCGCTGTTTGCCTCAGGACAGTATCAGGAGATGGTCAACATTGCAGACGTAGCATTGGAGGCCAGCGGTGAGGACTACAACTGCTACGTGCCGATTGTGAACGCGCTGGATGTGATGGGGAAGCAAGAGGCACTTCGGAACGTCCGGCAGAGGAGGGTCGCCGCGCTGGAGAACCATCTCAAGCACGTGCCGGAAGATGCGCGCGCACGGATTCTCCTTGCAAGCGATTACGCGGCAATGGACCGTGCTGACGACGCGGTCCGCGAGACAAGTTTCGCCGTAGCGCTGCGCTCAAGCGAGGCAACGGTGCTCTACAACGCCGCCTGCGTCTTCTGCGTGCTCAAACGCAAGCCAGATGCGCTCAACGCACTCAAGAAAGCTTGGGACGCCGGGTTCAAGGATGCCGACTGGGCGCGCCGAGACCCCGACCTTTCTTCCTTGCATGACGAGCCAGAGTTTGAACAGCTTTACCCCGCGACAAGTCAATCGCAAATGAAATAGCAAGACGGCGACGCATTATCCTGATCATTCCGGGCAGCGGTGCTTGATTCTTGCGTTGAGGTTCTTCGCCCATCCTCGTCGGATGGATGGAGAATGACAACGCCGCAGAACTGAAAAGTCGGTGTGAGGGTTGCGGAGTTCCTGAGGGGCAACGGCACGATCCTTCGACGCTCAGGACGAACCGAAATCGTGCCGTCGCCTTTTCAAGACAAATGAGAGCTGGGTTAGTCCCTGCAGCAGGACGACTTGGCGTTTGTATTGGAGCCGGTGGATTTGGCGGGTTCGACGTAGGCGGCCTGCGCGTCGTGTTTGTAGGTGTCGTCGTATTTGTCGTGGTGGCGCAGCCAGTTCATTTTGTGCTTGAGGCCGTCTTCGTCGCGGCCCTTGGGAGTGAGGTCGATCCAATTGTAGGCACCGATTTGGAGATCTCCCCCGCGCGCGTAGCTGGAATAGGTGTGGAAAATGTTGCCGGACTCATCCTTGTAGAAGACGCTGGTGCCGGGGCGCTCTTCACTCGGAAATTTCTGCATTTTATAGTTGTAATAGACTTCGTCCTGGGCCAGTTCTTCTTTCGTCGCCGAGACGTGATAGTCGTAGTTGAAGTCGCTGCCGAAGGACGATACCCAGTGGAAGCGCCAGCCCATGCGTTTCTTGAAGGTCTCGATTTGCGCGAGCGGCGCGCGTGATACTACAGCCATGCGGATGTCCCGCGCGGCGAGGTGTGGCACGATGCCGTCAATGTGATCCGAAACGAACGAGCATCCCGCGCAGCCTTCTACCCAATCCGGGCCAAGCATAAAGTGATAGATAATCAGCTGGCTTTTGCTGCCAAAAAGATCGGCAAGGATTTCCTTGCCGTTCGGGCCGTCGAACACATAGTTCTTTTCCACTTTTTCCCAAGGAAGTTCGCGCCGTTGGCGGCTCAATTCGTCGCGCAGACGAGTGAACTCCTTCTCCTTGGCCAATAGTTCCTTGCGTGCAGCAAGCCATTCAGTTTGCGACACGACCTTCGGACTTCCCAATTTGCTCGTAGCGGTTGCCATGATCACTTCCCCTTTCGTTTTGATTGCTGAGACAAAATTCCGTTCGCACGTTTTACCTGGAACAGTTTTGCGGCGACGGCCGTCACCCCGCCTGTCGACACAACTCCCACGACGATCGACGCTGCGCCTGCGATGCATGCTGGACACATGTGTTTCTCCTTCTGCGGCTGTCGCTCAGTTCAACCGCTTGGACTCGGCGTATTTGCGAACGCATTCGTTCATGTGGGTCCACCCGCTTACGACTCCGTTGCGATGGTCGTCGATGATCAGGCCCAGCGCGGAGTGATGAAATTTGATCAGCGTGCCGCCATCGAACTCGCTGAGGCGGTATTGTACGTTCGAAATGGCCGGATAAGACATGAACAGCGGGCCGTTAAACTCCAGCAGGGTTGGGCGCTTGATGGCCTGCACATGGGCCCACAAGTGGCCGTTTTCGCCTCCGAGGTCGCGATACCAACGGCCGCCTGGCCACGGTTCGAGTTTCATCGGCATGGGCGTGCCTTCGCCGGTCTCGTTGCGGGGCCCCAGCTGCTCGAGAAGCGCCGCGAAGGTCACTTCCAGCGAGGCACGCACATGAATTTGCTGGGTGATGTGTAGGGTTAGATCCTCAATGGTCTGATACATCTTCGGTGCTGTGGAACTCATCCTTCCTCCTCGAGTTATGAATTGTGCGGCAACTTGGTTGAACTGGTCGTGCTATCTGGGTTTTTGGCCTCAGCGCGCTCTTTTACACGAAGCAATTGGTGCTGCCAGAACTTACGGAACGTCTCGGTCCATTCATGCAATGGGCGAATAGCTTCGGCGTTAGTTCGATAAAGCATGCGACGGCCATCGCGGCGGACGCGGACGAGGTCAACGTCTCGCAGCACGCGCAGATGCTTGGAGACGGACGGCTGCTCCATGCTGAGGCTGTCCACGATGTCGCCAACCGAACGCTCCTGCAACGCAAGAAAATTGAGGATTTCACGGCGACGAGGTTCGGCGACGGCGTTGAAGGCGTCAGAGGTGGTAGCGGCACGGGGCATGGGAAGATGATGCATTCCCATATGGGAATATGTCAAGAGGAATTTTGAGATAGCCTCAGTGGTCGGAACTAACGAAGTACAGAAGCAACGAGGTAAGGAAGTAGGATGAAGTGAAGTAGGAACCGGTGAGCTGGCTTGTCACCAGATGCGGGCGCCGCTATATTCGGGGCTGGAGGAAGAATGTCCTTGGCAAGTTCAATTTCCACATCGCAAGGGGATACGCCGGGTTTTAGCCGGCTGGTTGCGGTGCATGATCCGTTTCCGGCGGCGGGAAGCGTGGCATCGGGTTATGAGAGGCAATTGTGCGCGCTGCTGGAAGCCGGGCATATTTTGTTTCTACCGCGCTCGCCGATATCCATTCCGGTGGAGGACCGTGAGTTGTTGCTGGGGCGCAAGCAAACGAGTTCCGCGTATCACAAAAACATTGCGTACCGCCCGGCGGAGGACCGAGTTACTGGGCTGGACGCTTCAGAGCAGAAGGAAGCGTCGGAGCTCCGCCGATTGCTGAGCGACTATTCGCGGCGCGCGACGGAATTTCTGGACCGGTTTCTGACGCCATACGCGGGAAAAAGGAAGTTGGACTACGCGAGTTTCCGGCCTATTGAAGAGAAGGGCCGAGCGGCGCGGCTGCATGCGCGCAACGATCTGCTGCACTTCGACTCTTTCCCAACGCGGCCGACGAACGGAGCACGGATTCTGCGGCTGTTCACGAATATCAATCCCGCGCAAAACCGCGTGTGGATGACTTCGCAAACATTCGAGGCCTTTGGCCCACGGCTGGCTCGCTCGGCGGGTTTGCTTGAGGTGGGAAACAGTCCGATGTCGCGCGCGGTGCGCTCCGTGGTGCGCTCTCTGCGGCTGCCGGTTAGGCAGCGGCCCCCGTACGACGAGATCATGCATCAGTGCCATAACGCGATGAAAGAAGATGCGGGATTTCAGGCCAACGCGGCGAAGAACCATTGGGAATTTCCGCCGGATTCGACATGGCTGGTGTTTACGGATTGCGTCAGCCATTCGGTCCTGGAAGGACAATATGCGCTGGAGCAGACTTTTCTGATTCCTCAAAATGCACTGGTGCGGCCGGAAGCGTCACCGCTGGCGATTCTTGAGCGGCTCACGGGAAATCAACTGACAATTTAGGGTTGCGGACGAGATCTCGCTGCTTGTCGGACGAATCGACGGAACGGGAGTGCTTGGTTTCCGCGTTGAGGTCCTTCACCCGCGAAAGCTGCGGGTTCAGGATGACAAGTAACTACTGTTCGTTCGACGTTTTGTTCGGGAGTGGTGTGGCCAGCGAGCGGAGGAATAACCCCAAAGGAGCGGGGCAAGACGCCGCCTACAGCGGAACGAAAAGAGAGACCTAGCGCGGGGGCGGAGGTGTTGGCGCGGGCTGGTCGTCTGGATTGGGTTGTGGTTGCGGCTGATCTGGCGGAGGCTGCGGATTCGGCTGCGGCGGATTGGGTGCGGGCGTTGGTTGAGTCGGAGTGGGCGCAGGTTGTCCCGGCTGCTCACCGGCAGGCGGAGCGGGAGTAGGTTCCGGTTCCGTTTGAACGGGAGCTAGAACACTGCCGCCGCCCCCGCCGCTACGTCCAGAGGGGTCGCCACGTCCAGCGTAGATGGATTCGCTCTGACGCAGCGGCAACCGGACGCGCCGAGGAGTAATCAGAATGAGCAACTCACTATTGGTGAACGAATTCGCTTTGCTGCCGAACAAATAGCCGACGGTGGGAAGCTGAGCTAAACCGGGTATGCCGGTGAGGGTTTTGGTTTCTTCGTCGTCCAGCATGCCGCCAACGATGGAAGTCTCATTCTCTTTCAGACGAATCATTTGCGTCAGGGACCGATTGGAAATGATAGGGATGCCGTTGACGTTGGAGCCTGTAATCGCTTTGATTTCCAACTCGAGTTGTATGGTGACCTCGTTGTTGGGATGCAGCGAAGGGGTGGCCTTGATCTTGATTCCGATGTCCTCGTATTCGGCGCCGGGATAGGGCGTCTGGCCGGACCCCAAATTGGAGAGCAGGCTTGCGGGGCTCACGAGCAAGGTCACTTGCCCCGGGCTATTTGCCAAGTCGTTGGTGACGACAAGATCGGCGACTCCAGTACCCGTGAAACTTCCGGCAACGATGGCGCTGGGATTGGTGCCCGCATTGGTTTCCAAGACGTTCGCGAAGATGCCGCTCCCTTCGTCCGCATAGACAGTGGCGGTTCCCGCGCCGCCATTTGAAACGGCCAAGCCAGTCGCGCCACCCGCCACCAAAGCCCCGATGGTAACTCCGGTGGGATTCGCGCTAGTGGCGAAGGGGGAATTCGCGGCGATTATAAAGGTTCCGTCGTTATTGCCCTCGAAAATGCTGAGAGTAGCGTCCTGCTGATTGACAACGGCGAGCCCCGTCCCTGTCCCACCACTGAGAAGACCGGCGGCGATGGCGACAGGTTTATTGCCGACGGCGATAGGAGTTTTTGGCTCATAGAATGTGCCGTCGCCATTCCCGAGCAGGATGGAGACGTTGTTGGTGGCCTGATTGACGATAGCCAGGTCATTTTTTCCATCGGCGTTGAAATCGGCCATGGCGATGGCCACGGGACCTTTTTCGCCGTAAGCGAAAGCAAACGGAGAGCCAGCGACCTGCGTGAAGGTTCCGTCTGCGTTCCCGTTGAAGACGGTGTAGGTATTGTCCGCAAAATTGGTGACGACGAAACCCAGATTAGTGTTGTTGTTGGTGTTGAATGCGCCGATCTGAATAGCAGTTGGTTGATTTCCCACGATGATGGGACTGTTCTGAAGCGCGAAGGTGCCATCCCCGTTACCAAGCAAAACGAGAACGGAGTTGGTTACTTGCTCGGCTACCAGTAAATCTTCGAAGGCATTGTTGTTGGCATTGAGGGTTCCGACCGCGATGGCGCTGGGAACGCCGACTCCACCCTGGGTCGCGGTAATGGTGGCGGTGCCCTGAGAGACACCCGTGGCGAGCCCGGTGCTGGCTCCGATGGTGGCGACGTTGGTGGAAGAGGAAGACCAGCGGACGCTGGCGGTGACGTCTTGGACAGTGCCGTCGCTGAAGGTGCCCGTTGCCGTCCACTGTTGAGTTATGCCAGCGGTGACGGTGGCCGATGGCGGAGTAATGGCAATGGATTGTAACGTCGCGGATGTCACGGCAAGGGCGCTGGATGGACTCGTGATGCCATTCAAGGACGCCGAGATTTGCGTCGCCCCTGCGGACAGGCCAGTGGCACTGCCGCCCGAGTTGATGATGCCAACAGCTTGCGTAGCGGAGGCCCAAGTCACCTGCGAAGTAAGATCCTGAGTGGTGGTGTCATTGAAGGTACCAAGGGCGGTGAATTGCGTTCGGTTACCGATGGCGATCGAGGCAGCTGCTGGAGAGATGGCGATGGATTGAAGAGTTGCGGAGGTGACCGTCAGTGGCACGGGCTGGCTGATGATTCCGGCAAGTGTGGCGGTGATCTGCGTGGTGCCCGGTGCGACACCGCTTGCGATCCCCAGAGCCGAATCAATGGTAGCGAAAAGGTTATTCGAGGAAATCCATGTAACTTGCGTAGTGATATTTTTCGAGCTGCCATCGCTATATTTTCCGGTGGCAACAAATTGCTGTTTGGTGTTAACAGCAATCGTGGAACTGACTGGAGTCACGGTGATCGAACGAAGGGTAGCCGCAGAAGTGACCGTAAGCGAAGCGTTGTTGCTCACAATCGGTTTCGTTCCGGATTGCGTGGTCGCGAGCGAGATTGGCGAACCGGTAGCGGTCACGAATTGGGTTGTGACGTTGGGACCCTGGTTCAGAAGGATACTTACGGTGTTGTCCGTCTGATTGAGAACGGCGAGATCGAGGTTGCCGGAATTGCGTAAATCAGCTGACACAAGTGCAATGGGGGCCTCACCAACGGTGAATTGGTCATTTAAGATTACCGTGCTCGCTGTACCACCGACGGTAGGGGTCTGTGCGCCCACGCCCAGGCTGTTTGAGAGCAGGGAAAGTGTAATCGGGTAGCGATCTCCTACAAAGAAAGTGGCGGGTTTCTGGTCCTGCGCGCGAATAAGCACTTGCCGGCCGCTGCGCACCAGGGAAAGCCCCTCCGAAAAATCCACCGAAGCACTGGGAAGGGTCAGAAGGAAGGTAGATTTGCCTCCTCCTACTAGACTGAATGGGGGGATCGAACCAACAAGGCCGCTGAGGCTAGAAGCGGAACCTGCCGACACGCCGAAGAGGTTGGCAAGAATGCCGAGGACAGCGGTTACGGAGGTCGCAGCTTGTAATTGCGGGATCAGCGTGGGGGAAATGGTGATCGCTTGCACGCTGGAGGGCGGAGTGATGCCCATCTTCGTAGCCAGCGAACGATCCACTTCGAGAAGATCCATTTCAAGCAGGACTTCGCCGCGGGCTCGCTCCATTTGATGAATCAGCGCGCTGGCCAACTGCACGCGAGCCACGGTGTCGCGCATGGTGATGGTGTGAGCCGCCGCGGACTGCTGGATGTGCGTTGTGCCGGTCAGTTCACGCACGGCGCGAGTGAGATCGGTAATTTCGGTGGCTTCGACCGAAGCGGGCAATAAGAACGTTTGCTCAATTTCCGGATCGTAGGCCTTGCGTTTTTCGTTGGTGTCCGCGGCTACAAAAAGAGTTTTTGTGTTCAAGGCATGCCAGAAGGTATACGTCTCGGCGGCCAAAATATTAATCGCAGTGTCGAAATCGACGTCCGTCAGGCGGAGATGCACAGGGCGTCCGGGCAGATCGGGGTCGAAAACCGCTTTCACGCCATATGCGGCAGCGATTTGCTCGTAGGCGTTCTTCACATCACTGCGGAGATTGAAACTGCGGACGGCGGAACGGTCGGGCTCCAGGCGCGCAAGGCCTTCGGCGGGTTCGTCGATAACTTTGTGGGATTTTTCGCCTTCGCGCATGGACTGCATCTGTTGCAATCGCTCTTCAACGATGGTGTTGTTGGGATCGATGTGCAGCGCCAGCGCGAGATCCATAGTGGCGGCGTCCAGATTTCCCTGCAGCGCGAAACGCTCGCTGCTTTCGACATATTCGCGGACCAGTCTCGAGCGCAGAGTAACAGCCTTGTTTACGATGGTTACATCGAAAGGAGCGTAGCGCGCAGCTTCGTCATAATCCTGCAAAGCCTCTGGAAATGCACGAATGGTCTCCTCTTTTTCGCCCCGCTCCACGAGGGTACGTGCGCGTTCTGGGTCAAGAGGGGGAAATCCGACCTGTTCGGTCTTACTTGGCGTAGACTGGCTCTTCTGCTGCTGCGCCGGAGCGAAAGGACATAGGAGCGTCGCCGCCAGGAGCGCGGAGGTAACTTGGGTCAGGAGGCGGTGGAGCATACAAGAAGATAGACGCAAGTGACCATTCTACCGTGAGTTGGCGCGCAGTGTGTGTTGAGTCTACTAAGGGTTAGATGCGGAGTGGTGAGCTTGACGATGGACGGAGCGGAGCGTAAACTGAAGTTGTTGTTGCAAATCGTTTTCAACTGGTGATCCCTTTGCTCTCTGCTTTTATTATCGCCCTCCGCGAAGGCGTGGAGGCCGCGCTCGTTGTTGGTATCATTCTTGTATATCTCTCCCGAACAGGTCGTGCGCATCTGTCCCGATTTGTGTGGGGAGGTGTGGCGCTTGCAACGGCTTTGAGTCTGGCGGTAGCCGTGGCACTAGACCGATTGCGGATAAGTGCGGATGGATTCGAGGGCGTGCTGCTGCTGGTGGCGGCTTTTTTCGTAGTGACCATGATCGTGTGGATGAACCGGGTTGCGCGGCACCTGAAAAAAGACATTGAGAGGAAGGTAGAAGAATACGCGGGAAGGGCAGGGTCTGCCGCGGGGTGGGGCATCGGACTATTTGTATTCCTGATGGTGCTGCGCGAAGGCGCGGAACTCGCGCTGATCCTGCGTGCTGTGGAGGTTTCCACTGAGGGTTTGCAAACCTGGATCGGCACTGTTGCGGGGATCGCGGCGGCTGTGGCGGTGGGGCTGTTCTTTTTCAAGGGAACACTAAAGATTCCGCTGCACCGATTTTTTGCGGTGACCAGCGTCATTCTTGTACTGGTTGCGATTCAGCTGAGCGCGACCGGACTGCATGAACTTAGCGAGGCGCGATGGCTGCCTTCGAGCAAAACCGAGATGGCGGTGCTTGGCCCGATCGTGTCGAACGAACTGTTCTTTTTTATTTTCATTTTTGGCGCTACGGCATTGATGGTACTTCGCGAGTGGCAGACCGCGTCGCATGCCAAGGCGAGCGCTACCACGACGAATGACGCCGAGCGGCGTCTATTGGAAGCGCAAAATCAGCGGCAGAGTCGATGGATGATCTCCGCGGCGAGTATCAGCCTGGCGGTGATTCTTTTGCTCACGGCGGATTTTATTTATTCGCGCGTGAACGCCGCACCGCCGCAGGCCAGGCCGGTCGATGCGGTGAGCGGATTGGTGCACGTTCCCCTTGCAGAAGTGCAGGACGGGAATCTGCATCTTTTTACGCTAAACGCCAATGGCCAGGCGATCCGGTTCATGGTGATCAAGAAGCCCGGAGGCTACGGCGTCGCGCTGGATGCTTGCTTGATTTGCGGTGCAGAAGGCTACCGGCAGGATGGACAAAACGTGATTTGTCGCCACTGTGCGTCCGCGATTTACGTCCCTTCGATTGGACAACAGGGCGGCTGCAATCCCATTGGAGTGGGATCGCGCGTGGAAGGCGATGAGATACAGATTGATGTTTCCGCACTAACGAAATCCGCGCAAGAAATACCGCGATAGGGGCGCGTTCTTCTTCACGTCATAAGCAATGTTCCTTCGACTCGTTACCGATTCTTTTACCCGTCGGCCGCGGCGCAAGCTGATTACGCTGGCAGCGCTGGCTTTGGGCATGGCGGTGGTAACGGCCGCGCTGAGCGTATCCCTGAATATTGGCGATAAGCTGGCGGAGGAGTTTCGCAGCCTGGGAGCGAATCTGGTGGTCACGCCGCAGGCGGATTCGTTGCCGCTGGAAATTGGTGGAGTGGATTACCGGCCGGCGAATGCGGGGGCGTTTCTGCCGGAAGCGGAACTCGGCAAGCTGAAAACGATTTTCTGGCGACATAACATCGTGGGATTTTCGCCGATACTGGAAGTGCCGGTCTATTCCGGCGCGCCATACAACGGATCTGAGACGCTCAATGAACCTGTGGAGTTGATTGGTACTTGGATTGACCACTCTGTAAGAATTCCTGATGGCTCGACATATAACGCAAGCATAGATCGAACAAATCCGTGGTGGAAACTAACAGAAGGCCGGTGGTTTAAAGAACAATCCACAACTGACCAGCCTTTCGGCTCCGCCGTGAACGAAGCCGTAATCGGTAAAAAGCTGGCGCAAAAATGGCGTGTCGCCCCTGGTCAGACTGTGCACATCATTTCCAAACCGATTTCTTCGGTCGAATTCACTCTTACCGTAGTTGGAATTCTCAATGGCGGGGGCCCGGAGGATGAGGCGATCATTGTTCCGCTGGGATTCGCGCAGTCTATCGGCAACGAGCCAGGGATGTACCGGCGGCTATATGTGAGCGCGTTGACGAAGCCGGAAGATGCGTTCGGACGCAAGGATCCGAAGGCAATGTCGGCGGCGGAATACGACCGTTGGTATTGCTCGCCGTATATTTCTTCCATTGCGCTGCAGATTGGAGAAGTGTTGAAAGGCACGGACGTGCGGGTGATCCGGCGGGTAGCCGAGGGCGAGGGCAACGTACTGCGGCGGGTGCGCACGCTGTTGTGGTTGGTGACGATTGCGGCGCTGTTGGCCGCGGCGCTTGCGGTAGGGGCTTCCGCGGCGGCTTCGGTGATCGAACGACGCAGTGAAATTGGATTGATGAAGGCATTGGGCGCGGGGTCGGGATTAGTTGGCGTGCTGCTGGCGGCGGAGCAGTTGCTGGTGGCGTTTGTCGGCGGCGGAATTGGATACGCGGTTGGAATTGTGTTGGCGCGAATGCTGGGTGAAAAAGTGTTTGGATTTACGCCGGAGCCGAAGGTTTTTGTTTTGCTGATTGTGCTGGTGCTGGCGGCGGTGGTGACGCTGCTCGGGAGCGCGATTCCGTTGCGGCGTGCGTCGCGATTTGAGCCCGCGCCGATTCTGCGGGGCGAATAATGACTGGCAATGGCATGTTCTGGCGGATTGTGCGGCGGCTGCTGACGGCGAATTACGCACGTTTGTTTGTGATTCTCCTTGCGCTGGGTGCCGGCGCGGCAATTACGGCGGCGCTGTTGAATCTGCAGATCGACGCGAAGAAACGCCTTACCACGGAATTTCGGTCGTTGGGAGCGAATGTGATCATCGCGCCGAAAGCGGGGGCCGCTGGCGTGTCACCGAACACGATCGACGAAACAATACTGGAAAAACTTCCGCAGCAGAATGATGGGAAAGCAATTCCTGCAGTGGGATTTTTGTATCTGATTGGTTCGGTTGCGAAACAAGGGACAGATAAGTTCGAACCCGCCGTGCTTGCGGGCACCGAAGGATCGGGATTGACGGAAGTGCGACCCGGCGTGCGGACGCAGTATTTTTCCGTAGAGAAGGATGCTTCGGCTTGCGAAGTTGGTGCGAAAGCGGCGGCGCAGCTGAATGTACGGGCCGGAGAAACATTGGTGCTGCGCGGGCGCGGCGCGGAAGGCGGCCCGGAGCCGACTTGCATGGTGGCTTCCGTAGTGGCGACGGGCGGCGCGGAAGATGCGCAAATTTTTGTGCCGCTGGTGCTGGCGCAAATGCTTGGTGGGCTATCCGGGCGGCTGAGCTTGATTCAGATGAGCGTGACGGGCACGCCGGGAGCCATCCAGAAGTTCGTTGCGGAGTTGTCGCGAAATTTGCCGGAAGCGGATGTACACGGAATTAAGCAACTCACGGAAGCCGAAGGGAAGTTGTACACGCGAGTGACCGGTGTATTGACCGCGACAGTCCTAATGGTGCTGCTGCTGACGTCGCTGTGCGTGATGGCGGGAATGAGCAACATCGCGGTGGAGCGGAAAAACGATGTTGGTCTGATGAAGGCCATTGGCGGCTCGGTGCGGCGGGTAGTGGAATTGTTCCTCGCGGAAGCCGTGTTGATGGGACTGATGGGCGGGTTGGTTGGAGCAGCGATCGGAATTCTGCTGTCCATCAGCCTAGGAAAGGCCGTTTTTGGGGTCGCTGCGCAGCCACGCTGGATTGTGTATCCTGTTGCTGTGACCCTCACCGTAATTGTTTCCATTGCCAGCGCGTTTCCGTTGCGGCACATCGCCGGAATTCGGCCTGCCAGTGTGTTTCGAGGTGAGGAATGAGCGGGCAGGTGGTGATCGATTCGCTGGTGAAGGAGTATGGCAACCTGCGGGCGCTCGATCGTGTTTCATTTTCGATCAAGCAGGGCGATTGGGTGGCGCTGATGGGGCCATCGGGCTCAGGCAAAACCACACTGATTAACATTTTGGGTGGGTTGGATACGCTGACGTCCGGACACGCGATTGTGGATGACGTTGATCTAGCGAAGCTTGGTGAGAACGATCTGGTTCGTTACCGCGCGGAGAAAATTGGCTTCGTGTTTCAGCAATTCCACCTGGTGCCATACCTGAATGCTCTGGAAAACGTGATGCTGGCGCAGTATTTCCATAGTGTGACGGACGAGAAGCAAGCGACAGAGGCTCTGCGCCGCGTGGGACTGGGCGACCGGTTGACGCATTTGCCGCCGCAACTTTCCGGTGGCGAACAACAGCGCGTGGCGATTGCGCGGGCGCTGATCAACCATCCGAAACTGATTTTGGCGGACGAACCCACGGGGAATCTGGACGAAGCGAATGAAGAGATTGTGATCCAGTTGTTCCGTGAACTGCACAATGCCGGGCACACGATTCTGATGGTGACGCACGACCCGGACATTGCGCAGCAGGCGGACCGGCGCATCGAGCTTGCACACGGGCATTTGTCGTTCGACAGCGCCCTGCACGGGCCGAATCACCCGATGGCGTGTCCCTTGGCGAATACCGCGGACTGCTGCACGCCGGTTTCGCGCGACGATGAAATTCGCTTCGATCATTTATTGGAGCAGATCTGGATTCGCGGCGAGGAGGGCCAGCCGGCGCAGAAGGAATTGTTGCGGTCTGAAGGGCCAGCCGGGCAGTTGCCGGTGGTTACCGGTGAGCCTGTTTCGCGATTGCTGGGGCGTATGTCCGAATTGCACCTGGTGGAAGTACGGAATGAGGATGTGCAGCTTACCCCGCAGGGCCATCAGCGCGCGCGGGACGTGATCCGGCGGCACCGGCTAGCGGAACGGTTGTTCAAGGACACCTTTCGCATCGACGATCACGAAGCGCATACGCAGGCTTGCAAGTTCGAACACATCATCAGCCCGGAGTTGGATCAGCGCATTTGTAGTTTTCTGGGGCATCCGAAGACTTGTCCACATGGGAATCCCATTCCGCCGGGGGAATGCTGCAACGGGCATTCGAAGGGGTAACGCGTTTATAACCGCAAGAGAACCCAAGAGCGGACCGCCTCAGAAGGCGATCCCTACAAAACCGTAGGACACTCTCGAGAATGCCGACACCGATTGACCAGCGAAAGAAGCCGACCAGCGTTCAAGTTCATGTGAAAACTGGCGCTGGTGTGGACGTAGTTTGGGCGGACGGCCACTCCAGCCATTTTGATTTTCCGTATTTGCGGGAACATTGCCCGTGCGCAACGTGCAACGATGAGCGCGAAAAGAAAGAAGCATTTGGTGGACCCGTGCTGGCTCCGTCCGCGGTTTTGCCTATGTACAAACCCAAAGCGCGCGCGCAGGGAGCAACGCAGGTGGGCAATTACGCCATCCAAATCAATTTCAGCGATGGGCACTCCACGGGGATTTACAGCTATGACTACCTGCGCACGCTCTGCCCTTGCCCGGACTGTGGTGCAGCGTTTCGCGGACTGGCGAAATAGAGCCGTCAGGTAAATGTTCCAACGACGGGCACATCGCAATTCCTCTGAACCATAAAGGCACAGTCAAAGCGATTGGTCGGGGACGTGCACGTGTACCGCCCGTCTTTATGTGGAAGGCTTGGGCAACTTGGGAAAAGCAGCAGCCCTTCGAGGCTCAGGATAAACAAGCTGCCGCACTCCGTATATTTGGTCAACTGGACTTGGGTGGAGAAAAATGGGAGCATTTAGTACTGACGGCCAAAATACCCTTACATGAGCAGCATTCCCCAAAGTCCGGCTGAGTCGGCCAGCCGCAGGACCGGTGTTCCGCGCGTTTTAATCGCCACCACCGCCCTATTAAGTTTCATCTCTTTCTGGCGCGCCGCAGCCATCGTGCTGAACGACCTGGCGTCTTCGGCGTATTACGCCGGTGGTGAAGCCGAGGGTTACATCGGCAAGGCCGCGCCGTGGTTCATCCTGGGCATCATGTTGTTTTCCTACGCCGTGCGCGCGGTGTACGTGGAAAGCTGCAGCATGTTCGTGCGCGGCGGGGTGTATCGCGCGGTCAAGCAGTCACTGGGCGGTACGCTCGCGAAATTCAGCGTTTCCGCGCTGATGTTCGACTACATTTTGACCGGCCCGATCAGCGGCGTGGCTGCGGGGCAGTATTTGGCCGGCCTCGTAAACGACCTGCTGCAATATTTCCACATCGGCGGCCCGCTATCCGGAGTAAGCGCGGATTCCATCGCGGTAGGATTCGCGTTGCTGGTTACGGTGTACTTCTGGTGGGAAAACACCAAGGGTATTCCGGAATCGAGCGAGAAGGCGCTGCACATCATGAAGCTGGTCACCGTGATGGTAGTGATCCTGATTGCGTGGTGCGGGTACACGATCGCGGTTCGTCATTCGGTTTTGCCTCCGCTTCCGCATCCGAAGAATTTGCGTTTGAGCCCCAGCGCGCTCGGGTGGCTGGCGCATAGCAGCCTGCCGCAGACCTTTGGCATCATCGCCATCTTCATCGCGTTGGGACATTCCGTGCTGGCGATGAGCGGCGAAGAGTCGCTGGCGCAGGTCTATCGCGAAATCGAATCTCCGAAGCTGCCCAATCTGAAAAAGGCCGGACTGGTGATTTTCATCTACAGCCTGGTGTTTACCTCGCTGGTTTCGTTCTTTGCGGTGATGATTATCCCGGACAGCGTGCGACAGGGTTTTCTGGAAAACCTGATCGGCGGTCTGGCGATGAACCTGGAAGGCCCGTTCATCGCGCGACTCATATTCCACGGCTTTGTGGTTGTGGTAGGAACTCTGATTCTTGCCGGAGCGGTGAACACGGCGATCGTGGGTTCGAACGGGGTGCTGAATCGCGTTTCGGAAGATGGCGTCCTGAGCTCGTGGTTCCGGCAGCCACATCCGAAATTCGGCACCAGCTACCGCATCATCAACATCGTGGTGATTCTGCAGTTGCTCACCATCTTGATCAGCCGTGGAGAAGTGACGTTTCTCGCCAACCTCTACGCATTCGGGGTGATTTGGAGTTTCGCCATGAACGGGCTGGCGGTGCTGGTTCTGCGCTATACCAGGCCGGGACCGCGGGAATTCCAGGTTCCGTTTAACTTGACTTTCCGCGGCGTGCAGGTACCGGTCGGGCTCGGACTAATCACGTTGATGTTGTTCCTGATCGCTGTCGTGAACCTGTTCACCAAGCCGATTGCCACGATGGCTGGCGGAGCTTTTTCCATACTGCTCTTCATTGTATTTACGATTTCCGAACGCAATGCGCGAAGCGGCGGCAAAGCGCATGTGGAAATGGACCAGTTCAACCTGGAAGTGGAAAGCGAGCTTACACCCGAGGCGGTGGGCGCGAAGCCCGGAAATATTCTGGTGCCTATCAGCAATCATTACAATTTATATCATCTGGGAAACGTGCTGGACCGCATCAAGCCGGGAAGGCGCGATGTAGTAGTGCTGCACGTGCGGCTCCTGCGGCGCTCGGCTTCCGGCGAGAATGAATTGGAAGCGGACCAGATGTTCGGCAGCATTGAGCAGCATCTCTTCTCGCAGGCGCTTTCGATGGCGGAGAAACGCGGCAAGTCCGTCCGGCTTGCAGTGGTTGCATCCAACGAAATTTGGGACGGTATTCTGCGCGCCGCCACCTCACTGCAATCCAGCACCATTGTGTTGGGACATTCGCCGAAGGAATCGACGGAAGAACAGGCACGGGAAATCGGCGATGCCTGGGAAAAGCTGGGAGACCCGAAACCTCAATTCAATCTGGAAATTCACCTGTCGAACGGCGACAAGGTTTACAAGGTGCTTGGGCCGCACGCGCCGAACCTTACCGCTAACGAAGTCAATCTACTGCATCGGTTGTGGCTGAGATTCAGCGAGACGCTTGCGCCGGTGGAGTTGCATCACCATGACGTGGTGCATTTTGCGCTGGAAGAAGTGCAGAAGGAATTGGAAGATGGCCAGGAAGACGGAGTGGTGACGCGGTTGCGCGCGCACCTGGAAGAGAATCAGAAGAATAAGTCGAAGAATTAGTTGCAGACGCATTGTTGGCCGAATAGTTCCCGCGAGTCTTAATACTGCGAGAAACCCAAGATGCCCGCCTCAGGAGGCGGCCGCTACAAAAGACAAAACATCCGCAAAATTGCGGATCGTGCGGACATGGGGCGCAGCAATGCTGCGCCCCTACAAAGATTAGACGGCGCTGGTGCAGTGGCCACACTTTTTTGCGGCGATGGGAATGGCCATCGCGCAATACGGGCAATCCTTGTTGGTCACGGGCGGGGCTGGCTTGGGCATCCAGCGATTGACGATGCGCACGACCAGGAAAATCGCGAACGCGATGATCAGAAAGTTGATGATGTTGTTAATAAACGCGCCATAGTTCCACGTCGGCATCCCCGCCGCCTTGGCTGCGGCAATCGTGTCGTAGTGAGGGCCTTCCTTCAGATTGATAAACAGATTGGAGAAGTCTACGCCGCCAATCAGACGCCCAATGGGCGGCATGATGATGTCGTCCACCAGGGAGGCGACGATCTTGCCAAAAGCGGCGCCGATAATCACGCCGACCGCCAAATCCAGGACACTGCCCCTCATCGCAAATTCTTTGAACTCTTTGAACACGGGCGTTCTCCTTAGTAGAGCTTGCTGGGTATGGTGAATGAATTCACCTGAGGGCAGCCCCGGTGGGGCCGGGGTCAGGTATTCATTGGGCTGGGATTATAGCTGAAGCGTGTCAGCGTTGACGCAAAATCAGCAACATGCCGGCGAGACCTCGTGCGACCAAGACGAATCCCGCGACGACTAATAGCTTGCTGACCCAAAGGAAGGGCACGCGCATCATCGAGAGCATGATGACGCCTAGAAGGACCAGCGAACTGCCGCGAACCCACTTCTGCCAGCGCAGCCAGCTAGCGCCTGACTTAGCGAACGCCAGCAGCCCCCAGGCGAGCAAGGCCACACTGATGACGAGCCAGGGAGTACCGCCCGGAACAAAATTGATGTGGTGAGTGATTCCCAGGAACACCAGCAGCGCGCCCAGGAGAAGGAACACAAATTCGACAAGAAGTTGTGTGAGTTGCGCCGGAGAGGGCATCGGAGCTCCCGCGATCAGGGCACGCGTTCGATGCGAACCTTCATGGTGACGGGCTTGCGCGGACGGTCGCTGCCATCGCGCGGAGTCTCCGAGATTTTGTCCGCGACGTCCTGACCTTCCACTACTTCGCCAAAGATCGTATGGCGATTATCGAGATGCGGCGTGGCCGCGACGGTGATAAAGAACTGGCTGCCATTGGTGTTGGGGCCGGAGTTGGCCATGGAGAGTTTGCCGGCCTTCGAATGGCGCATGGAGGGATGAAATTCGTCGGCGAAGGAGTAGCCGGGGCCTCCGCGGCCATCGCCACGCGGGCAGCCGCCCTGAATCATGAAATCGGGAATGACCCGGTGAAAAATAAGGCCATCGTAATAGGGGCGCTTTTCTTTTTTGCCGGAGATGGCGTCGGTAAATTCCTTGGTGCCCTCTGCCAAGCCGATAAAATTTTCGACGGTCTTGGGGGCTTCTTTATCCAATAGGCGAACAACGATATTGCCCATGGAGGTTTCAAAAATCGCGTAAGTTCCGGCGGGTCTAGCCATCTGAGCTCCTTTTTTTGGGTGCTTCGGTATGGTACTGGCAATCGCGAAAGCAAAGCAAACGGGCACGGGCGCGGTTATTAGTTCTAAGTTTTAAGTTTTTAGTTTCGGATTCGGCCAGCGGACAAGTTGGTGCAGGGCCGGCACGGTGAGTGCGGTGGCGAGCCACCTTACTCCAAATGCGTCGACGCGCGGCTAGTTCCAGGATGAGGAAGTTATCAGTTGTTAGTTTTAAGTATTGAGTTTCGGAGATAGCCAACTAGCGTGAATCGCCGTCGGTTCGGTTTCGAGGTGCGGGGCCTTACTTAAAACTTAAAACTTGCGAACCAAAGACGCCCGCCTCAGAAGGCGGCCGCTACAACACGTTGCCAATCGGGAAGGTCCGACTAGTTCCAGGCTTTTTGTTTGCGGAGTTCAGTGATGTGGGCGGTGTGATGGCGGCCGTGCCAGGCGTAGAGGAACAGCACCCAATCCACTGTGCGTACTCCATGCTCGGGATGAACGAGAGTGCGGGCGTAGTCTTCGGGCTTCAGTGAACGCAGCAGGCGCACCCAGCGTTCGTGGAGAGCGTCGAGCAGGTTTAACGAAACATCTACGGGGGCATTCTTAGCGTCTTCCAGATTCGCCCATGCGCCCTCTTCGTAAGGCTTTATGGTTGGCGCGGTTTCCGTCAAGGCGAAACGCAGGCGGATGTACGCATTCATGTGGCTGTCTGGAACATGATGCACAACCTGGCGGACGGTCCAACCCCCATCGCGGTAGGGCGTTTCCAGTTGCGCATCCGTCAAACCTCTTACCGCGATGCGAATTTTCGCGGGAGTTTCGGCAATTTCGCCGATCGCGGACTGACGAAGCGCTGGGGTAATCTCCTTGGGCATTTCAAATTTTCCAATGGGGTAACGTGGATCCATGAGGGGCCTCCGCCGAAACTATTTTTGCTGTTTCTACTCTAAGGATTGACGCGCTCGCAGGTCTACCGCTGGAGGCTGGGAGATTCTTCCAAATTGGCCGGGCAAGTTTGCATTGGCAAGCACTCCGACAGAGGGCAAGAGGGCGGCCTAAAGCCGCCCCTACAAAGATTCACCGTCGGAGCCTAGGATCAGTCGCAAGTAGAGTTGTGGGCAGGCCTTGCGCGAATAAGCAGCATCCGGGTGCTACAATCAAAGTTTGCCCTTGTACCCCTGACCTCTACTGTGGAATCTAATCAATGGAGCAATTAACGCATGGAGAACGTAGTCATCATCGGTAGTGGGTGTGCAGGGCTGACGGCGGCGATCTACGCGGCTCGCGCGAATCTGAAGCCCTTGGTGATCGATGGCCACGAGCCCGGTGGCCAGCTCTCGCTGACCACGCACGTCGAGAACTTTCCGGGCTTCCCGGAGGGAATACTGGGGCCTGAGTTGATCGAAAACATGCGCAAGCAGGCAGAAAAATTCGGTACGCAGTTCAAAGCGGGAACAGTCTCGGAAGTTGATTTGACCGGCCGCCCATTCAAGGTGAAATCGGGCGATGCAACGTACGAGACACGCACCCTGATTGTGGCTGCGGGAGCGACCGCAAGGCTGCTGGGACTGCAGGGAGAGAAGGAACTGATCGGCAAGGGCGTCTCCACCTGCGCGACCTGCGATGGTTACTTTTTCCGTGGGAAGCCGATTGCCGTGGTAGGCGGAGGCGATTCGGCGATGGAAGAAGCGAATTTCCTTTCTCGGTATGCCAGCAAGGTGTATTTGATCCATCGACGAGAGGAATTTCGCGCTTCTAAAATCATGATTGACCGGGCGAAGGCGAATCCGAAGGTGGAGTTTCTGGTGCCTTACACGGTGGATACGATTCACGCTCCGAAGGATCTGGTGACCGGGCTGCATCTGCTCCATGCCAAGACCGGCGAGCCGAAGACCGTTGACGTCGACGGCGTTTTCGTAGCGATCGGACATGAACCGAATTCGACGGTCTTTCGCGGCAAGCTGGATATGGACGAGAACGGTTATCTTTTGGCCAAGCACGGCAGCATAACAAAAGTTCCGGGCGTGTTCGTGGCAGGAGATGTGCAGGATCACCGTTATCGCCAGGCGGTAACCGCGGCAGGCTCCGGATGCATGGCGGCGATCGATGCGGAAAAGTTCCTGGAAGAACACAAAGACTAGATCGGCTATAGCCTCACTTTACATCTCCGGGCATAATTACATGGTCCATGGTCCGCACGATTCTTCTGA
>Ga0070765_100000328_pt1 | contig 28367 bp, 25 predicted proteins | sample HubBroMetageWFT5_FD_71516 | JGI IMG/M metagenome (GOLD analysis project Ga0070765, IMG submission 71516) | Warmed and freeze-thawed soil microbial communities from the Hubbard Brook experimental Forest, New Hampshire - Hubbard Brook CCASE Soil... | ecosystem: Environmental > Terrestrial > Soil... | reverse complement strand
CTCGGCGGCGCTGGCGCACATCGTCTTCGGCGACTTCAAGCTCGGCCTGACCCTCTCGATCCTGATCGGGAGCATCCCCGGGGTCCTGATCGGCGCGAGTGTCTCGTCGTACGCGCCGACGGCGTTCCTGCGCGGCGCCCTGGCGGCGGTGCTGCTCGTGTCCGGGCTCAAGCTGGTCAACGTGCCGACCCTGGCGATCGGGGTGGTGCTGCTCGTCTCGGTGCTGGTGCTCGTTGCCGCCTGGCTCTACGTCCGGGCGAGCGGCCGGACCCTCAGCGAGATCTCCGGCGAGGGCAATCAGCCGGCAAGGGCACCGCAACTCTCCACGCCGTAAAGCATTGGCTCGCCGTTCGGCGAGCGGCGGGACTCGTCGCCACTGCAACGAATTCCGCGCGCGTGGTGATCCACATCATCGAATCGATGTAGCTCGCAATCGCGCGTTATCCGGTTGTTAACCAGCACAACACACGCTCATAAATCGCCGTTTCCTACCCTCTGGCCGGGGCTCCGGGCTCGACGCCGGCGGACTCATGGCTGACGCAGGAGGAACGGTGGACATGCATAACGAAGCGCGACGACATGCGCCCAGGTGGGCGCTCACCGAGGTGCGCGAGCGGATCGGCAATGGGCGGCGAGGGGCGTTCTCGCTTGGCGCAGCAGGGGTTCTAATCGGCTGGACAATCGCCGCGTGCGGTGGGACCACAGCAGCCGCGGGGAGTTCCAGTGCTGCTGCAGCGCCCGTGCCGCTCGTCGTGTACTCCGCACAGGGCTACGACTCGGTGACCACAAAGGCGTTCACGCAGGCCACCGGGATCCCAGTCAGGCTCGACGACGACAGCACCGGTCCGCTACTCGCGAAGGTGGCAGCTGAAGCCAACAACCCGCAATGGGGACTGCTCTGGGTTGACGGTGACACGGCGTTCGCGTCGCTGGACAAGCAGGGCCAGCTGCTCGACTACGCGCCACCCATCACGCTCACCACAGTTGGTCAATCGCTCGTCCCCGCCGACCATTCGTACATCCCCATCAGCACGACGGTGATGGCCGCGGTCATCTACAACGCGGCCAAGGTATCCGCGGTGCCGGCGAGCTACATGGACCTTCTGCAAGCGGTATACAAAGGCAAGGTCGGCATGAACGATCCGTCCCAGTCGGGGCCGACGTTCCCATTCATCGCCGGACTCATGGACCAGCTCGGCGGCCAGACCAATGGCGTGACCGCGGGCGAGAACTTCCTGACCCAACTCAAAGCCAATGGGCTGCATGTCTATCCGACCAACGGCGACACGCTCCATGCGCTCGAGACCGGCGCGATTGACTACGGCATGATCCAGAGCTCCGCGGCGACGGGCGAGGTCCTCAAGGCTCCCAAGAGCGCCAGCTTTGATCCGAAGGTCGTGTACCTGCCCAATTCGACGCTGCTCCCAGCGGTGATCGGTATCGACAAGCACGCACCGGCGATCGTGCAGGCTGAGGCGAAGAAGTTCGTGCAATTCGTCCTTTCCGCACAGGGCCAGGCCGTCATGCAGACCGGCGATCCGTCGGGTGACTCCCTGTACTGGCCGATCGTCCCCGGCGTAAACGCGCTCGCAGCACTGCCTCCGTTCCCCGCGCAGTACCAGAAGCTTGACCCCTATTTCTGGGGACCGCTGGAGGGCCAGGTCAACTCCTGGTTCGACTCGAACATCAAGTAGGAACTCCCGTTGGCCGAGATCCTCGCCGGCTCCCCGCCCGCCGGGGCGGGGAGCCGGGGGGACAGGACGTGGATGGCGCTGTCTCGCTTCAGCGGCGTCCCGCTGCTCATCTTCTGGGTGCTCATCGCCGCGATCCTCGCGGTACCGGTGCTGCTCTTTCTGGCAGTCGCGTTCTCGCCCCGACTGTTTGACCAGGGACCGGAGTGGTTCACGTTCTCGGGCTTCTCGCAGGCGTTCTCCGGTCCGCTGCTCCGCGGCGTCGTCGACTCCGTCTTCGTGGGGGTGACCAGCGCGCTCGTCGCCGCGGCGATCGGGTTTGCGGTGGCGTGGGTCGTGGTCCGGACCGATCTTCCCGGACGGCGTCTGTGGACCGGGGTGATGTTCGCCCTGCTGCTCGCGCCCTCGTACCTGATCGCGCTCGGCTGGGAACGGCTTCTCGAGCCGATGGGGGTCCTGGATGTCGCCGGCCTGCACCCGGGTGGGTTCCGCGACCTCTTCTACGGTCCTTTCGGCGTCATCGTGGTGCTGACGGCGAAGGGATTGCCGTTCGCCTACCTCGCGATCTCGGCAGCGCTGCGTGGTCTCGGCGAGGAGTTCGAATCCGCAGTGCGCGTCCATGGCGGTGGTCCGATCGCCGCGACCCGCGTGGTCGTTGCGCTGATATCGCCGGCCGTGTGGTCGGCCCTCGCCATCGTATTCGCAGAATCGGTGAGCGACTTCGGGGTCGCCGACACGCTTGCCAACGATGCCCATTTCCCGGTCGCGACCTATTCGCTCTTCAACGCGGTCCAGGCATTCCCGATCCAGTACTCGGTGGCGGCGGCGGTGGGCTGGGTCCTGCTGGGACTCATCGCACTGGCTTTGCTCACCCAGGGCTGGGCGCTGCGCAGTCGCAGCTATCGGGTCTTCGGAGGCCGGAGCCGCCCGGCGCGACGCGTGCACGTCACCGGCGTGGCGCGAATTGGTGCAATCGCCGGTATGGCGGCGGTTCTTCTGATAGGGATCGGGGTTCCGTCGTTTGGAGCGGTCTCGGCCTCGCTGATCAACGGGCTCGGCTCGCTGCTCACCAGCCACGGGCTCACCCTTGCCAACTACAGTCGCGTGCTCAACAGTCCTGAGCTGCGCGATCCGCTGGTGTATTCGGGGCAGCTCGCCTTCATCGCCGCCACCGTCACCGTGGTGCTGGGTGCGATCTCGGCCCGCATTCTTTCGCGGCGGGGCGCGCATCTGAGCGCGCGGCTCCTCGACATGACCCTGCTCACCGCGGTCGCACTCCCGGGCATCGTGTTCGCGGCCGGTTACATCTTCACCTTCAATCTGCCGATCCTCACCACGCTCGGCATCCAGCTCTACGAGACCACGGCGCTGCTCGTGGTCGGCTACATCGCCACCGCGCTGCCTCCGACGTCGAGAGTGCTGCTCGGCAGCGTCAGCCAGGTCCAGGAGTCGCTGGCCGAGGCCGGCCGCGTCCACGGCAGCGGTGCTCTCGGCGCGTGGTTACGCACGGTGCTGCCCGTCCTCGCACGTCCTCTTGTCACCGCATGGTTGCTGGTGTTCGGGGCTACGCTGCTGGAACTCCCGATGTCACAACTGCTCTATCCGCCGGGACAACCACCGGTGTCAGTCGCGATCACAAAAGCGCTCGCCAACTACGACTTCGCCGGCGGCACCGCGATGGAGGTCGTTGCGGTGCTCGGGGCCCTCGGGGTGGTCGCCATCGTGTGGACGCTGTTCCGCCTCGTCGCTCCGGTGGGATGGCGGCGCCTGGGCTCCACCGGATGAGCGTCGCACTTACGTCCGACCTGGCCGCAGCCGGGGTAGCGACATCCGGCCACCATGTCGAGATCAAGGGGGCTGTGAAGCACTACGGCCGGGCCCGAGGTCTCACCGGCGTCGACCTCGAGATTCAGCCAGGTCGATTCCTCGTGCTCCTCGGTCCGTCCGGGTCGGGGAAGACGACCCTGGCACGATGCCTCGCAGGGGTCGAGCGGCTTGACGGCGGTGTGATCCGCCTCGGCGACCGGATCGTGAGCGACGGCAAGCGACACCTCCCGCCGGAGCGTCGTGACCTGGCGATGGTGTTCCAGGACTACGCGTTGTGGCCGCACCTGACGGTGCGCGGCAACGTCAGCTATGCGCTGCGGCGGCGGCATGTCACCGGCGCGGAATCCCGGAAGCGCGTCCTCGACGCCCTCGACCAGGTCGGGCTCGCGCGCCTCGCGGACCGGTATCCGTATCAACTCTCCGGTGGCGAGCAGCAGCGAGTCGCCCTGGCCCGCGCGGTGGTCGCCCGTCCTGGTTTGCTGCTCTTCGACGAACCGCTCTCCAACCTTGACGCGGACCTGCGCGAGCGCCTGCGCGTGCAGATCGCGACGATTGCGCGTGACAGCGGGGCGACGGTCGTCTACATCACCCACGACCAATCGGAGGCGTTCGCACTTGCGGACGAGGTCGCAGTCCTCGATGGCGGAAAGCTCGTGCAGCTCGGCCCTCCGGAGCAGATCTACCGATCTCCAGCAAACCTGTTCGTCGCCCGCTTCACCGGATCCGCGGGCGAGTTTCCCGGCCGGGTGGTCGGCGCCGATGCCACCCATGTCAGCGTTGAGATCGAGGATGGATCCACGCTGCAGGCCCGGCCCGGTGGAACGCTGATGACCGGCGCTCAGGTGCGCGTTCTGGTTCGCCCTGCGGCAACGCGCGTGCTCGTCGAGACATCGAGCAGGGATGTCACGCTCAGCGGCAAGGTGGTGGATGTCGCCTACCGTGGTCGTGGCTACGACCACGTCGTCGCGTGCGCCGGTGGCACCCTGTCGTCGGTGTTCGACCACAACAGGTGGCCTCGAGGCGCCGAGCTCACGATTCAACTCGACCCGGACGGCTGCGTCGCCTACCCTGACGAGCTGGGCAGCGACGGATCGCCCACATGACACGATCGCGACACACCCGCGATCAGCGACCGTGATGTCTGCCAGAGCTCGACACGAATAACGGGAGGACCCAAGCGCCGATGAGCATTCTCGTCATCCTCGCCACCTTCATCGCTGCCGCCGTCGAATGGGTCGAGGCGCTCACGATCGTGCTGGCGGTCGGGCTGACCCGAGGGTGGCGGAGCGCCTTCGCCGGCACCGTCGCCGCGGTGGTGGCGCTGATCGTGCTGGTGGCTGGGTTCGGCCTCGCGATCACGTCGCACGTGTCCATTGCCGCGGCGCGGACATTCGTGGGGGTCTTCCTGCTGCTCTTCGGCATCAAGTGGCTGCACAAGGCAGTGCTGCGGTCGAGCGGGCTCAAGTCGATGCACGACGAGGCGAAGATCTTCGCGGAGACGGAGGCGATGCTGGGAGCAGGCAACGTTCCCGCTGCGGGACTCGATCGCGTCGGTGTGACCACGTCGTTCAGCGGCGTGTTTCTCGAGGGCCTGGAGGTGGTCTTCATCGTGGTCGCGCTCGGCGGCCTGCAGGACGTCGCCTCGGCTGTCATCGGGGCGATTGCGTCACTGGTGGTGGTGGCCGGCGCCGGGTTCGCGCTCCGCCATCCGTTGACCCAGGTCCCGGAAAACACCATGAAATATGTGGTGGGCATCATGCTCACGTCGTTCGGGACGTTCTTCGCGGGCGAGGGGATCGGCGTGCAGTGGTGGCATGAGGACCTGAGCCTGCTCCCGCTGATCGCCGGATACGGCGTGATCTCGGTGATCTTCGTCTGGCTGCTTCGGCGCCCGGCCGGCGCCACGGGCCGGTTCGACATTGCGATCGTTCGCGCCGTGCAGGGCATCGCCCGCGAGGTCTGGGGTCTCTTCGTCGAGGACGGTGCGGTCGCGATCGCCGCGGTGGCAGTGCTCCTCGGCATCACCGTCTTCGCCGACCACTACACGGGGCAGCGCGGGCTGGCGGGCCTGCTGCTCGCGGTCGGGGTTGCGGGGGCCGTCGGCGTCGGTTTGTCGGGCGCCCGCCGGCAGGCTCGCGCGGGCAAGCGGGCTGCGCCTTCGTCACCGGAACCGGTGAGTGATCACACACCCGCCGAACGCATTGCCGACGAGGTGTCGGTCGGCTAGAACCAGGAACAGGAGGTTGGCGATGTTCAGTCCAAGATCGGCATTCAGCGGATTCTCGGTGGACGACCTGGGGACCGCGAAGGAGTTCTACTCGGCAACTCTGGGGTTGACCGTGGAGCCGGACGGCGTCGGCGCGAGGATCCAGCTACCCGGCGGTGGCTCGGTCTTCATGTATCCGAAGCCGGACCACCAGCCGGCGACCTTCACGGTCCTGAATTTCGAAGTAGAGGACATCGACGCGGCCGTCGATGACCTCACCACCCGAGGCGTGGCCATTGAACGCTACGAGAACATCCCTGGGATCGACGCGAAGGGCATCGTGCGCGGCCGGGACAACAACACCGGTCCCGACATCGCCTGGTTCCTGGACCCTGCTCGCAACGTTCTTTCCCTGATTCACTGACACCGTCCCGGGAGTAGTGTCCTGCGGCATCAGGCTGCGGGCTTGGAAGGAGGGCGACACTCATGGCGGAAAGTGATCCGAAAGCGGTGGTGACAGCGATGTTTGCCGCTTGGGATGATGCGGACCTCGACGCTGTCATGGCGAACTACGGGGACGACATCGTGGTGCGCGGGCCTGGCGGTATGTGGGCGGAGGGCGCAGTGGCAGCGCGCGAGTTGTTTGGAAACCTCCTGGGCGCATACGACGGCGGGCACTCGGAGGTGCTCCAACAGTTTGTCGACGGCGACCACGTGATCACTGAATATCGCGATGTCAACGAGCACACGGGGCCACTGACGCTGGTGTCCGGTGAGCGGGTTGACCCCACCGGACGAACGGTGGACCACGAGATGGTTTTCATCCACCACGTCGTCAACGGCAAGATCGTCGAGGAGACCGTGTATTTCGACCGGCATGCCTTCTTGCAGCAGATCGGCCAGGCCTGACTCTGGGGCATCTAAGCCGTTGACCTGTCGCATTGCGCCCGACCGGCACGCCTAACCGGCCATCCCTGACCCAACGCTCCCGCGGCATCCGATCCGCGGCCCCGAAATCCGATCACGCGGTCGCAGATCGATGGCGGAGCGAACTGTGCGACTCCCTGCCGCATAGCCTTCAACCAGGCGAATCAGAGGCGGGAATCACGGTGCCGCGATCCGGCACGAGACGGGGGAATGGCAGGGGATGGCTCCGGTACACGGCATCAGCTGGGACGATCGCAAACGCCGCACGGTCACGGCGGGGGCGACCGCCGCTGCCCTCATGCTCAGCGCCGGCGCGCTGGCGACCACGGCACACGCCGACACACACCTGGTCTCCGTCATCGTGCGAGCGCAACCCACCGAGGGTGGCGCCGCGGATCAGCAGATCACCGCACTCGGCGGCCACATCCAGCAGCACATCAGCCTGATCAACGCCATCGTCGCGACCGTGCCGGCAAGCTCGGTCCCGGAGCTCGAGGCGTCACCCGCCGTCGCCCAGGTCACCCTGAACGCGCCCGTGCAGCTCCTCGGCTCCTCGTACGGCCTCCCGGGCACGCCGTACAACGCCGCCACAGACGTCAACTCCATGTACAACATCGAGCAGATGGACGGTGCCCACGCGTACTGGAACGCGGGGTACACGGGCCAGGGAGTCGGCGTTGCATTGATCGACTCCGGCGTGACCCCGGTCGACGGCTTGACCACGCCAGGCAAGGTGGTCAATGGTCCCGACCTCTCGTTCGAATCGCAGGTTCCGTCGCTGCAATATCTGGATACCTTCGGTCACGGCACCCACATGGCCGGGATCATCGCGGGCCGCGACAATGAGGTGACGTCGGTGAGCTCGAGCGACACCACGCACTTCCTCGGCATGGCTCCTGATGCGTCGATCGTGAGCATCAAAGTCGCGGATGCGCTGGGCGAGACCGACGTGTCGCAGGTGCTCGCAGCCATCGACTGGGTGGTGCAGCACCAGAACGACAACGGCATGAACATCCGCGTGCTCAACCTCTCCTATGGCACCGACAGCAACCAGAGCTACGTCCTCGATCCGCTCGCGTACGCGGCTGAGCAGGCGTGGCTGCACGGCATCGTCGTCGTGGTCGCCGACGGCAACCAGGGAAACTACTCAAACGGCCTTGACGACCCGGCGATCGATCCCTATGTCATCGCCGTGGGCGCGGCCAACACCGAGAACACCACCAGCGTCCGCTATCACCTGCCTGCAGGCTTCACGAGCGAGGGTGACGGCACGCGCAACCCGGATCTCTCCGCTCCCGGCGTCCACGTTGTCTCGCTCCGCGATCCCGGCTCCTTCGTCGACGACCAGTTCGGCGGGACCGCCACTGTCAGCGATCGCTTCTTTCTCGGGAGCGGCACGTCGCAGGCAGCCGCCGTCGTCTCGGGCGCTGCGGCCCTGCTGCTCAGCCAGCGACCAAACCTCACGCCTGACCAGGTCAAGGCATTGCTCGACACCCACACACATTCCATGTACGGACGGACGTCTCTCAAAGGCAGCGGCGAGTTGAACCTCGCAGCGGTCCTCAACGCGTCGACACCAAACGTTACGCAGAGCTGGCCGGCCTCGAACGGCACCGGCAGTCTCAACGCGTCCCGCGGCTCGCGTGACGTGCTCGACACCAACGGCAACGCACTCACCGGCGAACAGGACATCTTCGGCAACAGCGTCAACACCACCGCGCTGGCCGCGGCCGAGGCGGGCGCCTCAGCATGGAACGGCGGCATCTTCAACGGCGCCTCGTGGTCCGGGGCTTCATGGTCGGGCGCATCGTGGTCGGGCGCATCCTGGTCGGGAGCGTCGTGGTCCGGAGCCTCATGGTCCGGCGCCTCGTGGTCGGGAGCGTCGTGGTCCGGCGCATCCTGGTCGGGAGCGTCCTGGTCCGGAGCCTCATGGTCCGGCGCCTCATGGTCGGGGGCATCCTGGTCGGATGCGAGCTGGTCCGGCTACGACTGGAGTTAGGTCCGCGACCTTCGCAGCGCAGCTCCGGGGCCGCTGGTCCCCACGGCGATGCTCGCACCGCCGATAGCCCTGCTACCGCTCGGCAACAGAGCTGGCACGACGAGTTCAGATCAGGCGGATGTCCCCGAGCATTCGATCATGGCCAGGGAGGTCGAAGGCCCCGCCTCGTCAGTCGATTCGGGGTCAACAACTTCGTCCAGGCGGGGACACCGCGTCCACCTCCTGACTCTTCTGCTCGTGGTGACCGCGGTGGTCCTCCTGGTCAAGGTCGTCGCCCAGCTGCACGAGATTCCGGCGCCGCGCCAGATCCCCTGGTGGGTGCTGATTCCGGTGTTCTGCGCGGCGGAGGTCTTCGTCGTGCACATCCAGTTCCGCCGCGACGCCCACTCCTTCTCGCTCAGTGAACTGCCGTTGGTGGCGGGGTTCTTCTTCGCTCCGCCGGTGGTCGTGGTGCTCGCGATGGTTGCCGGGACGGCGCTCGCATTGTCGGTCCACCGCCGCCAGTCGCCGCTGAAACTGGCCTTCAACCTCGCCAATTTCACCGTCGCCAACAGCGTCGTCGCCGTGGTGTTCATGCATCTCGTCAACCACCACGATCCGCTGAGCGCGCTCAGCTTTCTCGGCGTCCTGGCGGCGGTCCTCACCGGGGGCATCATCCAGTCACTGGTGATCCTTGCCGCCATCTCCTTCTCCGAAGGCCGGATGGATCTGAGAGGGATCCTTTCGACGTTCGGGTTCGCGCAGGCGGCCACGATCGTCAACACCTGTCTTGCCCTGATCGGCGTTCGCATCGTCTGGGAGAACCCCGCCGAGATCTGGTTGCTCGCGATTCCGACTGCCGGAGTCTTCATCGCCTATCGGTTCTACATCGCCGAGCGCGAGAAGCGAGACCAGGTCGATTTCCTCTACCAGTCGAGCAAGCAACTGCAGCGGAGCGAGGCCGTCGACGACTCGGTCGCCGCACTGCTGAGCAAGTCGTGTCAGGTCTTTCGTGCCGAGCGCGCGGAGATCACGTTCCTGCCGACCCGCGAGCGCGACGCAGTCGTACGCACGACCGTCGACAAGGAGCGGACCACCGAGTTCATGAGTGCGGTCACGCTCGATGACGTGGAACTCCAGTTCATGAGCAGGCTTCTCCTCGACTCGCCGCTGCTGCTCAGTGCGCACGGCAAGACCGACGGCGACCCCGGCGGGTTCCTGGAACGGCGCGGACTGCGCGACGCGATGGCGGTCGTGCTCCGCGGCGAGAACAACATGGTGGGGACGATGATGATCGCCAACCGACTGGGCGAGGTCACGGGTTTCGATCACGAGGATCTGCGCCTGCTCGAGATGCTCGCCAATCAGACCGGGGTGATCCTCGAGCGCGGACGGCTGCAGCACTCGCTGTCACAGCTCACCGTGCTGCAGGAGCAGTTGCAGCACGAGGCGTCGCACGATCCGCTCACTGGCATGGCCAATCGACTCCTGTTCGGGTCCCGCGTCGAGCAGGCGCTTGCCCAGACCGGGCAGCACGTCGGTGTGCTCTTCATCGACATCGACGACTTCAAGACCGTCAACGACAGCCTCGGTCATGCTGCCGGCGACGAGCTGCTCCGCGCCATTGCCGACCGCATCGGTCAGTGCCTGCGGCCCGGCGACATCGCCGCCCGGTTGGGTGGTGATGAGTTCGCCGTGCTGCTCATCGGCATCGACGAGCCGGCGACGGCCGTGCGCATCGCTGAGCGAGTCATCGATGCGCTCCACGTGCCATTCAGCATCGCGTCGGAGGAGGTGCTGACGCACGCGAGCATCGGCATCGCAACCGCGGTCGATACCGTGTGTGACGGGCAGGAGTTGCTCCAGAACGCCGACCTCGCGCTGTACACGGCAAAGAGCTCGGGGAAGTCACGCTGGGAGCTCTTCGAGCCCTCCATGTATGCCGCGGTGCAGCGCCGCCATCGCCTCAAGGCGGACCTGTATCACGCGGTGGAATCGGTCGAGTTCGAGCTCGTGTATCAGCCCATCGTGCGAGTGTCGACATGCACCATCGTCGCGGCGGAGGCCCTGCTCCGCTGGCGTCATCCCACGCGCGGTCTGGTGCTCCCGGACGACTTCATCAGCCTCGTCGAGGAGACGGGATTGATCACGCAGCTGGGAACGTGGATCCTGCAGAGCGCGTGCGAGGAGGCGCGGGCGTGGCCCGAGGTCGATGGCGCCGAGCCCGTTGCGGTGAGTGTGAACGTTGCGGTCCGTCAACTCCGCGAGCCCGACTTCGTCGACACCGTTCGGGGTGTCCTGCGGGACACGGGTCTCGACGCACATCGTCTGATCCTCGAGGTCACCGAGGCCGACATCATCTATGACACCGAGCCGATCATCGGCTGCCTCAACGCGTTGCGCGAGCTCGGCGTGCGCATCGCTCTTGACGATTTCGGAACCGGCCACTCGTCGTTGAGCCGCCTGCGCGACTTTCCCGTCGATGTCCTCAAGATCGACAGGTCGTTCACCGCCTCGCTGTGCGGCCCCACGCAGTCGATCGGCTTCGCCCACTCGGTGTTCAACTTCGGGGTCGGGCTCGGTCTCAGCGTGATCGCCGAAGGCGTCGAGACCGAGGAGTGCCTTCGCGAATTGAATGACCTCGGCTGTGAGCTGGCGCAGGGCTTCCTCTTCGGCCAGCCGCTGTCGCCGATCGCGATGAGCAGGTTGCTCGAACACAACATCGCGGTACCCACCGCGCCGATGGCGTTTGCCTCTGTGCTTGCCGGCGCCGCGCGCACGGCCTGATAAGGCGCCGCTGAGCGAGTAGCAGACGGCAAGTCCCCATGTCAGTTGTCATGGGGCGATCCCTACCCGCGTGGCATCCGCACCCAGCGGGCGTTGGCCCATGAGTGAAGCCCGAGCGCGATGAAGCCCAGGGCCACGAACGCGAGCAGGACATGCCCCAGCGGTTCGCGAGCCACCGCGGCGAACGCCGGTCCGAAGCTGTGCGCATCGGCCGCATCGTGATGTAGTCCTGCAACCAGGACGAAGATTCCGACCACACCGAAGATCACGCCGCGCGCGACCATGCCGAAACGTCCGAGCCCATCGACCGTGGCCCGCGCCGCCGGAGTCATCTGGTTGCGTTTCAAATCCTTGCGAAATCCAGCTTTGTAGGCATCCACGAACTGGTTGAGGCCCCCGAAAATGCCGATGGCCCCCGCCACGATGACGATGGCACCTCCCGCAGGCAACTGCAGCGCCCACGCGACGATCTTCTGCACGGCGTCGCCGCCGTTGCTCCTGGATGCGCCGAGCAGGAGTCCCCCGGCAAACACGGCGAGCACCGCGTAGTTGAGTGCACTCCATGCAAAGCCAATGCGCGAGGCGATACCGGGTGGATCGTCCCCGCGATGGAGCGGATCGTAGATGGCGCGGATGACCCCCCATCCGGAGTACGCCAGGAGCGCGATTACCACCACGAGCATGAACAGCCGTCCAACCGCGCTCCCGCCCAGGAGCTCGAGCGCGCCGCGCTGATCGGTGGTGCCCGCGTCGAGACCAACCGCCAATCCGAGAGCGAGCACGCCCATGGTGCCGTAGAGGAGGCCGCGGACGATGTAGCCGGCACGTGCGGAGCGCTCAACCCAGGGATTGGTGACGACCTTTTTGACTTGACGTTGCACCGGATGTGCGCTGGGTTTCGTGGTCGTCGTGCGCCGGCGACCTGCGCGCCGTGCCGGCGTCGTGGCCCTGCCGGTCATGCGGGCACGATCACGCGCAGCGCATTGGGAATCGCCTCGACGGTGACGGGCGTTCTGCCGATGTGCTCGTTGTCAGCCACCACCGTGATGGGCGGCTTGGTGCTGATCGTCAAGGAGTGGAACTGGAAGCGGATGCCTTCGTCGTTCGAATGCTCACCAACGGCCGACGCAACGACGCGGCTGACGATGTCGGTGCGCGACGCGCCGACCTCGATACTCAGCTCGAGGAACGGATCGGTTGGGGTGGTCCCGCCTATGGGGAGGCGTGAGCCGGTCGTCGGCGAGTTCGTGAACACGAGCGAGCGGCTGTGCCCGCGCGCGACGAACGCGCCGCTCGTCGCGAACGCAAACGGTTCCGCTCTGACCACGGCACCGAGTTCATGCGCGAGCTCGCCGAAGGCACGGTCCTTGGCTTTTTCGCCCAGCACGATCGCCTCTCCGAAGACCCCGATCGCAGCCGCCTCCAGGAAGTACCGGCCGTTGATTTGCCCGAGTGTCACGGGGCGGGTTGCGCTCTTGCGCACAACGGCAATCGCCCGATCGAGGTTGGCTGGAATTCGCAGGCCGTGCGCAAAGTTGTTGAACGTGCCCAGCGGCAGGATGCCGAGCCGGCGCCGGCTTCCCGCCAGTGCCCTCGCCACAAATCCGACGGTGCCATCGCCGCCCGCAACCACCACGGTCGCGCGGCTGCTCAGCCTTCGCCAGACATCCGATCGCGGATCGAACTCCATCTGCTCGTACCCGGGGAAACCAGAGTCCAGCTTGCGCTGAACGGCCGCTGTCACCTGCTTTGCGCCGCGGCTGACGATGAGCACGCGCGTCACTGGACCGTGGCCGCGGCTCATGCGTTCGACCGCCGCGAGGCGTTCCATCGCCTGGGAATCCAGCGTGCGCTCGGAGTCGGCAACCAGCGTTCCGGCAGCCACAGAATGAATGCGGACCACGCGACGCCCAGCAGGAATCCGCCGATGACATCGGTCGGCCAATGCGCTCCGGCCCAGATCCGACCGATGCACGCGAAGACGACCACGAGACCCGCGACGATCCATACAACGACCCGCCAGCGTGGGCCGACGTGCGGCGATATGGCGATGGCGAGCATGAACCCCAGCCAGGTGAAGAAGATCGCGTGTCCGCTCGGGTAGCTGTACCCACTCGACGGGTTGAGGATCGTGACCAGGTCGGCGGTGGGTCGGTGCCGCGCCACTGAGACCTTGACGATCTGGGCGATCAGACTGCCGAGGGCACCGAGCGCCATCAACCAGCCCGCTCTTCGGTCCCAGACAAAGATCGCCAGGACGATCGCGACGCCCAATAGGTCCTGGATCAGCCCGCCAGTCACATTGGTCAGAGTCATCCAGTACGTCACCGGCCCCCAGGGGATGTGCTGGATCGCGTGCTCGACCGGAAGATCGAACCCGGTCCGGGTCACGCCGCTGACGACCAGGATCGTCACCACCGCGAACAGCAGCAGTGAGAGCAGCGCCAGCGGGCCCAGCCATCGCCGCGCTGACGGCCCGGGCTCGCCGGCCAGGATCTCGCTTGCGGCCCGGCCTCCATCCGCGAGGGTCGATTCGACGGCGCCCGTACTCACAGGCGGCGCTTGGAGCTCAACATGATACTAACGGTATAATATTTGATGATGGCCCGTGACGCGACCTTTCCTGCGGCCCCACGCCGAACCAGCACGTGGTCGTGGCTGCACCGGCTCACCGGTGACGTCAACTGGACCCTGATGTCGGTCGCGATAGCGGCTGGACTCCTGTTTGCCGCCCTCTCTGTGGGTGTGGCGCTTCACCCTGCGCCGTTCTTCTTCGACCATCCGATCGAAGTGGCCGTCCAGTCGGTCAACGGCCAGGCCTTTGCCTGGTTCAACTCGTTTGTGTCCGCCTTCTCGGGGTTCGTCGGTCTCGGGGTTGGTGCTGCAGTGATCGCGATCACCTTCCTGCTCTTCCGCCCCGCGACGCCACTGGTGGCCTTCTCCGCCATCTACTCCGTTGTCTACAACGTCGTGAACATCGTGATTCGCCGGCCGCGGCCCACCGGTGTCGCGCACACGACGTCCAAGCTGCTCGGATACAGCTATCCGAGCGGGCATGTGGGATTCTTCGTCTGGCTGAGCGTGCTGGCGATGGTGCTTTTGGCCCGCCGGCTTCCGCGTCCTCTCTACATCGCGTGCTGGTTTCTCGCCGCGATGCTCGTGGCCGCCGCAGGACTCAGCCGCATCTACGTGGGCGCACACTGGCCAAGCGACGTCATCGGTGGCTTCCTCCTCGGCGTTGCCTGGACATGCCTGAGCCTCTCGCTCGGACGGCTTTCGAAGCCCGTGTTCGGCCACGAGCGCCGGACGGGCAAATGAGCACTCGTCTCGGCTGAGCGCTCCGCTCTCGCCCCTAAACCGTCAGCACCTCGACCTGGCCGTTGCGAATCCGCGATTCCATCAGGGGAAGCGGTGGCAGGTTGTCGGGCATGTGCTTGAAGAGCACGCTGCCGTCGAAGCTGAACGCCGCCCGATGGCACGGACAGTCGAGACGGCGAGCCGCGGCGTTGAGCTGCAGGAGGCAGCCGAGGTGCGTGCAGACACCTGACATCGCGGCGATCGCTCCACCGCGGTTGACCACGACGCCGCGTACCGATCCGGTGTCGAAGGTGCGGGCCGTGCCGTCAGGCAGATCGGCGACGTGCGCCACCGCGGTCCACACACCTCCGTCCGGGACCAGGTCGCGCTGCTGATTCGACGGGCTCGCTAGCCGGTCGCCGACGAGGACCCCCGCCGCGGCAGTCGCCGCGGCAAGGCCACCGCTCGCCAGAAGCGCCCGCCTGGACAGTCTCGCTGCATGCGGGACCTCGCCCTGCGTCTCCCGCGCGATGCGCTGCCGGAGCGACTCGACGAACTGTGGATCCGGAAGGCCCGCACTAGGGCTTGCGTTCTGCAATTCGATGGCGGTCGCCAGCACGGAGGTTTCCTCATCAGCCCCCCGGAACCCGCGCGGGCTGCGATCGTGCAGCAGGTCGTCGACCCAGCGGCTGACCCTGCGGATCCGGCGGTTCATGCGCCCACCTCCTGGCCGAGCTCGGCCGCACGCTGCAGGGCGCGGTACTGCACGACGCGAGCATTGCCGGCGCTGATGCCCATCTTCGTTGCCGTCTCGCCAACGGAGCAGCGTTCGAGAAAGCGGAGCTCGAGGACCCGCCGATAGTTCGCCGGGAGCTGCGCCAGGATGCGCCGGATCCGAGGCAGCGGGTCGGACGGCGGTGGGCCCTTGTCCTCGGCCATGACCACGTTCTCGTCGATCTCGGTGACCTGAACGCCGAGGCGGCGCCGCCAGTGGTCGGCGAGCGCCGTCCGTGCGGTGTACACCAGGTACATGTGGATCTCGCCACCTGACGCGCTGGTGCGAAGGCGAGGGAGTGCCTCGAGGAACACCTGCGAGGTGAGGTCTTCGGCATCGTGCTGGTTGCCCACCTTGCCGTACAGGAGGCGATAGATCGAGGCCACGTGATCGCGATAGATGCGCTCCCAGTCAAGGGGGCGGTCTCCGGTGATCACCTGGAAGCGACCGGGCTCTCCAGGCTGCGGGTTCTCCGTCACTAACGTCGGATCCTCATGTGGTGGTGGGCGGCGCCGACCGGTGGATCGGCGCCGCCCGGGCGGAGGGGGGAGGGTCAGTATGTGCGAGCCATCACTGGTACATATGGAAGGCGTTACACCAGGGATGCGCGTCCGGCGATGCCGGCCGTCGAGCATGACCTGCGACGTGTAACCACGCGCCTATCCATGTGCAGGAAGACTCGCAGTTGTCGATGCGGCGCTGGTCGAGTACAGGCCAACACATCACAGGAGCGACCATGCACCAACTCATCGCGCGTTTATCAACACAACGAGGGCTTCCGTTGCTCGCGGCTCCGGCCGTCGGCGTTGCTCTGCTGGCTGCTGCATGCGGAAGTACGGGCACCACCGGCCCCGCATACGGCGCGGCGTCGAACGGCGGCGGCGCGAACGGAAGTACCGCTGCAGGGGGAAATCCGTATGGTGGCGAGCCGGCGCCGGCGCCTGCGGCATCCATCAAGATCGCCATGTCGCGCCTCGGTTCTTTGCTCACCGACGGCCAGGGAAGGACGCTGTATCTGTTCACGCGCGACTCCGGCAACATGTCGTCGTGCACGGGTGGCTGCGCGAGTGTCTGGCCGCCGCTGACATCGTCGACGGGCATCCACGCCGGAAGCGGGGCGGCAGCATCGCTGCTTGGCACTGCGCGTGATGCGGCAGGCCAGTCGCAGGTCACATACAACGGACATCCGCTCTACTACTACGTCGGTGACGTCAACCCCGGGCAGACCAATGGCGAACAGCTCAACCAATTCGGTGGCCTGTGGTACGCGGTGTCGCCGAGCGGCATGCAGGTGAGCGCGTGAAGATCACGCGAGTCAACAACGCACGAGGACTGAATCAGGTGGCGCGAATCAAGCGCAGCCCGGCCACGGCGCTGCGCATGCTCTTTGGCGTCGTGTGGCTGGTGGACGCCTTCTTCAAATGGCAGCCAGGATTTCGCGACAGCTTTTCGGGTGTGCTCCAGGGCATGGTCACCAGCCAGCCCGGGATCATCCGACCCTGGTTTCAATTCTGGGCGCTGCTTGCCACACATACCGGACAGCTGCTGCCCGACATGACCGCCATCACCGAAACCGCCATCGGCGTGGCACTGATCGTGGGGGTTGCGCGCCGCCCGGTCTATATCATCGGCGCCCTGTACGCGCTCTTCGTCTGGGCAGTCGGTGAAGGCTTCGGCGGACCTTACGCGCTCGGCATCTCGACAGACGTGGGCGCGGCGTTGATCTACACCTTCGTCTTCGCGTCACTGTTCATCCTCGAGTCGCCCTCCGACGTGCGTGTCCTGAGCCTGCAGCGCATCACCGTCCCGGCGAGCCGCCGCCTCGATCCTCGGCTCGCCCAGGCGTCGCTCGATGAGACCGCCGCGCTCGAGGCACTGCGAAACCAGGCGATCAAGAACGCCATGCCACGCAGAGGACAGATGTAGCCCGCTACTGCTGCTCGTTCAGCCAGCGGTAGCGTGGGTCGATGAAGACCCGCATCGCACGCTGCTCCCCGGCCAGGATCCACAGGTAGTACAGGTCATGGCCGGGGGCAGCCACGACGGGATGGAAGCCTGACGTGATCGCTGCAGCGTCGCCGTCGCGGGCGATGCGCAGATCTTCTTCGCTTGTGTCGAGGTCATACCGCACCTGCACGGCGAAGCCGTTGGCGGGACGGATGCGGTAGTAGTAGACCTCCTCGAGCCTTGCTTCATCGGCGGAGGCTCGATCGTGGCGATGGGGTGGAAACGATGACCAGGTACCCGTGCCGTTGTGCATCGTCTCGCCGACAATCAGCCGCGACGCCGCGTCCGCGGGCCCGAGGATCGTCCGAACCGTCCGTCCCCAGCTGTCGCGTCCGACGACGGCTTCTCGCTGGTTTGCTGCCGGAATGATCCGCGCCTCGCCCGCCGCGTCGTCGCCGGCCGGGGCAGCGGCGATGGCGAACGTCAACGCAGCGGCGCCCTCGTCGCCGGCCTCCAGCAGCACGGCCGATGACGCAGGCGGCACATAGACCGCGTCACCGGCACCGTCGAACACGTCAGCTCGGCCGCCGACGACCCCGAAGTCCTGACCGTCGATGCTGACCTGCGCGCGCCCGGCCAGGATCACCACCAGCTGTTCGTTGCCCGATGCGAGCTCGAAGGCCTCGCCGCGCTCCGCCGCAACCACATCGAGCGAGATGTACTTGGTCTGCTCGCCGGCGCGAATCAATGACATCGACTTCATGCAGTGGATCGCCGGCCCGGATCGGGGATCATCGCATCGCGCACGAAGGCATTGAGGTCACCGCATGCCGCACAGAACTGGCGCAGCGTGCGCCGCGTCGCGCCGAAGTCATCGAACTCGTCGACGCCGATCCCGTCCTCGGAGTACGCGCGGCGGAAGTCGTCGAAGTATCGCGTCAGGTCGTCGATCACGCGGGGATCGACGGGGATGTCGATGCGTGGGATCACCTCGATATCGCTCGCATTGATGCGTCGCTGCCACGCGTGAGTCGGAGACACAACGGCGTCGGCGCCGATGAACTCACTCCAGTGCATGTGGTTGCGAAACGCAGCGGAGAGCAACCTGATCCGGTAGCCACGCTCGGTGAAGATCGTGTAAGCCTTCTTGAACACGGCCACGCCGGCCCACTCGAGATATCCGGGATCAAGGGTGATCCCATCGCGTTCCATCACCACCTTGAGCCAGTCATCGAGCCGGCCAACCATGATCGTGCAGACGGGGCCCATCGATGCGACGTCCTTGCCCTCGGCCTCGCGGCGCCGGAGACCGCGCTCCACCGCCTCGGCCACGGCGAGGCACTGCGGCAGCGTGAAGCAGACAGTCGCGTTGATGCTGATTCCCTGACGGGTCGCCTCCTCGATTGCTGTGATTCCCGCACGCGTCACCGGGATCTTCACGATCATGTTGGGGGCGAGTGCGTCGAACGCGCGGGCCTGCTCGACAATTGCGGCGCTGTTGCGAAAGAGGCGCGGATCGGTCTGGATGGAGAGGCGCCCGTTGCGGCCGTGCTGTGTCTCGAAGATCGGCTCGAGGAGCCGTGCGGCTCGTATCGACAGTTCCTCGACGAGCTTCCACGCGATGGTGTCCTCGGTGGCAGTGGGCAATTCGCGCAGCAACACTTCGGTGCGCGGCCGCCAGGTGGCCGCGTCATCCGCGAGGACGGTCGCGGCGATCACCGGGTTGCAGGTCGCGCCGACCGCCCCGTGTTCCATGGCGTACGTGAGCTCGTCGATCGCCGCGGAGTCATTCCAGAGAACCGTCGGCGTCGTCTGCGTCATCTGGTGGAGCGGGCTCCTGTAGGTGACCCGCGCGCCGGCTCTGTTCATCGAAGCCTCTCCATCCACGATCGATCCGCAGTCTTCGAGCTAGGGTACGGCGGACCAGGCGCGGCATGCCAGGTTCCCAAGCGCGCCAACCAGCGTGGCTCCGCGGACGGTCAGACGGTCGTGTGGTTGCCCCACCAGCGCCGCGAGATCACCAGCGACGCGGCCCCCGCCGCGACGAGCAGCGCACCGAGGAAGGTCCGGCGGCTGTCCGGGACGCCGCCGGTTGCGGGAACCGATGGGTTTGCGCCCGCCGCGAGCACGCCGAGGACACCACTGTTGACCGCGTTGGTGCCGTTGTAGTTGCTATTGCCCGAGTAGCTCGCGGTGACCGGATACGAGCCCGGAGGGAGGGTGATCGTCGGCGTGCAGCTGGTGGTCGGAAGCGTCACGGTGCACAGCACGACGTTGCCCGAGGAGAAGGTCACCGTACCTGTGGCACCGGGTGGCAGACCCGTGACCCACAGCGTGACCGGCGCGCCCTGCACCGTCTCCGTCGGAGAGACATGCACCGTCATCGTCGTGTCCGCTTTGATGACGGCGAACTGCGCGCCGGTCGCTGTGGCGGGACTGTTATTGCCGTCACCCGAGTACGTGGCCGTTACCGGATACACAGCGGGCGTCAGCGTCGCTGGGGTCTGGCAGCTCGTCGCCGGCAGCGTGGCCGTGCACAACGTGGTCGTTCCCGAGGTGAAGGTCACTGTCCCCGTGGCCCCGGCCGGAAGCTCTGAAGCCGAGACGGTATCGCTGCTGCCGTACACGACCATTGCCGGAGAGGCCGACTCGTTCAGCGGCGTGGCGGCCTTGGTCACGGTGAAGCTCGCTCCGGTTGCAGCCGTGCCGGTGTAGTTGCCGTCGCCGGAATAGGTCGACGTCACGGGGTAGATGCCGGGGACCAGCGCCGTCGCGGTCTGACAGCTGATCGCCGGCAGCACCGCGGTGCAGAGTGTCGATCCGCCCGATGTGAAGATGACGGTTCCGGTCGCGTCTCCAGGCAGTCCGGCGACCGACAGGGTGTCCTGCATCCCATAGGAAATCGTTGCAGGCGCTGCGGATTCGGTCATCGATGTGCCCGCGCGCGTCACCGTGAAGCTGGCGCCGGTTGCGGCGCCGCCGCGGTAGTTGCTATCGCCGGAATAGGTCGCGGTCACCGGGTACGTCGCGGGAGACAGGGTGGCCGACGTCTGGCAGCTCAGCGCGGGCAGCGCGGCCGTGCAGAGGGTTGCTCCACCCGAGGTGAACGTCACCGTCCCGGTCGCATCCCCGGGAAGACCGGCGGTGGACACAGTGTCCGCTGACCCGTACGGGATGCTCAGCGGTGCTGCGGACTCGCTGAATGCCGGGTCGGCCTTTGTGACCACGAAGCTGGCACCCCCGGCGGTCGTGCCGTTGTAATTGGCATCACCTGAGTAGACCGCCGTCACCGGGTACGTGCCCGGGGCGAGCGTCGTTGCGGTCTGGCAGCTGATCGCCGGCAGGGGCGCGACGCACAGCGTCGATCCAGCCGAGGCGAAGGTCACCGACCCTGTCGCGTCGCCGGGAAGGCCGGCCACTGACAGCGTGTCCTGGGCTCCGTACGCGATGGACGCGGGCGCCGCCGACTCGGTCATCGCGGTGTCGGCCTTGGTGACCACGAAACCGGCGCCACCGACGGTTGCGCCGTTGTAGTTGCTGTCACCCGAATATGTCGCGGTAACGGGGTAGGTCCCCGGAGCCAATGACGTTGACGTGTCACAGCCTGTCGCCGGAAGCGCGGCGATGCACAGCGTCGATCCGCCCGAGGTGAAGGTCAGCGTACCCGTGGCATCAGCAGGCAGGCCGCTTGTCGATACCGTGTCGGCAGTGCCGTACGGGATGCTCGCGGGCGCTGCCGACTCGGTGAACACCGGGTCTGTCCTAGTCACCGTGAAGCTCGCGCCCGTGGCGACCGTTCCGTTGTAGTCGCTGTCACCCGAGTAGGTCGCGGTCACCGGGTACGTCCCGGCCCCGAGCGTTGCGGACGTCTGGCAGCTCGTCGCGGGCAGGATGGCGGTGCACAGGGTGGAACCGCCCGACGTGAAGGTCACGGTTCCCGTCGCGCCGGCAGGCAAACCCGCTTCGGAGAGCGTGTCCTGCGACCCGTATCCGATCGATGCAGGGGACGCCGATTCGGTCATTGAGGTCGTCGCCCTGGTCACGACGAAACTCGCTCCACTCGCGGATGCGCCTGCATAGGTGCCGTCACCGGAATACGTCGCGGTCACCGGGTACGTCCCAGGAGCGAGGCTCGTCGACGTGGCGCAGCTTGTGGTTGGCAACGTGGCGACGCAGAGCGTCGAGCCAGCGGACGTGAAGGTGACGGTGCCCGTGGCGCCCGCCGCCAACCCTGACGCGGAGAGCGTGTCGCTGGTGCCGTACTGCACGCTCGCGGGGGCAGCCGACTCGGTGATCGTCGTGCTCGCTTTGGTGACGATGAAGCCGGCGCCGGTCGCTGTCGTCGCGACGTAGTCGGCGTTACCCGAGTACGTCGCCGTGACCGGGTAGGTGCCTGGAGTCAACGTCGTCGCGGTGGCGCAGCTCAGCGCCGGCAGCGTGGCCACGCAGAGTGTTGATCCGCCCGATGTGAACGTGACAGTTCCCGTTGCGCCACCGGGCAAACCGGCAACCGACAGCGTGTCGGCGGTGCCGTACGCGACGCTCGCGGGCGCCGCCGATTCGGTCATCGACGTGGTCATCTTGGTCACCGTGAAGCTCGCGCCGAGCGCGGTCGCGGTGCTGTAGTTGCCGTCACCGGAGTAGGTTGCGGTGACCGGATACAGGCCTGGCGCGAGCGTGGCCGCCGTCTGGCAGCTCAGGGTCGGCAGCGTTGTGGTGCAGAGCGCGGAGCCACCCGAGGTGAACGTGACGGTTCCGGTCGCGCCGCCCGGGAGACCGGCGACGGAGAGGGTGTCCTGGGCGCCGTACGCAATCGACGCGGGAGCCGCCGCCTCGGTGAACGTCGGCGTTGCCTTGGTGATCGTCACCGTGGTCGTGGTTGTCTGCGGAGCGAAGTTCGAGTCACCGGAGTAGCTCGCGGTCACAGTGTCAGCACCGACGGGAGCGTTGCTCGCGGTACAGCTCAGCGCCGGCAACGTGGTGGTGCACAGGACCGTGGCGCCGATGCGGAAGGTCACCGTTCCAGTGGCACTCGACGGCAGCGCGGCCGTGTAGGTCACCGGCTGCAGATACGCCTGCGGAGACGGCAGCGCCGTCGCGGCGAAGGTGCTGACCTGCACCGCGTCGTTGCTGACCGCCGGCAAACCGTCGATCGATGAGATGCGTGCGGTATTGGTGACCGTACCGCTCAGCGCATTCGACAGCGTGACCGGAATGGTGATGTCCGGCAACGCCGTCCCGGGCGCAATTGCGACGAGAGGCGTGTAGGTGCACGTGACCACCTGGCCGGCGGTCGTGCACGCCCAGTCGGACGGGCTCGTCGCGGTGCCCGGCGTCATCCCCGCCGGCAGCGTGTCGGTGACCGTCAGCGGGTTCGCCTCGGTTCCGCCGGCCGCGGTGGTCCCTGGGGAGAGGATGAAGTCACCCTGGTTCCCGGCGATCATCTTCCCGCTCTCGTTGTCGGACTTGGTCAGGGACAGATCCGGCACCGCACCGATCAGTGTTGACGCCACCAGCTGGTTGACCTCGTGGTATTCGTTGGCGCCACCGGTCGACGCGGTCCACCCAAAGGTCAGCTGGTACGGGATGTGGGTCACCGGGTTGATCCACGACGCGGGAAAGGTTGCGAGGGCGGCGTTGTTGCTCGTCGTGGGCAGCGCCCCGCTCAGCGTCTGCTGTGTCGCCGTCCCGATCGGTGTGTATGCGATCAGCCAGGAGCCTGCCGGGACCGTGAGCCCGCTCCCGGTCGTGGTTGCTGCAGCGGTGGGGTTGATCGCCATCTCGACCGGGACCATGGCCCCGGCCCGCGACGTTGCGGTCTGGTTGTCGAGCGTGTTGCCCGGGCCGACATTGCTGATCGTCCCGCCGCCACTGCCGCCGCCGCTTGACTTGTTGTACGTCGTCGCCGTCGTCCCGAGGATGCAGTACCCGACCGTCCCGTTGCCCGGTCCGCGTGCCGTCACCGCCTCGGGGTATGCCTTATTGGCGACGAGCGGGGACGGAATGGTGCATCCGGTCCCGCCGGCGAGCGGCGTGTTCTGGTAGTTGCCGTAGACGTCGAGGCCGATGCCGAGGTACCCGAAGGGCATCCCAGCGGTTCCCGGAGAGCCCTGGGTGTTCGCGGCGTATCCGAGGTCGCCGCCAAGCGGTCCGGTGCTGGTCGGCGGCGTGGGGTTCGCAGGATCGGCCGCCGCGAGCGCGAACACGATGCCGTCGGCTCCCGTGCCGTTGAACTGATAGGTGTCGAGGGTGACGTCCAGGCCTTCGGTGGTGGGCAGGCTCGCCTGATAGAAGACCGCGCCGACCTGGCTGCCGGCATTGGTGGTCAGGCGGAGCGCCCCGCTGCCCGAGGCGTCAGGCGGCGCGGCGCAGTTGGGGATCGAGGTGGTTGCGGAGACCGGTCCCGCCGTCAGGCAGGCGCCGTTGACGCCGCCGCGGCCCGCGGGCAGCGACCACTGGCCGGCCGCGGTCGAGTTGTTGGCGAACGTCTCAGCCTCGAGCGGCGATCCCGCGGCGAACACGGTGGTCGGCAGCAGCGCGACCAGCATGGCGGTCGTCGTCACAAGGCACGCAGGCGTTCGAAGCCGGCGAACCAGTGCGTGACGGGAGGTGCGAGTCGGGTGAGTGGTGCTCACAAAGGATCTCAAGACTGGGTTGCGAAGATGTTGCGAGCCTAGGCGAAAAAGTGTTCGCTTTATGGCGTTGTCATATGCCCTGTCCGCTTTTGTGACCTCGGACGGGGCTGGAGTTGACGGCCCCGAGCGACCGGTGCGATCTCAAGGGCCGGCTGTTGCGTCGTTGTAACGGTGGACCGGGGCGGTATCCCCTGGTCGCAAACGGCTTTTTGTCCCAAATGACCCAAACGCTCGGCGCGCCGAGGGCCTACGCTGTGCGGACTCCCCGCCCGACTGGTATCCGGACCCGGAGTCAGGGGTGCGTCGCTGGTGGGACGAGAGCGAGTGGACCGACCGGTACGACACCTGGTCTGGCGCCCGACCCAGCCGGCTGCGCCGACCGGCCTGAGCATCGCAGCCTCGAGTCGCCCCTTCTTCTCTTGTCTGACACGCGCGCTACGATCGCGTCGTGCTCGCCTGGATGGACCTCGAGATGACCGGGCTCGACCCGGCACGCAACGTGATCGTCGAGATCGCCACTCTGATCACCGACGATGACCTCGACGTGGTCGCCGAAGGGCCCGACATCGTCGTGCACTCATCGGCCGAGGAACTCGAGCGCATGGACGACGTCGTGCGAAGGATGCACACGCGGTCAGGGCTGCTCACGGCAATCCAGTCGTCGACGGTCTCGCTTGCGGATGCCGGCCGGGAGACGCTCGCCTTCCTGAAATCGCACATCAGCGAACCTCGATCGATTCCGCTGTGCGGCAATTCCATCGCCACGGACCGGCGTTTCCTTGCCGCACAGCTTCCCGATATCGAGAACTTTCTCCACTACCGGTCGATCGATGTCTCGAGCATCAAGGAGCTCTGCAGACGGTGGTATCCCGACGCCTTCGCCAATGCGCCCGCAAAGCGCGAGACGCATCGAGCGCTCGATGACATCCGAGAGTCGATCGCGGAGCTCCAGCACTACCGATCGACCATCTTTGTGAGCCCGGTCAACCCTCAACCGTAGCCGCAGGCGTTGCATCGATATCGCGGACCCAGGCGGGCACGGCTGCGGCGCGGGCGGCAGCACGCCGCCCGCGAATTGCCACGACCAGAACGGCAACCGTCGCACCGACGAACAGCGTCGCTGCGATGAATGCGTGGTCGGCGCCGACCACGAACGCACGCTGCGCCGCCGCCACCGACTGGCCCGCCACGCCGCGCGCCGCGGTGCCGAATACCGACACCAGCACCGCGAGTCCAAGTGCACCGCCGAGCTGCTGCATCACGTTGACCAGCCCCGACGCGGCGCCCGCCTCATCCTGACGCACGCCGCTCAACGATGTCGACGTCAATGGCACAAACGCTAGTCCGTTGCCGGCACCGAAGAGCATCAGCGGTGCAAGCAACGAAACGTAGCCGCTGGATGCCGAAAGCTGAATCAGCAGCAGCATCCCGATCGTCGACACGGTGAACCCGAACACCATCACGGCCTTGGCGCCGAACCGCTGCACGAGCCGTCGCGCGCTCAGTTGCGACATCGTGAACAGCGCGACGGTGAACGGGAGGAATGCGAGACCTGCCTCGATGGGGCTGTAGTGCAGCACCTCCTGGAGGAACTGGGTGAGGAAGAAGAACATCCCGAACATTCCCGCAGTCAGGAAGAGACGCGCGACGTACGACGCGCTGCGGCTGCGATCGGCAAAGAGCCGCAGTGGCGTGATCGGCTCGGGGGCACGCCGCTCGAGCAGCACGAAACTCGCAAGCAACGCGAGGCCCACCGCGAACGCTGCGATGGTGATCGTGTCGCCCCATCCCGATGTTGCGGCACGCACGAAGCCGTAGGCAAGCGATGTGACGCCGATTGTCGAGGTCACCGCGCCGCGCACGTCGAAATGACCGTTGCGGCCGGGGGTCTCGGTGAGCAGTCGCCGGGCGAGCGCGACCACGACAATGCCGATCGGCACGTTGACGAAGAGCACCCAGCGCCATGACGCCCACTGGACGAGCAGGCCGCCGAGGATGAGGCCGATCGCCCCACCGCCGATGGACACGGCGGTGTACCAGCCGATCGCGCGGACGCGCTCCTGGCCGTCCTGGAACATGGTCATGAGGAGGGCGAGGGCCGATGGCGCCGCGAGCGCACCGCCGATGCCCTGCAGCGCACGAGCCGCCAGCAGCCAGCCACTCCACGGAGCCACGCCGCCGAGGAACGAGGCGAGGGTGAAGAGCGCGATACCCGCTATGAACACGCGGCGGCGTCCGAGCAGATCGCCTGCCCGCGCGCCGAGAAGCAGGAAGCCCCCGAAGGCGAGGGTGTAGGCGGTGATCACCCACGACAGGTTCGCCGGCGAGAAGTGAAGCGCCCCGGCGATGTCGGGCAGCGCGATGTTCACGATGGTGGCGTCGAGGACGACCATCAGCTGGACGGCCAGGATGATCCCGAGCACCAGGCCCCGGCGGGTCCGGCGCGGAGCGGCCTGGGTGGGTGGGGCGACGAGTGTGGCAGTGGGTGGCACAGACAACCTCCAGATGGCGTAGAATCAGGAAACGGACGCTACCTCCGGAAGTATACGGAGGTTCCCTCCGTTTTGCAACTGAGGTTTGGTAACAAGTGGTGGCACGTGAAGTGGCGGAGGCCGAGACCGGTGCGGTCGAGACCGCCGTTTCCGCATCCGCAGATCGCCGCCCTCGCGCCGACGCGCTGCGCAACCGCGATCTCCTGATCGCCGCCGCGGCGGCCGCGTTCGCAGCCCGCGGGGCGGAGGTGCCGCTCGAGGACATCGCTCGCGACGCGGGCGTCGGGATCGGCACGCTCTACCGCCACTTTCCGACGCGCGAGTCGATCGTGGAAGCCGTCTATCGCCACGAGATCGACGTACTCTGCGACAGAGCCGACCAACTCCTCGCGACCATGCCGCCTGACCAGGCGCTCGCCGAGTGGATGCAGCTGTTCGTCCGGCACGTTGCCACCAAGCGCGGGATGTCGTCGCTGCTGAAGCCGCTGATGAGCAGCAACGCCACGTTCTCGGAGCAAACGCGCGGACGCGCGAGCGCGGCGGCGTCCAAACTCCTCGAAGCAGGCGTGGCGGCCGGCACCGTTCGCGCCGACGTCGATGGGGGAGATCTGCTACGTGCCGTCGGCGGGATCTGCATGTCGACAGACCAGGAGCGCTCGGAGGCATCGCAACGCCTGGTGAGCCTCCTGTTTGACGGGCTTCGCCACGGGGCCGTTGGCCCGACGCCAATCCCGTCGGGAGACGCACCGGTCTAAACCGGGTCCTTCAGACCCGCGTTCGGGATGGCGAAGGTGGGCGCGGCGCGTCACGCGGTGGTCGGTGCGAACGTGTGTTCTATAATACTGGGATGTGTGATGGCGAGGACAATCTGGCACCCTTCGATCGGCTCCTGCAGGCCGTCGCGGCGTTCGCTGCCTCGCCGGGGAGCGAGATCACTGCCTTCGAGCTCGGCGAGCGTCTGATCCGGTTTCGCCACGGCATCGATCTCCTCGAGCTCCGCTTCGCCCACGAGGCTGCCGCCTTCGCGTCCACCGATGAAGCCGTCCGGCAGGGCTCGATCTCATCGATCGACTGGATCCGGCATCAGTGCCGGATGTCCGGCAACGTGGCGGCACGCTCGGTGGCGACCGGCGAGGCCGCGGCGCACCTTCCGGCGAGTGTCGCCGCCCTCGAGGCGGGACGGATCGGCTTCGGCCACCTCGCCCTGATGGCCGGGACCGAGCGTGCCGTGGAACGCGCCGGGCGGAGCTTTGACGAGCGTCCCCTGCTCGAGCTTGCCCTGGAGCACTCGGTCGGTCGCTTCGCCGAGGACTGCACCCACGCTCGCCATGCGGCCGATGCCGCCACCGTGCTCGCGGAGCACGTCAACGCGGTCGACTGCCGACGCCTCGAGCTCGCCAAGTGCGAGGACGGCTTGGTCGCCCTTCACGGTCTGCTCGACCCAGTCGGCGGCGCCGCGCTGCGGGTGGCGCTCGGGCCGCTCTGTGCCCGCTCCGGTGCCGGCGATGAGCGTCCCGTGCCCGCCGCCTCGCCGACGGCCTCGTCGAGCTCGCCATGCATGCCCTCGACCACGGCTTCGCCACCGAGGGTGGGACGAATCGCACCCATCTCCAGCTCACCGCCTCGGTGGAAACCGTGATGGGACTCGCCGGTGCCCCCGGTGGGGACCTCGAGTTCGCCGGGGTGTGCCGGCGGCGACGGTGCAGCGGCTCGCCTGTGACGCGAGCATCCGCCGGGTCCTGCTCGGTCCCGATTCCGCGGTGATCGACGTGGGCCGGGCGCTCCGGGTGCCCTCGGGAGCGGGA
>Ga0070765_100000327_pt1 | contig 28402 bp, 24 predicted proteins | sample HubBroMetageWFT5_FD_71516 | JGI IMG/M metagenome (GOLD analysis project Ga0070765, IMG submission 71516) | Warmed and freeze-thawed soil microbial communities from the Hubbard Brook experimental Forest, New Hampshire - Hubbard Brook CCASE Soil... | ecosystem: Environmental > Terrestrial > Soil... | reverse complement strand
TTTCGTTCAAAACTGCAGTCTGTACGGAGTATGAATGCCTATTGCTACTATCCAAGGCGGCATTCGACGATTTCCGAATCAAACACGAGAAGCTATCCGCGGTGGAACGCAGCATTCCGCGAGGGGAGACGGAATTGCGCCGCCTCCGTGAAGAATATGAGCGCGCCTACGCGAGGCTAGTGAAACATTTCGACAGCTGCGAAATATGTCAGTCTATGAGTGACCTTTCTACTCAGCGGCAACCGCGGCAGGCCTCTGTGATTCCATTTAAGCGTCGCTCGGCGTAGTAACCCTGGGATTGGGAATTCGTTCGTTCGACCGGACGCGATGGGCTTGCGGGAACTGTTGTCCTCGGTATATCTCAAGCTGGTGGAGTTGATTGATGCAAGCTTGCGCAGCTTTTCCGGTTGCGAAATGTCATTGTGATTCCCGTCGATCCAGAGCTCAGGTCCACCCGAGATGATCGTGCTGCATGCCGCTGCTGGACAATTACTTTCATCGGAAAGTTGCGGACTCGCCAGTACGCAGTTTCCGCTTGAATCCAAGGTCTCAGCGTAGCCTTGAGCGGTCACCACATATTTTGCGCCCGGCGCTGGCGGTGAAGTCGGCTGTGTCGAAGGTGTGCTCTCAAAGCTAGGGTTGCAAGCTACAAATTCGCCGCGGGCGGGGCTCCAAGCACCGTAGCCTCGCACCGGCCCTACAACGTTCGGGGAAGGGCTCACGCCCAATGCACGGCGCGTCTGATTTTGACGTGTTCACACATCCAATAGGCGTGATCGCAGTCGCCGACGAGGTGTACGTCCAAACCGAGCCCTGTGATGCTGCAATTAAAGTGCTCTGCCTCGTAATGTTTTGCGGACCAACAATCATAGCGCAGCAAGTGCTTTGCGCCTGTACCGCCGACGCGCATATCACCAGCAAGGCTAGTACAAGCGAGGCACGAATTTTCATGGCTGCACCGCCTTCACCAAATCGGTATGCGGCAAGATACCAGCGGCCCTTCCTTCCTGGCTTTTGACGAGTTGGAGCAATTGGTTGCTCTCAAATGCAGGCTCCAACAGGTGTGGTGACCTCGTCAAATTCGTGAGGTTCTGAATCGCATTCTGGAGTTCTCCTCCGTAGGCGGTCGACCCGTCAATGGGATGTCGGCGGTTCGCTGCGAGTAGGCTCTGAAGTTGTGCCAGCACGGTTCTACTCGGTTGCTTCTCATTAGGGTCGGCCAGCGCTTTGGTCACGAGTTCGTTAATTTTCCGCAAGGCACTCACGCGCGCCTTTCTTCCGGCTATAAGGCTCTCGAAGGCTCTTTGGTTCAGCACATCCGCCGTTCCGTCGGCGTAGGCGACCAGGTCGATGGTTGCCTTAAGCGGACCGGGTTGGGCGGTTTCTTGATCAAATGTGGCACCTGCCGCGAAGCCTCCTTTGCCTTGCGCGATCCCATTCACAAAATCAAGGCTGAACTCGTTCCCGCCTGGTGGCGATACCGTTCCGTCAGCAGAGGTGGTTTGCAATCCGAAGCTTAAGGCACTGATTTCCTTTTGAGAGGTGTTCACGAGGTGAATGATCGTGACCCTCTTCGCCGAATCGTAGTCGTAACCCCGCACTATCGCACCGATAGGCGCGGAGCACGCCGGGTGACCGGAAACCAACAACGCTACGAGCAAGAGCAGTTTTCTCATGGAATAACCGTGCCTTTCGAATTTGGGATTTGCTCCGGCCAGCATCGTTGTTCTTCAAATGGGGCAATTTTACCTTGATAATATGACTAGGCAATAGATATTACAGATGCTATATCGCCACTAAATTAAATCCTAACTGCGCTCGTAGTCAGTTTTCGGGTCCTGGTTCTGAGTTGCCTTAACCACAATCGTGTCGCCGAGGCGGTTTCGCTAGAATAGAAGTATGCCTGTTCGCCTGATTGCTCTGGATATCGATGGCACATTGCTCAATAGCCGCTGGGAAGTAAGTCCCGCGAATCGCGCCGCGATTGCCGAAGCCACCCGCCGCGGCATCGAGGTGGCCTTGGTTACAGGGCGCCGTTATGATTTCGCGATGCCCGTCCGCCACCAAATCGAAGCACCCATCACAATGATCGTGAACAATGGAGCGCTCGTCCGTACCCACGACGGCCAAACACGTCTCCGCCATCTTCTGTCGCGAGACACCGCCCTCCGCGTTCTTCAATCCACACGCAACTGGCGCGACAGCACCTCCGCCATCTTCGATCGCCCTCAAGAAAATCAGATCATGCTGGAAGCCGTCGATTGGAACGACGGCTTGCGCGGCGCTTATTATTCCCGCAATCGAAAATTCATCGGAATCGCGAATCCTTTGGAATTGTGCCTCGACGAAGATCCCATTCAGTTGATGTTGACCGGGCGCTTCGAGCCTATCCGTGAAGCCGAGGCGGTGCTTCGTTCGCTTCCCTTCGTGGACGAATTTTCCCTCGCCTTGACCGCCTACGAAGATAAAGATTTCGCGATGATCGACATCATCAACCCGGCCATTTCCAAAGGCGCGACACTGGCCGAATGGACAGGTCTGCGTGGAATTCCGCGTGAAGATATCCTGGCCATTGGGGATAACCACAACGACCTGGAAATGTTATCCTTCGTGGGCATGCCGGTGGTAATGGCGAATGGAGTGCCCGAATTGAAGGCTCATGGCTGGTATATAACAGGCTCCAATGACGAGGACGGCGTGGCGGCTGCCATCGAGCAGTTTGCCCTCCGGGAGGCCCCGGAATGCGCCTGAGGGACATTCTGCCCGCGGTTTTGGCCTTGATACCGCTTTTCCTCGTTGCGGCACCACCCGTCCATGCCGAATACATCGTCCTCCGCAGTGGTGCTCGGCTGAGTGTGACTGGCTATCAACTTCGCGGGGACACTTACCATTTGCAAATGGCTGGCGGCACCGCTGAAATTCCGGCAGACGAGGTCGTTTCCATCGAGCCTGAAGAGGTTTTCGATCCGCTTCCGCGGCCACTCAGCGATTCTACGCCATTTCAGAAACTGATTCGGGCGGCCGCCGTGCGCTATTCCGTGGACGCGGACCTAATCCATTGCGTGATCGCCGTGGAATCGAACTTTAATCCCAACGCAATTTCTTCAAAAAATGCCCGCGGGCTGATGCAGCTTCTGCCAAAAACCGCCGCGCATCTTGGAGTGAAAAATATTTTTGATCCCGCCGATAACATTGATGGCGGCACGCGCTACTTGCGCGACCTCCTGGCCAAGTACAACAACAATCTGACGCTGGCGCTGGCGGCCTACAATGCGGGCCCACAAAAGGTCGAGCGTTTCGGGCACCGCGTGCCTCCCTATAGCGAAACGCAAAGGTACATTCAAAGCATCAACCGCGCGTATACGAAATTTAAAGCCGACCGCGCCGCGCAAACGACGCAATCGGTCGCGGTTCTCGCGCCTGTCCCCGCCGCACGTTAAGAACCTCCCGGTGAATAATGTCGGCCTGCCGACATTTTACGATCTCCTCTTCGGCTCCGGACAGCCGCGCTCACCCACGCGCTCAGCTATTGAATCAAGCTCAAGTTGGAATTTCAGATCGTTCTTTGGGGGCGCTTTCTCTTACTGCTCGGGAGGCGTGGGCGAGGGATTCATCTGTGGTGAGTTGGGAGGTTGTGCGGGATTCTGGGTGCCGTTCGTTCCCATGGTTGAAGGGCCGGTGGTGCCCCCAGGCTGTGCACTGTTGACGTTGACTCCAGGGTTCGGCGGAATCTGACCGACCTGTTGTCCGGTCAACTGATCGACGGAAGGATCCCAAACGAATTCAAAATGGCGGTAATCTTTCGCCTTGTCGTACCAAATGATGGATTTCTGATTCACTTTTCCGCCGACGCCGATAATGTTTCCGCCAATTATGTTACTGGTGTCTGTATAAGTCTGCGCCTGGTCCGTTGGCGCAGGAGCGCCTGACGCATCGGTGGTTTGCCCTGCGGTAGTCGCGCCGGCTGCGGACGTTGTTGCCGCACTCGTGCCCGAATTTGAGAAGCTACTGCCCGTGCTCGCGCCGAATGCCTGCGATGCGGTTCCAGTGGCGCTTGCGGTAATTCCGCCAGTAGTGGTCTGCCCTTGCCCACCAAACATTCCCCCAAACGCGGATTGCGAGGTGCCGCCATTCAGATTTGGCGTCTGCGTTTTCAAACTGCCGATCAATTGCCCGTTTGGTCCAACATAAATCAGCCGCCACGCTCCATCTTCCTTGTTGGTGGGATCCTTGTAAGCCTGGCGCATAAACCGTATGCCGGTCTTGGGCTTGTAAAGATCATCCAGGCTCGTTGGGAAGCGGTGCAATTTCGCGTAGTAGCGTGACACACCCAGCGCGTATTGGTGCCCGCGCCAGATCATTTGCTGCTCTTTTTCGCGGCGCACCTGCGTCAACACGCTCGGCGCCGCAGCTACAGTGGCGAGGACCAGCAATGCGACAAAAAACATCACCAGCAGCAGTGCGTATCCCGACTGCTTCCCCACCCTGCGTGATGTAGCCGGGTTCCTCATGCCACTGGATTCGCTTCCAGGTTATTCGATCCGTGCTGCCCAGTAAGGGTGTCCACAAACTCGATTCGGTCGTTACCGATGCGCGTGATGCGGATGTGATTCAGCACCGTTTCGCCTTCCTGGACGATTCGCACTTCTTCGCCATCCAGCAAGAATGCCAGCCGCGGACCATTTGATGGCAGCGATCCATAGCCAAAGAATTTCATCGGCAATGTGGCCGGTGGAGGAGGGGGAGGCGGCATGGGCCCAACTCTAGCTCGCACCGGCTTCGCAGCCTGAGCGGCACCCTGCACGACGACAGGCACTGCGGTCATCGTGAAAATATTCCGCCCGTTGCTTTTGTATTCCGTCTTTTGCGTGATTCCCAGATGGACGAACACCACGCCATAGTCCTGTGCATTGATCGGTTGGTAGTTTTCCGCCGCGGACAATTTGGTATTGCCTCTCCCCGAGCTCCCAAATCCGAAATACCAGACCATTGCCGCAATCAATACCAGCGTGGCAAGAACAATCCATTGATTTCGTTGTCTCGTGTCCGCCATCAAGCCTTCCGGAAATACGTTCGAAGATGCAATCCCACTTTCAATGGAGCACTGGGCGTTTGCACGGCGTTCGCCGAATCCAGTTGCAACGAGTCCACGATGTACGCGTTCTTCGATCGCTGCAGCTTATTCAAAAAGCGCACAATGCCCGGATAGTCCCCGCTGACCGTCGATTCGAAGTCGACTTCGCTCAAACTCCGCCCCGTCAAATCTTTCTCGTGAAACTTAGTGTCCTCGATCACGACGTGGGTATCTTTCGCAATGTCGTAAATTTCCTGGCTGATGACCGAGTATCCGTTCGTGGCCGGAGGCAGAGTGCTCTCAAACTGATCGAATTCCCTGGTCACTTCCGGAATGCCCTTGCGGATTTGCGTCGCTTTCTGAATGTCCGCTTTCATCAAGGCAACTTGCCGGGTTTGGGCAGCAAGCGTCTGCTCCGCGGGAACTTCCCGCGCCGCGGAAAGCCGCGAATTGAAATACGCAAAGCCGAGATCGGCCAGCAGCAAAACGGCCAGGCCGCCGAGAATCACTTTCCGCTCTAAGTCAAAGTTGCGCATCGTCAAATCGTCGTATAAATCGCCGAAAATTCAATCGTAACCGGATCCGCACCCGGCTGCGAACCGCCTAACTTTTCGTTGAGAAGCTCCACATGCGAAAACGATTTGGACTCCTCAAACGCTTTGAGCAACCGGATCTTCGCTGATTGGTCCGTCGCGCCCAAAACGATCTTTACTGTGGCGCTACCCTTCTCCAGCGTTGGCTCAATCTTTACCACGCGCACACCCGCGGGAAGCGTGTGTTCCAGGTCCATGAACATCTGTGTCCAGTTAAAGCTGCGCGCTTCGATTACCGACTTGATGAACTTGGCGCGCTCTTCCAATCCGGCGTTTTCCTGTTGCGCAAAGAAGGCGTCGAGATCCCTTCGCTGCTTCATCAGGTCGTTCATCTCTCTTTGTAGCTTGTCCGTCTTGGCTCGCAATTGCGAATCGGCTTTCCGCAGCCCGTAGAAACGTGCACCAAGAATCAGAAAGAGTAGCGCGCCTACAATCCCCAAGACAGCCGAGCCGAGCATGAATCGCCGGTGGCTTACCAGGGGCTTGGTCGCGAGATTTAGTTTTACGTACATGCGTTTCGTTGGTTCCCTTATCAGTTCTTGTGCAGCATCCAGCCCACGAGCCCCTCCAGATCGCGATCCGCCAACGCCCCCGCGCCGCCGCCCAGCAAACCGTCATTTGAGGCGGCGCTTAGTAGCGAGCGCACTTCACAATGAAACTCTTCTTCCAGCGGCTTCACGAAATTGGGCAGCCGATTACCAAGTCCGGCTACGCGTACCGCCTGGATGCCTTCCTGCCAGGTGTCCTGATAATACGCTGCCAGCGGGTACACTTCCTCGAGCAGCATTTGCGGTGTCACCTGCGCAGCCACCGTGGGGAGTTCCGTGCATCGGTAACCTGCCAGGATCCCCTCGCGCACAATTGCCGTCGTTAGCGAAGTTCCCGATAGCCGCGCGAGCAGCGTCGGGCGTTGATCTTTGAGGAGACTGATCGCGGCCAGCGTCGAACTCAATACCGCGCCCGGCCGCAGCGTCAAAGGTTCCAGCAGGCCTTCGTACTCGCGAATAATCCGCAACCGTGCGATCGCCGTAACCACGTCAACTCCTTCGGTACGGCATCCCTGACGCATGTACGAAAGCAATGTCTCGTCCACTTCGAACGGCACACTCTTTTTCAGCTTCCACCGAAGCATGGGGATAGCTTCTTCAGCGGAACGCGGAAAATCGTCGAAGTGTTGAACAAATACGCGAATCACCGGATCCGGAACCAGCAGCGCGGCATCTTCGTTACGCGCACCGACTCGCTCGCACGCGTTGCTTACAGCAGATTTCACTGCTGCGGCGTTGTGAATGTTGGCCTCGATCGCGCTAGGGACCAATGCTCCTGGGGGCAAGGCTTCCACCGCAAAAGAATCCACGGAGCCCGTGCGGGTAAAGCGCACCGCCGACACCTGCTCCGGTTCGACTTCCACCGCGACCTGTGGATGCGGGGGCGCGTCCAGCCAACGAGTCGCTTTACGCACCAACTCGGACTCGTAGATGCCCTCGCGATAGGATCCCGTGTTAGTCAACGAACGTCACCTTATTGATTTCGCGCAGCGTGGTCACTCCGGCACGTACCTTTGCCAAGCCGCTCTGGCGCAGCGTGATCATGCCTTCTTCGATGGCGGCACGCTTGATTTCGGATGTCGGCCGGCGGTCCACAATCATCTCGCGAATGTGGTCGGTCAGGTCTAGCAACTCACAAATTGCGGTCCGGCCATGATAGCCCGTCCCGGAACATTCCAGGCAGCCGGCACCCTCCGAAAACGCATATCCGGCAACTCCGGCCGGATCCAGCCCCGACTCGCGAATTTCGTCCACGGAATGTTTCTTTGCGCGCTTGCAATTCTCGCAGATGATACGCACGAGGCGTTGCGCCATAATGCAATTCAGTGCGGAAACGAAATTGTACGGCTCGACGCCCATGTTGATGAAACGCCCGATCACGTCGGTAACGTTATTTGCGTGAACTGTCGTGAACACCAGGTGGCCAGTCAACGCCGATTGAATGGCAATCTGCGCCGTTTCTTGATCTCGAATTTCGCCCACCATGATCTTGTCGGGGTCGTGACGCAGAATGGACCGCAATCCGCGAGCGAAGGTGAGGCCTTTCTTTTCGTTCACAGGAATCTGGGTGATGCCGCGTAGCTGATATTCCACGGGATCCTCGATCGTGATGATCTTGTCTTCATCCGTCTTGATCTCGTTGATTGCGGCATACAGCGTGGTGGTTTTACCGGAACCCGTCGGCCCGGTCACCAGCACCATGCCATAAGGCTCTCGAATATAGCGCCGGAACCGTTGTGTTTCTTCCTGTGAGAACCCCACAACATCGAGGCTCAAATTCTGGAATTTCTCGGACAGCGTTTCCTTGTCCAGCACGCGGAGCACCGCGTCTTCGCCGTGACTCGCGGGAATAATCGAAACGCGCAGGTCGATGTAGCGGCCTTTATATTTCACGCGGAAACGGCCGTCCTGCGGGATGCGCCGCTCGGCAATATCCAGGTCGCTGAGCACTTTGATACGCGAAAGAACTGTGGAGTGCCATTCCTTGGCGATGGGTTGCATGGCGTGTTGGAGTACGCCGTCAATGCGGTACTTCACGGCAACTTCAGTGTCCCTGGCCTCGATGTGAATGTCACTGGCACGCCGCTCAAGCGCGGTGAAGATGACCGTTTCGACCAAGCGGACAACCGGACTAGCGGTAGTGTCTCGCGTCAGGCGATCACCGGAAATTGTTTCTTCGCCTTCCTCGTCATCCTTGGATATCTGCAGCGTGAAGGCTTCGGTGGCCTGCTCCAAAACGCGCTGTGATTGCTCGGTACGTTTCAGCAGATCGCTGATCTGGCGTGAAGTCGCGACTTTGATGGCCAATTTTTTCCCAAGCAGCAGCGGCAATTCATCGCTCAGGAGCACCTGGCTGGGATCAGCAACTGCGATAACCAGGGTGTTGTTGTGCACTACCAGCGGCACAAAGTTGTAGCGGAACATCAGGTCCGCGGGAATGGTTCGAAACAATTCCGGATCAATGCGCTGCTCCTGCAAATCAATAAAGCCGCAGCGATACCGCTCCGCCAATTTCCGCGCAATCTCGCGCCCCTGCGCTATGTCGGCAGGGCCCCCGATCTGCAATACCGGGTCGTGAATGTTGGATTCAGGTGTAGCCATGTCCGCTCACAATCCTTTTAGTGTGCCGTCCCCGATACTGAAAAACTGAAAATCGGGAGATACAGCGAGATCAAGATGAAGGCTACCAACAGTCCCATGAACACAAGAATAACGGGCTCGATCAGAGAAACCATTGCCGCCAGCCGGATGCTGACTTCTTCCTCGTAGAATTCCGCAACGCTGTTGAGCATCGGCGCCAGCGCGCCGCTGGACTCGCCCACCTCAATCATGTCCAAAGCCATCGGCGGTATCACTTTGCTGGAGGATAGTGCCGTGTGAAGCGATTCTCCTTCACGGACCATATGTGTGGCGTCGACAACCGTGCCGCGCACCAGCGGACTGCTGATGGACTCGGATGCCGTACCCAGTGCGGCCACCAGTGGCGTTCCGCCGGTGAGAAGCGTCGCCAGCGTGCGGCAAAACTGCGAAGCCTCAAACTTCAGCATGGTGTCTCCCACCACCGGTATACGGAACTTAAGCCGGTCGAAAGAGATTCCGCCTTCCTCGCTGCGCGACCAGAAGAACAAGCCAATCGCAGTTAGAAACAGGGCCGCAATCGTGCCCAGAATGTAATAGCGATAGTCCACCGTAATGAGCACCAGAAACTGCGTCGGCCCTGGAAGAGGGACGCCGAGATCTCGGTAAAGAAGAGCGAATTTCGGGATGACCACGGTAACCAGGTAGGTCACGATGACCGTCGCCACGGTAACCAACAACACCGGATAAACCAGGCTGGCGACTATCTTCTTCTTAACTCCGGTGCTGACTTTCTGATACGCGATGTAGTAATCGAGAACGCCGGAAAGGTTGCCACTCTTTTCGCCAGCCAGAATCGCCGTGGAATAAACCTTCGAAAATACCCCAGCTTCCTCCACGGCTTCTGAAAGCGACTTGCCCTCACGTACCCGGTCTCGAATCTGAGTAAGGATGGGCCGGAGTTTAGGCGCAGTGGCGCGTGTGGCCAGCAGGTCCAGGGCTCGAAGAATGGGCAAGCCCGCCTTGATCAGTGTGTTGAATTGCTGGTTGAGGATCAGGAAATCGTTGCCGCTGATCTTGCGTTCCTTGCGAACGCCCAACATCCCGCTGACCAGGCTGTTACGGGCCGAAACCGAATAGACATACAGCCCGCGGTCGGCAAGCTTCTGGCGCGCTTCATCAAGCGTGCCCGCAGCCTCGACGTGCGAGAAAACGCGACCATTAGCGTCAGCGACGCGGCAGACGAATTCCCCCATAGGACCCTAGTTTACCTCATCCGGCGAGTACCCCAAAAACCTCTATGGGGCATGCAGTTGACGTCTAGAACACCCGGCTGGGGAACCACCGTACGCCTACCAATTACTTTTGACGGGTACCGGTAGTATCGGGTAGCAGCCCGTCGACGATGGCGACCCCCTGAGGCGGGCTAAAGGCAAACATCGCTTTGTCCAACGGCGGGTTCCATTCCCACTGGCGGAAAAGAAACTCCAGCGATTGCCCCGCGCCCTCATCTATTTTCAAACGGATGAGCTCGCCCTTGTCAGTAATTTCAAAATAAATGGGACGCGATTCGCTGCTGGGCGCTGAAGGATCGTCCCCGCCCTTTAGGATGCAGGAGTACACGAACGCGTTGGGTTGAGACGCGGGCTCCGAAGACACGCGCCCTACCCTCGCGCAAATGCGCGAAAGCTTGGCACCGGAAGTAAGGAACGCGATGGGAGTCCGCCAGTCCTCACTTTTGTCCGCTGGCACGCGCGTCACGGTGCGATCCGCGGGTGCGTAGAACCAGACGTACTTTCCATCCACCAGAAACAAATTCTTTTCGGGCTTTTCGTACTCCCAGCGCATTTTCCCGGGGCGCAGGAAATACGCTTTGCCGGCCTCCTCACGCATAAGCTGCCCGTTTTCCAGAAATCGTTCCAGAAAGACTACAGACAGCGACCGCGAGGGCTGGTAACGCTGTTCAAAGAGCTTCAGGGGATCGGTACGGTGTTCGGCAGGATAACCCGAAGACGCGTCAAAATAGACAAGAAACGACGCCAGTAGAAAAACCCAGTATCGACGGGCAAATTGCGGCGGAGTTCTTTGTTGCTGACCTGTCTTCATCCGCAGAGCAGTGTAGCAAAACTAGATAGCGGGATCGTTGAGGCTGGCAACCGCAGAGCTGTTGACGCGGATGATCGCAGACTGGTCGGTGAAGAAAAACCGGCGACCCGTCGTACCCTGAGTCGTGGGGTTGGCATTGATCGTATAAGAGATGGGATTGCCGTTGCCGTCGCTTGCCGTCACGGCGTATAGAAAGCTGTAACCGGACTTAGTTCCTGCACCTAGAATGTGGTCGATTAAAACGGCGTTCGTGGCAGAGGGAGTTGTACCACCCGCATCGCCCAGGTAAGAAAGCTGCAAAGAATAACCGGTGCCGTACTGAATGGAATAGGCTGTCTCTGCCGTGTTAATGGTTCGCATGTTCGCGACGGCAGCCGCTTCGTTGGCCGACATGCGCGACGCGATGAGCTCAGGAATCGCGATTGCCGCGATAATCAGAATGATCGCTACGACGATCAAGAGCTCAATTAGCGAGAAGCCATTTCTTGGACGCTTCACGGAGTTAGTCTCCCACACACCCTACCACAACACAAACGAGTCGATTACCAAGTCTCCTACCTAGGGAGCAAGTCGCTGGCCAAACTGCCGGGATCTGAGGCTTCGTAGCTTTGTGAAAACAAACCACCTGTTCCGCTCACCAAAAACCGGATACGCTCGCACGCGTGCATGCGCGGAAAGTGTCACTTTGCGGCCAAAAAGTGTTATCCGAGGATTCCAAAAAAAAGAACGGAGCGGTATGACCCGCTCCGTCTCTACTCGCCTTCGAGCAGCTTGCAAAAAAGAAAACGGGGCGGGAAATTCCCGCCCCGTTTCTAAGCATCCTTTGTAAATGAATTACAGAGGGCTGCCGGTGGTCACGGTGCAAGCCGCGCCCTGAAGGGCATAAATCACGCCCGACTGGTCGCTGCAGAACGCGCGCTGTCCGGTCTGGCCAAGCGCAACTGGCGTGGCCAAGGTGATGTACTGCACTGCCGGAGGACCGCCCGAGCCAGCTTCCGTAAACGTGAAGCCGCTCTTGGTACCCTGAGCCAGGAAATCGTCGATCAAGCAAGCATTCGCAGACGTCGCGTAGGTCGCGCCGGCGCAAGCTGCTGCCGTACCGCCAAGCTGGTTAAGGGTTGTGGAATAACCGACGGTCGGATAAGCGTTCGCGTAGGTAACTTCCGCCGTATTGATCGTGCGGAGGGAACCCACGGCCGAAGACTCGTTCGCTGCCATCTTGGAGCGGAGGAGGTTCGGGATTGCGATAGCCGCGATGATCAGGATGATCGCCACGACGATCAGCAGTTCGATAAGTGAAAAGCCCTTCTGCTTCTTCATGAAAGCTCCTTGAGAGAATTGATAGTGCCAGAGCACGCGGTATATTTAAGCAACGCTCATGCCAATTCTAGTAGAGGCAGTACGCGGGTACCAAGGTCACTGTAAATCACTGATATTACATACGTTAACGAAATGTGACTGTGTGTTAGACCTTGGTTACACGCGATTCTTGGCGATAGGTACCCCCGATTTGTGACACTAAACGTCACTCTGCGCTGTCACTAACTGTCAGCACGGACGGCCTGCTACAGTTGGTGCTTCTTGGCGTAATGCCGGAACGAACGGTAGCTGATGTTCAGTATCTCTGCCGCCTGGGTTCGCACTCCGTGCGCCTTTTCGAGCGCAGCCTGAAGGTAGCGCTTCTCGGTGTCGGCGATTACCCGCTCGAAGTCGATTCCCTCGGTCAGGAGATCGACCCCCTCTTGGCGGGCGCCATTCGGTAGCACCGTTCCAATGTGCCCCGCCACTCGATCAGGCAACACAGCAACACCGATCTCCGGTCCGGTTTCAAGGGCCACAGCGCGCTCGATGGTGTTCTCCAATTCGCGGACGTTGCCCGGCCAATCGTAGGTTTCCAGGTGGCTCATGGCCTTAGGAGAAATACCTTCAATGGGCTTCTCCATCGTCTTTCGAAAATTCTCGAGGAAGTGAAGCGCCAGGAGCGGAATGTCCTCCCGACGTTCGCGTAGTGCAGGCACATGCATTGGAATCACACTCAAGCGGTAAAAAAGGTCCTCGCGAAACTCCCCCGCTGCAATCGCTTTCTCCAGATCCTTATTGGTGGCGGCAATAACGCGAACATCGACGTCCAACTCCTCGGTGCTGCCCAAAGGACGAACCTTGCCTTCCTGCAGCACCCGGAAGAGCTTCACCTGCATCGCCAGATTCATGTTACCGATTTCGTCCATGAATAGCGTTCCGCCATGAGCGGCCTGGAAAAGGCCTCGGCGATTGTCATTCGCACCCGTGAACGCGCCCTTTACATAACCGAACAGCTCTGATTCCAGAAGCGTCTCCGGAAATGCGCCGCAATTGATGGTGATGAAGGGCGCGTTGGCGCGAGCACTGTTTTCGTGAATGGCGCGCGCGACCAGCTCTTTTCCGGTACCGCTCTCACCGGTAATGAGAATGCGGCTCGTTTGTGGCGCAACCGTCTGAATGAGGTCGAAGATGGCCCGCATCTTCGGACTCTGCCCGATAATATTGTCCAGGCCTGTCAGGCGACGAATCTCGCGGCGAAGATAACCGGCTTCTTTTTTCCACTTCAGGCTTTCGGTAACTTCGCGGACAGCGACGCGCAACTGTTCCACCAGGTCGTGGTCCTTGATGACGTAGCGATTTGCGCCTTCATTCGCGGCGGCGATGGCGGTTTCGAGCGTAGGAACGCCGGTGATAAGCACGAAGTAGGAATCTGGAGCAACCTCGCGGCTGAATCGCAGGAGTTCCACGCCCGTAGCGCCGGGCATGCGCACGTCGGAAATAATAATATCGAACAGCGATCCTTCCAGCTTGCGCTTGGCAGCCTCGACGCTGTTGGCAATCTCCACGCGATGGCCTTCTTTGCGGAAAGTGATTTCGAGGAGCTCGCAGATCGACCGTTCGTCGTCCACAACCAGGATGTGAGCCGTATCCTTGGCAGTGTCCTTGGGTGCGCTTTTAGTCGCTTGCATACGCCCTCATTCGACGCGGGGCAGTTCGACGATGAATTCCGCGCCTTTTTCTTTTTCGCTGAAGACCGTGATTCTTCCGCTGTGAGCTTGAACGATTTGGTACACGATGGCCAATCCCAGCCCTGTGCCGCCTTCAAAATTAGATTGCAGCGGTTCGAAAATCTTTGCCTTCTGGCGGGGGTCGAGGCCGATTCCGGTATCGCGAAAGGAGATGCGCAGCCAATCCGATGCGTTTTCAAGGCCAACCGTCAGGGTTCCCCCGGCAGGCATTGCTCGCAGCGCGTTATCGCAGAGATTCCAGAAGACTTGTTTGATCCTGTTCGGATCAACCTGCGCCTTATAGATACTGCCGTTGAACGCGCGGGAGATACGCACATCCTTCTCGACCCCGGGCTTCTTTTCGATCAGTAGAAGGGTTTCTTCCAACAACGGGCGAACATCCGCTTCCTGGAAAGTATAGGATTTCTCTCGCGAGTAGTTCAGGAAGTCCGTGATGATGTGATTCAAACGCTCCGATTCCCTGCCGACGATATTGACCAGATGCTTCTCGTCGTCTTCCAAAGGAACCAGCCGGCCAAGTTCTTTGACCGCTCCGGCCATAGCCGTCAGCGGTTGGCGAATCTCGTGGGCAATCGCCGCGGACAAACGCCCAACGGCAGCCATGCGCTCCTTTGTGGCTACTTCCTGCTCCAGGCGGCGAAGTTCAGTTAGGTCCTGAAAGTTGAACACGTAGCCGCTTTTGGAAGCGTCGCGTGTGCGCAGGGGCGAAATCGAAATACCCAGAAAGCGCCGGTTACCGCTGGGAGTCTTAATTTCAATTTCGCGGCGCAGCGAGGATTTATCCTGCATCGCGGTCATGTCCTGAAGCCAGAAATCCGGACTAACTTCCCGCAAATCCTGCCCGCGCAATTCCGAAAAGGTCCGGCCAAGAATTTCCTCTCCGGTGCGATTGATCAGCACAACGCGTCCTTCCATATCCGTGGTGACCAGGCCGCCGCGCATGGAGTGAATAATGTCGGAGGTAAAGCCCTGTAGTTCAAGAAGCTCCTCGCGCTTCTCGGCGAGTTCGGTACTCTGGCGGCGAAGGGAGTTCGACAACAAACTGGCGAGATAGGCAACCGCTAGAAATCCAAAGGTGTTGCTGAGAAACCAGATGCGCAGCGATCCGATGGACGGCGTGCCAATCCACGTTCTGGGAATCGCACCCGTGTAACAAAGCCACGTCAGGCCTCCGAGCAGCACCAGGCACAGAGCCGCGATAGAAAAAGCCGCCTGGCGCGTGAACAGGATGCTGGCAACAATGATCACCAGAAGATAGAGAGAGCTGAAATTGCTGTCCTGCAAACCAGTGGCGTAGACGATCCCGGTGATCATCGCTACATCGCACAACACCTGAACAACGCCAAACCAATTGGCCGGTGGCAAGAGCCTGACGAGCATCAGATGAAGAACACTGATGGTGATCCACAAGATGATGATGGGCAGGAAATAGCGCGGTGCTGCTGTGGAAGGAACGAACTGCGGCCAGACGACGCCGACCCCGAGAATAAGCGCGATCATCAGCAGGCGCACACGGGTGAGCCATTCCAGCCACTCTCGGCGGTTAAAAGTTTGCTCCATAACGAAGAGCCGCTTAACGCGGATTCAACGCCCCCACATCTAGTTTAGACAAAAAAAGGAGGACAGGGTTGCTCGACCTGTCCTCCTTTTCCGAAGAGCAACTATGCTTAGTGCGCGCTGCTGAGCTTGCCGATCAGCGAGAACAGTGGCAAGTACATGGAAATGACCACGCCGCCGACTACCACACCGAGGAACACGATCATGATCGGCTCGAGGGCGGTGAGGAGGTCTTTCACGGCCGCGTCAACTTCGTCTTCGTAGAAGTCCGCAATTTTCTGGAGCATGGCGTCCATGGCACCAGTTTGTTCGCCGACAGCGATCATCTGCGTGACCATGCCCGGGAAAACACCGGAATCCTTCAAAGGCTCGGTAAGGGATTTACCTTCTTCGAGGGCTTTGCGGACCTGGAAGAGCGCCTTCTCCACAACGGCGTTGCCGGAAGTCTTGGCGGTAATGTCCAAGCTTTCCAGAATGGGAACACCGCTCGAGATCAGCGTACCAAGCGTCCGGGTAAATCTCGCGACGGCGATCTTCCTCATGACCATCCCGAGGATGGGCAACTTGAGGGTAATCGTGTCCAGCACAAATCGACCTTGAGGTGTACCGTACCAAATCTTCAGTCCGATGATAGTGGCAACGAATCCCACCACGATCAAGAGACCAAAAATGCTGCCGATGAAATTGCTCAAGCCAATGACAATCTTGGTAGGAAGCGGCAGTTCGACGCCCAAACCGGCAAACAACGTGGCGAAAATGGGGACGACTTTCCAGAGCAGCAGGGTGATGACGCCACCGGCGACGGTGATGACGCCGACCGGATAAATGAGCGCGGACTTAACGGCGGACTTTAATTTGACGTTCTTTTCGATGTAGGTGGAAAGGCGCTGGAGAATGGTGTCGAGAATACCGCCAGTCTCACCGGCCTCGACCATGTTCGAATAGAGGGGGTCGAAAACCTTGGGATACTGCTTCATAGCCGCCGAAAGCGTGCTGCCGCCCTCAACCGAAGCGCGTGTCCCGCTCAGCACCTTCTGAAATGTCTTGTTCTCCTGCTGAGACGCAAGAATTTCCAGACACTGGACGAGCGGCAACCCGGCGTCAATCATGACCGAGAATTGCCGCGTGAAAACGGCAAGTTCCTTGGCACTCACGCCGCTGCCGAAGGTCGGGAGATTGAACTCCTTGCCCTTTTCCGACATTTTGGTCGGAGTGATCTGTTGGCGCCGCAGTTGGCTCTGCGCCTCCGTCTTGCTGGTGGCGTTCATTTCGCCGGCAACAGAATTGCCCGAGCGATTTGTTCCACGATACGTAAAGACCGGCATGGTAACCCTCCTCAGCGGTCAAACTTCAAACTGTTCAATTTCCCGTAGTCTCTCACAAATTTTGGTCCTAGTGCTTCGCTCCGACAGGGGACTTTCCCGCTGGCGTCTTACCGCCAGCGCCAGGCGTTCCAGCCACCCCGCGGTTGATCATGTCCTGAAGTTCATCGGGATTGGACGAGCGCGAAAGGGCAACGTCCAAAGTGATGGCCTTCTGGAGGTAAGCATTCGCCAAGCCCTGATTGAACGTCTGCATGCCCGTGATTCCGGTTCCGGTCTGCATCGCAGAGTAGATCTGGTGAATCTTGTCTTCGCGGACCAGGTTACGGATAGCAGGCGTGGGAATCAGGACTTCCATCACCATCGCACGTCCGCGGCCGTCAGTGCGGGGCAGGAGCGCTTGACAGAGAATCCCTTCCAGTACCATGGAGAGTTGCGCGCGAATCTGCGGCTGCTGGTGAGCGGGAAAAACGTCGATGATACGATTGATGGTAGAGGCAGCAGAGTTCGTGTGCAGCGTGGCAAAGGTCAAGTGGCCGGTTTCGGCGATGCGGAGCGCGGATTCGATCGTTTCCAAGTCTCGCATTTCTCCGATGAGCACCACGTCGGGGTCTTCACGGAGCGCGGCACGCAGCGAGTTCGCGAACGAATGGGTGTCCGCGTGAACTTCGCGCTGGTTGACCAGGCACTTCTTGTGGTTGTGGAGGAATTCGATCGGATCCTCGATGGTGATCATGTGCTCTTCGCGCTCTGCGTTGATCTTGTCGAGCATAGCGGCGAGCGTGGTGGACTTACCGGAACCCGTAGGCCCGGTAACAAGCACAAGACCGCGCGGTTTGTCGCACAAACCACGAACGACGTTCGGCAGGCCGAGCGCGTCGAAGCCCTTGATTTCCCAAGGAATGGTACGGAACACAGCGCCCACGGCTCCGCGCTGGTTAAAGACGTTGCCGCGGAAACGAGCAAGATTTTTCAGGCCGAAGGAGAAGTCCAGCTCGAGGTTTTCCTCGAAGCGATGCTTCTGCGCATCGGTCAGCACGCTATATGCCAGCGACTTGGTGTCGGCGGCAGTCAGCGGCGGCATATCCAAAGGACGAAGACGGCCGTGAACGCGGACGCGCGGGGCGCTGTTCGTGGTGATGTGGAGGTCGCTGCCCCCCATCTCGATCATCTTTTTCAGCAATTCGCTTAGTGTTATGCCGGCCATTTTTGTATCCTTTCCAACTTATAAAACCGTTTCGCGCAAAACTTCTTCCATGGTAGTCATTCCCGCGGCAACCTTTATGAGGCCGCTACGCCGCAGAGTGATCATTCCCTGCTCAATCGCCTTTTTCTTCAATTCCAGAGCGGAAGCGCCGACCAGGATGAGTTCCCGCAATTCGTCGTTAACTTCCATCACTTCGTACAAGCCTGTGCGACCTTTATAACCGCCCTTGTTGCAGGTGGTGCAGCCTTTGCCGTGATAGATCTTGGTGGTCTTCACTTCTTCGGGAGAATAGCCGGCGTCGATCAAGGCTTGTTCCGGGACTTCCAGTTCCTCTTTACAGTTGGAGCAGATGCGACGCACCAGGCGCTGCGCGCAGATCAGGTTCACCGAGGTGGCCACAAGGAAAGGCTCGATACCCATATTCATCAAGCGGCTGATGGTGGAAGGAGCATCGTTGGTGTGCAGTGTGGACAACACCAAGTGTCCGGTAAGCGCGGCTTTGACGGCGATTTCCGCGGTTTCAAAGTCTCGAATTTCGCCGACCAGAATGATGTTGGGGTCTTGCCGAAGAAAGGCGCGCAAGGCAGCCGCAAAGTTCAGGCCGATCTGCTCTTTCATCTGTACCTGGTTGATTCCCGCCAACTGGAATTCGACGGGATCCTCGGCGGTCATAATGTTGGTGTCCACCTGATTGAGGCGGGAGACGGAAGAGTAGAGTGTGTTGGTTTTGCCGGAACCGGTCGGGCCCGTGACCAGCACCATGCCGTACGGCTTCAAAATGTTGCGTTCGAACTTTTTAAGAGACTCGGCCTCGAAGCCCAGTTTGGTCATGTCCAGGCGCAGATTTTCTTTGTCCAGCAACCGGAGAACGATCTTTTCGCCGTAGAGAGTCGGGACGGTAGAGACGCGGAAGTCGAGTTCTTTCTTTTTCCCGTCGGCCTTGAACTTGATCATGATGCGGCCGTCTTGCGGCAAGCGCTTCTCGGCGATGTCCAGCTTGGCCATGATTTTCATACGGCTGGTCATGGCGTCGCGTAATTTGAGCGGTGGATTCATCACCGTTTGCAGCACGCCGTCCACGCGGAAACGCACACGCATTTCGTTCTCGTAGGGCTCCACGTGAATATCGCTAGCCCCACGCTTCAGAGAGTCCGTCAGAATCAGGTTCACCAACTTGATGATCGGAGCTTCTTCAGCGGCGCGCTCGAGAGCCGTCGCATCCATTTCCTGTTCGTCGGTGGCAAGTTCCAGTTCCTGGTCGTCGTCAACCAGGTCCTTCATCAGGTTGCTAAGCTCTTCGTGATTGGACTGGCCGCCGCCGTAGAAGCGGGTGATGGCTTCGGCGATGGCGGATTCCGAGGCCACGACGGGTTCGACGTTGAACCCGGTCATGAACTTGATGTCGTCCATGGCGAAGACGTTGGTGGGGTCCGTCATTGCGATGGTCAGCACAGAACCCACACGAGACAGGGGAACAACCTGGTAGCGAAGCGCGGTGTCCTGCGGGATCAGTTTGATGACGATGGGATCGATCTCGTAATACTTTAAATTGATGGAGGGAACGCCATACTGGCGCGAGAGCACACCGGTGATGTCATCATCGGTGATGAAGCCCATCTTCGTCAGGCAGCTTCCTAGCTTGCCACCGTTGGAACGCTGGAATTCAAGCGCTTTATCCAACTGGTCCTGCGTGATTAGGCTTTCCTTTAACAGTATTTCGCCCAAACGGACAGACATCCGCTGCACTCCCTGAAAACTTTGCACCCAACGCCAACCATAGCAAAGGCCCGCCTCGGACGATGACCGAAATTGGCCACTCGTTGTGAATTGGCTAATACCTGTACTGCCGACCAGTCTCCTGCATCGAAGTACAGCGTCCTTTTCTTGACTTGCCGTGCGTGCATGGCTATCGTGCGAAGGAGATGTCCACGCATCGCGTTTTGCCAATCACCCTTCGCGGGAAAACCTCGCCCACGCGCCGGAATCCGAGGAACAAGTCGCCTCGAATGGATGGCCATGCCCTTCCCGCCTTGCACGACTACTACGATGCGCTTGTTCGCGCTCACGGCACCCAGAACTGGTGGCCCGCACGAACCCGCTTTGAGGTCATCGTCGGGGCCATCCTCACACAGAATACCAGTTGGACGAACGTAGAGCGCGCCATCGTCGCCTTGAGCCGGGAAAGACTGCTTTCAGTGCGCGGCCTGGAAGAAGTTCCGGAGGGCGTGTTGGCGGAATTGATCCGCTCCTCGGGCTATTTCCGGCAAAAGGCACGCAAGCTGAAAGCGTTCGTGCATTTTCTGCGGACGAATTATCAGGGCTCGCTGGATAGGATGTTTCGCGTTCCTACGGTGGTTCTGCGCGAGCAGTTGCTGTCGGTACATGGCATCGGGCCAGAGACAGCAGATTCCATTTTGTTGTACGCGGGAAACCATCCGGTGTTTGTGGTGGATGCCTACACGCGCAGGTTGCTTCAGCGACATGGCCACGCGCATGAGCGAGATACCTACGAGGACATTCGCAACATCTTCGAACGGAGCCTGCCTGCGGATGCCGCGCTGTTTAACGAATACCACGCCCTCATCGTGCACACCGGAAAACACTTCTGCCGGACGAAAAACCCGCGTTGCTCCGACTGCCCCCTGCAGCCGTTCCTGCCAACAACGAATGAGGAAGGGCGATGAGCCCTTCCAGCAATAAATCGCGAGTGAAGCTGATCATCGGCGGCGTGCTGCTGACGCTTCTGCTGGCGGCAGTATTCACGCTGGGATCTTTGGACGTCCCGATCGAACCCAGTTCGTGGCGCGAAGTGATCGCGCTGTATGCCGTTTCCAGCATTATCGTGGCGGCTCTGCTGGTATTTAGCCTGATACTGATACGGAGTCTTGTCCGACTCTGGACGGAACGCAGCAAGCAACAACTAGGCGCGCGGTTCAAGACCAAGATGGTTCTTGGTGCGATGGCAGTGTCTCTGCTGCCGGTAATTTTCATGTTTTTTGTGAGTTACGCACTGCTGAACCGCACGCTGGGACGCTGGTTCCCACGCCCACTGGAGATTGCCTCGGAGGAAACGCAGCAGTTGCTGAACGATCTGGGGAAAGGAACACTGCCGCGTTTGCACACGCTGGGTTACCGGGCAGCATTGCATGCGGGCGAAACGCCGGAAGCGTTCTTGCAACATTCGTTGGAACTGGGGCTAGATGGCGTGTGGCTGTTGGACGCAGACGGAAAAACGATCGTGGGTGGTGTTGTCTGCGCCGATCAGCCTGAGGATCGCACGGAACAGATTTGTACGATGGGCGGTGTCCCCGGCACGCCGCAGCGAACCCTAGCAAGCGGAGTAGAGCTTTGGGAAGCGCGTAACCAGAGTTATTTTGCCGCTCGAGTTCCCGCGCTGCTCAAAGGACAGAAGCAGGGCACGCTTGTGGCGGCCTTCCGCACCAGTCCGGACTTTCTGAATCGCTTGAATATCATTCAGAGGCAGACGCTCGAATACGCGAACGAAAAGCAGCACCTCCGCGCGCTCAAGCAGCAGATGCTGCTGATTCTGTTTTTCTTCACGGTACTGGTGTTATCCGCTGCCATGTGGGTCGCTCTGTTTCTAGCCAGGCAAGTGACCGTTCCGATTCAGGCGCTTGCCGAAGGCACGCGGGAAATAACCGCCGGCAACTTTGGATATCAAGTGCCGGAGCAGGTGCAAGACGAACTGGGAATCTTGGTGCGCTCATTCAACAGCATGACCGCGCAATTGCAGGACAGCCGCGGACAAATTGACGAATTCACACGGAACTTGCAGCAAGCGGTGCAAGAACTGGAGCGACGCCGGCAGTTAATGGAGACCGTGCTTGAGAACATTCCGGCTGGGGTGATTTATCTGGATACGAACGGGCTGATCCTGCGCACCAACGCGGCGATTTTGCGAATGTTCGGGATGTCGGTGCAACAAATGGATTCACTGGCGTCGCTTGTCGGCGGCGAGGCAGAAAAACTGTTGCGGCCGCTGATGCGGCGCTCGCTGCGTATGGGTGTGGTTTCCGGTGAGATTGAAGCTGTGGTCGGCGGGCGGGTACGGCATATTGCGGTTACGGTCAGTTCGCTGGGGGCACGGCGAGCGAATACCGGGTACGTGCTGGTCTTTGACGATTTGACGGAGATGCTTCAGGCGCAGCGGTCCGCGGCGTGGCAGGAAGTGGCACGCCGGATTGCGCACGAGATCAAAAATCCGCTTACGCCCATCCAACTGTCGGCGCAACGGCTTGCGAGACAGCTCGAAAAGCGAGGCGGCGAATCTGGTCCACAGAAGGATCCGGAACTCGCGCAAATTGCCCGGGACTGCGCGCGGCTGATCGAACGAGAAGTGGGAACCCTCTCGTCGCTCGTGAACGAGTTTTCACAGTTTGTGCGCTTTCCAGCTTCCAAGCTCGCGGCCACGGATACGAACGCAACGGTGCAAGAAGCGCTGGAAGTCTTCAGCGGAAGGCTGGATGGCATTGCGCTAAGTAGTTCGTTGGAGAAGGACCTGCCGGCGGTGCGCGCGGATGGACCTCTGCTGCGCAGCGTGTTGGTGAACCTGATCGATAACGCCGCTGAAGCTCTCGAAGATTCACCACACCGGGAAATTGTGGTGTCCACACATCTGCGGCATGAATCCGATACCATTGAAATAGCCGTTAGCGATACCGGGCAAGGAATCTCACCGCAGGATAAAGACAAGCTCTTTCTGCCGCATTTCTCTACCAAGGATCGCGGAACCGGATTGGGGTTAGCCATTGCGTCGCGCATAATCTCCGAACACGGTGGATCGCTTCGCGTAGAAGATAACGTTCCCGTAGGATCGAGATTCCTAATCGAACTCCCGGTGGCGGAGACTTCAACGAACGGTTCCAACGGGCACGGCGGGCCAGAACTCTCTTCATGAACCAACACGGGACAATTTTAATCGTAGATGATGAAGCGGGAATACGGGAGTCGTTGGGCTCCATCCTGCGAGACGAGCACTACCACGTGGATGCGGTAGAGTCCGCGGAAGTGGGGCTGCAACGCATCGCCACCGGGGAGTTTGACGTGGTGCTGCTCGACGTATGGCTGCCGGGCATCGATGGCATGGAAGCGCTGACGCGCATTCAGGAGCTGCAGAATGCGCCCGCAGTCATCATGATTTCGGGACACGGAACCATCGAAACCGCGGTGCGCGCCACGAAACTGGGCGCGTTTGATTTTATCGAGAAGCCGCTTTCGCTCGAGAAAATCATCGTGCTGGTCCGGAACGCGGTGCTGCAACGCCGTCTGGAAGCCGAGAACAAGACGCTACGCAGCGAATTGAGCCATCGCTACCAGGTGCTGGGCGACAGCGTTCCGATGAAGGCGCTGCGCCAGCAAATTGCCGTGACCGCGCCGAGCCACGGGCGCGTGCTCATTTACGGAGAAAGTGGAACGGGCAAAGAGCTCGTGGCCCGCGCACTACACGCGGCCAGCTTGCGCGCCAAGGGGCCGTTTGTGGAAGTAAGCTGCGCGGCGATCCCCGAGGATCAGATCGAGACCGAGTTGTTCGGGCACGTCAAGGGCGGCTTCGCGGGACCAACGGAAGACAGGATTGGCAAATTCCAGAAAGCCGATAGCGGAACATTGTTTCTGGATGAAGTGGGCGACATGAGTTTGCGCACGCAATCAAAAGTGTTGCGTGTGCTGGAAGAACAACGCGTTGAACCGGTGGGCTCGAATCAGATGCTGCACGTGGACGTGCGCGTGATTGCCGCTACCAACAAGAATCTGGAGCAGGAGATCAATCGCGGCACCTTCCGGCAGGATTTGTTTTACCGCCTGAACGTAATTCCCTTCTACGTCCCGCCGCTGCGGGATCGCAAGGAAGATATTCCAGTGCTAGCGCGCTATTTTTTGACGGAGTTCAGTACCGAGTATGGGAAGAAGACCCGCGAACTGAGTGACGGAGCCATGGAAATTCTGTTGCGCTACCCATGGCCAGGAAATGTTCGAGAGTTGAAGAATCTCGTGGAGCGGCTGGTGATTGTGTGCCCGCAAGCTCGAATCGAGCCGCACCATTTGCCGCCCGAGCTATTTCGTGGAGTGGCGGAGAGTCCGCAGCAGCTTTACGCGACGCTGCATGAGGCCAGGAGCGCGTATGAGCGGGAATTCATTCTCAGGAAGCTGCAGGAACACCGTTGGAATATGACGCAGACAGCGGCGGCATTGGGCCTGGAGCGGTCACATTTGTACAGGAAGATGAAGTCCCTGGGAATCGCGGCGCCGGAGTAGAACCGGCTAGCGCCATTATGGTCAGCTAGGTTTTGGGATCCTCGTCGGATTCTTTCTCTTCGTCCACTTCTGTCAATTCTTCGTGTTGAGGTTGATCTACTTCGAATTCTTCGCGCGGGGCGTCCTGAACCAGGCCCTCGAGTTGCGTGTGCCAGCTGATTTCACGGACTTTTTCCGGGTTTTCTCGCCAATCCGGCGCGACCTTCACGAATAATCCCAAATAAATCTTGGTTCCCAACAAAGTTTCCAGCTCCTTGCGGGCCTGCGTCCCAATTTTCTTCAGCATGTCAGCTTTGCGGCCGATAAGAATTTTCTTCTGCGAATCGCGTTCGACGTGCAGCGTAGCCTCGATGCGCAGAATTTTCGGAGTTTCTTCAAATTTGTCGACCATAACCGAGAGCGCGTGCGGAACTTCGTGATAGGTCAGCTGAATGGCCTTTTCGCGAATGATTTCGCTGGCGAGGAACCGCTCCGGCTGGTCGGTGATTTGATCTTCGGGGAAATAGGGTTGGCCTTCCGGAAGCAGCTTGAGGATTTCGTCGAGCAGTTCGTCGCAGCCATCGCCTTTAAGGGCAGAGATGGGAACAACCGCGTTAAAGGGGAAGGATTTGGAAAATACTTCGATCAGCGGCAGAAGTTTTTGCTTCGGAAGACGGTCGACCTTATTGAGCGCAAGAATCGCTTTGCCTTCGAACCGCTTGGCTTTATCCAGGACCAGTGAGTCTGCGTGAGGCTGCGCGGCGCTGGCGTCGACCATAAGCAGCAGCACATCTATTCCTTCGAGCGCCGCGTTAACCTCCCGCATCATCTGGCGGTTGAGCAACGATTTGGCGTCGTGAACGCCGGGAGTATCGATGAAGACGATTTGGCCCTCGGGACGCGTAACAATTCCTTGAATGCGATTGCGGGTGGTTTGTGGCTTGGACGTGACGATAGCAATCTTTTGCCCGACGAAACGATTCAGGAGCGTGGACTTTCCGGCGTTCGGGCGTCCGATAATGGCGACGAACCCGGAGCGAAATCCTTCCTTCTTCGTCTCGTTCAGTTTGGCGATAGGAGCCACCTTCGTGTTCTTCGGCATAATTTGTGTGTTCCGAGCGCGTGCTTACGGCGTGTTCTCGTCGACTAAACTTCGGCAGGGCTCGCGGTTGCCGCGGCAGGGATCGGCCGCACACGTACCCTTAGGACTTTACGCTGATTCGCATCCAGCACGTCAAAGCGGTATCCATGAACATCAATTCTATCGCCCGGGGCAGGCACTTTGCCGGAGACATGGCTCAGCAGGCCCGCCAAGGTGGTCACGGTATCGTCGGAATGATCGCCGAATTGCACGTCCAGCAGTTTCTCGACATCCGCAATAGACATGCTGCCGAGAAGAACATAGGCTCCGTCAGGTTCGCGCACGACTTCAGGAGCAGGTTGCGCGTCGTCCGCCCCGCTTTCGCCGACAATTTCCTCGACCAAGTCCTCGATGGTCACGATACCCGCCACGGAGCCGTGCTCATCGATGACGATCGCCAGCGGCTGATTCTTCTGACGCATTTCCCGTAAGAGGTCCGAGCCGGACTTGGTTTCCGGGACGAACAGCGCCGGGCGCATCAAGTCGCGAACCTTGCGCTTTGGGAGATCGGTGTCCGCGACCTGCAACAGGTCTTGCGCGTAGACGACGCCAATCATGTCATCGAGCGATTTTTCGTAGACCGGCATTTTGGCCAGCTTGGTTTCCACAAACCGCGCGTGCATTTCTTCAAGCGACGCTTCAGCCTGCATAGCCACGACGTCTGGACGAGGAGTCATGACGTCGCGCACCCGCTTGTCGCTGAATTCGACGACCTGCTCGATAAGGTCGCCTTGCTCCGGTTCGATGATGCCTTCTTCCTCGGCCACTTCCACGAGCGCTCCAATTCCCTGCTCCGTGCGCTGCTCTTCGGTCTGCTCAAATTCCTTTTCGGAGATGCGAGCAAGCGATTCCGCGCCCTCCAGAAAAATGCGGATCGGCCAGACCAGCAACATGGCCAGACGAATCAGAGGCAGCAGCGGGAGCAGCCAACGGCCGGTGGTGCGATACAGAAGCATGTCCGGCACAAAATGCATGGCAATGACGACTTCGAGCGTAAGGAAAACAAGAAATTGCAGGCCGGCTTCCCAGCGATTGGGAACCAGATAGACGACCCCACGAGTGGTTTCGAGGACCACGAAGGCAAGCCAGAAATGACCGAGGATGCGAAACGTGCGGCCACCGCTGCGGCGATTGATTTTGAGTTTAGGCTCAATTTCGGCTTCGAAAATGTCGAGATGTTCGTGAACGCGTCCGGTGGTCATGCGGCCCAGTTCGCGGTAGATCAGTGTGAGGTAGGAAAAAATAGGCAGGCCAAGAGCGAGCACGACCACGCTGCCTATGTATGCCCAACTTTCCATCATCGGATAATTCCCAAGCGACGCTGGAGGCGCGTTTCAACGCGGCTCATTTCGCCCCGGTCGGTTTCATGATCATAGCCAAGCAGATGAAGGATTCCGTGAAGGGTAAGAATCTGGAGCTCGTCTTCGAAGCGGCGTCCGAAAGTGCGCGCGTTGCGCCGCGCGACAACTGGAGAAATGGCGATGTCTCCCAGAAATGAACCCCTCAGCTTTCTGACGCCGCTTTGCAGACTGGACGGGCGGCGGCGCTCCTCTGCGGGAAACGATAGCACGTCTGTCGTGCGTCGCTTGTTTCTATATTGACCGTTAAGGCGGGCCATCTCGGTGTCGTTGATGAGGCAAATCGCCACAGACTCGTCATCTAGTCCGAGTTCCCGGATGACCTTCGCGAGAAATATTTGCACAGTCCGCATTTTCACGCGAACGGACTTTTGGCGATTCTCAATCGCTAGGGATGCGCCCTTCGACGGGAGGCGCGAGGAGAAGCTGCGTTCTTCCCTGTTCATTCTTCAAGGGTCATTCGACAAAGATCATTCTTCAAGCAAAGGAGCATTAAGTGATGAAACATTAGCTGCTGGAGCCTGCGACGAAGCCGCTTCTGTCGGAGTTGGACCCGGAGATTGCTGTTCCACACGAACGGATTCTCTCTGTGCCGCGGAAGCTTTTTGATTGCCGCCGCGCTGTGGATGCGTTGCGTCGAATTCCTCGTACGCGCGAATGATTTGTTGCACCAGGTTATGGCGCACAACGTCCTTCTCACCGAACTGCACAACGCTGATGCCGGGGATCTTGCCGCAGATCTCCATGGCTTCCACGAGACCGGATTTCTTTCCGAGGGGCAGGTCGATCTGCGTGACGTCGCCGGTGATTACCGCCTTGGAATTAAACCCAAGCCGAGTCAAAAACATTTTCATTTGTTCGCTAGTGGTGTTCTGCGCTTCGTCCAGAATGACGAAGGAATCGTTGAGGGTACGCCCGCGCATGAACGCCAGCGGCGCGACCTCAATGATGCCTTTCTCCAGGAAACGCTCCAGTTTGTCGGCGTCCAGCATGTCGTAGAGCGCGTCGTACAAAGGACGCATATAAGGATCGATTTTTTGTTGTAGCGTGCCAGGAAGAAAGCCCAGGCGTTCGCCGGCTTCCACGGCGGGGCGCGCAAGAATGATGCGATTGACCTGCTTGGTGAGCAACGCGCTGACGGCCATGGCGACCGCGAGATATGTTTTGCCTGTGCCGCCGGGTCCGATGCCGAAGGTCATGTCGTGCGATTCAATCTCTTCCATGTAGCGGCGCTGGCTGGCGTTTTTTGGCGTGACCGCTTTTTTGCCGAAGGAGCGTGGCTTGGCAGGCTCGAACATGCCGCGAGGAGACTCGAGCGGTTCTTCGGTGGCGACACGCATCAGCGCTTTGACTTCGGAACTGCCGAGCGTACGGCCGTGGCGGGTAAGGTGGTTGTACTCCTCGACGATGCGGACGGCCTGGTCCACGCTTTCCTGGTCACCCTCTACCGTCAGGCGCGTGTCCTGCAGACGGGTGCGGACATGCAGAGTGTCCTCGAGAAGCCGAATGTTCTCGTCCAGTGTGCCGAAGAGCGGTTCAATTTTTCCCGAAATGTGAATCGTGCGTTGCATGCACTTGGAAGGTTTTGCAGCTCCTGAGAGGTGGCCGATGGCATTC
>Ga0070765_100000326_pt1 | contig 28429 bp, 21 predicted proteins | sample HubBroMetageWFT5_FD_71516 | JGI IMG/M metagenome (GOLD analysis project Ga0070765, IMG submission 71516) | Warmed and freeze-thawed soil microbial communities from the Hubbard Brook experimental Forest, New Hampshire - Hubbard Brook CCASE Soil... | ecosystem: Environmental > Terrestrial > Soil... | reverse complement strand
ATTGCTCGACTCCATGCCCGTCGCTTACGCCGTCACCTACATGTTCGGCACCGTCGGATCGGCCATCGTCATTGCTGTCGTCTGCCCCGCGCTCGTTCGCATCGACCTCGTACGCGCCTGCAAGGAATACGAGGAAAAGTTTGGTGGCAAGAAAGAACTCGGTGGCGCGGGCTCAGCCTGGCATCGTTGGGAGTCGCGCAGCTTCCGTGTGCAGCCGGGTGGCAAAGTTGTTGGCCTTCGTGCAATCGAAGCCGAGGCCATCGTGCCCGACGCGCGGGTCTTTATCCAGCGTGTTCGCCGCAATGGCACCGTCGAAGATGCCACTGTGGACACTGTGTTGCAGGAAGGCGATATCGTCAGCGTTGCCGGTGCACGCGAAGTCCTCGTTAAGGTAACCGGTGAAGGAGCTAGAGAGGTCGACGATCCCGAGTTGCTCAACGTCCCCATCGAAGGGGTCGATGCCTACGTTACCAGCAAGGCCGTGGATGGCAAGACCCTGGCCGAACTCGCGCAACTTCCTACCTCTCGCGGCGTTTTCCTGCGGAAGATTAGTCGCGGCGCTACCGCCACTTCGATTCCCATCCTGCCGAATACCAAGATTTACCGTGGCGACATTCTTACCATCGTTGGCCGCACACAAGACACTTCAGCAACCGCCAAAATGCTAGGTGTAGCGGACCGCCCCACCGACGTAGCCGATGTCGCCTTCATCGGAGCCGGAATCGCTGTCGGTGCCTTGATTGGCGCGCTCGTCTGGAGAGTGGGTGGAATTCCACTCACCTTATCCACCGCTGGCGGCGCGCTCATCGCCGGACTTGTCCTCGGTTGGCTGCGTTCGACGCGCCCCTCCTTTGGCCGCATTCCTTCTCCGACCGTTTGGTTTATGAACTCGGTCGGCTTGAATATCTTCATCGCCATTGTCGGTATCTCAGCCGGCCCGGGCTTCGTGAGCGGGCTCCGCACGCAAGGCCTCAGTCTGTTCTTTTGGGGAGCGGTTGCCACCACTCTGCCTCTCATCCTCGGCATGTATGTCGGCAAATACATTTTCCGATTCCACGATGCGCTTCTGCTTGGCATTCTCTCTGGAGCGCGCACCACCACTGCTTCTCTCGGCTTGGTCTGCGATCGCGCGCATAGCCAAATACCTGCGCTCGGTTACACCGTAACGTACGCCGTCGGAAACACTCTGCTCACCATTTGGGGCATGGTTCTAATTATTTTGCTGTCGTGACGGGACCCAGAATTCATCAGGCGTCCGTCGTTGGTGACGCCGGTAAAGGGATTCCTTATGGATTGGTTCTCGCACCTGCTGACGAAATATCCGGAGATGGCCGTTTACCTGGCAATTGGAATCGGCTACCTCATTGGCAAGTTGAAATTTCGTGGCCTCGGTCTTGGCGTGGTCACCGGTTCTCTCCTTGGCGGCATCTTCCTCGGCAATTTCTTTTACGTTCCTGTTTCCGACCAGGCGAAGTCCATGTTGTTCCTCCTTTTTCTCTTCGGCATCGGATACTCCGTCGGCCCCAGTTTTTTTCGTAGCCTCAAGGGAGATGGCTGGCGGTGGGGTGTGCTCGGCGTTTTTGTTCCCGTGATGGGGCTTCTCGCCGCCTACTCCGTGGCCAAATTCTTGCACCTCGATCCGGGCTATGCCGCCGGCTTGCTTTCGGGTTCCCTCACGGAATCTCCTGCAATTGGCACGGCCAGCGAGGCTATTCGGGCATTGTCAGTGTCCGCCGAACAAAAGGATCTCTGGGTGGCCCATATCGCCGTGGCCGATGCCATCTGCTACATATTTGGTACCTTGGGAGTTATCTGGTGCTGCAGTAGCCTCGCCCCAAAACTTCTCCGCTTTGACCTTCGCGCGGAATCCAAAAAAGCTGAAAACACTCTTGGGATTCACGCTGCAAAAGCCGGAGTTCAATCTGCATGGCAATCGGTGGGATGCCGCGCATACAAAATTCCGCACAGTGCCGCTATCGTTGGAAAGACTTTAGCGCAGGCCGAGACATCCGTGCCCGGAGTACGTCTCTTCGTGCAAAGGATTCGCCGTAACGGCGAGATCTTTTCACCCCTCAAAACCACCATTCTCGAAGCAGACGACACTTTGGCAATTCTGGGCCGCACCGAGATTCTGCTGAAGGTTCTTGGCCCAAGCGCCACCGAGGTTGCCGACTCCGAACTGCTTCAGATTCCCGTCGCTTCCTTCGACCTCTATGTCACTAGCAAGCGGGTCGCCGGAAGAACCCTCCAAGACCTTGCAGACAATCTTGACGAGACTAGGGGCGTTCTTCTCCGCGGAATTATGCGCGGAGAGCAGTCGCTTCCGATCGGAACGGAAACCGTAATTGAACGTGGCGACACTCTGCAGGTCACGGGATCGGAGCTGAACGTTCAACAACTCGCGCCTCTGGTCGGGATGATCATCAGGCCAACTGAAGAAAGCGATCTCTCTATCCTCGGGCTCGCGGTATTCGTGGGAGTCCTGCTCGGCGCCGTAATCGTTATCCCCATCGGCGGTCTCAGAATATCTCTCGGCACCAGTGTCGGGACTCTCCTTGCGGGTGTTGTCGTCGGATGGATTCGTTCCGTGCGGCCCTGGTTTGCAAGGTTCCCAGACGCGGCCATTCTTTTCATGAGATCGATCGGCTTGGCTGCTTTCGTAGCGATGGTCGGTCTAAAGGCTGGTCCCATTTTTGTGACGGCGGTTCGTGACCACGGCTATGCGCTGCTCCTCGGCGGCATCGTGGTCACTATGTTTCCCCTCATCACCGGTCTTTTCTTCGGCTATTACGTTCTCAAGGTCAACCCTGCGCTCCTGGTTGGCGGCCTTGCCGGAGCGCAAACCATGATCGCCGGCGTCGCAGCCGTCCAGGAAAAGTCGGACAGCCCTGTTGCGGTCCTGGGTTATTCGTGCACCGTCGCTTTCGGCCACATCTTTCTGACCACTTGGGGAACCATCATCGTTTCCCTGATGACCTAGGAACAATCTGGTGGCGACAAAAATTCATAAATTCGTTCCGCTGCCCGAAGAATCGCGCTGGCAGCTCGTTCCGAAACCAGGAGGTACCGGATGAAAATCCAAAGACTCTATCTCATAACGGCCATTTTCTTGTTGGCAGCAATGACCCCCGCAGATGCCATGGCCCAATCCCAGGCCCCTTCCGACGAGACACAAGCTCTTCGAAAACTTGTCGATCAGATGCAGACCCAGATGGCCAAAATGCAAGCGGAAATCGATCAGCTCAAAGGCACGAAAACAGAGGCATCACCCACTCAACCCGCTCAGGCCTCAACCACTGCGCCAGCCCCTCCACCTCGACAAAATGGCACCATTCGAGCTGCGGAACCTCCGCGCGTAGGGGCCACCTCCGAGCATGTGGGCGATGCCACATCCAACTACCGGGAATTCTCTGAGGACACCTTCGCAGCCGCCCGCTTCAATAACGTTCCTCTCGACCCAAAGTACCAAGGATTTTTTCAGTTGCCGGGAACCCAGACCATCCTGAAAATCGGAGGCTACTTTAAGACGGATTTCATTTACGATCTGAAGCCTGCGGGAAACACCGAGTCGTTCATTCCGTCTTCGTTTCCTATCCCCCAACCAACTTCCGTAAATAACACCACCATTTCCATCCGGCCGACTCGCCTGAACTTGGACTTCAGGATTCCCTATACGCAAGTCGGAGAAGTGCGCTTTTATGTGGAAGGCGACTTTTTCGGCACGTCTTCCACCACTCCCAGGCTCCGTCACGCTTATGCACAAGCGAGAAACCTGCTGATCGGCCAGACGTTCACAAACTTCATGGACCCCGATGCCTCCCCGGACGGTCTGGACTTCCAGGGACCCAACGGCATGGTCAGCCTCCGGAATCCCCAATTTCGCTATGGATTCGCACTTACGTCGCACACGACTCTCCACATTTCCGTGGAGAAGCCCAGTTCAGACGTTATTTTCAAGACCCCACAATTTAACGTTCAGCCGAACGCCCCGAGTCCCGATGGCACCATTCGCTTGCGCGAGGAATTCGAACGCGGACACTTCCAGGTTGCCGGATTATTTCGCTCTATCGCCGCGTTTCTGCCGGACGGGAGAACCGATTCCGTTTTTGGTTGGGGAGTAAACACCTCTCTTGGCTTCAATACTTTCGGCAGGGACAACTTGATCTTCGCAGTCGCTTTTGGGCACGGCATTTCTCGCTATATTCAGGATACCTCCGGATTGGGGATTGATGCTGAGCCGGCTTCAGGTGTGACTACTCATTTGGTGGCGACTCCAGCGACGGGAGTGGAAGCATCCTACCAGCACTACTGGTTCAAGAGGTTGCGTTCCAGCGCGATCTATTCATACGCGGCGGTGAACGATACTGATTTAGCCGCCCCAACAACTTACAACCACGCCAGCTACACCGGCGCTAACCTGATCTGGAATCCTGGCGGCTCGCTCAACGTCGGCGCCGAGTTCTTATACGGCTGGACCATGCTGCAAAATGGACAATCAGCAAATGCCCCGCGCATCCAGTTCAGCGCAAAATATAGCTTCGTAAAAGTGGAACCCGACCAAAAAAAATGATCGATGGTCAACAAAGGTTAGCGGCCGGCATCCAGCCAGAACGAAGGGGTGTCTGAGATTTTTGGCGGCCGCAGGTAGTGGTTTTTGGAGTGAGTTCCAGCGAACTGGGGGAATCCCTAGTAGCAGCAAAATCAGCGCCAGTCGAAGATTTGGTGGGGAAGATGGCGGCTGCTCCACAGAATGTTGCGGCGGCGCAATCCTTCCCAACCAAAAAAAACAGACAGCTTTAGCAAGGAGAAATCGTTATGCCAGTTAAGAATCCAAAGGAACTATTTGTGACAATGCTAAGCCATGTACGACATGGCACGGAGCGTTCAACAGCAATCTATAAGGAGCTGGGCGAATTGGCCCAGAATTCGGAAATACAGGAGGCCCTTGGGGCACGCGCTTTCGTGTCTCAGCAAGACCTCGCGAAGCTGGACGAGGCTTTCAAAATCATCGGGGAGAAACCGGTGAACGTCACCGGACGCTTGCACGATGTGTTCGTCGAGGATTTTCGCAGAGAGGTCGCGGAGATCCAGTCGCCGGAGGCGAGGCGGCTATTTGTATTGGCAAGGGCCAATCAATTGAGTCACATGCGCACGGCGGAATACGTCACGCTGGTCGCTGCTGCCGATCTTTCCGGTCACTACAGCGTCGGTGTGCTGCTGGAGAGCTGCCTCGCCGACCATTTGGCCTTCGTCGAAAGGACGAAACGTTTGATTCGGCACGTCGTAGAAGCGAAGCTCACGGCGAGAGCTACAGGCTGAGCCGCTCAATCCCAACGACGTGAAGGACAGTGCGCATGGTCCTGTATCGTAAACGAGGCGGGACCGTGCGCGCGCTTCCGGGGCCAACCGCAAGTTCTGTATTTCAATTCGATCCCAGCTGGAAGACGTGACGGGTAAACATATCCATTACTAGAAGTTTGCCTGGGTGAAAACAAGAATGCCCGTGTTCCATTCTTTGGGAGCGAACTGTTTACTTTATGCCCCGAGCCGCCCGTAAATGTGAATAGACGCATGATCGGGTCAATGGAGCGGAGGTTCTCCAGAAGTGAAGGTAACTCTGAAATATATTCTTGCTGCGGTGCTTGCCTGCTTTCTCTCGCCTCAAGCACTACTTTTTGCACAGCAAGAGCCAGATATCTTCTCTGGCGGCCGGGACGTTCTCTACGCTCAGTCGTACTTACTGCATTCAATCGATCAGGCTTGGTATGCCCCACTCTCCTCAGACAATCCTGACGCTCCATTCGGCCCAGACTCCCTTACAAGTCGTTCCTTTGTGGTTCATCGGAATGACAAGCCACCCGGGGCCCTAGAAAGTTCGAACGTCGTACTCAACCCCGATCTCCAAGAAAACAAAAAGAAAAATAAAAATGCCTTCCGTTGGAAGGCTGCTCTTGGTGAATCCCTCCTCTACACAGGAATCATGCACAGCTTTGACATCGTCACGGAGCCCGGCACGCGCGACACCTTGAACGGTCACTGGTTTCAAAATTACACGGCGTCGGTCTCTGACCTCCGTGGCTGGAGCGACAGCGACAAGTTTATGGCTCCCTACGTCGGGCACCCTATCGAAGGGTCCATCTTCGGATTCATCGAGCGTCAAAACGATCCCAAGTACAGATATGTTCAATGGGGCGACGGGCGTGACTACTGGATCAGTATGTTTCGCTCGATGGCGTACTCGGCGATCTGGCATACGCAGTGGAAAATCGGCCCAGCGAGCGAGGCTTCCATCGGTAACGTGATGCTCCATGCTTCCCCGGGCTTCATTTGCCTTGTAGATACACCCACCCTGGGTTTCGTGGTCATGCTTGCCGAAGACGCGGCAGATCGATATGTCATCATGGGACTGGAAAATCGGAGCACGAATCGTCCGCTCATTATCCTGGCACGAAGTTTTCTGAATCCCGGCCGTACCTTCGCCAATATGATGGCCTTCCAGGTCCCGTGGAGCCGCAACACGCGCATGGGCCTTTTCGGCGACAACTATGAGGTTCGCAAACAACTGGTCGGGGAATTCAAGGACGGAAGCGGAGAAAGACCTTTTGTTTACGTGAAGGACGCTCGGAAACCAGAGGGCGTGGACTTCAATCATCCGCGTCCCAAAGAGGCAGACATCGAGCTTACCGCCTTCCCCTACTATGAAACCTTCCTTGGCGGGGGTTCATGCATTGGAGGCGGGGGCACAGGCGCTGCCCGCGTCACTCCCAAACTCCAGGTCCTCACCGAAGTTAGTGGCTGTCTGATCATGCATCAGCCGCAATCCAACATGAGTGCCGACTCCCTCTTCTACGGCGGCGGTTTCCGCTGGACCCCCCTCCCGTCTCACCGTTTCTCTCCCTTCGGCCAATTCATGTTTGGCGGAAGAAAAGTGACCCAGGAAATCGACAATCCGAGCTTGCATGAACAGTTGCTGAAGGAATGGAACAACGGCAGCGGAACCCTTGGGCACTACCCCAAGAGAAGCGCTTACGAGTTCGAGACTGCGCAGAACGGCCCCAGCATTGCCGTGGGTGGCGGGTTCGACTGGGTAGTGACGCGGCCTTTCGCCTGGCGCGTGCTCAACGTTGAGTACACGCACTCCTGGATGAATGACGTAGCACAGATCCACCCGCAGGACAGTTTGAAAATATCGACACAGGCCGTCGTTCGCATCGGCACTTGGTAGTGCACAAGCGTTTTCGCTTGCAGTCTCAGCCAATTATCTATTGAGCGCTCGTACCGTTTGAACCGCCGCTCGGCTCGACCCTACATTCACCCGTTTCATCATGCGATCGATGCGATTCCGCGCCGTAAGCTCCGACACATTCAGCTTCGCCGCGATCGTCAATCTCTCGGGCACCAGCTTCACCAGTTGCCGCTGGCGCAGCGTCATCGCCCGGCTTGGTGCCGCAGCTTCCCGCGCCGTCGCGCGCCCAGTTTGCGCGAAACGCTCAAATATTGCTGCGCAGAGCCGTGGTGGGCAGATGGCCTCGCCTCTCGACGTGGCGCGAATTGCCGCCACAACGTCCGATGCCGATGCATCTTTCAGCACATATCCAATCACACCAGCACGCACTGCTTGAAGAAATTGCTCGGAATCTTCCTCCATCCCAATCAGAACTATTTTGAATCGGCACGTCAGGAAGTTGTCTGCTGCCCACGGGCAAATGGGCCGTTTCGGGTCGAAAGAATCCAGGGCCAGTACGTCGCACAGTGTGTCCAGGTCGCCGGGTAGAGACGCACTCTGATCCGTTTGGCCAACAACCTGAAAATCCGATCGCTTGCGGAATAAGTGGCTAAGAGCTTCACGCAACAGTCGATTTCCGATCATTAAGTAGACGCGAATTGGGGACTCGACTGCTTCGCTCAAGATACCCCTCCGGATCGAGATAGGAGTTGGGGCGCGAGACGACAGGGGGTTGTAACTACATCCCCGGACAAGTCGGTCCCGATACCCGTCCGCTTATCCGACCTATCGGGAGATGACCAATGATTTGAGCCCCACCGAAAACAATAAGAACAGGTCCGGACCCGCACCTATTCCTTCAACCGGTGATCCCTAGTCACCGGCTAACCCTTTGTTCAGCAAAACCTTGACCTCGACGCGGCGGTTTTCTGCGCGCCCCGCCGCAGTCTCGTTCGAAGCTACTGGTGCCGCTTCACCCATGGCGCCTGGTGCCACAATGTGTCGAACCGGCACGCTACAGTTCTGGAGCAAAAAGGCGATTACGTTCTGTGCGCGCTCCATGCTCAGATTCTGGTTCATTGCCGCATCGCCACTGGAATCGGCGAAGCCCTTCACCTGGATGATGTAACCCTTCAGGTTGACGGCGTCCTGAGCTAATTTCTTCAGCGCTTCTTGATCCGTTTCGGAGATGTCCGTGGCGCCGCTGGCGAAGTGGATATCCAGTTGAGCCTTCGTATCGTAATCGCTCAACTCAGAAAAGCGCTTGCTGGCTGCCGCGGCTTCCGCCGCGTTTGCGTCAATGGCCGCCTTGTTGGAAGCGATGTCTTGCTTGTTCGCGGCGATGTTCTGCTTGTTTTGTTCAATGTTCCCCTGGTTGGCGGCTACTTTCTGTTCGGTAGGACTTAGACCGGCCTGGATCATCTCGGCCGTTTCTAAATCGTCTCCATCGAAGGTGATGGATTTGGCAAGGACGTGCGTAGCATCCTGGCTTGTGCCGTCAACCGAAACCTTGAGGCCGGGAATCAATACAGCGGCAGACATTTGCTTCTTGCGAATGCCAAGACCTTTCGGCTGCTGCACTTTGGTATCGTCATCGAGAGTAACGGTCATCGAGCTTCCGTCGGGAGTCTTGAGGAGAACCGTGTCACCGGTACGAGCGGTGATCAGCCCTTTAACCTTTGTCTTTTCGCCCTGTGCATAAACCGAGGGCAGTGCCACAAAGCATGCCGCCAACAGGCCCACTGCGATTCCCATTCGTTTCTTGCTCATTGTGTTCTTTTCCTTTCGAGCTTGAACCATTCCCATACTCGTCAATCTAATCGTCCATCATTCACATGGTGTTTCCCGCGTCGACCGGAGAATCGATTCCGAAAGAAGACGATATATGTTGCCTCTTCAAATTTGTCCGCCTCTTGAGGTAGGTCATTGCCTCCAACGTCTGATTAAAGCGCTCCGTCGGAAAAGTGCGTACTAGACCGACGATGTCGCTGAAAGTAGGACTCCAGGACAGGCTTGAGGGTCCCCGAATCCCATTTGGTCTTCGGGATCGACGGGTTTGCACCGATCGCTCAAGTGTGACCCGCGCGTAATTGTTAGACTGGGCGACCGCCACCATGCAACTGGGGGAACCCCTAGTGGTAGCGGGGGCCACAACACTCTAGATTCCGGAAGCGGACGTGACCTTCTTACGTCCGAAGTCGGCTGCCATTAACTTCTAGGGCGGGGAAGATGGCAGTCCCCCTTTCTATTCGGTTCGACGGATTCACGGCCACGTGGAATCAGTGGGGAGTAAGCGGGAGGCAGTTGGGCAGGTCAGGTTTGGGCGGGGTCAGGGCGCCGTTTCGCGCCCTCAGGATTCTCCTGGTTATGCAGACGTGCAATCCCACCTAAAGCTGGCACGGAAACCAACGCTAAGGATAGAGATAGGGCGATTGCTAGAGAGTTCTTCACTATTAATGGTTCTGATTGCACGTTGCGTGAGTGACGTCGCGAGAATTTGCGAAATAAGGGTCAGCCCTACGGGGCAATAACAGTGGCGTGCCTTAACCGTTTCGACTTGACGAGATCTCCGGTTTCCCGCTTGAGGTTTATTCCTCGCCGCTTTGCAGCGTTGGCTTGTTTGCTTAACTTTTTTGCGTTCTCGAGCCCGGGCTTTGCTGACTGCGAGTATGCGCCTGCTGGCAGATCGCTTTGGATTCGTCTGCTCGAGCCGGTCGCTTCCTACGGTTCCAAACTCGGCGCCATTGTGCGCGCACACAAGTTCTCCTGTACAAGAGGGACGTCATTCGCGGAAACATCGTTTACAGTGCGTTCGACCTTTCTCGGATGAGCATTCAGTTCCTGCGCCGCCGTTACTCCACTCGGAATGACAGCGACTCTGATAACTCACTCGTATCGCCCATCTCGCCTGAAGCGCTTTTCGTGCAATTCACATTTACCAAATAACCAGAGATCCTTAACAATGTCGGCCACCTAGAAGAGTTAAGTGGGCTGGGCATGAGCCACAACTAGACCTCGCGCCGCACACCGGTTTGCGCCGCACCGATATGTATCAAAGGCTGGTTTGGGAGAATGTCGATTTGTTTGTGCGCGTCGCTACCATTACTCGCAGTAAGAACGATGAGCCGGTGCATGTGCCTCTCAATCCATCGGCGATGCGAGCCCTTGCGGTCTTCAAAACCCGTGGAGACGGGACTGGTAGAGTGGTGAGAAGCGCGGAAGGGGAGACACTAGCCGTGAACGGGCATTGGTTTCCAGAAGCACTACGAGCTGCGGGCATCACCAACTTCCGTTGGCACGACCTCCGGCGCGCCTTTGGCAGTCGATTGCGCTAACCCGAGCTCCTCTTGGCCACATCGCGGAAGTCATGGGACATAGAAGGTTAAGCATGACGCGCCGCCATGCGCATTTGAGCATCGCGAACCTGCATGAGTCCGTTTCCAGGATCTCAACTGACACCACAGTAGCACCGGGGCAAAAAACTGCGGAAGTCGAATTTGCTTACCGCATGTAAGCCCTGTAGTCTGATGACCTTACCAACAACGGAGGCGAAAGGGGTCCGGTGACCTTCCCGGCCTTCAAAGCCGGCGATTCGGTCCTTCGCGGGTCGAATGGTGGATTCGACTTCCACACGCCTCCGCCACAAATCGCTAGTGTTTATGCGGTTTGCAGTAATGTTTGTTTAGTTCGCGTCGACAACCCGGCAACCAGCAATCTCTTCGCGGCGGTGTGCCGGAACTGGTGGCGATGGCCCTCAACACCAGGGCCTCAAAGAGTGATGTAAACCTCGTCCTTACGCGCCAGACGCCCGTCCGTGACGCCACTGGCATATACCGCTAAATTTATGTTCGGGTTGACCTCGAATAACTGATAGACTCCGCGCTACGCGATGCAAGTAGTTCGCAACCGCCCACAGGCTTCTTCCCCTGCAAAAAATCGTTTTGGCAATTCTCCTGAGAATCAACTGTAACTGACGAGGGTAATTGTACGTCCTGCGATTTTCGCTAGGTTTTAAACTGGACATTTCCGCGACCATATGCATATTTAGTACAGAATTCGAGACCCCCGTCAGTATCAAGACGCACTAGCGGAATGGTTTCATTCCAGACTTCACGACTGGGAGAACCGATGGATACCCGCTACGTTATATTCCAAGCTCTCGTTAATTCCGTTCCTCAAAAAATAGCGCGTTTGGCAATCGATGGAGGGTAGCAATATGCCCTGCAACTCGTGCGGGTCAGCCAATCAGAAGAAATTCAGCGCGGAGATGGGCATCCATTTTCTCGGACTGAAAAATATTGACAAACCTGTCGTGTGGGTATTTCCTGAGATTGTGGTGTGCTTGGATTGTGGCATGGCAGAATTTGCTGTTCCTGAAGCTGAGTTGCGACAACTCCAACGAGGCGACGCTGCTGTTTCAGGGTGACATGGAGGCTTTGGCTTTTCAGGTATCGGTTAACTTCGAACCGTTTGAGCTACTGATGAATTGCTCACCACGAAAAACCGCGTCCACAGCAGGCAATAGCTCGCGTCTGGCATCTATCTTTCGAACATAGCCCAACGCGCCCGCGCCCAAAGCTGCCCGGACGATGTCGAGTTCGCTGTTCTGACTCAGAAAGATAATTTTGGAGTTTGGGGAGCGTTGCCGTATCTGTCGGGCGGCTTCGATTCCATTGAGGTTTGGGAAACCTATGTCCAGCAGAATTAAATCCGGCTTCAACTCCTCGGCTTTCTGGACAGCTTCTGACCCATCCGACGCTTCAGCGACGACTTGCCAAGCGGGCCGCGCTTGAAGCAGCAAATGGACTTGGCGTCGCCAGTCTTCGAAATCATCAGCTATGAGAATGCGAATTGATAGCCTCCATTTCTGCCCTTGTATACGAAAACCCCGTGTGCAAATTAGCTGCATCGACATCCCGCCAAGCACGAGAAAATAGCAGCAAAGACGTTAGGACTTCGTTAAGACGTTCAGCACGCTTGCATCCAAACCTCAACGTGCACTGGGGGAATTCCTAGTTGCGCACCTCCTACCGCTAGATTACCTTCGCCCACTGAGCAGTCCTGTGTGGAAAAGGCTTCCCAAAGGGCCTTGGGGCGACCCGGGCGGGCATATCCCCAACACCGCACGGGGTTGCTCATTTTTTGCGACGCTAGCCGCCCTCGTGGGTGTACAAGAAGCCGCCTAACTTCCGTTAAGTGCCCACGGCCTTCCCCTTCTCCGGTACGGTAATCTCGACTTCTTCCAACCCACGCAACGCCCCCGCCGCCTCTGTTTCAACACCCGGAAAGATAACTCTGTCGCCGTGCGGTGAACTGCGTCCATGTTTTCCCCCGAACCCCTTGTAACGGTGGTGTAGCAGACGCAGTGCTTTTTGCGCTTTCTCCGCTCACGTATTTTCAGCAACTTACGTGTTATCAGTACCGCTTAATGACTCGACTTCCACACGCCTCCGCCAAATTATTTCGTAAAAAAGGGCGATCATTACAATACCCGCATAAAGACCAGCGATGTCACGTTTCAGGGTTCTGGATTTCGAGTGGGTCGAGGACTGGAGGATTGCGACGGGATTTGGTTGCGTTGCGCCGAGATGTAATTTCCGCAATGGCAACCGGGATGATTGCAGGGGTGGAGGATTTCCTTGGAGCCGGGCCTACTTGTTCGACGTAACAGCTTATGGATCGCTACGCCGTGCCCACAACGGCACGCTTTCTTCGTGACTTCGGCTTGATGAGCCATTTTAGCCTCCGATACGCGAGCAGTTGAGCGGAGCTCGGGAGCCATTTGGATTCTACCCCAGATCATGAGCTTCGGACGTCAGGCGAGGTCAGGCGGACCCGGTTCGTTCAGGTTCGTCGAGGACTGGTCAACGAGGATTTTCGTAGTGACCGTAGTGTTGGAGGGCGTACCACAAGACCACGAACGGCGTGATGACAGCTATCAAACCACACACAAGAATTCTTACGGCCCGTCTTTCAAACATGGGCAACGTTCCTGCAGGACAGGATAGCGGTATTCGCGGGGGTCAAACAGCACACGAATAATTTCCTGCAGATGACCAAATTTCTATAGAATCCCTGCAAAGCAGGGACCATGCCCACAATCTGGCTAGCGGGACTGATTCTAGGCTCCGGGTTTGCAATCGCGGGGGCCGACGGGGCGAAGTGGAAATTGCTCAACGTCGTCATCATCGTGGGTTGCATGGGTGTAGGTCTCGGACTCGGGCATGCGGCCGGACTAGGAGAAGGGAATTTGGGAAGCGTTCCAAACGCCGGGACACCTTTCGCGATGATATTCGGAATCGTGGGAGCGATGGTCTGCATATCGCAAAACAACTCCCGGGCGTCTTGATAAATTGATTCCTGTATTGCCTGTCGACCGTGGCTGCGGTAGCGTGACCGCCAACCACATAGGACAAAGTTCAACTCACCCCAAGCCCGGATGATGCCTCGTCCGGGCTTTACTATTTGCGGACACTACAGCCCGTAGGACCCACGGATAAAAGTTTCCCTGTATTCATGGCGTGTGCACCCAGCGCGATGATCGGCGTGTTTGGGGGCTTTATGACATCAAAAACGACCACGTATAACATGGACCGCCATGTACTCCTCGGCACGCTGTACACGCTGATCGGCTTAGCCGGGGTCTTTCTGTTGGCGAGCTACCTGTCGGCTATCCAATGACCGTTAGCGTCTCGTCCGGCGCAACTGTCCTTTGGTGTTAAGGACTTGTGTGTATTGCCGTCGAAAACGCAACGCGGGAAGATGCTCTCCCCGTCACTGAGGTTTAGAGCCAAACTGACAGCGAAAAGGCCCGGACCAGTCCGGGCTTTTTCTTTTCATTGCGGACTCCCTATCGCGGCAAGCGGATTACGCCTAGCGCTATCGCCTTGCGCTGCCGCTCGGGATACTTGAGACGAGCCTTCTCGGCCTGCTCTTTCGTTTTGAAAGGTCTCGACAAGGGCGTGAACTCAAGGCCGACGTATCTGAACAGCAACCACTGCTCTTTGATTTTAGGCATATCAAATTTATAGCACGAGCGGTCCACTCTGGCATCTTTAGAATACTTTCGATCTAAAGCAGCACTCTACGCTTCAGCTGTTATAGCGGCCAACCACATCGGACTGCGTAACGCCGTCGCCGGAGTATTTCACTTGAGCGCTTCGTTCAAGAAAATGGTTGGTTGCGCTTTACTGTCCCTGCTGGCCTGGCTCGCTTCTGCTCAGGAACAAGAGAAGTCGCAGGGCAAGATATTCATCACGACAAAACTCGTGGTTCTTTCGGTCACCGTTCGGGATGCCGCGGGAAACCTCGTTCCGGATTTAACAAGCCAAGACTTTCGAGTGTTTGATGATGGCGCCGAGCAGACGCTGGATGTCTTTGTCAAAGAAGGCCAACCCATTTCGTTCGTGGTTCTGATCGACGATGACGTAAATGGCAAAGAAGGATTGCCAATGGTGCAGAGCATGGGGGCTGTTCTGGCCGGAATCAGCCTTCAGGACGAGACAATGGTCTGCCGTTTCGACACCGGTTTCTACCCGGGTGAAGGGTTCAGTTCCGATTTAGACAAGCTGATGACGGAGCTGAAGAGCGCTCAGTCAAAAATTAAGCCGACACCAAAATACATTCCGCAGCCTGTGGTCTCGTGTCCCGCTTCCGCCATTGGACCGCCTTGCTTGCCTGCTCCGGCTTACGCGGGTTCACGACCCACCAAGGCTCTGGACGACGCTGTTTTCTCGGCCGCGGAGTTACTTCACGATGTCGACCGCGGACGCAGGAAAATTATTCTGGTGATTTCAGATGGCGCCAACGAACCCAGACTGAACAAGCACGACTTTGAGAGCGTGAGCGAAAAGCTTCTAGCCGACAATATTTCTGTTTTCAGCCTCGCTGTTGGCGGCGATAGCTCCAAAAAACGATTTTCGCGTTTAGAGCGGTGTGCGCAGATTTCTGGCGGGGACACCTACTACGCCTCGAAGAGTAGAGCGATGGAGCAACTATATTCGCGAATGACGGAAGAGGCCCGCCATACACGCTGGGCTACATCCCGGCAGGGAACGAGGCCAGCGCAAACCATCATCGCGTGGAAACGCGGGTACTGCGGGATGGATTGATCGCGCAAACGCGGCGGGGCTACTACAGCCAACCGCCTGAGGAGGCGAAGTAGGCGAGGAGGACGCACCCCCGCCGGGGGGCTTCGAGTACTGTACGATACCGTACCAACGTTTCGGCTTGCAGGACAACGTACCTGGGCAGACAATGACAACCCGATCCTGCGCAACGGGGACGCCCAAGAACTGAGGCACGTATGGGGTCAAGCAGATTTGACCTCTTCCAGGTTAAAGAAGGTTCTCCGATATGGGTGTGTGCAATCGAATGCTTGGAAGAACTAAATCCGCTATTGCATGCACTGATGTCCGAACGGGAGGGCGAGTTTTTTCTGCTCGATACCGCGACAGGACATCGAATCGCAGTAAAAGCGCAACAGATCGAGCTGCGTCACTAGACGCAAGGGGACGTGTCACATGCCCCGATATGACATTTTCAGAATTGAGACGGACGGCAGAATGTGTTTGCTGGGTACCGCGGAAACCCTTCAACAGGCAAAGGAACGGGCGAAGGTTTTAGCTCCCTTTTCGAAGCGCGAGGTTTGGGCGGTAGACGAATTGACAGGTGAAAAAATTATTCTGAAGCCAGAGGGACAGCGGAATAGTTGAAGCCGCAGATGTCCGATCACTCTGCGGTTTTTTCAAACAACAACGCAAACGGTGCGAACTTAGTTCAAGCTTGCTTTCCTGCGCTGAAACTGATGTTCCGTTAGCGCTGCGATCTGATCGTCAATCAATTTGATTTCAATCGCCAAACGGGTATTCATGGGATTCTTGGAATACTCCTTGAACAGCAGGTCCCGCTTGGATTTCAGCTGGGCTCGACTTTCCTTCTCATCGATCAAGAGTTTTGCCATTGCGGGTCAAGCCTCCCATCACAAGTATGGGCGCATCACTGTTGGAAAACAGTGCGGTACAGCACTATCTGGCGCCTTTGCAGGTAAAGAGTTAGCCCTTCCAGGGTGCTCTTCGAGGCTGTCCACAGGAACGCAACGTCAGAAAAAATAACATAACAGGATCAAACATTTGTGCAGGTTCCGTCGTCTCTACAGTAGCAATCCAGAAAAGCGAGGGGTCCTAGAGTTCGTCACGCGTTTGGCGTGCTAGCGACTCGTGTGCCGAGGCATCTTTGCCGGCAACGTGACGCCGGCTCGTTCAGGCCATCGCTGTGGTGTGCTCGCGCGTTGGATAGCTCTGCAGGCGGTTTTTTTGCGCCTGCGGAAGAGCATGCGGCGCCGAATGATCAAGTCCAAAAAAGGGGAAACACCATGAATTCAGGCTCGCGCTACCTGCACTCAGTTTTACGGTTGCTGCTTCTCGCCGCCATATTCGGAGCCGCTCAGTCTCGTTGTACAGCGCAAGAATCGCCACAGAAAGGCAGCGCTTCGCTGGATGCCGACATATCCGTTTCGAAGCTGCATTCGCTGGCGGAACGAGGTGACGCGGTTGCGCAATACGTGCTGGCGGACTCCTATCTGCACAACTATTCCACGAACAGCAATCCCACAAACGACGAGGTACAGTCCGCCGTTAAGTGGCTTCGAGCATCCGCCGCTCAGGGGAATGCCAGCGCGGAATATCGGCTCGGATATTTGTACGAACATGGCCAGGGCGTTTCCCGGGACTATGCGAAGGCCATGGAGAATTATCTTGCCGCGGCAATGCAGGGGCACTCGTCCGCAGAAAACAACCTGGCTTCGTTGTACCAGCGCGGCCAAGGCGTTCCAAAGAACTTGGGCGAGGCGTACGAGTGGTATCTGCGTTCCGCTGGGCACGGGAATCCCGTTGGCCAATGCAATTTAGCGAGCATGTACTACCTGGGAAACGGAATCCCGCGCGACTATAAGGAAGCGGCCAGGTGGTTTCGGGCCGCGGCTGATGCAGGATCGGCGGAAGCTCAAAACAGTATCGGAGTTCTCTATTACAAAGGGATGGGCGTGACAGCCGATTACGCCGAGGCAGCTCGATGGCTTCTGCTTGCCGCGCAACATGGGCTGCCCGGCGCGGAGACAAATCTTGCTTATCTGTACGAGCAGGGCAAAGGCGTGTCACAGGATTACGTCACTGCGTACAATTGGTATTCGCGAGCGTTCGCTGCGGGCGATGAATCCGCTGCCAGCCGTCGCAAAGAGATCGCGCACTTGATGACCCGTAAGCAAATCAACGAGGCTACTTCCAGCCTTAGCGAGGTGTCCTATCAGCCGCGGCAACCGCAGGGGTCGCCCGCGGTAGGCGCGTTTTCGCTGTTGCAGCACTAAGAATCTTCGCAAAACAAGGCAAAGGCGCCCGCCTCAGAAGGCGGCCGCTACACAGGATGAGCCAACAGCGCACGCCTTGCGTGATCAGGGCAAGCGCTCCTTCACGACGTTTTGGGTGAAAAGGGGGCCGGCCGCTACATAGGGAAGACTAACAACGGAGGCACGCGCTATTGACCCAGCGCTCGCGGGACATTCCAGTGTTGCCAGAGGCTCACGACTCGCAGTAGGAAGCAGGTAACTGCGCCTAAGCCGGCGGCCCACTTGACGGGGAATTGTATTTTGGTGGCAAGGACCATGCAGGCGGCGCCCACGAGAGCGGCGGTTGCGTAGACTTCGAACCTCAACACGTTGGGAACCTGGTTTAAAAGGACGTCGCGGATGGTGCCACCGCCGACTCCGGTGATGGTGCCCAGCAGCACGGCGACAAGCGGGTTCATTTTGTATTGCAAGGCTTTCTCCGTGCCTGCAATTGCAAAGATGGCCAGACCGGCGGCGTCCAGGATCTGGATGGCCGGAACCGGCACTTCTCGCACATAGTTGTGCAGGAAGAAAACCAGCACGGCCGCGCTCAAGGCGATTGCGGGATAACGCCAATCTCGCAAGGCCGCAGGTGGAAGGGCTCCGAGCAACGTGTCTCGAATAATTCCTCCGCCCAGCGCGGTGCAAAAGGCCAGGGTCATGATTCCAATGAGGTCGAGATTTCCGTTGACCGCAGCCATGGCGCCTTCGATGGCGAAGACCAGCGTTCCAGCAATATCGGCGGCGAAAAGTAAACGTTCTGGAGCGGTCAGGAGATGGAATTCGGTTTGTGCCAAAGGCGCTCTCCGATGGTTCATGATTCTATCTGAATCGATGGATTTTTCGAGAGAGGAAGAAGTAGCGAGAGTTACGTCCCTTACTCGCTTCGATTGATTGCGGGCACGACTTGGACTGCGGGCGATACGCGTTGCGCGACTCTGGAAACTAGAGCGAAGTGCTGCCTGCGATACCGGCCATCGCCAGTGCGCGATGAGCAGCGCCAAGAATTGGCGCATCTTCGTTGAGAATGACGGAAATAGGGATGCGCGAAAGTATCTCCGTCATCGGACCTTTGTTCGCAAACGAGCGGCAAAAGGAGCTTACTTTCAGCTTGGGCAGTATCTTTACGGCAATGCCGCCGGCCAGAAAAACTCCACCGTAGGCGAGAACGCGCAATGCCAGATTTCCCGCTTCGGCGCCGAATGCGTCGATCCACCAATCCAGCACCTCGACGCATACGGGGCAGCTTCCATTGAACGCGTTATTGGTGATCTCGCTGGCGGAATTGGTTTCGCGTTCGCTAAAGGTGGAGTGGATCACGGTGGGATCCAGGAATTCGTGTAATTTGCGGAACCCCCGGCCGGAAAAGATGTCCTCGCAGGAGACGCGCGAAAGATTCTGCCTGAGGAAGAGAAGCAAGCGGGCTTCGCGTTCATCGCGGGGAGCAAAATCCGCGGCGCCTCCTTCGGAGGGAGCGGCACGATGACGTTGACCATCCCAATAAAGGACGGCTTCGCCGAGGCCGGTTCCCGCGGCGATTACTGCCTTATTCTCGCGTTCTTCCGCGACGCCCTGGTTGAGCGGGAAAAAATCGGCGGGAGAAAGTCTGTCCAGGCCAAAGGCTGTGGCCACGAGATCATTCAGAAGAACGACATCCTTGCCGCGAAGATTCAGAGCGGTGGCGATGGAGGAAGACTCCACAGTCCAAGGAAGATTAAACGCATACAGCCGGCCGCTGACCACGGTACCGGGAACTCCAAAGCCTGCGGCGCGCATGTGGGTGGATGGGTTTTCGGCGGACAACTCTTTGCGGAAGTCCAAGAGCATATCTTCGAAGGTGCGATAATCGCCGGTGGCGTAGCGGTGCCGCGCAATGAGGCGGAGGTCGGCGCCACGTTCTTCGAAAGCGGCCAAATGGCATTTGGTGCCGCCAATATCTCCCGCGATGATCATCAGCTCACCGGCAGTTGCTCTGCCCAAAAGTGACGGCTAGAAATCCAACTCAGAGCAATGCCCATAGGAGTGTAACAATTCTTGCCGAGAAGTGCTTTTGGACTTCGTTGTGCGCCGGTAGTGCGCGACCATTCCGGCTCATCAGCGGAAGCGTCGAATGACGAGATTGTGACGATTCGAGCGATACAGCCCGAGGACGCACATAATCGCCGCGCCTTTTGTGGAATAGATAATTTGGCGGATGCGCAGAAGAGCTTCGCGCTTTGGGACCGCAAGAAGTTCCGCAGTTCGAGAATCCGCAGCTGTGGCATCGACTTCTTCGTCGGCGTAACCGAGTTCGACGTGAAAGTCCCGCTCCAGAATGTGGAAGAGGGATTCGCGCTGCAGCGGGGCGGCCAACAAACCAGGGAAGTGCGCAGCAGAGAGGTAGCAGGTCTCCAGCGCGAAAGGTTCGCCGGCGGCATGACGCAAGCGTTCGAGTTTAATGACCTTGCTCTTGGGAGAAAGAGCAAGGCGTGCATTCACGTCTTGCGCATCGTCGATGATTTTCGCGAAAAGAAGTTTAGAGCCGACGGTGAGGCTGCGGCTGCCCATCTGTTCGGTATAGCTGGTCAACTTATTGAAGTGGATCTTGGGGGCAGCAACAAACGTGCCGACCCCGCGGCGGCGTTCGACCAGGCCTTCCTGCTCCAGGGAAGCCAGCGCGTGGCGAGCGGTCATCAGGCTGACATTGTGGATTTTCGCGAGCTCGCGTTCCGAGGGCACTGCGTCACCCGGTTTCAAAGTCCCAGCGTCAATGCTTTCGCGAAGCTTTCCCTGAATCCGCTGGTAGGCGGGGATAGGGGTTGGGCTTTTAACAGGCATTCCGTCTTCCTCGACTCTTTCCAAACTTAGGGCAAAGGTGTCTCCGCACCAGCAGGAGAAAGGCTGCACCGCCATTCCAGCTGCTCTATAGCTATATGGTAGTAGGATCTATTAGTGCTATAGTGCGGAATTCCATAATCCTCTATAAATCAATAAATCAGTTTTGGCAAGTTAAAAACGTGCTATATAGCGAATTTATGCGCTGCTATAGCAGTCCTCAGGTTGGAAGGCGTCTTAGAGATGCCAACCGCAACATACTTCCCCTTGCCTCCGCCGGACCGAATGGAAATTCGGGTTCGCTCATGCGCGAAGCTGCGCTGCAAAGCGAAATAGGGCGAAACGCTTCTGCCCCTCGAATCTTGAGGAAACGTGGGAGGGGGCTGGCTACGTCTAAGGCACAGGACTAATATTTTGTGTGGAATGACGGACTTCCGGCTTCCAGAGAGAGCAACCTGGTCCTGGTGACGTAGGGAACCCAGCCGATTGCGAAGAGGAACAACAGGCATGAGCGGCAGGAACGTGTTGAAGCGCGGAATTCTGGGCTTGCTGATTGCTGGGATGGCGAGTTTTGCGGTCTCGTTAGGGCACGGCGCACGCGCCAGCGCACAAGGGGCGCCAGCGAAGAGTCCTCCCGCCGTGGGAACTATCAAGGACATTTCTGCAGACTCGCTAACGCTAACGGCCGACGGTGGGGGAGAGATAAAGGTTCTGCTTACTGCGGACACGAAGATTTTTCGCGTGCCACCGGGTTCGAAGGATTTGAAAGACGCGGCAGCCATGGAAGTTTCGGACTTGCAACCAGGGGATCGTGTCCTGGTGCGCGGGAAGCCCGGCGATGCGCCACAGACATTCGCGGCTTCCGCCGTGATTGTGATGAAACAGGGAGATATCGCTCAGAAGAGGGCCAAGGAAAAAGAAGACTGGCAAAGGCGCGGCGTCGGGGGCCTGGTGAAAAGCGTGGATGCGGGAAGTGGCACCGTCACGATCAGCACCAGTGCGGCGGCGGGGAACAAGGATGTGGAGGTGCATACCTCAAAGGACACGATCATTCGGCGTTATGCGCCAGGATCCGTGAAATTTGACGATGCCAAGACCGGCCCGCTGACGGACATTCATGCGGGAGACCAACTGCGCGCGCGGGGCACGAAAAGTGCAGATGGCTCGGAATTTGGTGCGGATGAACTGGTGACAGGAGCGTTTCGGAACATTGCAGGGACAATCGTGAACATCGATGCGGCGGCGGGCAAGGTAACTGTGAATGATCTAGCGCTAAAGAAAAACGTGGAGGTCGCCGTCAGTTCGGACTCACAATTGCGGAAACTTCCCGCGCAAGCGGCACAGAGACTCGCGGCGAGATTGAAGGGAACTACGGCCGATGCGAGCGGAAGAACACCTGGCCAAAATGGTACAGCGACCGCAGCGAGTGCTCCGCCAACCACACCGCAGGGCGGCTCTGGCGCTGGCAGCGCGGGTACCGGAAACGGTGCCGGACAAGGCGGAGGCATGGGCGGAGGGAATCGCGCCGGCGGCGGTGATATGCAACAGATGCTGAGCCGGCTCCCTGCGAGCACACTGGCTGACTTTCAAAAAGGCGACGCGGTGATGATTGTGGCTAGCGAAGGAAAAAGCGGCGGCGATCCCACTTTGATTACGCTTCTCGGGGGAGTGGAGCCGATTCTGCAGGCCTCACCCGAGCAAGCGGTGTCCATCCTGACGCCCTGGAGCATGAGCAACGGCGGTGCAGGTGGCGACGCAGGCACACCGTAACGACACGATAGGAAAACCTTGACGCTGCCGCAGCGTCCAATGAATCAAATACAACGAAAGAAAGAGAACGATGAAGAGCCTGGGGAAAAACCTGATAAGAAAAGTGTACTTCTCTTTACTCGTTGCACTGCTGGTGGGTGGAGTTTTGCGGGGACAGACAGCGGCCACGGGAACGGGCGGAATTCGCGGGCAGGTAACCGATCCGTCCGGCAGCACGTTGGTTGGCGCGACCGTGTTGTTGACCACGCCTTCGGGCAGTTCGATGGATACGACGACTGCGAAAGACGGCTATTACGAGTTCAAGAATCTGCCGGCGGGCAAATATGGACTGAAGGTCGTTGCCAAGGGATTTTCCCTTTATTCCAAAGACGATGTGAGCGTGACCGAGGGGAAAATAACTCCGGTGAATATCTCCATGGTGCTGGAGATGCAGCAGGAAAAAGTAGTGGTGAACGACACTTCCGCGCAATTAGATGTGGCTCCTTCGAACAATGCAAATGCCATTGTGATACAGGGGAAGGATCTGGACGCGCTTTCGGACGACCCGGACGAATTGCAAGCCGAACTGGAGGCCCTGGCAGGGCCGTCCGCAGGTCCGAACGGCGGGCAAATTTACATTGACGGTTTTACCGCGGGACAGCTGCCGCCGAAGGCCTCCATCCGGGAGATTCGCATCAATCAGAATCCCTTTTCCGCCGAATACGATAAGTTGGGCTACGGCCGCATCGAGATTTTCACCAAGCCAGGGACGGATAAACTGCACGGCCAGGTTTCGATACTGGGAAACTCGTCGGCGTTCAATGCGCGAAACCCTTTTGAGGTGCCGCAAAACGGCGCGACGTTGCCGAGCTACAACTCAGAACAATACAGCGCGAATGTCGGCGGACCGATAAGCAAAAAAGCTTCGTTTTTCTTCAACATTGACCGGCGCAACATTCAGGATCTTTCCATCGTGAGCGCGACGATTCTGAACTCGGATTTCGCCATCGTTCCGTACAGCGCTGCCGTTGCCAATCCGCAAACGCGCACGAATTTGAGCGGCCGGATTGATTACCAGCTGACTCCGAACAATACCTTGACAGCGCGGTACCAATATTTTCGCGACAACGAAATGAACAACGGAGTCGGGCAGTTCAATCTTGCAGAGCTTGCGAGCAACGAACTCTCCGTCGAACACACCCTTCAGCTTACCGACACGCAGATTATCGGCGCGCACGCCATCAACGAGACGCGGTTTCAATATGTTCATGACAGCACCGATACGACCCCGCTGAACACGGCACCGACGGTGAACGTGGGGGCTGCCTTCGTCGGGAATGGAAGCGGTGGTGGAAACATCACGGATACGGAGAACCGGTTTGAAGTGCAGAACACCACCTATCTGAATTATGGCAAACATGCCTGGAAGTTCGGCGGCAGGCTGCGCTCCACGCAAGACGACAACACCACCAACGAAAATTACACGGGGCAGTTCACGTTCAACTCCATCACCGACTACCAGACGACGCTTCAACAGTTGGCAAACGGCCTCAGCATTGCCCAGATCCGCGCTACGTTCGGCGTGGGTCCGGCATTCTTCACGGAGACCGCTGGAAAGGCTTCGGCTAGCGTGAGGGTGCTAGATCTTGGATTGTTCGTGCAGGACGACTGGAAAGTGCGGCAGAACGTTACCATCAGTTACGGCCTGCGCTTCGAGACCCAGAACAATTTCAGCAACAAAGTGAACCTTGCGCCACGGCTGGGATTTGCCTGGGGCATCGGGGGCAGCGCGAAGAAGCCGCCAAAAACCATATTGCGCGGCGGATTCGGAATTTTCTACGACCGATTTACGTATAACCTCCTTCTGGCACAGGAACGGAATTCCGGGTTGGATCCGGCCGATAGCCAGGTTCGATTCCAGGTAACCGATCCAGACTTTTATCTGACCGATATTCCGCCGGTCAGCCAATTGCCGCAGTCCGGGACGGCGCCCAGCTTCTACCAGCCAAACAATAATTTGCATGCGCCGTACACGATACAAACTGGCATAACGCTGGAGAGGCAGCTGTCGAAGGTTGCGAACGTTGCGGTGACCTACTTAAATTCGCGCGGCGTCCACCAGTTTTATACCAACAATTTGAATCCATTTGATCCCGCCAGCGGCGAGAGACCCAACGGCATCGAAGAGAATATCTTTCAATACCAGTCCGAAGGTATCTTTAAGCAGAATCAGTTGATCGTGAACGGAACCGTTCGGGCCGGAACGAAGCTCACGTTATTCGGCTACTACACGCTGAACTACGCCAACAGCGATGTCTACACACCGACCAGCTTTCCTTCCGACCCGTTCGACCTACAGGAGGATTACGGACGCGCAGCGTTCGATATACGGAACAGACTGTTTCTGGGAGGATCGATCAGTTTGCCAAAGGCTTTTCGCCTGAGCCCGTTCATGATCGCTCAGTCCGGACCGCCATTCAATATCACAACTGGAACCGATCCCTATCAGGACGCGCTGTATAACGTGCGGCCGACGTTTGGGACTTGTCCGCCAGCCATTCAGACGCAATACGGCTGCTTCAACATAGTGAACCCAACTGCGGGCACCCCGATTCCGATCAACTTTGGGGAGGGGCCCGGGCGGTTCACCCTGAATTTGCGGGTGAGCAAGACTTTCGGATTTGGTCCCGTGATTGAGAATGCTTCGGCAGCCGGCGCGGGTGGTGGACCAGGTGCCGGCGGAACTTTTGGCAGAGGCCCTGGTGGACCGGGAGGAGCGCGAGGGGGTGGCCGTGGAGGTCCAGATGCTGGAGCGACCAACCGGCGCTATGCGCTGACGTTTGCCGTGGTCGGACGAAATATATTTAACAACGTGAATGTGACTCCGCCGATCGGCAACCTCAGCGCGCCTCCGGGAGTTTTCGGGGAGTCCAACGGTCTTGTCGGGAGACCCTTCAGCGACCCGACTTCGAACCGGCGGTTCGATCTGCAAATGACGTTCACCTTTTAAATAAGACTCTCGAAACAATTCTAGTTAGGGTAGTGGTGTGTGCCGGCTGGCGGTGGCTGCTTTTCTCTAAGCCGCGATTGGGCTAAGCTTTGCGTTCATTTTGTCTTGGCTTTATCGGTGGAGTTGAAAACGAGGAACCCTTGAGCGAAGAGAAAAAAGATCGGGAACTGGGGATGGGGCGGCCGATCAAGCGCCGCGATTTCCTGAATGGCATGAGCGTCGCCATTGGCGCGAGCCTTACATTGCCGCCTTCGATCTGGGGAGGATTTCTCGCGGATACCGACGAACAGTTCGCTCCGGAAAAGGCGCCTGGTTACTATCCGCCGAAAAGAACGGGGATGCGCGGCAGCCATGACGGATCGTGGGAAGTCGCACATGGCATGCGCGATGGAAAGACTTGGGAAAATCCGCAGAAAGACGCAGAAACGTATGACCTGATCGTGGTGGGCGCGGGAATCAGCGGGCTGGCTGCGGCTTTTTTCTACCGGAAACAGGTTGGACCGGCGGCGAAGATTCTGATTCTGGACAATCACGACGATTTTGGCGGCCACGCGAAGCGCAACGAATTTGAAAGCGGCGGCCGAAAGCTGCTTGGCTATGGCGGGACACAATCGATCGCGGGGCCAAAGCTGTACAGCACCGAGGCCAAGGAGCTGTTGGCGGAACTCGGGATCGTGCCGGATCGCTTCGAGAAATATTACGACCAAAAATACTACGCGCGGCGTGGTATGAAGCGCGCGGTCTTCTTCAACAGGGAAGCGTTCGGCGAGGACCGTTTGGTGAGCGGTCTCGGAAGGGCGCCAGATGCTGAGTTTCTCGCGAAGACACCGCTGTCTGACGCGACAAAGACCGATTTGCTTCGCTTGTTCAGCGAAAAGAAGGATTACCTTGCGGGGATAAGCACGGAGGAGCGAAAGACTTATCTGGCGAAGACCAGCTATCGGGATTATTTGCTGAACAACGTAAAGGTTGGCGCGGGCGCCGCCGGTTTTTTTCAGACTTCACTGTACGGGCTATACGGCGTGGGCATTGACGCGATCCCGGCGGGAGATGTGGCGGGGCTGGGTTATTTCCCGGGCCTCGACAAAATTGGTGTAAATCCCGAAGAAATTCCAGGAATTGGGCTGGAGGTCACGCGGCAGGACTATTCGAAATACATTTATCATTTTCCGGATGGCAACGCTTCCATCGCGCGGTTGCTGGTGCGCGCGCTGATTCCGCAAATTGCGCCGGGCCATACGATGGAAGATATCGTGTTGGCGAAATTCGATTACGCGAAGCTCGACGACGAGAAATCGCCGGTGCGCATACGATTAAGTTCGACCGCGGTGCATGTAGCGAATGTTGGCGATGCCGCCAGTGCCAAGACCGCGGAAGTCACCTACGTGCGCGATGGAAAGGCGCGCGTGGCGCAGGGCTCGGCGTGCGTGCTGGCTTGCTGGAACATGGTGATTCCGTATCTTTGCCCAACCATGCCGGACAAGCAGAAGGAAGGCTTGGCCTACAACGTGAAGGTGCCGCTGGTATATACCAACGTGCAATTACGAAACTGGCAAGCGTTCGATCGGCTAAAGGTGCACAGCATTCAGTTTCCGGGGGGATTTTTTTATGGGGCGGAGCTGGATTTCCCAGTGAGCATGGGCGGGTACGAGTTTACGCAAACGGCGGATGAGCCGTGCTTGGTGCATATGCAGTACGTTCCGGTGGGACCGGGCGCGACAGCGCGGGAAAAGCAGCGAGCCGGGCGGGCGCAATTGATGGCCACACCCTTCGCGACGTTCGAGAAAAATATACGCGATCAGCTGGGTCGCGCGTTGAGCGCTGGCGGATTCGATCCGGCGAAGGATATTCAGGCGATCACCGTGAATCGCTGGCCGCACGGTTATGCGTATGAGTACAACTCGCTTTACGATCCGGTCTGGGCGCCGGGACAGGCTCCGAACGAGATTGGACGACAGCCGTTCGGCGTCATTCACATTGCGAATTCCGATGCGGGGGCGTTTGCGTATACGAACGAAGCGATTGATCAGGGTTGGCGGGCGGTGAACGAGATTACGGAGAAAAAGAGCTGAGAGATGAGGCGCGGGCGTAAAAAGAAGTTGGATAAGGGGACGGAGGCTCGCCGGCTGGCGCGCAAGGTTGCGGGTGTTCCGGCGAACACGCGAGTTATTCCGGATAAGAGAAAGAGGCCGGAGAAGCATAAGCCGGATTTGTTGCGGGAAGAGTTGTAGGAAAAAGAGTTAAAAGCGCAAATCGCAACCCAAGACCCACCCTTTGCAAAAAGTAAAATCGCAAAGGGTAGGCCACCGACGAAACCCAAGAGAAAAACCGCACGCTGAAAACCGCAGGGTGCGGCACCCAGTTTGGAGTATTACTTTTGGAACTTTGCTAGGCCGGACCGGACTAGTTTTTGGAGCCTCAGCCGGGACGGTGCGCGGGGACAGCTTCGTCCGAACGAAAGAGCGGAAGAGGCGGGAGTTTGCGGCGCTCGGCTAGCTCGTCGGCGATGGTTTCCAGGTCGCCCTTGTTGAATCCCATCTCGCTTACGAGGACTTTGCCGTCCGGCGCGATCAGGAAAATCGTCGGGACGCTGGTGAGGCCGTAAGCGTTGGAAACGGGATAGCCCTGGGTATCGAGAAGCGTGGGAAACTTCACGCCATATTCTTTGTTGAACCCTTTTGTTTCGCGCGCATCGTCCTGGGAAATAGCTACGAAGGTGACGCCATCGCCGGCGTAGCGGTCCGCGAGTCGCTGCACATAAGGCATAGTGAACTGACAGACCGGGCAGGAAATCTTGAAGAAGGCCACGACCACCGGGCCCGACTTGAGTATGGAGCGCAGTTCGTATTCCTGACCTTCGAGCGACCTTAGTTTGAATGCGGGAGCGATATTTCCTGCGTCGATGTGCGTCAAGGGAGTCTCCAACCCGATCAGGCGCGCTAGTCGTTTTAATAATGGCATGAAACCTCGAGAAACGGATTCCTCAGGGGCTGAAGCCCGCGTATATCGGTAACACTTACGGCACGACTGAAGTCGTGCCCTCCCGAATGCAACGAAACACGACGAATCAGTGGATGGTGCGGGTTTTGCGCTGCATGTAATCCATCAAGAGATATTGGCCGAGATTGTAGGGCGTGGTGAAGTAGGCCTTGCCTTTGCACATCTGCGTAATTTTCTGGACGAATTGAACCAGGCTGTAATCGGTGGCCAGCATGAAGGTGTTGATCATGATGCCGGCGCGCTTGCACTT
>Ga0070765_100000325_pt1 | contig 28478 bp, 23 predicted proteins | sample HubBroMetageWFT5_FD_71516 | JGI IMG/M metagenome (GOLD analysis project Ga0070765, IMG submission 71516) | Warmed and freeze-thawed soil microbial communities from the Hubbard Brook experimental Forest, New Hampshire - Hubbard Brook CCASE Soil... | ecosystem: Environmental > Terrestrial > Soil... | reverse complement strand
GTGGTTTTGCCCGCCGCGATTGCGTCGCGGACCTCGGTCCAGGTCATATCCTCGATCAGCACTGATTTGGTCTGCGCCATGAGTGCCCCAGTGAGCACCATGGCAAACAAAATCGAAACGAAAATTCTCACGATCATCACCTCAGTGAATGCGCTTCTAAGAATCCTTCGTCGAGTCCAAGAGAATGGTCACTCGCGCGGGCTCGTTGACAAATCTACCCTGTTTCCCAAAACGATGCTCGACCGGACTAAATGACCTCGGTAACGCGCGGAGGCCGCATCTCCCGCCGATTCGACCGGGACTCTTGTACGATCGGGACGATAGCGGAAAGGCTCAGGTCTTTATGTCGTCCCCCGCAAACCGCCCGCCCAACGCCGCAACAGCTCCTGTTAACCCGGCTTCCGTTAAGCCCGGGCCTGCCGGCGCAGCACCCGTTCGCCCTGCTGCCGCTCCTCCTGCCCCTGTTCCTGGATCTCCTGCTCGCGCCGCGGCCGCCGCCGCGCCCGCCGCTGCACCCATCTCGACGCCGGAACTCCTCGCCTCAATGTTAAGGACTTCGGCCAAGGTAAGCGACCTGTTCTTCTCGCCGGGGCGACCGCCGCTGGTGGAAATCAACGGGAAACTGGCGCCCGCCGGAACGCCACGCCCTCTTTCCAGCGAAGACACGCGGCGCATCGCCGCTGACTTAATCGGAAACAACCAGCACGCAACAGATAACTTGAAGGAACTCGGGTCTTGCGATGTCTCCTACAGCTTGCCGGGAGCCAACCGGTTTCGCGTCAACGTCTTCATGCAGCGTGGTACCTGCGCGGTGGTGATGCGGGTCATTCCCGGCAAGCCGCCGGATTTCGACTCGCTCAACTTGCCCGCCGAGTTGGGAAAGGTTGTAGAACTTCGCAACGGGATCGTCCTGGTCACTGGGCCGACCGGCTCCGGCAAGTCGTCAACCCTGGCCGCCATCATCGACCGCATCAACAAAGAGCAGTGCTATCACGTGCTCACCATCGAGGATCCCATCGAGTTCCTGCATCCCCACAAGAACTGTATCGTTCATCAACGCGAGTTGCACGCCGACACGCCCAGCTTTGCTCTCGCTCTAAGGGCGGCTCTGCGGCAGGCCCCGAAAGTGATTCTGGTGGGGGAGATGCGCGACCGCGAAACCATCGAGATCGCAATGGAGGCGGCGGAAACCGGCCACCTGGTGCTTTCCACGTTGCATACCATCGATGCCTCGAAGACCGTCGAAAGAATCGCTGGAGTATTTCCCAACGCGGAACAGCATACGATCCGAAACCGTCTGGCCAAGAGCTTTCGCTACATCGTTTCGCAGCGACTCATTCCGCGTAAGGACGGAAGCGGACGCGTGGCTGCCATCGAGATCCTGAAATCCACGCTGCGCACTCGCGAGTATGTAGAAAAAGGCGAAGCGGAGGGCAAGACCCTGCTGGATGCGATGCGCGTCGGCGGCCAGGAAGGCATGCAGCACTTTGACGGCGAGATCGATCGAATGATCCGCGAGGGAATCCTCGACATGGATACCGGACTCGCCTATGCCACGAATCCCGGTAACCTCCAATTGGAATTGGCGGACATTGCCCGCGAACAAGCCGATCCGCTGCTGGATACCAGTGGAGCGTAGCCAGCGGGACATAGTTTAGAACGCCTTTTGTGAATCCAGCAGAATCGTTACCGGCCCCTCGTTCACCAGCTCCACCTTCATCATTTCCTGAAAGCGCCCGGTTTCGCATCTTAATCCGGCGGCGCGAATCTGGTCCACGAAGAACTCGTAGATCTGCCGCGCTCGTTCCGGCGGCGCCGCGGCATCGAACGACGGCCGCTTGCCACGTCGCACGTCCCCATACAGCGTGAACTGCGAAACCGCCAGCACGCTCCCGCCGACGTCTTGTACACTGCGGTTCATCTTTCCCTCGGCGTCTTCAAACACTCGCAAGCCGGCAATTTTTTCCGCCAGATAGGTTGCATCAGCCTCGGTGTCGTCCCGGCCGACTCCCAGCCAGACCAGCAGTCCCAGGCCAATCTCGCCCGTGGTCTCACCACTCACGGTAACCTGGGCGCGGCTTACCCGCTGCACGACAGCACGCATAGAATTCTCAGGCTCTTCTGTTATGGCTTCCCGGCAAGCATCGATTCATGCGCAGCCACCGCTTGCCATCGTCCGTCCCGATAAACATAAATGTCAGTGAAGCGCACTCTCGCCAAAACTTTGCCCTGCGCATCCACTGCCGTTGCCAATCCGCGGATGTAGCCGAAATCCCCGTAGACCTGGGCATGCATCTCCGTCAATTCGTGATGCACCGGCTGACGCTTGCCAGTTTTGGCCAGGGTCGTGTCGCGATCCTGCAGCGCTCCGTCAGGGTCCGCGTCTTCAAACTCCGCGGCCAGCAAGCAACTCAGGGCGCCGGAGTCGCGCTGCTCCAGAGCCTTCGCCCACGTCTGCTCGTTCTGGATAAGCGCGCTGCCATTTTTTGTCTGACCAGCCGGACAAGGAGCCGCATAAGCCGCTGGGCACAAAATCAAAAGCCACGCCCACACATATTTCACCGCAGACTCCTCTCAACTCAGCTTTGAACCGTCCAATCATAACTTGACCGCAGTTTGACCACGAGAGTTTCCAACCGTTAGGATCATGTGTTCGAACCGGAATTGGCCAAGGGTTTGCCCCTGTGGCAATCCTCTTTCCTTTACACCAATTCACCGGGGCAATTACACTACACGTTCGCCTATTTTCAATGCGGTAACACCTGCGAGGAACAAATCGCGGAGCGTCCGGGCGAAGGCCGGACGGGAAGCGGAGGCTGCGGTCCCCGAATCCCGGCGTCGAATTTCAAATCAAATCGAACTAAAGCGAGGAGAAACATGGCAGCCGTTGACGAGAAGGTAAAGCAGATCATCGTGGAGCAGTTGGGCGTAGACGAAGGCGAGGTCACCTCCAGCGCATCGTTCGTAGACGACCTGGGCGCAGATTCACTCGACACGGTCGAACTCGTGATGGCTTTCGAGGAAGGCTTCGACATCGAGATCCCCGACGAGGACGCGGAAAAGATCCGCACCGTGCAGGACGCCATCGATTACATCGGGAAGCATTCGAAAGGTGGCAAGTAGTTTGGGACGCAGGGTCGTAGTTACCGGCATCGGCCTGATCTGCGGTGTGGGCAATACCACTGGAGAGGTGTGGAAGGCGGTGCTCGCCGGCAAAAGCGGCGTGGCCCGCATTACCCAATTCGATTCCACTAATTTCGCCTGCCAGATCGCCGCTGAGGTCAAGAACTTCGATCCCCTGAACTTCATCGAGAAAAAAGAAGTAAAGAAGATGGGACGCTTCATCCACCTGGCCATCGCCGCTGCCGATGAAGCGTTCAAGATGTCGGCCCTGCAGATCACACCCGAGAACGATGAACGCGTCGGCGTGCACATCGGCTCCGGCATCGGCGGATTCGACATCATCGAGCGCGAACACACCGCCCTGTTCGAAGGTGGCCCGCGCAAGATTTCTCCATTCTTTATTCCGGCGGCCATCATCAACCTCGCCGCCGGCCATGTTTCCATGCGCCTAGGGGCAAAAGGCCCGAATGAGGCCACGGCGACGGCCTGCACCACCAGCGCTCATTCCATCGGAGATTCTTTCCGCATCATCCAGCACAACGACGCCGATGTGATGATCGCCGGCGGCTCGGAAGCCGCCATCACCCCAATGGGTGTCGGCGGATTTGCCGCCATGCGCGCGCTTTCTATCCGCAACGACGATCCCGAAGCCGCCAGCCGTCCCTGGGACAAAGATCGCGATGGCTTTGTCATGGGCGAAGGCGCGGGCATCCTGGTGCTCGAAGAACTCGAGCACGCCAAACGGCGCGGTGCGCCCATACTCGCCGAGGTTGCCGGTTATGGAATGTCGGGCGACGCCTACCACATGACGCAGCCCGCTCCGGAACACGAAGGCGGGTTCCGCGTGATGCGCAACGCCACCCGCGATGCCGGCATCAGCCCCGACAAAGTCGATTACGTCAACGCTCACGGGACGTCCACGCCCATCGGCGACAGGCTCGAAGCCCATGCCATCCGCAACTTTTTCGGCGAGCACAAGCTCCCCGTCAGCTCTACCAAATCCATGACTGGCCATCTGCTCGGCGGCGCGGGCGGCCTGGAAGCTGGCATCACGGTGCTCGCCCTGCGCGATCAAATCCTGCCTCCCACCATCAATTTGGTCAGCCAGGACCCCGAAACCTGCGGAATGGATTTCGTCCCCAATCACAACCGCAAAGCCAAACTGGAATACGCCATGTCGAATTCTTTCGGCTTCGGCGGCACCAACGGCGCGCTGCTGTTCCGGAGATGGTCCGAGTAGAAGTTATCTAGCCGCCTTATTGACGCGGCGTCGCAGGTGGGAACGGCGATGTTTCGACAACAATCAACTGCGGCCGCATACACTGCTGCAACCTGGCATATTCTCAGGACGGCAATCCGCTAAGGAGCCGTCGCCTGGTGCGCAGCGGCCACAGGGACGGCTCGGTAGATGGTGGTGTGGGCGGGGATCACGGCGCCGACCAGGGCCCCGCTTGGGGCACCAATCACGATGCCGACGAGTGCGCCGATTCCGGGCTCGGCTTTCCACGACCAAAAGCCGTTCCCCGTCGAGTGGTCTGCGGCGATAGCCCCAATGCCCGCCCCGACGAGGCCGCCGACCACCAGACCGATCACGGCATGCTCGCCGCGCCGGGTGCCGGAAGCGGTCGAGACGCGCACGACGTCTTCGCGCTTTACCGAGACGTCGGAACCTTTCTCTTGCAGTGTGAGTACCTCATCGGTGATGCTGATGAAATCTCCGTCGTGGCGTTTCATGCTGGCTTCGATCACAACAATGCCTTGGCCAACCCTCAGGCCATGCAAGTCGGACCACGAGCCCTTCTGCTTTTGAGCACAGAGCGCCGCAGGGAGCCCTAGGACAAACACAAGAACCAGGCAGCAGCATCGCGAAGTCAATGAGAAGCCTCCAATGTCGATTGATATTTCGATAAGCCGCAACTACTGCTGGAAAGTTCCTGAGAATGTTCCACTCATGCCCTGACACATAGGCGTGCTTGCGCTGCAAGACCCCGTGCCCGTCATCGTGCCATTCGAAACCGTACCGGTGCCCGTGAACTCAATGAAATTGCCACCTGCATCGCCAGCCACAAAAAGCAGGTTGAATGACCCATTGGCGGGAACAGGATTGGCGGCCACGCCTATCAGAACTCCCTGTCCAGTATTCTTCGAGGAACTGGGTAGTCCGCTTCCGGAAATAGAGCCCTGCGCGGTGTTGTTGTTGGCGATAAAGCAAACGGGGCCTTGCACCGAGAACATGCCCACCGGGGTAGTTACGCTGCAGGGACTCGAAACCAGCGTCACTTGGTAAGTACCGGATCCGCCCTGCGAACCTAGATTCCCAGTTACAGCCCACGTCCCCGGCAGGGGCGTCGTTGCTCCGCCTCCAGCATTCTTGCTGGAGCTACAACCAGCGGCGAAGACTATCAAAGTCAAGATCAAGATGCGTTTCATATCTCTCCCCTTCTTCTCACGGGACCTTCCACTCGCCATCTAGTTGAAGGAACAACTTGAGGCGGATGCGCGTATTTCCAGAGATGCACCACATAATCTTCACAAGCAACGAGCGTTTCGGCTCGCGGTGTTAGCGGACAGCAATGCTATTGGTAGAAAGCAAGCCTGGAGACGTAGTGATGGTGCCGATTGGCGCAGCGTTCCCCGTTGCGTTCGGTGCGAATTTCAACAGGTTTAGATCATTAAGAACATAGATATTCCCAGCGCTGTCCAAGGCGAGGTTTCCGATCGAACTTATCGTAGTTGCCGAGCCCGAGATGGTTCGAATCGGAGCAACGTTTCCAGTTGAGCCGGCGCTGAACACCAGAATGTCTTCACTCGGGGCGTTCGATACGTAGATGTTCCCAGCGCTATCCAAAGCAAGACCTTGAATGCTATTGATCGTCGTCGCGGGACCGCCAATCGTGCTGGTGGGCGGTACATTTCCACTTGCGCTTGAATCGAAAATGAGAATGGAATCGGGTTCCACCAGGTTTGCCGTGGAGATGTAAATATTATCGGCAGAATCGATCGCGATCGGGACGGCGCCGAGGCCGACGATTGTTGTGGCGCTTCCGCTTATGATCCTTGTTGGAGTAACGGCGTCGCCGCTGGCAGTCGGAGAAAAGACCGCAACACCGCTGCCCAAATTTGGCGCAGCCAAGACTCCCGAGACATAGAGGTTTCCAGAGCTATCCAGAGCGAGTGCGCTGATGCCACCCTGATTAATCTGCAGGGACGAGCTGGTTATCGTCCTTGTCGGGTGTGATCCACTCGCTCCGGGTGCGTAAACCAGAATCTCTACTGAGGCCAGCGGAGGACCGCCACTACCACCACCAGTGCCAAAGATTTCACCGCCCACGTAAGCGTTCCCCGTTCCGTCCACTGCTAGCCCGCTGAAAACGACGTTGGGCGGCCCGGTGAGAGTCGTCGGAGAAACGGCTCCGTTTGACGTCGCTGAAAACTGCAGAATGCTTGAACCCCTCTCCGTCGGCTCAAAAATCGGAGTGTCCTGAGTTAAGTAAACACTGGGCTCCACCCCAGGGCTGGCGAGACTACCACCGCCGCTGCCCCCGCAACCAGCGATGACAATCAACGGGACGAGTAACCCGCAGAGCGCTCGATGTCGTGCATGCGAAGACAGGCTGTACCCAAAAAGCTGGCACCGCCTCTCCAGATTTTCCGTCATCTCTGGAATTGACCGAACCGAAAGCGCTTCATTCATTGTGTTTCCGCCCCAGTTTGTACAAGTGCGTGTTTTCTACGCGCGTGGCTCGGGCGCGGTCAATTGAGCCGCCCTAGATTGTTCCTGACTTACTAAGTCAAAGTGGGCGAAGGAGTTATTGGTTTCCATGTACTGGATTCCTGGGGTAAAATCATCTCCCGCTTGGGTGAAGGTTATGGAAGCGCCCCCTAGTTTTGGCCGCCGTGTTCGTGCTGGACTGTTCGAAGTCGATCTGGGCTCCGGCGAAGTACACAAGAATGGAAGAAAGGTTCCGCTGCAGGAGCAGCCTTTTCGAGTCCTGGCGATGCTCGTGGAACGTCCCGGCGAGATAGTCACGCGCGAAGAGTTGCAAGCCAGCCTTTGGCCTGCGGACACTTTCGTCGGTTTCGATGAAGGCATCAATACGGCCATCCGGAAACTGCGCGTTGTCTTCGGCGATTCCGCCGACAACCCTCGGTTCATTGAAACGATTCCGCGGCGGGGATACCGTTTCATCGCGCCCGCTGTAACATCGGACTCACCCGCAACTCAGCTCCCGACCGCGGCCGCGGAGGCCGCGGAAGCGTCCTGCGCTTTGGGAACAGCCGAGTTGCCCATACTGGAAACGCAACCGGCCCACTACTTGGACAACCGAACTGTGGTCGGACGGACTGTTCTGTTTTACGGCGACGTTGAGAGGCTTGGCGCCCACCGCGTTGCCCGGAAGCGCCACGTTGTTTTGGCCGGTTGCAGTGTGGCAGTGCTGCTGGTTGCTCTATTCATTTTCCGGGGGCTCCCACCCTTGTCTTCTCCACGAGCGCTGCGCACTACTCAGCTCACCCACTTCGCTCATGCTTCTGGGTTGGGCGGGATCACCTCGGATGGCGCGCGCATTTTTTTTCTCGCACGGGAGGGCGGTCGCTGGAACCTGATGCAGGTGCCCATGTCAGGAGGGGAATCGCAGCCGTTCCCATCTCCATTCCGAAGCGCCATCATCATGGACGTTTCGCCGGACCGATCAGAATTTCTGCTAGCGTCATTTACAGACAGGTCAGGGCCTTTTGAATTCTGGACGCTGCCGGTCGTTGGTGGATCGCCGCGCCGCTTGAGCAACATGACTGGATTCGGCGCCTTTTCCCCCGATGGACAGCAGATCGCGTACCACAACACCGATGGGATCTACCTTTGCAGCCGCACGGGAAGTGATGCCCACAGACTGGTCAGCCTACCCCACCGTTCCTGGGGGTTGGCTTGGTCCCCCGATGGGAAGACGTTGCGTTTTACTGTCGAAGATGAGACCACCGACGCCTTGTCTCTCTGGGAGGTTTCCGCCGACGGGAGCAACCTCCAGCCGTTGCTCTCCGGTTGGCATCAGCCCCCTAATGAATACGGTGGCCGGTGGTCCGCTGATGGCCGGTATTACATCTTCTTATCCACTCAAGGCGAAGGCCAGAGTGCAGACCATAGCGTATGGGCCCGCCGGGAGAAAACAGGCTTTCCGCTTTGGTCCAAAGCTGGCGCGCCTGTGCGCCTCACAGCTGGCCCAATCGGCTTTGGGGCGCTCGCTCCGAGCAAGGACGGCCGACGGCTGTTGGCTATCGGCGGTGGTACACGCGATCAAGTCGAATTGCTTCGGTCAACTCCGGATAGAAAGCAGTTTTTCCCGATGATCAAGCTCGGAGAAGTATTCGGAGCGAATCTTGCGCCGAAGGGAGATTGGCTTGCTCTGGTTCTGCCCGTGACTCACTCCTGGACCCTCTGGCGAAGCCGGCCGGACGGCACCGAACGCACACAACTGGCATCCGATTTCCCTGGAGGCGTAGACGTCCCACGCTGGAGTCCGGATGGAACGAAGATCGTCTTCCAAGGAATCCGAGAGGGCCATCCGTGGAATATTTATGTCGTGCCTGCCAAGGGCGGAACAACGGAGGAATTGTTGCCGAACGATCAAGCTCATGAATTTCCGGATTGGTCAGCCGACGGGGAATCGGTCGTCTATTACACGCCTCGAGCTAGTCAGGCGGCTCCAAGTGAGGACAGTGGCATCTTCGTCCAGGACCTAAAGACGCGGAAGGTGACGAGGGTGCCCGGATCAGATGGTCTAAAGAATCCCCGGACGTCGTTCGGCGGTCGGTATCTCGCCGCGCTGACAGAGGACCAAACAAAAGTGATGCTGTTCGATTTTCAAACCCGCGACTGGAGAGAGATCGCAAGCAACGGAAAGCTGTTCTACTTCCTCGAACCGACGCCAGACGGGAAGTGGCTCTATTTTCAGGATCTTCTCGAAGCAGGGGCGCCCCTGTACCGCGTCCGCGCTGGCAATGGGAAGCCTGAGCGTGTGATGAGTTTTGAATCCCTGCTGCAGACCGGCGTCACTCGCTGCCGTTTCATGGGCCTGACGCGGGATGGATCGCCGATGGTGCTGGCTACCCGCGGGGGCGGCGATGTCTACGCGCTGGACCTGGACCTTCCTTAGAGGGCCTGCCTGAGTAGGTGCGGGGGCGTGGCTCGGTTCCATGGGCGCGGTGTCACGACGCTGCACTCTCACAAGCCCATACCCAAGCTACGCCGCAAGCCCTGCTCGAATACGCCGCAGTGTTGCTTCATGCCCGACTTTGGTGCCACTCTGATGGCACGTTCTGGCGTTGTACCAAGGCATTAGGCTGGTTACCCTAAGTTACTGTCTAAATCGAATTACTCCCCCCAAAAGTAACTTTGAATGGGTGTCGTCGAAAAAATTCCGACATTTTTGACTGTTGGTGTGCTCGTCATAATCTTTGTGTGCCTGAAGCGCCAGGCGCATAGCCCCCGCCTCACACTTTGGACCATAGGCTGGGCTCTGGTGTTCGCTCATTTCCTGGCGCAACTGCTGGAGCCGGATCACGGCCCGGTGAGCTCCCTTTTATTAGCCGTCGATTCCGCATCGCTGCAGGCCGCCGCCGTCAGTTTTCTGGTCTCGGTTTCCTTCGTGGTTGAAGATTCCGTCAGGCGCACTCGATTGCTGCTCATTTTGGGCGTGCCTTCTGTGGTGTACGTGGCATGCACTGGCTACGACGTACACGCCCGCTGGCCTTATGTCTTGTGCCTGCTGGTCTGCTTCGGCGGAGCGGCCTGCTTCTTCTTCGGGGTAAGCCGCAAATTTTCGTTGTTCCTGGTGACCACCACTTTCCTGTGTTCGTTAGCCGGAGCGTGGGCCATTCGCGCGGCTCTGCGCGGCTCCTTTGATGAAGGGGCAATCGTGCTCCTCGGAATCGGATTTGCGTTGTCTGGCGTGCTCATCTGCCGGAATTACTGGCGGGCGACGCCTGCCATGTTTACCATCGCCGGTGGATTCTTCTGCTGGGGAGCAGTCTTTCCCCTCGGCTTGCTCGTCGATCGCATCGCTCCCAATCTGATTATTCCCGGCGAACTCTGGAACACTCCCAAGTTCTTCGTGGCCTTTGGAATGATTCTTGCGGTGGTCGAAGACAAGTCGGAATCGATCGCCGGCATGCAACAGAAGGCAGCCCAGCTAAACCGCCAGCTCGAACGCTTCTCCGCGCTCACTTCCCGCCTGCTCAGCGGAGCCCGGCCCGATACCATCTGCCCGGCCATCGCTTCCGCCATCACCGAAGTCAGCAACTTCAGCGTGGCCGTGGTCCAACTGGAAGATGCCGAACGCAGGCTGCGAGTCGCGGGCTCCAGCGGACTCTCGCCAGCCTTGTTGCAGAGATTGCAGTCGCAAACGCAGGACTGGACGCTCGACCATGTTAAGACTCTGTGCTCGCAGTCCCGGCTCGTGGGAAAGAATTCTTACCTGCTGCCTCCGAAAGAAGCAACTCCGTTTCCGGAGCACGTGAAACTGAAGGCGCGCCGCGGAATCAACACAAGGACAAGTCGCGAAGAACTGTTGATCCCGCTCTGCTCAGCCGGAGGCGCATACCTCGGTTGCATCCGATTAGCCGCGCCCCGGGATGGGCACGCGATCGATGCGATCGAGCTATCCCGCATCGAAATGCTGGCCGGCGATCTTGCCGTGGCCGTCGAACTGAAGGCCTTGCACACGCAGCTGGTCTGGTCGGAAAAGCTGGCCGCACTCGGCCAACTGCTGGCTGGAGTAGCCCATGAACTCAACAATCCTCTGACCGTAATCATGGGCTACAGCGAACTGATCAGCGATGCCATGACCGGGCCCCAAACCCGGGATCAACTCACGAAGCTGGTTGGCGAAGCTCGTCGCATGAAGCGGATCACCGACAACTTGCTGCGCTTTTCGCGGCAGAGCACGCGCGATACCCGCGCCGTACAGCTCTCACCCGTAGTGCAGGAAGTGCTGGCTCTGCGCGAATACTACACTCGCCTGCACAGCGTTCGAGTTGTGGTCGACATCGCCCAGGACCTGCCGCTTCTGGCAGTCAATGAAGACGAAATCAAACAGATCCTGCTCAACTTGTTCAACAATTCCAGCGATGCTCTCGAGGCCATGACGAGCAGCAAGCAGATCAGCATTCGCGCTTACCGGAGCGGCTCTCGGGCGGTGATCGAGGTAGAAGATTCCGGCCCCGGCTTCGGCAATCTGAACCGCGCCCTCGACCCGTTCTACACCACCAAGCCCGTAGGCAAGGGAACCGGGCTGGGGTTGAGCGTCTGCTACGGAATCGTCAAGGAACGCGGTGGAGATCTCAAAATCGAGAACGTGCAGCCCCACGGCGCGCGTGTAACCATTGAGTTACCGGTCGCGGACGCTCCGGCACAATCGCTCCTGGCGGCCGTTGCCCACGCCTGAGCCGGGCGCCTACATCCCTGCCTTCCCACCCACCAGTCCAACTCGGGTAATGAGACTTTTGTACTCCTGCCCTGCCCCTTAGGGTCTTTCCATCTTTTCCCGGGCACGCCACAATAAACTTTCGTACTGGAAACCGGTCCCCTGACATGGAAAAAGCCTTCGGCACTGCCCCGGCACGCATTCCCATCAAGAAAGCGGCGGCTCGCGCTGCCCTGGTTGACCTCAAAGAATCCTCTCGCGCGCTGCTGACCGAGTGTTTCCGCCAGTTCGGCATCGAGACGGTGCTCGTCTCCGCAAGCGCGGCCGAGCGTCTGCGCCAGGAGAAATTCGAGGCGTGTGTCATCCGTCTGGGTCCCGACGCGGAAGCCGTCATGGAAGCGGCGCGCACGTCTCCTTCCAACAGCCGCATGGTGCTCTATGGCCTCGGCGGCAACGCGCAGGAGGCGATGCGCTATTCCAAGTTCGGCATCAACGCCATGTTTCAGGAGCCTCTGGAGCGGCCCGCGACCCTCAAACTGGTTCGCGCCACGCACATGCTCGTGCTTCACGAATTTCGCCGCTACGCGCGCATTCCCATCATGACCGAAGTCAACGTCGTCAGCCCGGATGGCCAGCGCATCGTCGCTTCCAGCCTCGAGGTCAGCTCCGGGGGAATGTCCCTGAAAAGCTCCGAGGATGTGCCTTCCGGAACCAACGTGGAGATTTCCTTTTCGCTGCTCACTCTGCCGCGCGTCAACCTCCGCGGCGTCGTGAGCTGGCGCAAGACCAAGTCCTTCGGAGTCCGTTTCGACCCCGCTGACGACCGCCGCCAAAAAGTCAAAACCTGGATCGACACCTACCTGGAAGGCTAGGCAAGGTGCGAGGGTGGAGCAGGCCTTCAGGCCTGCGTCAAAGAAGCCCCCCAAGGAATTGGCGGGCTTCAGCCCCCTGAGGTACAGCAAGCGCCCTCCCATTACAATAACTGTCGTGACCGAAGCCAGCACCGACGAAGCCCCTACCCCAGCAGAAGTTGCTCCCAGTCCCCGCCGCTTCACCCCCCTCCAGAGAATCGTCCTGCCCATCATCATCGCCGCCGGATACTCGTTCATCCGCCTGATCGGCCCCACGCTGCGGGTAAGCATCTCCCACGAAGAAGGCGCCCAGCCAACCGTCGGCCAGCGCCCGCTGATACTTTCTTTCTGGCACGCGTGCATCATCCCCGCGACGTATCTTTTCCGCGACGTTGGAATTCGCGTGATGAGCAGCAACAGCTACGACGGCGAATACATGGGACGCATCATCCACAAATTCGGATTCGTCGCCGTCAAAGGCTCCAGCAGCCGCAACGCCGTCCGCGCTCTGCTAGGCCTGCGCCGCGCCCTGCAGGAAGGCTGGTCGGTCGCCTTCAGCATCGACGGTCCTCGCGGCCCGCGCCACCAAGTAAAACCCGGCCCGGTCGCCCTGGCGCGATCCTCCGGCGTTTCCCTAAGCACATTTCACATCGCAGTCGAGAATGCCTGGGTCCTAAACACCTGGGACCGCCTCATCATCCCGAAGCCGTTTTCCCGAGTCCTGATGCGCTTCGGAAAGTTAATCCCAGTTCCGGCGGACGCCACTGACGAAGACCTTGAGCGCTATCAACAGGAACTGCAGGATTCGCTCGACCGCATCCGCGAATTCGCCGAAGAGAATGTGCACAGAGTCGGGACGGGAGAATTTCGTCGCGGAAACCGAACCTGAGGCGGCACCATCAGCACCATCGAGGACGATCTCAATGAGCAAAGCGATAGAAAATCTACAGGCTGGTCAAGAACGGGCCATGGCCGGTCGGCCGAAAGTCGGCGGCTTCCCCTATCTGGCCGAAACCCTACGCCGCGCAGGTGTGACGCGAAATCTCTGGTGTCTACCCGCGGGGCAGAGCTTGTATCTCACTGAGGATGGGCCGGTCGTGTCCCTAGGCACACCGCTGTGCTCTGGTACCGTCGATGTACCTGCGTTCAACAAAGAAGCTTTGATCGTGGCTTAGCGCACCGACCAGGCTGGGAACAGCACATTCCCCGAGTTTCTGGCGGCCTCATGGCGGGCCGATGTTGTGCGCTACGATGTCGATCTTGTGGCGCGCAGGGTCGCCTACTACGGCTCCAACGGAGAGGAATACATCGAAAGTTATCCCGCGGTCGAGGTGGAGTAGTGCCCTGTCTGAGTAAGTCGAAGACTACGTGCGCGACAAGGATGGCCCGGCACGTGGCGTCAACATTCCTTTGTATCCGCCGGTGAAACGAACTCGAATCATCCAGTAAATCAGCAGCACCAGTGGCAGCAAGGCGGGAACAAGAAGCGATGGTGATCCGCGCAGCCACGCGGGGAAAACCTGTTGCTGCCCCAGGAAGAAGGAACCTGTGGCGATAAACCATCCAAAGCACATGCGCCAAAGATGACGTGCGATCCGTCGTCTGCCGGAAATTCCGCGCACCAGCATGCGCAGGTCTCCAACGCCAGCCAGCAGAATCACCGAGCCCATGAAAAAATCCATGAACGCGGGACTTCCATCGAACGGCGCCCGCCCCGTGGCTTTTTGGAACCCGTGGATTACGCTTAGGACTCCGATTGTGAACGCAAACAGCAACCCCACCCAATCCAAAACGCCAGTTTCTCCATCTCTGCGCCTGGCCGTCGCCCACGCTGTAGCCACCATATAGATGGTCAGAATGCCGCCGAAAACATTGTTGGGTTGGTGTTTCATATAGCCGAGGCACGACGCGAATGTCGCCATCACCAGCATCGACAAGGCGAAGACGTTCCCCGCTCTGGCGTGCCAGACGGAACCCTTGCGAACGGAAATTGCGAAGGCCCCAGCGAACATCGCCAAGACGCCCGCGCTGATGTGAACAACTAGTAACGGCAATCGCATCGTCCGCGCTCCTGCAAATTTCCGATGATCAGTGAATCGTTCGTCAAGCGCTATTCAGGGTACGAGGACCAAGCCCAAAAGTTTCCACTTTTTTGGGAAGTTGCGGGTTGGACAATCGCCAGAGACCGGCTATTTTGCTTATTCGAGCAGTTCAGGCTTACCTGTTTCGCAAGCGCTGCCAGTTGACTTCCACAGCTCCCACCCGCTAGATTCCTCACACCACTATTTCCCGTTCTTTGAAATGCCCTTCGGTTTGCGCGTCTTTGCCCCGTGGCGAAGACAGGGAAGCGGGTGCAATTCCCGCGCTGCCGCGCAACTGTAAGCGAGAAAATAGCAGCCGGTCACTGGGAGCAATCCCGGGAAGGCCCTGCAGAATCCGGATCCTCGAGGTAATTGCTAACTGCCAATTACCTCTGAAGCATCCTCACTCGCAAAGCCAGGAGACCGGCGTGAACCGTCCACCTTAACCCCTTTCGCGTGAAAAGGAGGATGGTTATGCGCGCACTTTGCGCTTCGTTTTTGCTTTTCGTACTGCTCGCGGTAGCATCCGCTGCCGACCTCAAACTCAAAGTAGTCGACCCTCAATCCGCCGCCGTTTCCGGCGCTCAAGTCTCCCTGCTCTCAAAAGGAAGCGACACTGCCCTCAAGATTGCCACCACTTCCGCCGAGGGAAGCGTCGACTTCGGCGAGTTGCCCCTCAGCAACTACCGGGTTCAGATATTGGCTCCAGGCTTCGCTCCGCAAACCGAAGACGTCGCCGCCGCCCATCCCGAACTCATCACGATCCAGATCCACCTAGCCACGGCGTCGGAAACCGTAGTCGTAACCGCAACCAAAACTCCAGTGCCGGCCGAAGAGTCCGGCGCCAGCATCTCCACCCTGGAGAGCGCACAACTCGAAACCATGAATCCCATCGCCGCCGACGATGCTGTTCGTTTTCTTCCCGGCGCTGTCATCAATACGTCCGGCCAGCGCGGAGGCCTGTCTTCCCTATTTGTGCGCGGCGGTCAGTCCACCTACAACAAAGTGATTGTCGATGGAGTTGCCGTCGATAACCCAGGCGAAACTTTTGATTTCGGCACTCTGCCCTTGACCGAAGCAGATCGCGTGGAATTTCTGCGGGGCACGCAAAGCACCTTGTATGGCTCCGACGCTATGACCAGCGTCCTGCAGGTTTGGACCCGCACCGGAAGCACTCCCGTCCCCGAGCTACGCTTCGGTGCCGATGGAGGAAATTTCGGAACGGCCAACGGCTACACATCGCTGGCCGGCGCCAACGGGCGATTCGACTACAACGTCTTTGGCGACCAGTTCAACAGCAACGGCCTGGGCGTGAACGACACTTACTCAGATTCGCTGCAGGGCGCAAACGTCGGCATCGCTCTCACCGATAAAGTAATGCTGCGCGTGCGCGGCCGCCACTCCAACAGCAATACCGGCTTGCCCGGGGAGTGGAACTTCAACGGCCAGTCGCTTCTCGCTCCCGACTCCAGCGAATCAGCACATCTGAATAATATTCTGGGAAGCGTGGAGCTTACCGTGGCCGCTCCCTCGGGCTGGCAGCACAGCCTCACAGCCTTCGACTCCCTCTATCGTTACACTGACACAAACCTGAACCCTCCCGCTGACAGCTACGACAGCTATGCGGATCTCTATCTCACCCACGTCAACCGCGTCGGATTTGAATATCAGGGCGACTACTCCGAACGGACTTCCGCTAATTTCGCGACGCATAGCACATTCGGAGTTCGCACTGAAAACGAAACTGGCGTGGTCAGCGACCAGAACTCCCCGCCGCCAGCCGCCGGGCAGCGCCTGGATCAGGATGCATACCTGCAACAACAAATCACACTGGGCAGGCTCTCGGCGATCGCGGGCGGCCGTTTCGTGCACAGCAGCGCATACGGCAATATCGGTGTGCCGCGGGTTGCGCTCACTCTGCTCGCGTTGCGCGGCGGAGAACTTTTTTCTGGAACGCGCCTGCGTTTTTCCTATGCCGTTGGATACATGGAACCCGCTCTCTACGAAACCTTTGGTGAAATTGCCTACGACTACACTTCGAATCGAAGCTTGCTGCCTGAACGCACTCGAGCCTTCGAAGCCGGTTTCGAGCAAAAGCTTTTCGCCGGCCGCTGGGCTCTGAACGCGACTTATTTCAACAATCTCTTCCACGATCAGATTGAGGCCATACCCACTTCGTCGGGCGCATATCAGTTTTTCAATCTGGAACAGTCTTTCGCCCAAGGTTCCGAGATTGAGCTGCAAGGAAAGATCAGCCCGAGGTTATTGCTGACCACGGCATATACCTACACCTCGACTGAGATTCTCGAAAATCCCGAGTGCACGCCGGCAAGTCCTTGCAGCTTTCCCTATGCCCCGGGAGACCCCTTGCTCCGCCACCCTAAGCATTCGGCAACCACGCTGCTCAGTTATCTTGGAACGCGATGGGGTGGAAACCTGAGCGGAAGCTTCGTGGGCGCGCGCCCCGATTCCGACTTCGACGGCTTCAACATCGACCACGCCGCCGGCTACGTCGGCGTCGATCTAGGCGGCTGGCGCACCATCAACTCCCGGGTCACAGCGTATGCGAATATCGAGAACGCACTCGACCGCCGCTACAACGAAGTCTTAGGCTATCCCGCATTGCCAGTAAACTTCCGCGCCGGTTTCCGCTTCCGAATAGGAGGCGAATAATTATGATAGGTGAGCAAAATGCAAAAGGGCACGAGGTGGATACTCGTGCCCTTGAAACCCGCAAAGACCACTTCCTGCTAACTAACTTTTCCCGGCTCCCTCACCAGTGCCATCGGCATCGGCATCGACGCAGCCATCTTCCCGCCGAAATATTTCGTCCGCGCCAGCAGCAGTTTCTCGATGTCGACTCCGCTCAGCGGCTGCTGCCGGCCCAGCAGGTGCGTGACCAGCGCGATCTGCGCGAAGTGTTCCACCGTTTCCATCTTCATGTAGGCGTGCTCAATCGTGTCCCCGTAGGTCACCACGCCGTGATTCGACATCAGAATAGCGTCGTAGTGCGGAACATACGGCTCGAGCGTCTTCGCGAGTTCCGACGTTCCCGGTGTCCCATAGCGCGCCAGCGGAATCCCTCCCAGCCCCATCACCACTTCACAAACCAGTGGTTCCGTCAGCGCCATGCCCGCGGCGGCGAACCCCGTTGCGGTCGGCGGATGCGCATGCACAATCGCCTGAATATCCGGCCGCGTGCGGTATACCAGCAGGTGCATCCCAATCTCGCTGGTGACGTTCCGCCGCCCCGCCACGCGCTTGCCCTCGAGGTCCACAATCACCATGTCCCCGGCTCGCATCGCGCCCTTGCTCACGCATGTGGGCGTTACCAGAATCCGCTCATCGTCCAGCCGGACCGACAGATTCCCGTCCATCGCCGCCACGAACCCGCGTTCGTGCAACATGCGTCCGTAACGAACGATTTCTTCCCTGTGTTTCCGTTCAGCGGACATGGAATTACTCTCTTAGGGGAGTGACGAAAAAGCGGCTAAAAGCTATAACCCCCGCATAGTACCGCACCCAGCCCGATCAGACAAACAAATTTACAGAAAAAAACAAATCTCCCAGGGAAAACAACAAACCTCTCAGGGTTATGCTCATCGTCGTCCCGCATTCCCCCTATAATCTGACACCGTGCGGGTCTCCGATTTCCACTTCCACCTTCCCGACGAGCTCATCGTCCAGGAACCTCTCGCCGCCCGCGACGGCTCCCGCATGCTGCACCTGAAGCGCACTAGCGGCCGCTATTCCGACCACCTTTTCAGAGAATTTCCGGACCTCCTGCAACCCGGCGATCTAGTCGTGTTCAACAATACCCGCGTCTTTCCTGCCCGGCTCTTCGGCCACCGTGAAGGCGCCGACGGCCGCATCGAGGTTCTTCTGACCCGCCAACTCTCCACCGACCCCAACGATTGGGAATGCCTGGTTAAGCCTGGCCGCAAAATCGGAGTCGGCGATCGCCTGTTCTTTGGAGAGCAAGATGAACTGCAAGCCCAGGTCCTCGCCCGCGCCGAATACGGCGAGCGCAATATCCGCTTCCAACCCGCTCAGAGCATGGACGATTTCTTCGCCACTCTCGATCGGATTGGCCACGTCCCGCTCCCGCCCTACATCGCGCGCCCCGATTCATCCCGCGATCGCGAACGCTATCAAACTGTCTACGCCCAGCCGCGTGGATCAGTAGCCGCCCCCACCGCCGGCCTTCATTTCACTCCAGAAATCCTCGACCGAATCCACCAACGCGGAATCGACACCGCCGATATCACTCTGCACGTAGGCCTGGGAACTTTCCAGCCCGTCCGCGTCGATCGCGTCGAAGATCACAAACTCCACTCCGAACCGTATTCCATCTCCCCCAACGCCGCCTCCGCCATCAACGAAGCTCTCTGCACCGGGCGTCGCGTCATCGCCGTCGGCACCACGACAGTTCGCACTCTCGAACATGCGATTCGCGTCGGCGCAGGAACAATCATCGCCGGCCCGGCAGCAGCCGACCTCTTCATCTATCCAGATCCCGAACTAGGTTTCGAATTCAAAGTAGTCAAAGCGCTGCTGACAAACTTCCACTTGCCGCAATCCACATTGCTAATGCTCGTAAGCGCCTTCGGCGGACGCGAGAAAGTCCTCGCAGCCTACGAACACGCCGTCTCCGAACGCTACCGCTTCTATTCCTACGGAGACTGCATGTTCCTGGAATGATGTTGCCCTACCCTGTGCACCCCTGTGACCCCTGTGTTTAAGGTTTTTCTAAACGGTCCCAAAACCCCCGCTGCGTTATACTTTTCCGGGAGCACCCAATGGCCACCGCAGTAAACCAAGTCCCAATTCAAGATTTCGTAGCCCAACTCCGCAAGTTCCCCGAGGCTGCATTCGACGAAACCGAGCAACTCCGCAGATTCCTGCAAGAGAACCCGTTAAACGCCGATTCGCTAGCTCCCTATTTAACTTGGGACCGCCAGCACTACACCCGTAACCTGATCGACAAAACTCCGCTCTACGAACTGTTAGCCATCTGCTGGGAGGCCGGCCAGGTCAGCTCTGTCCACAACCACCGCGATCAGAACTGTTGGATGGCCGTCCCCATCGGCCGCTTGCTGGTAGAAAATTTTCACGTGGTATATCAGGATATCGCCAAAGGCAAATCCACGATTGAGTCCACTGAAACCATCGAAATGAATGTGTCCCATCCCTGCGCCGTCGACCCGCTGGCACCCGTCCACCGTGTCATCAATCCCCGCGAATTCAATCAGCGCGCCGTCAGCCTGCACGTCTATTCCCGCCCTTTCGACACTTGCGTTGTCTACTCCGCCGAGCAGGGCACCTGCGGCGAAATCCAGCTCCACTACACCACCGAATACGGAAAACCAAGGTAGTCGTGCGGTTTGATTGTCATCTTGAACACGCGTTCTTTGCGCAGTGAAGGATCTGGGCGAGCCGCGCGATGTGTCGCGCCGCTTTTACTAAGCAACGCCGCGACACAATAATCGCGCGTTTGGCTCGCATCCTTTCCTTATCAAACTGCACCACAGCCGCAAACCAAGGTAACTGCCTCCAGCAAGAAACTCTTGGTCACAAAGCTTCCCCGGCGGTATCTATGGAATAGGGCTCGGGGATACGCATGCACAGGGTAGTTTCATGGATGCTGGTGGGTGTCGCTTTGGTGGCAGCCTGCGTCTACTACCAAAACCACCCTCCCCAGCTGAAGGGCTGGACCACTGAAAGATTCCAAGCGGCTGAAACCAAGCCTGCCGCTCCAGATTCAGGCCCGATGCCTGCGATTGTGAGCCCGCTCCAGGCCTTGATGGAGAAGGCCGCCGTGCCGCCAACCACACAAACAGAGACGGAAGAAGAACCGGCGCGGCCGTGGAAGCCGCATCCCAGCGACCACGTCGCCCCTTCACCAGTAGGCACCAGCGCGGCCATCGTGCACAAAACATTTGCGATTACTACCACCGCGAAATTTCTTTTCGAAGTTCCGCCTCACGCCGCCAGCCCCCAACTCCACGGAACCTATCACTCGTTCGCGAAAAACTCCGGGGCGCATCCCGGCGATGAAACTGGAGACGTCGACCTTCTCCTGATAAATGAGCAGCAGTACGCAGATTTTCTTAATGGCAATCCCGCCGACGTGGTTTATTCGGTCGAGTCGTCCCATGATCAGGATGTGAGCCTGGGCCTTCCCGCCACTCTTGACCAGCCAGTGCGGTACTATCTGGTCTTCCGCAACAGCACGGCCCGAGCCGGAAAAAAAGTAGTACAAGCCGACTTCCAGGTAGACTTCTAGCTCGGCTGCTCAAGCGGGGACATGTGGGGACGGCCGCCTCGCCCGTCCACTCAAGCGCAGCGAGGCGTTTGGCAGCGCCTCAAAAGTTGCGGGTATCGTCAGGGCGGAGCAGGCCTTCTAGGCCTGTGTTAAGGCCACGCCAGAGCTTGCGGGCTTTAGCCCCTGAGGTCGGGCAATTTCCGCAATCACTCCGGCTGCTAAACTACTGCCTTGCCCCCGCGAACAAAATCTCCGCAACCTGACTCCGCGCCTTCTCAATCGCCAGCCGCCGAAGCCCGCATCTTCCTGATCGACACCATGTCCTTCATCTTCCGCGCCTATCACGCCATGGCTCGCCAGCGCTCCATGTCCACCAAGTCCGGACTCCCCACCGCCGCCGTCTACGTCTTCGTCAACATGCTGCGCAAACTGCGCGACGATTTCTCCCCTAACTATCTAGCCGCCGTTTTCGACGTAGCCGCCAAGACTCACCGCGCCACCCAGGCCGAAGCCATCACGACCATCCGCAAGTTCGACATCAAGACTCAAACCTTTACCGAAGTCGAATACAAAGGCTACAAAGCGAACCGCGCCGCCATGCCCGAGGACCTGGCCCAGCAGATCCCCTACATCCGCCGCGCCCTCGAAGCCTACCGCATCCCCATCCTCGAACTAGCAGGCTTTGAGGCCGACGACGTAATCGGCACCCTGGCCCGCAAAGCCGCCGCCGCCAAGCATCCCGTCTACGTAGTCTCCAGCGACAAAGACATGATGCAACTAGTCAACGACGATGTTCACATCCTCAATCCCCCCAAAGACAATCTGATCTGCGACGCCGCCAAGGTCGAAGAAATTCTAGGAGTCCCTCCCGAACGCGTGATCGATATCATGGCCCTGCGCGGCGATGCCATCGACAATATCCCCGGAGCCCCCGGCATCGGCGACAAAGGCTCGGTAGAAATCATCAAGCGTTTCGGCTCGGTCGAGCAGGCTCTCGACCGCGCCAACGAAGTCGAAAAGAAAACCTACCGCGAATCCCTGCAGAACAATCGCGACACCATCCTCTTCAGCAAGAGCATGGCCACTATCGACACCAATGTCCCGGTTGAGTTGAACGTCGAAGCCATGCGCGCCGGCCAGCCCGACCTAGATCTCCTTCGCCAGCTCTTCACCGAACTGGAATTCACTTCGCTGTTGAAAGAGCTACTGCCGGACGTTCAAGTCACGGAATCTCATTACAGCGAAGCTGAGTCAGCCGAGGATGTGGAGACCCTCGTCAGATCTCTCGCCTCCGAAGGCGCGCTGGCAATCGCAGTTGAATCCGAGCAAACAGCGCCGCTCCCAGAAAGCGAGGAGGAAGTCGCCGATGAGGTGCCGCAGTCAGGAATGCTTGCCCTCACCGATGACCAATCCCCCGCGACAGCACCCGAGTCCGCTGCCCGCCGCGTGGCAATCTCTGGAGCGGCAGGCGCCGCCGTGATTGTGAAGCTGGACTCCGCCGTTGCTGCCGCGAAACTTCGTTCGATTCTGACCACAGCGGCGACGCCCAAAGCAATTCACGACTACAAAGCCGCGATTCACGCGCTCGATCCCTTGAACATTAGCCTGCAAGGGGTCGAGCACGATCCCATGCTCTACTCCTACTTGTTGGATCCCACGTATTCCTCGCATCGCCTCGCCGACGTAGCCCTCCGCCGTTTCAATCTCAAACTAAGCGGCGATCTAGGCGAAGCCGCCGATGTAACCGGCAGGCTCACGATGGCTCTCCGCGAAGATGTCAAACAGGCAGGCCTTACAAGGCTCTACGAAGAAATCGATCTCCCACTAGTTCCAGTTCTAGCCCGCATGGAGCAGGCCGGAGTAAAAATCGACACCGCCGCGCTCGCGAAAATGTCGACAGAACTCGAACGCGAGAGCGCCTCCAAAGCCAAAGAAATTCACGACCTCGCCGGAACCGAATTCAATATCAGTTCTCCCAAACAACTAGCTGACGTGCTCTTCAATCGCTTGAACCTTCCTAGGCCCGTGAAGTACGGCCGGGGACGCGTTACATCCACCGCCGTCGATGTCCTCGAAACCTTGGCCGAAGAACATCCCATCGCCAGAAAAGTTCTCGACTACCGCCAGCTAACCAAGCTGAAATCCACCTACGTCGACACTCTGCCCGCATTAATCAACCCGGCCTCGGGACGCCTGCACACAACTTTCTATCAAGCCGGCACAGCGACCGGCCGCCTCTCCTCCGCCAATCCGAATCTGCAAAACATCCCCATTCGCACCGAACTAGGACGCGGCATCCGCGCCGCTTTCATCGCCGAACCCGGCCACGTCCTTCTAACCGCCGACTATTCGCAGATCGAACTCCGCCTCCTAGCCCACTTCTCCCACGATCCGCTCCTGGTCGAAGCCTTCCGCCGCGGCGACGACATTCATACTCTAACTGCCTCGCAAGTCTTCGGAGTCCCGCCGTTAATGGTCACGCCCGACCACCGCCGTCAGGCCAAGGTAGTAAATTTCGGCATAGTCTACGGCCTCTCCGCCTTCGGCCTTTCGCAAAATCTAGGCATCGAAACCGCCGAGGCAAAACTGTTCATCGCCAACTATTTCGAAAAATACAAAGGCGTCCGCGCCTTCATCGACAAGACGCTCGAAGAAGCCCGCCGCGACCTGAAAGTAAGAACCCTCCACGGCCGCACCCGCCCCATTCCCGACATCAACAGCAAAAACTTCACCCAACGCGGCTTCGCCGAACGCACCGCAGTAAACACCCCGCTGCAAGGGACGGCGGCAGACTTAATCAAAATAGCAATGATCCGGATCGACGCGATCCTGCAAGAACGAGAGTTGAAGTCCAGAATGACCCTGCAAGTCCACGACGAACTAGTCTTCGAAGTCCCCGAAAAAGAAGTGGAAACCATGCAGTCTCTAGTCCGCGAGCAAATGGAAAGAGTCCACGAGCTAGCAGTCCCGCTGTTAGTAGAAATGGAAGTAGGCCCCAACTGGAGAGATTTGGATTAGTGGAGTGGCAGGGCTCGTGTGGGAACGGCCGCCTTCGGCCGTTCAGCTGAGCGCAGCGAGGTGTCGCGGTGCCTACACTCCCAGCCTCTTCTGAATTTCCCCCGCAATCCCCGCCGTAAGCGCCAACATCCTCTCCTCCGACTCCGCCTCCACCATCACCCGAGCCAAAGCCTCAGTCCCCGAATACCGCACCACCACACGCCCATTCCCATCCAGTTCTCGCTCGGCAGCCTCAATCGCCCGTTTGACCTCAGGCACATCAGCGAACGGAATCTTGTCCCGCACCCGCACGTTCTGAATCTTCTGCGGAAAAACTTTCAAATCCCCCACTAGCTCCGCCAGCGACCTCCCCGAGCGCACAATCACATCGATAACCCGCAAGGCAGTCAATAAGCCATCGCCAGTAGTACCATCGCCATCGCGAAAAATAATATGTCCTGACTGCTCCCCACCCAAAGTAGCTCCAGTCCGAAGCATCTCCTCCAGAACATATTTATCACCCACATTCGCCCGCAACATGCGAATGCCCGCCTTCTTCAGCGCGATCTCCACACCCATATTTGACATCGTCGTAGCCACCACGGTCGATCCGTTCAGTTTCCCCCGTGCCTGCAAATCCCGCGCCACCAGCAGCAACACGCCATCCCCATTCACCACGCGCCCGGCGTCATCGCAAAACAAAGCGCGATCGGCATCGCCGTCAAACGTAACCCCCAGATCAAACTTCCCGCCAGACGCGGCCACAGTCTTACCCAAAGTCTCCGGATGCAGCGCCCCGCACCCCTGATTAATATTTCTCCCATCCGGCGTCACATGAATAAACGTAGCCTGGATTCCCAAGCCACGAAACAATTCCGGAGCTTCCGCTGTAGCCGCCCCATTCGCGCAATCCACCAGCACACGCATCCGGCTCAAGTCCGACGAAACACTCCCGGCCAACGATTCGATGTAAGCCTTGCGCAGCGCCGCCTCCCCGGGCAAAGACGGTGCAGCTACTTTCAGCGCGGTATCGTCCATCACTCCGGGTTTTGCCAGCAAAGCAAAGATTTCCTGCTCAATCGCCAACTCTCGCGCATCAGTCAGCTTGAACCCGTCCGCGGAAAAAACTTTAATCCCGTTATCCGTCCACGGATTATGCGAAGCCGAAATCACCACTCCCGCTGCAAAGCCGCGCGACCGCGCCAGAAAGGCAATCCCAGGCGTCGTGATCACGCCCGCGCTGTGGACTTCCACGCCCACCGCCGCCAACCCTCCCGCAACTCGGTCCGCAATCCACCCGCTCGATTCCCGCGTGTCCTGCCCCATCACCGCCCGAGTCCGCGGCGTCGTACGAATCAGCTCATGTCCCAGCGCACGCCCAATCAGGTACGTGCTCTCCGCCGTCAGCGGAAACTCTCCGGCCACGCCGCGTATCCCATCCGTGCCAAACAATTGTCTGCCTTGATTGCTCATAGACGACTGCTCATGGACGCTCACTCATAGACCGAGCGGAATATCGAATCTGGAACGCCCCGCAGGGATGATAAATCAGAACCAGGAAGCGGTGGAGCAGGCCTTCCAGGCCTGTGCTCAAGGCAAACTTCTGATTTGGGCTTCAGCCGCTGAACTCGGCGTGCCCAACCCTGTGAGAAGGCCGGAAGCCGCTCAGTGCGCATCCGCCGCCGGACTCTTCGCCATGATCACCGTCACTCGTACCGGAGTCGGTTGCACGACCTGCACCAGCGGATCCGCAACGTACACATTGGTCGTAAATGTCGCCTGTGTCCTCGTCCCCGAAGCGTCCACCGGATCAGTGGTGGCCGCATCCACGACTTCCACGTGACGCTTCGGCCCCGTGATCGTGATTCTTTCCGGATCCACGAGCACCTTGGCGATCTGCTCCCCTGGGCCTACGCTTACCCGCGGATGAATCTCAACATCACCGCGCGTCAGCCGCATATCAAAGCTAAGATGCACCTGGCCCGGCACCACTTGCACCACGTGCAGTTCCCTCTGATGACGAATTTGCTGTGCCGTCAGATCGAACGTGCGCTCGCCTGGCTGGGCGTCTCCCAGCTCAAGTTCGGCGTGCAAGTCGGTCGAGCGCAATTCCCGGATCACCCGCTCCGGTCCGCGCACCCGGATCTGCGCCTCGGGAATAGTGACCGAGTTGACCTCCAGATGTTGAGGGACGTGCTGGAAAACAATCGGCACTCGTACTTCCACTTCCGCCGATTCTTCGTCCGGCGAAATCGCCATCCACAATCCCGTCGCCAGCACCAGCGACAAAATCTTCAGCCAGAAGTTGTGCAGCACCCGGCGCCGCAGAAAACTCATCATAGCGGACGCTCCGTTTCTTCATCAGCATCCCCATCCGCACTTACCTGCGCTCCCGCCCGCAGCGGAGATTCTTTTTCCGAGTCAGAATCATCAGCCTGACCTACCACTGTCGGCAACGCCACCGGCGACATATACCGCCGCAGCTCCATGCTCAACACCTCGCGCAGGTGTTCGACTGACAGGTCTCGTTCGATCTTTCCACCCACGGCCACGCTGATCGCGCCCGTTTCTTCGGAAACAATCACCGCGATCGCGTCCGTCTCTTCCGTAATGCCGATCCCCGCCCGGTGCCGCGTTCCCATCTGCGTCGACAGCACCGGATTCATCGATAGAGGCAGAAAGCAAGCCGCCGCCGCCAACCGGTCTTTCCGGATGATCACCGCTCCATCATGCAAAGGTGCGCTCGGCCTGAAAATCGTCGCCAGCAGATCATAGGAAAGCCGCGCGTCCATCGCCACGCCGCTTTCAATGTAAGTCCGTAACCCGATCTCGCGCTCAATCACGATTAATGCTCCGGTCTGATGCTGCGAAAACAGGTTCGCCGCCAGCACGATATCGTCATACGAATCCCCTTCCACCGCCGATCCGCGCAGAAAGCTGACTCGCCGCCCCACATCCGACAACATGTGCCGGATCTCAGACTGAAACACGACGATCAGCGCAAATACCACGTAAGGCAGCAAATGACTGACCAGCCAGTTCAACGTAACCAGTTCGCCAATCCGCGCCAGGTAAAATGCCGCCGCCACTGCCGCCAGCCCCGCCAGCATCGGCGCCGCCCGCGTCCCCCGGATCATCACCAGCACTTCGTAAATAATCAGCGCCACCAGCAGAATGTCGAGCACCGTAAACGACACTCGCGACCATGGCGCCATCATTTGCATAGCCGGATTCTCCGCCACAGAATTTCAAACGTCGGAACTCAACATTCTAATGCCAGCCGCCCAGTAAGTACGCTTGTCATCCTGAACAAGCGTTCTTTGCGAAGTGAAGGATCCGGGCGAGCCGCGCGATGTGTCGCGCTCTTTGCGACACAATAATCGCGCGTTTGACTCGCATCCTCATCGTTTGCGGCCGCCTGCTTCCCCTATCCCTGCCTTCTTCACTACCGCCGCAATCTCCCCTTGAGCCACCCGCGCCGAAATCTCATCCCCCGCCTTCACCAACCCAGCATCTTTAACCAACCGCCCCGCGCTATCAAACACCAGAGCATACCCGCGCTCCAGAATCGCCAAAGGCGAAAGCGTTTCCAGCGCTCGTCCAAATCGTTCAAGCCGCACCTTATTCTGCAAAAGCTGATTCCGCATCGCAGCCGCCAAAGCCGCGGTCCCCGCGTCCAACTCCCCCCAAATCCCCGCCAGCACCCGCCGCAAATCGTAATGCCGCACCGCCGCAGCCAGCGTTTCCCACCGCCGCCGCATCAACTCCAGCGACGCCCGCTCCCCGCGCTCCAGCCGGAAAGTCAAATCATCCACCTTCTGCTGCCGCTGGCGGATCAAATCCATCATGCGCGCAAACGCCCCGTCTTGCGCCCGCTCCATCAGCGCATGCCGCGCCTCCAGCAACTGCCGCTCCATCGCCCGCACCAGCCGCTCCCGCACCGCCTCCGCCTGTGTTTCCACTTCCACTCGCGACCGGATCACCAACTCCGCCGCCGCCGAAGGCGTTGCCGCCCGCAGGTCCGCCACAAAATCCACAATCGTGAAATCCGTCTCGTGACCTACCGCCGAAATCACCGGAATCTCCGACGCCGCCACCGCCCGCGCCAGTCCTTCATCATTGAAAGCTGCAAGATCCTCCGCCGACCCTCCCCCGCGCCCCACAATAATCACTTCCACGCTGCGGCTCTCATCGCCGCGAACCTCATTGAAATACCGCACTCCGGCCGCAACCTCCACAGCCGCAAAATCCCCCTGCACCTGCGCCGGATAAATCATCACATTCACCGTGTGATGCCGTCTCTGCAGAATATTCAGAATGTCGCGCAGCGCCGCCGCCAGCGGCGAAGTAACAATCCCAATCCGCCCCGGCAAAGTAGGAATCGCTTTCTTCCGCTCCGCTGCGAACAATCCCTCCGCTTCCAGCTTCGCCTTCAGTTGCTCAAACGCAACCTGCAACCCTCCCGCACCCTTCGGCTCGATATATTCCGCCGCAATCTGCAACTCCCCGCGATCCTCATAAATCGTCACCCGCCCCCGCACCACCACCTGCATCCCATCCGCCGGACGAAACCGCAAGAGCCGCGCCTTCGAACTGAACATCACCACCCGAATCTGCGCGTTCCCATCCTTCAGCGTGAAATAAAGATGCCCCGAATCCGGCGCCCGAAAATTAGAAATCTCCCCCTCCACCCACGCATCGGAATACTCCCGCTCCACATGAGTCCGCACCGCCGCCACCAACC
>Ga0070765_100000324_pt1 | contig 28495 bp, 24 predicted proteins | sample HubBroMetageWFT5_FD_71516 | JGI IMG/M metagenome (GOLD analysis project Ga0070765, IMG submission 71516) | Warmed and freeze-thawed soil microbial communities from the Hubbard Brook experimental Forest, New Hampshire - Hubbard Brook CCASE Soil... | ecosystem: Environmental > Terrestrial > Soil... | reverse complement strand
GACAACGTAATTCACCCCGGCAACGACTTCTCCCCCGGCAAATTGCTCGATCTCCAGATGCTGATCTTCCCCGGCGGATGCGAACGCACAGAAAAACAATTCCGCGCCCTGTTTGCGGCCTCCGGCTGGCAGCTCACTCGCATCCTCCAAACCGCCGCCGCCGACTCCGTCGTAGAGGGCGTTCCGGCGTAGCGCGCATCGTTTGGTCGAGTCCCCAACTCGCGGGGCCGGAATTACTTCACGCGAGTACTAGCCCGTCCACACACACGACTCCTTGAATTCCCTAAAACAAAGTGCTACCGTTTTGCGTGATTCAAATAGAACAGCATCGAACGCTTGAGCAAAACGCAGCCGGGGCGCACCTCCCGGAGTTTTGTGGCTCGGAACTTCCTCTTATTGCTTGGTTTTCATCTGGCTGCAAACTCTTAAAATTAAATCGCCAAATTCCGAAATTAGAACGCCATGCCGAGGCCAGAACAGCATTTGGAGAAATAGCATGTGGTGGCAATTTTCAGACAGCGTCCGCGGTGGCCTACTACTCTCACAGCGAGGGCCCAGAATTCCACCGGAAAGCGCCTCGCAGCCCCTCCCAATCCTCCAGCCAATCGAGATTCTATGGGCGTTCCTAACCAACGTCATCCCAACGACCCGCAAATAGAGTCGTCGCCCTCGGGACTCAGCCCGGAACTCGTCCTGGCCTTTCTCGCCACGCTTTCGCAACCCGCCAGCATCCGCGAGATCGCCCACGGCATGGAGCTGAAACATCACGGCCGACGATTCCTCCCGCGTGTCTTGCATCGCCTCAAGAAAAGTGGCGACATAGAGGAAACCCGCAGCGGCCGCTACAAATTGCCGGGAGCAAAGGAAACCCAGAAAGCCGCGACAAAGCGCCGGGACCGCGAGCCGGCCTCCGAGAAAATTCCCGCGCAAAGCCGACCAGAAAACAAGCAGCCAGCTCGCGCTGCGGCACCCCAACGCGCTCACGATCCAAATCTTATTGCTGGCAGAATTGTCGCCCATCGCGACGGCTACGCTTTTCTCGTCCCAGATACTCCGATCCCCGGAATAGAAGGCGATCTTTTTATCGGTCGCGACAACTTGGCTGACGCGATGCACGGCGATCGCGTGCTGGCCCGCGTCGTACGCCGCCGGCCTGACGGGCGCGCAGAAGGCAGCGTCGTTCAGATTGTCCAGCATCAGCACCCTACGCTCGTCGGACTATTTCGCTATGGCCCGCGTGGCAACGTCGTTCTCCCTTACGACACGCGCATCCTCCACGAAGTAATGATTCCGCCAGGCGATGAGTTCACTCCTGAATTGCGCGCAAAACTCGGCGCCGCTGGAGAAAAAGAGTCTCTCGCGAATCTCCGCCGGCGCCTCCCCGAGCTCGATGGCGCGGTCGTAAATGTCGAAATCAAACGCTATCCCAAAGGCGGCGCGGCCCCGGTCGGCCGCGTCCTGGAAATTCTCGGTCGTCCCGGCGAAATCGGCGTCGACGTCGAAATCATCATTCGCAAGCACCACTTGCCTCAGGTCTTCTCCGACGAAGTCTTGGTTGAAGCTCGCAACGAGAAACAGCAAGTCGAAAAAGGCGAGCTCACCGGTCGGCGAGATTTTCGCGATCTCGCCATCGTTACAATCGATGGCGAAACGGCGCGCGACTTCGACGACGCCGTGCGCGTCGCGCGGTTGCCTAACGGGCACTTTGAGCTTCAGGTACACATTGCCGACGTCGCGCATTACGTCGCGCGCAACTCCGCTCTCGATCGCGAAGCCCGCCTGCGCGGCACATCCGTCTATTTCCCCAATCGCGCCGTGCCGATGCTCCCTGAAGAATTGTCCAACGGTATTTGCTCGCTGAACCCGAAGGTAGATCGTTTGGTGATGAGCGTAGTGATGGAAATGGACGCGACAGGGAAAATGATCCATTCCGAATTTTTCCCGGGCGTGATCCGTTCCGCCGAGCGCATGACCTATACCAACGTGAACAAAGTCATCGAAGGCGACCCGGAAATGACCGCCCGGTATGCGCTTCTTGTCGACGATTTTCGACGCATGAAGGAACTCGCGCTCTTGCTAAACCGCCGCCGCGTCGCTCGCGGCTCCATTGATTTCGACCTTCCCGAGCCGGTCATCGAATTCGACCCCCAAGGCCGTATGCTCAGCATCGTCCGTAGCGAGCGCAACATCGCCCATCGCCTGATCGAGGAATTTATGCTTGCTGCCAACGAAGCCGTCGCGGATTATCTGGAAAAGCGCGGCATCGCGTCGCTCCACCGGGTCCACGAAAAACCGGACCCCCAAAAGGTCCTGGAGTTCGAAGAACTCGCCAAGGCATTCGGCTACTCGCTCGGTGTGGAAGATTTGGCGGAGCGCCGAGTGGCCGTCCGCCACGGAAGCGTGCGTCAGGAAGCTCGACGCGGCGGCGGAAAGCGCGGACGCGAGCGTCCGATGACCGTCGCTTTGCCGGCCGCTGACCAAGTGGATATTCGTCCGCAGCATTATCAGCGCCTCACTCAGAAAATTGCGGGCAAGCCCGAAGAGCGCATTCTTTCTTATTTAATGCTGCGTTCCCTGAAACAAGCGCGCTATGCCGCAGACCCCTTGGGCCATTTCGCGCTGGGCACCCAGGAATACACGCACTTCACTTCGCCGATTCGGCGTTACCCCGACCTCATCGTTCATCGCTGCCTGAAATGGGCGCTGGAACATCCGGACCTAGCGCCAGTTCGAGCTCCAGTCGAGGATCCGCGTCCGGGCAAACCAGAGACCATGGCCATGTTGGGTGTTTATCGGCGCGTCGAGTTGAAGGAAATTGCGGCAGAATCCTCCGAAGCCGAGCGCCGCGCTGAGGCAGCCGAGCGCGAACTGATGGAATGGAAGACCGCCCAGTTTATGGAAAGCCATCTCGGCGAAGAGTACGATGCGCTGATTATTTCTGTGCAAAAATTTGGATTTTTCGTCGAGCTGGTGGACATCTTCGTCGAAGGTCTGGTGAGCGTGGATCGACTGGAAGAATTTACCGCGCAGCGATGCGTTTATCGCGAGCGCGATCATTCGATCGTGTGCGAATCACATCGCGGCTCACCCGGCAAAAGCACGCAGACGTCTTTTCATCTAGGTGATCGCATCAAAGTGCGCGCGGAGCGTATTGACCCGTTCCGCCACCGCGTCGAGTTCGCCCCGGTATAAGACGCCGCGGCAATTGTCCGGCGCGGGTTGTAGAGAACTTCGTTCGATGTTTTGGAGGTAAGCGATGTCGGCACGGCAATGTCCAAGCTGTATGGCCTTGGTTCCCGCAGGACAAATCGTCGCGTATTCCTACGACCTGGTCTGCCCCTCCTGCCAGCATCCGGTGGAACTATCCGCACTCAGCCGAAATCTCTCCGCCTATGCCGGGCTGGCCGCCGGCGCGATCGTCTGGTGGGTGGCGAATGCGCACTATTCTAAAGAAAGCGGAGCGCTCTGCTGGGCCCTCCCCTTGGTATTCGGCTATCTTGCCTTCAGTGTTGTGGCCCCGCTCACCCTGATCTTGACCGCCGACCTGAAGCTCAAACCTATCGATGCCGTAGAGGTTCAATATGGGACAATGCCGCCTGCTCCGTCCCATTCTCATTAATTATTCGATAACGTACGGTAACTGAAACGTATATTCGGTGGTACCATTGACGGTTTTCTGGCCAAACCTAAGACTGGATACTGATGGCACGTTACTGTTCGTTTGTCAGCAAGCGAGTGCAAGTCCACTATCGCGCGGCGGATGTCTATTTGTCGGCCATCGGAACGCTCGTCTCCGATTCGGGCAAAGCCATCGTTCTGGAGGACCGCTATTCCCAGGGCGGGAAGGACAAAACGATTCGCGTGGAAATCCCCTACCATTCCGTCATCCGCGTCAGCGAAACTCACGCGGAGCCTCCGCGTCTCAAGTCCGCCCCTGCGGCCCAATCGAAAAAGACATCCTGAAATCCAGGCCAACGGTTAACGTAGAAAATCGTTACTTTCAGAGCGGGCGGACCCGCTCACGATCTGTCCGCGGCTAATAATTGCAGAGCTCGCGATGCAATCCGCCTGCAGTTTTTGCGGGGAAATCCGGGGCCAGCGCGGGTATATTTGGATTTTATCTTTGGAGGACGGAATGAAACCCACAGTGGGGTTCATAGGGTTGGGATTGATGGGCAGGCCGATGGCGAAAAATGTAGCCAAGGCCGGATTCCCCCTCATCGTGTGGAATCGCACCCTAGAAAAAGCAGAAGAGTTCGTGCGCGAATGCACGGGCCTCGGCGTGAAGGTGGGCGCCAATCCGCGCCAAACGGCGGAGAAGGCCGAGATCCTGATTACGATCGTGAGTGATCCACCCGCGCTGGAAGAAGTCCTGTGGGGGCCCAACGGGGCGATCGAAGGTTTTCGGCGCGGCCGCACGTATATTGATTCCAGCACGGTTTCACCTGATCTGGCCCGCAAAATTGGGAGCGCCTGTGCAGAACGAGAAGCCAGTTTTCTGGACGCGCCGGTGACTGGTGGCACTTGGGGCGCCGAGAAAGGCGAACTGGTTTTCATGGTCGGCGGTGGAACGGAAATTCTTGAGCGCGCGAGGCCTGTACTTGAAACGATGGGTAAGCGAATTTTTCTTCTGGGGCCCAATGGAGCCGGTCAAACGGTGAAGCTGGCCATGAATCTAATTTTGGCGCTGGAAGTTGACGCGTTGGCCGAGGCCCTCGCGCTGGTTGGGACCGAAGGCGTGCGCGGAGAACGTTTAGTTGAAGTGTTGCAATCGAGCATGGCCCGAGCGGGGGTCCTGGACGTGAAGGCCCCGCTCATGTTGAAAAATGAGTTTCCTCCGAGCTTTCCGCTACGGCTGATGCACAAAGACATGCGGCTGGCTCTCGAACTCGCCAAACAGCACGGCGTGGCACTGCCAGCGGCGTCGGCATCATTTTCAACCTATGACGCCGTGAAGCAGTCTTCGAAGGACGATCCGGACTATGCCGCTGTCGCGCGGTTTTGGAGAAAATCTTAGCAACGATTTATTTGGTTGCGGTGGACGGGAAAAAGCTGAAAGGAAGATCGCACCCTGAGCGCAGGCCGGCCGGAGCAGCGAGTACGGCTGGAATTGCGTTGACCACCACCGCCGCGGTGGCCACGTCGCCATGCGTACCGCCGGGAATTACGAGCGAAAGATTCGGCTCGCCTTTTAATTCGATCGTGTCGGAGGGCTGTTTCGCTCCGACGTACATTTTCAGCTCCATGAAAATCTTTTCTTTTCCCGCAACAGTTCCGCGAGCGATTTGATGAACTCCAGCCACTTGGCCGCGCGTAACTTCCAGGAATTCGGTCTTCACGTTTTCTTCCGCAATTACTGGATTGATGGTCTCGGAAATATCATCCAGAGGGAACCCAAGGCCGTCAGCAACCATGGCAATCGATTCCGGCAAGCCATGATGCTTGATGACGCCGGCGGCCACTTGCGCGCGAAATTCTTCTGGCGTCATGCCCGCGCCGATCTTCTTTTGCAAGGGCAGCCGGCGTTTCGAGGCGTCCACGATGCGCACGGCGCCGGCCCAGTCCACGCGCTGAGAAACAGCGGAAAGAGTTAAGACCAGCTTGTCCATCACAAAACCCGGGTTCACGCCGGTTCCTAACAGCGCGACGCCTTCTTCTTTGGCCGCGGTATCCAGCTGCTTCGATAGATCTGGATGTTTCTTCCAGGGATAGGCCAATTCTTCGCAGGTCGAAACGATACAGCAGCCCGCTGCGAGGCACTCCATCAATTGATCCATCACGCTCGTGAGATAGGAGGATGTAGAGTGAACAACGACATCGACTGATTTCTCCAGCGCTGGCTGCGACTCCGCGGAAATGGCGACCCCCCACGGAGCATCCGGCGCGCCCACTACTTCCCCAAGGTCGCGACCCACTTTGGCCAGATCCTTATCAATCGCGCCGACGATTTCGATTGTTGTTTTCTGCCGCATCAAACGGGCGATGGATGCACCGATGGGTCCTACGCCAAACTGCACTGCACGAATCTTCTTCCTCACTTGCTCCTCCGCGAGTTTTGAAGAGCCAATACCTTAAAGTTTTATGCCTTCGACTGCAACCGGATTCGCGCTCCATGATGACAAGTTGTTAGCCATCGCGTCGATAAGCACATTCCACTTGGAGTGTCCGGTCTGCCGCGGGCGCGCGTCTCGGAATACACGATCCCAAGACCAACAAGCAGCATAAGTGCTTTGTTTGCTGACGACTTCCCTCCTCCTACGGCAGAGAAGTTTGGTGTGTAGCTTGCTTCCTGGTACAGAAGCAATTCCTTAGAGGAGAGAATTATGATCAAGCGCATCGCTGCGCTGGTGTTTATCTTCGTCTGCACGTCGATTGCATGGATGATTCTAGGGAGCACAATTTTTTCCCGCTCGGATTCGCCCTTAACCGGGGAATTGAGGTCTCGCGTTGCAGGAAATTGGGGTACGACGCAGCAGCAGTTACCGCCGAAGGCAACCTATCGGCATGAGTTTCTCCGCACCGTGGAAGACGGAAAGGAAACGAAACAGACAAAAGTCTCCGAAGCTATCCCGCTGCCGTTAGAAGCCACAAAAGCCGACGTGACGCTCAACCTGGACTATCGCCAGAAAGGGCTTCTTTGGTACAGCACTTACCAGATCATATTTGCTGGGGATTACAGCTTCACCAATTCGAGTGAGCAGGACCAAGATGTAACTTTTCAGCTTTGCTTTCCATCGCAGCAGGCAATTTATGATGATCTGGTGATGTCGGTGGATAACCAACCGTTGGCCCTGAAAAATGCAAATGCCAGCGCATTCGGGACTGCGCGCGTCCCAGCTGGCAGGACGGTCGTACTGCATGCGGGCTATCGTTCGCAGGGTCTGGACAGCTGGCGGTACGATTTTGGAGAGGGGGTCTCGCAGATTCGCAACTTCACGCTAAATGTTCATACAAATTTCAAAGGCATCGACTTTCCCGAAAATACAATTTCGCCGACCACGAAACATGCAACCGACAAGGGCTGGGACCTGACGTGGAGCTACACGAACTTGGTTTCGGGTTACGCAATCGGAATTACCATGCCGGAAAAGCTGCAACCTGGTCCGTTGGCGGGACAAATCAGTTTTTTTGCTCCCGTGTCGTTATTTTTCTTTTTCTTCCTGATTTTCATCATCACCACGCTGCGCGGCATTCCTTTGCACCCAATGAATTACTTTTTTCTGGCCGCGGCGTTTTTTGCCTTCCATTTGTTATTGGCGTATTTGGTTGACCACGTTACCATCCACATTGCGTTTGGAATCTGCTCGCTGGTTTCGATCTTTCTGGTGGTCAGTTATCTGCGGCTGGTGGTGGGAATGCGGTTCGCGGCCATGGAAGCTGGTCTGGCGCAGCTGATTTATCTGGTGCTATTTTCATACGCATTTTTTTTCAAGGGGTTCACCGGCCTGGCGATTACGATTGGTTCCATCGTGACATTGTTTGTGATTATGCAAGTGACCGGGCGGACTAACTGGGAGGAAAAGTTCGCCAAGTCCAAGTCTTGACCTGACTTCAGGATGCATGCCGGACTTGCGAAGCGGAAAGTCATCCGGATTCGCGGGCCTTGTAGCGTGAACCATAGAGCCGCATAATGTGCCGACGCTCCCGTGACGACGCTTCCGCCCGAAACGCAACTTCCCCCACGAAATTGGCCGCGCAAGACGCTGCGGATCATTGCGCAGTACGGAGGCAGCGCGCTCGTTCTATACCTGCTGTTCCGGCTCCTGCCGGGACGCCAGGTATGGCGAGCCCTCGGTCTTTTGCCAGCGAGGCTGTGGTTGTTGGTTCTGCTCGGCTACCTGGCCGGGCATTGCATCGGAGCGGCGAAATACCGGCTGGTATTGAACCTAGGTGGCGCGGGCATCGAGGCGCTACAGGCTGCGCGATGTTATTTTGCCGGCTTATTCGGTTCGCTGTTTCTGCCTTCACTGATTGGCGGGGATATTTTGCGCGTGGCCATGGCGCTGCGTGTGGCGAGAAGCAAAGCTGGCGTTCTGCTTGGAAGTTTCGTGGATCGCATTTCGGATTTTGCAGCGCTCGCATTGCTGGCTGGAATAGGCGCGGCCCTGGTGCCGGGCTCGCTTGATCCCAGGGACCGCAAGATATTTGAACTTGCGGCAGGCATTGCGGCGATAGGAGTCGCGATCGTCGCAAGCGCGATGGCGGTAGTTCCAGTGCGGCGATTTACTTATCGCATGAGGCGGAGGTTCGTGCGTTTGCGGCGCGCCGTGCGCTCGACGATGAAGCAGCCCGGGGGGATGCTCAAGGCTTTGAGCATGAGCGTAACGGTTCAGCTGATTTTCATACTTCTGAATGTTGCGCTTGCCGATGCGTGCGGCTTGCATCTTCGTTTCCGCGTTTGGATGTTTGCCTGGCCGTTGGCAAAACTTTCGGCTGCGATTCCGATCACGCAAGCGGGCATCGGAGTGCGCGAAGCTGCGCTTGCGGCTTTACTCGTTCCGTTCGGCGCCACAGCGGTGCTGGCGGTCGCTTCGGGACTAGCCTGGGACGCAATTTCGATGGGGGGAGCAATTGCGGGAGGGATTTTCGCGCTAATCGCGGGGTCTATTGCGACTACGGCTCGGAGCGCGGACAGAAACATATCCTAAGTTCCAGCAGGCCGAGCCGAAAAGTATCAACGATTCAAAAGCGCGAACGAGTAGAGCGGATGAATTCGCGGAGCGCAGTGACGTTTGGTCCGTAGGAGCCCACGCGGCCAGCATCCACGGGTAAGCCAAGATACTCCGCTTTCTCGATGCTAAGGCCCGCGTCGTCAAGTTCAGCGAGGCTATAGCCTTCCGTGGGGACCAAGCGGTTGCGGCGCGACAAATCCACAGGGCGCGGCGGTTTGTGCGCGCTGCCCGGCTTTCTTACGATGTTGAAGAAATCGTCCCAGTCTCGCCTATTCCACATGACTCCTCCCGTTTCGCCCCGGGTAAAAGGTTTGATGCTTTTCAATCACTTTCGGTCGCTTACTAGTTTGCGGCCGGCGGCCAGCCTGCACCAGCTGGGGTGATGCAGATAATAACCCCCGGTGTAGTGGAAAGTCGCGTCTGAAACCGTGTTGTATCCTTTGAGTTATCGCACTATTGGAAACGCTCCCGGCTTCGCGCTCTGTGTGTATCACAAGAAGTTTGACTTGTACATTTTTGCGTTCGTGGGCGATCAGGATTGAACCGGCAAAAAATCGAAGCGCCGTAGAGCTGCCAACTGCCGACACCTACACGACGACACCAGCGGGCTGTTATACTTTGGGGACGTTAAGGAATCGTGCAAGCCAGATGAAATTCGTATGAGCAATCCAGTCATTGTCGTGCACTACCACGAATTGTGGCTCAAAGGCCGCAACCGGCGATTCTTTCTGGGTAAGCTTTCCACCGCGTTGCGGCAAGCGCTGCAGGGCGTTCCGGTAGCTCGCATCGAGAAGCCGGGCGACCGATTTGTCATCTCGCTTGCCGATGGCGCTTCGCAGCAAGAAGCGATTGCTCGCGTGGAAAGAGTTTTGGGCATTGCTTTTTACGCGCCGGCGCGTACCGTTGAACTCAGCATGGAGGCTATTTGCCAAGCAGCCTGGGAGGAAGTCGAGCCACTGCATTTTGCGAATTTTGCGGTTCGGGCAAAGCGCAGCGACAAATCGTTTGCGCAAACAAGCATGGAGATCGAATCCGCCGTGGGTAGATATCTGCTGGAAAAACTTCGCGCGCAGGGCCGCGATGCAAGCGTTCGTTTGAAAGATCCGGAGATGACTTGTTACGTTGAAATCACCTCCGGGCCCGCCCTGGTGTACGCGAAGAAAATTCCGGGCGCCGGCGGGTTGCCGGCGAATACTGCCGGGCGGATGATGTGCCTGCTGTCCGGTGGATACGATTCAGCGGTCGCCGCCTATCACATGATGAAGCGCGGAGCGCATGTAAGCTTTGCGCATTTTTACGGATCAGGCGCCATGCCTGGAGAATCTTCCCTGCACGTGGCGAGCGGGCTTGCACGGCGGCTGGTACCGTATCAATTCCACGCGAAACTTTACCGCGTGCCTTTTGAATCGATACAGCGTGAAATCGTGCGCTACGCTCCTGAAAACGATCGCGTGTTGCTCTATCGCCGAATGATGCTGCGGATCGCGGAAGTGCTGGCAAAACGCGATCGCGCTCTCGCGCTCATCACGGGCGACAGCTTGGGACAGGTTGCCTCGCAGACTCTGCGCAATCTTATTGCAGTGGATGCCGCCTCGCGCATGGTTGTGTTCCGGCCGCTTATCGGGACGGATAAAATGGAAATCATGGCGACGGCGCGAAAAATCGGCACTTACGATATTTCTTCTGAGCCGTTTCACGATTGCTGTCCCGTTTTTATGCCGCGCATGCCTGCTTTGTATGCTTCCGCAGACGAGCTTATCGAGGCAGAGGCAAAACTTGACGTGCCGGCGCTGGTAACGCAGGGGTTGCGCAACACAACGCTGGAGCAATTTCATTACCAGGGCGCAGAGATCAAGAGCGAAATTTTTCCTCCGTTGCAGTACCGCGCGTCACGCAGCGCCGCTACGGCCTAAGCAAAACCAGCTAAAAATAAAAAAGGGGCGCTGGCTTATTCTCAGCGCCCTCAAGCGCCCGAAATTTCAGGCGAGATTTCAGTTAGCGATCTCGTCCGCCACCCCCGCCCCCATATCCACCGCGGTCACCACGATCGCGGCCCCCGCCACCCCCGCCGCGACCGCCGCCCCCACCGTAGCCGCCGCGACCGCCGCCCCCACCGCCGCCATGGCCACCACCATGTCCAGCGCGGCCGCCTCCTCCGCCGGAGCCGCCGCCTTCGCGCTGAGGACGAGCTTCATTCACTACCAAGGCGCGTCCGAGAAAATCTTTGCCGTTGAGCGCTGCGATTGCTTTTTCAGCTTCTGCGTCGTTACCAATTTCCGCGAAACCGAACCCGCGAGGCTGCCCCGTAAAGCGATCGCGCAGCAGAGTGAGTGAATCGGGTTGAACCCCAATTTCGGAAAATAACGCCGCCACCTGCTCTTCGGTAGCTTTGAACGACAGATTGCCCACGTACAATTTCTTCACGGTCGTTCTCCTTGTGCTCCTGGCAATCGCCAGGACGCGTCATGCGAAGCTGAAGAGACAGGATCTCGGCGCGGGCGGCCAGCGGTGGTTCAGCCACTCCCGGCTGAAGCGAGCGCTCCAGCAACTCACGAGCATCTTGCGGCAAGTGCCTCCGGCAGTCAACCATCGGCTCCGATCAATTGACTGCCGAGCCGCAGTTCCCTTCGTGATGCGGAAAAGTGATAGGATTCGCGCAGAATTCTCTTGACGAAAATATGCAACGGGAGGCAACGTGCGCGGCACGATGATGGATTTTCCGCTGACGCTTGCGCCCATCCTGGAGCGCGCCGGGAAACTGTTTCCCACCATTGAAGTTGTATCACGCCTGCCGGACCATTCTCTGAGACGCACCAATTACGGTGGGATCTACAGACGTTCGCGACGATTGGCACGCGCGCTTGAACTCGCAGGAATGGCGTCCGGTGACCGGGTGGCCACATTAATGTGGAACCACTCAGCGCATCTGGAGGCTTACTTCGGGGTGCCCGTATCTGGCGGTGTTTTGCATACTTTGAATCTGCGGCTTCATCCCGACGAGCTTGCTTATATCGTAAATCACGCGCGCGACCGCTATTTGATTGTTGATGATGTTTTGCTGCCGGTCTATGAATCCCTCCGCGCCAAGATGCATTTCGAACGCGTGTTTGTAGTGCCGTTCAGCGAACAGAAGATTCCGCGTGCGCATGAAAGCTACGAAGATTTTCTATCCGCTGCAGATGATGATTTTGCCTATCCGCCTCTGGAAGAAAATGATGCCGCCGCGCTGTGTTTTACTTCCGGCACCACGGGAAAACCCAAAGGCGTGGTTTATTCTCACCGGGCGCTGTTGCTGCACAGCTTGGCACAAGGTCTTGCCGATGGCTTTAGCGTGGGCCACCATGATGTGGTTCTGCCGGCATCCTCAATGTTTCACGCCAATGGATGGGGCGTGCCGTTCACCGCAACCATGGTTGGCGCGAAGCTGGTTTTGCCCGGTCCCTTCGTGGATGCGGAGAGTTTGCTGGATCTGATCGAGAAAGAAAAAGTCACACTGGCCTTTGCCGTGCCGACGGTTTGGTTCGGCGTACTGGCCGCACTGGAAAAAGATCCCACGCGTTGGAAAATGGAAAAGCCTGTGCGGATTATCTGCGGAGGCGCAGCGGTGCCTGAAGCCCTTCTGCGCGGACTCGACGGTTTTGGTTTTCACATCACTCATCTTTGGGGCATGACGGAAACCACGCCGATGGCTACCACCGGGACCATCAAGTCCACGCTGGTCCATCGCACGGATGATGAAAAATATGAAATTCGTACGAAGCAGGGGATTGCCGCGCCGTTGGTGGAATTGCGCGTGATGCGGGCGCAAGGCGAAGCACCGTGGGATGGCGTCACGTCCGGGGAGCTTGAAGTTCGCGGTCCGTGGGTCGCCGCGAGCTATTTCGAGTCGCCGGAAACGACTGATCGCTGGAGCGCTGACGGATGGTTCCGCACCGGCGATGTCGCGACGATGGATGAAGAAGGCTACGTTCAAATTCTTGACCGCAGCAAGGACCTGATCAAGTCGGGTGGCGAATGGATTAGCTCCGTGGATCTCGAAAATGCGCTGATGTGCCATCCGGGAGTGCGTGAAGCCACTGTGATCGCCGTTCCTCATCCGAAATGGCAGGAAAGGCCTCTGGCGGTCGTCGTCGTGAAAGAAGGGATATCCGTGCAGCCGGAGGAGTTGCGTGAATTTCTGGCCAAGAAATTTGCGAAGTGGCAGCTTCCGGACGCGTTTGTTTTCGCCACCGAGATTCCGCGAACGTCCGTTGGCAAGTTCCTCAAGGCGAAACTCCGCGAGCAGTACGCGAATTGGACCTGGGATTCTTAACGGCTAAAGAGCAGACCTCGACGCAGCGGTTTTGAAGAACCTTTGGCGCAGCTTAGCTGCGGTAGCTCGCGTTGATGCGCACATACTCAACGGTGAAGTCGCAGGTCCATACACGCGCGTTGCCGCCTCCGGCATGCAAATCAACTATTACTGGGACATACTTTGCCAGCATTTTTCGATGAGCAACACGCTCGTCGAAAGCGTGTTCGCGCCCTCGATGGCACACGCGAATACCCGCGAGTTGGATATCAACGCTGTCCGGATCGAATGGAACGCCTGCGCGCCCCGCGGCCGCGAGGAGGCGGCCCCAATTGGGATCGGCGCCCGCGAATGCTGTCTTCACCAGGGGTGAATTCGCGATGGCGCGGGCGATTTTATCCGCGGCGTCGTCCGAGGCTGCACTTCGGACTTCGATTTCGATTATGTGCTGAGCGCCTTCGCCATCCGCCACGATAGCGAGCGCGAGTGATCGACAGACCTTTTCTAAGGCGGTGCTGAACCTGCGGTAGTCGCCATTCTCGCTCTTAATTCTACTTGCACCGCTTTCACCGTTCGCTAGCAGCACGACCGTGTCGTTCGTCGAGGTGTCGCCGTCCACGGTGATCGCGTTAAATGTACGCCCGACGACGCTCCTAAGCGCTTTAGAAAGCAGTGCCGGTGAAATCGCCGCGTCGGTGGCTAGAAATCCCAACATGGTGGCCATGTTCGGCGCGATCATCCCGGAGCCTTTGGCGCAGCCGATCATGCGAACTTGTCTTCCGCCGAGTCGAAATCGCGCTGCGGCCCATTTCGGGCGCGTGTCGGTGGTCAGGATGGCGCGAGTGAAATCTTCGAAGGCCGTCGATTTAGAACTGTTGTGTTGCGTGAGTTGTGGAATGGCGCTAAGAATTTTCTCTACGCGAAGCGGAACTCCGATGACGCCGGTGGAACACACTAGCACTTCCTGCTGCTGGCAGTCGAGCAAGCGGGAAAGTTCTAGCGCTGTTTTGCGGGAAGAGGCCAGTCCGGACGGGCCCGTGCAGCAATTTGCATTTCCGGAGTTCACCATTATGCCGCGGACCTTCTGGCGTGATTTCTTCAAGTGTTCACGGGAAAGACGAACCGGCGCGGCCTGCACCCGATTTGTGGTGAAGGCAGCTGCTGCCGCGGCAGGTGTCGCGCTGGTCAGCAGAGCGAGGTCGAGGCCGGTCTTTTTGAGGCCACAGGCAGTGGCGGAAAAACGGAAGCCGCGCGGAATGTCAGCACGGGAAGGGCGTACTTTCATGCGGCGGACATGGGACTTGCGGAGTCGCCCAGGATTGGCAACAAGATACGTTCAGGCAACACGGTCGCGATCACGGCGACTAGTTCGCACGACCGGCGCTTCGCACAGGCGCAGCAGTCACGCGCGATTTTCTCCGTAAGCAGTTTCCGTGAGGAGGCCACGAATCCGTGGCGTTCGAAGAACTCCGGCGCGTGTGTGACCGCGAAAACGCGAACGATAGCACGCTCGCGCGCTTGGCCCAATGCGAACGCAATCAGATGGGAACCAATACCGCATCCGCGGACATTGGGATCGACGGCAATGGATCGGATTTCCGCAAGCTCCGCACCATATTGTTCAAGTGACAAGCAGCCAACCACGCGCCGGGAATTTGTCTGAACGAGAAAGTGTCCGATGTTGCGCCGTATTTCTTCCGCACTGCGGGCGAGCAGCAATCCCTGCTCAGCATAATGTGCAATGAGCGCGTTAATTGCCGGAGCATCGGAAATTCTTGCGCGGCGCGCGATCATAAATCCTTTTCCAACTGTGCGAGACGACCCTTGAATTCTCGCAGGGCGGATTGCACCGCTCCAGGAGCCGTTCCACCAGGCAGAGAGCGGCGAGCCAGGGCCGATTCCAGCGTCAACGCAACCGCTAAATTCCGGTCGAACACCGGGGAGAATTCTTTGAGCCGTTCGAGGGGCATTTCGCGGATGGATTTTCCTTCTTGCTCCGCTGCGCGCAACACCTTCCCGACGATTTCGTGGGCTTCGCGGAATGGAACGCCGAATGTCACGAGATAATCCGCGACTTCGGTGGCAACCAGAGCTGGATCTTGCGCCGCCTGGCGCAAACGATCTTCGCAAAACTTCGTAGCGGCTAATGCGGCGGCGGCAATTTGCAGCATGGCGAGTACTTGGTCGTGAGCTTGGAAGAGATTCTCTTTGTCTTCTTGCAAGTCTCGCTGATAACTGGAGGGCAGTCCCTTCATGGTGGTGAAAAGCGCGATGAGGCCTCCGTAAATCCGGCCAGTCTTGCCGCGAATCAGCTCCCACGCGTCGGGATTCTTCTTCTGCGGCATCAGGCTGCTGCCAGTGGAAAATTCATCGGGCAGCTCGACAAACCCGAATTCGGGTGAAGCGAACAAGACAAAATCTTCCGCAAGCCGCGAGAGATGCATGGCCAAAGTGGACAGCGCGAACAGATACTCGAGGGCGAAGTCGCGGTCGCTGACCGCGTCCAAGCTGTTTGCAGAAATCGTTGAAAAACCAAGATCGGCCGCCAGCGCTTTGCGATCCAGTGGGAACGCACAGCCAGAAAGGGCGCCCGACCCGAGCGGACAAACGTCGGCGCGAGCGGCGGCCGCGGTCACCCGTTCGGCGTCGCGATGAAAGGCTTCGCCGTGCGCGAGAAGCCAGTGAGAAAGCAGCAGCGGCTGCGCGTGTTGCATATGAGTGTTACCCGGCATAGGAACTTTCAAATTCCCTTCCGCTTGGGTGACGATGGCGCGTTCCAGTGAAGCAATTGCCCGGCGGATTTCGCGGGCTGCGTCTTTCACATACATGCGAAATTCGGTGGAGACCATGTCGTTGCGGCTGCGGCCGGTGTGTAACTTCTCACCGAGTGCGCCGAGCTTTTCGATTAGTGCGGTTTCAACGAAATGATGCACGTCTTCTGCTTTTGAGGCATCGAGCCATGCGGCATCGGATTTTGCCCGAGCTTCCAGAGCATCAAGCGCGGCGACTATCTGCTCGCTCTCTTGCTGCGTGAGAATTCCCGCGCGTGCAATGGCGCGAGCCCATGCGCGGTCGAGCGCGAACTCCTGGTGCACAAGCCTCCGGTCGAATTTCCAGGAGCGCTCGAATTCGTAAAAGGACGCATCCGGGCCGCGGTCGAAACGACCGCCCCACATTTTCCGCTGGCTTGCGGCATCACTCATCGCGTTTTGGCCTGGTGGTGCGCGGCTTGCGCTTTGGTCGTCACCTCCTGCTGTGGCACGGTGATCGGCAGCGCGAACAAGTTGATAAATCCTTCCGCATCATTCGGGTTGTAGCCGGTCATGGTGAAGCTGGCGAGATTGGTGCGATAGAGCGAATTCGGCGAATGGCGGGAGGCCACCAACACGTTGCCTCGGCAAAGCTTCAGCGAAATCGAGCCGGTGACACGGCGCTGCGAGCTGGTGAAAAACGCGTCGAGCGCTTCGCGCAGCGGGGTGAACCACATGCCGTAATAAACCATCTCTGCGTAGCGAAGCGAAAGGATTTGTTGGTAGTGAGCAGTCTCGCGGTCAAGCGCGAGTGATTCGAGCTCGCGATGGGCGGTCACTAAAAGAGTTCCGCCCGGCGTTTCGTAAGCTCCGCGCGATTTAATTCCAACCAGACGATTTTCGACCATGTCCATGCGTCCCACGCCATTGGCCGCGGCGATTTCGTTCAATAGAGTTAGCAACGGAATCGCATCCAAGTTCTTGCCATTTACGGAGACCGGAGTGCCGCCCTCGAAACCGATTTCAACAGTGGTGGACTTTTCGGGCGCACTTGACGGCGAAACGACCCACTGCCACATATTTTCATCTGGCGCATTGGCGGGATCTTCCAAGACGCCGCCTTCGTGGCTCAAATGCCAGATGTTGCGGTCGCGGCTATATATGTTCTCGGAGGTCTGCTCGACGGGAACATTGTGCGCATGGGCATAGGCGATGGCTTCTTCGCGCGAAGCGATTTTCCATTCGCGCCACGGTGCGATGATTTTCAATTCAGGCGCGAGCGCTTTCGCCGCCAGTTCGAAGCGAACCTGATCGTTGCCCTTACCGGTACAGCCATGCGCCACGGCATCCGCGCCCACGTTTTTCGCAATCTCGACCTGACGCTTTGCCAGCAGAGGACGCGCGAAAGAAGTGCCCAGCAGATATTTGTGTTCGTAAACCGCTCCGGCGCGCAGCGTAGGCCAGATGTAACCGGTGATGAATTCCTCGCGAAGGTCTTCGACGAACGTGGCACTCGCGCCTGTGGCGAGCGCTTTTTTTCGCGCGGCTTCCAGGTCTTCCTGCTGGCCGAGGTCGCCAATCATTGCAATGACTTCGCAAGCGTAATTTTCCTTGAGCCAGGGAATGATGATGGAGGTGTCCAGACCTCCGGAATACGCAAGCACGACTTTCTTCGGCAATTCATTCTCCTTAGATTAATTCAAGAGCGTGAGCAAAATTGCTTTTTGCATGTGCAGGCGATTTTCCGCCTGGTCGAAGACGATAGAGCGCGGCGAATCGATCACTTCGGCGCTGACTTCCGAACCGCGATGAGCAGGGAGGCAGTGCATGAACACGGCGTCGGGCGCGGCGTGCGAAAACAGCGCGTCGTTCACCTGATAGCCCGCAAAGGCCGCTTCGCGTGCGGCCGATTCTTCTTCCTGACCCATGCTGGTCCACACGTCTGTATAGATCGCCTGCGCACCTGCCACAGCTTCTTCTGGGGAATTACAGAGCTCAATTTTGCCGCGTGTTTCACGAGCGGTGCGCTTGGCCTCCGATACCACCGCGGGATCGGGATCGTAGCCGGAAGGAGTTGCGATGCGGAGATGCGTTCCGGCCCGCGCTGCGACGCTTAGTAGTGAATGGCAGACGTTGTTGCCATCGCCGACGTAGGCGAGCTTCAGCCCGCGCAGGCCGCCAAAACGCTCTTGAAGCGTAAGGAAATCGGAGAGCGCCTGGCAAGGATGGTAACGGTCGGAAAGCGCGTTAATCACCGGAATCGAGGCGTTTTGAGCAAGCGCGTCGATGGACTCCTGCGTGAACGTCCGCGCAACGATCCCGTCAATCCAGCGTTCGAGACTTCTTGCCACGTCAGGAATGGATTCGCGTTGACCCAGTTTTGTTTCGGTATGGTCGAGAAAAACGGAAGAACCGCCGAGGCTTGAAATTCCGACTTCAAATGCGACACGCGTGCGCAGCGACGGCTTCTCGAAAATTAGCGCCAGGAAGCGGCCGGCCAGCGCTCCGCGATAGCGGTCGGGATGCGATTTCACGTCCGAGGCAAGATGCAGAAGCTCGCGAACTTGCGCCGGATTCCATTCCATCCCGGTGAGCAGGTCATTGGTGAATGTCAGGGGTGCCACTGCAGCGTTCATAGTTGCCTCGAAGCAGCCGCAAGACCGGGCTGCTGTTGAATTGGACTTCTTAACTCGGGCGTTGTAGCGGATGTTGTGGCCGCGAGTTTTGAGGTTGCGGCCAGCACGGCTTCAAATTTTGCTAGAAACTCAGCGATATCGCGTTTGCGAATGATGAACGGCGGAAGCAATCGCAAGATGTGGTCGTGCGTGCAGTTGATCACCAAGCCGCGACGGAGTGCTTCCTCAACGATGGGCGCGCCGTCGCAGGACAATTCGACGCCCAACATGAGCCCCTGGCCGCGCACTTCGCGGATAAAATTGAAACGCGCAGAAAGTTTCTTCAGGCCGGCAAGCAATTCAGCGCCGCGCTCTCGTACGTAAGAGAGCAAGTCTTCCTCTTCCACGATAGTGAGAAATTCAAGCGCGGCCGCGCACACAAGCGGTCCGCCACCGAATGTTGTGCCGTGCACGCCTGGCGTAAACACGGAAGCAAATTCCTCGTTGGCGATGATCGCTCCAAGGGGAAGGCCTGCGGCCAGCGGCTTTGCGACCGTGACGATGTCTGGAAGGGAATCAAATTGTTGGTACGCAAAATAGCGCCCAGTGCGGCCTAGACCACATTGGATCTCATCGGCGACCAGCGCCGCGCCGTGTTGCGTGGCAAGAGCGCGTGCGCGGTTCCAGAAGCGCTCGTGGACACCGAAAATGCCACCCTCGCCTTGAATCGTCTCCACCACAAGAGCGCACACGGAATCGTCAAATTTGGATTCGAGATCCGGCAGGTCGTTAAACCGGACGAATTCGACGCCGGGAACCAAGGGTTCGAACGGCTCGCGATATTTCGCGGTGTGCGTGATGGATACGGCGCCAAAAGTTCGGCCATGGAACGAATTCTCAAGCGCGAGAATTCGCGATTTCTTTTGGCCACCTGTTTTCTGCTTTGCGTGTGCGCGCGCCAGCTTCAGCGCCCCTTCGATGGCTTCAGTGCCGCTGTTGGTGAAGAAAACGCGGTCCAGTCCGGACCACTCAGCTAGCTTCTTTGCGAGCCGGCCCTGATATGGGTTGTGGAACAGATTGGAAAGATGGATTGCGCGGCCCGCTTCGCGTCGAATCACACGCACCAGCCTTGGATGTGCGTGTCCCAATGCGTTGACCGCAATGCCGCCAAGGAAATCGAGATACTCGCGGCCGTCCGTGTCGTAAAGCCGGCATCCGCGGCCGCGCGCAAATACCAACGGCGGACGCTTATATGTGTTCATCAAATAACGGGTTTCGTCAGCGCGAACCCGCGCTGCAAAGACCGATCTTCTCGACACGATCTTCTTTTTGGCCATTTCTAGCGTGCTGCTCCCTGAGCGATCCTGGTGGTCAGATGAACGGCGGGAAGAACGCGAGTGCCCAGCCGGCGCGAGCCGTTGGCGGCGGTGAACAAGGCTCGGGGAATGGTTCCGCCTACAATGTGCACCTCGCCAACTCCGCCGGTCAAAGCGCGCTTTGCAGCTTCGAGCTTCAAAATCATTCCGCCCGAAACCTTATTTTTCCGGATGAGGTCCTCGATCTCGCCGCTACGCACTGCGCGCAGCACTTTTTCGCCGTCCAGCACGCCTGCCACATCGGTGAGAAAAATCAAGCGATCGGCTTGGATAAATTCAGCAGCCGCGGCTGCCATATGATCGGCGTTGATGTTGTAGAGTTCGCCATCGGAGCCAAGCCCGAGGCAAGAAGCGACGGGAACGATGCCGGCGCTCCAAAGCGAACGCAGAAACTCAACATTTACCTCCGTTAGGTAGCCGACGAATCCAAGGCTACCTTCGGATTCGCCCACTTGCATTGGCTCGGCAAGAAAGCAGGTGGCGTCGGAGGCGCTGATGCCGACAGCGGGTTGGCCGGCCAGCGAAATTGCGCCAGCCAAACGCTTGTTGAGCAAGCCGGCGAAAACCATGACTGCTGCGTCGCGCGTTTCACGGTCTGTGACACGCAGTCCATTAATGAAGCGGCTTGAAATTCCCATGCGATCCAGCGTGCTGGTGAAGATTTTCCCGCCGCCGTGAATTACAAGTAGCTCGTGGCCGGCGCGGGCGAGCTCGCTGACTTGGCGAGCGATGGTCTGCACTGTTTCCGTGCGCTCCAGGAGCGCCCCTGCGATTTTGATCACCAATCTCATAGCAACCCCGTTGTTTCTGGATAACCAAACATCTCGTTCATGTTTTGAACCGCCTGTCCCGCCGCGCCCTTGCCCAGATTATCGATACAGGAAATGACTACGAGTCGCTCGCCTGAAGGATCCAATGCGAAGCCGATATCGCAGAAATTCGTGTGCGTCACGTGCTGCAATTCCGGCAAACGCCCGTTCGACAGAATCCGGACCATGCGCCGCTCTGCATAAAAGCGGCGATAGAGAGTCTCGATCTCATGCGCGGTGGATGACTGGCCGAGCCAGACGTGCAGCGTGGAAAGGATCCCACGCTCTACGGGCAGCAAATGGGTGGTGAAGATAAAATCATGGAAGGCGATACCGGCATGCTCAGCAATTTCCGGAGTGTGACGGTGGGTGAATACGCCGTAGGCGCGAAAATTCTCGTTCACCTCGACGAAATGGGTCTCGCGCTTCGGCTCTTTGCCCGCGCCGCTCACGCCGGACTTGCAATCGCAGACCACGCCGCGAGATGTGTTGATCCAGCCAGCTTCTACAAGCGGCCGAAGAGCTAAAATCACGGATGTTGCATAACACCCTGCGTTCGCCACCAGACTCGCCTGCGGCAACGCCTCCTTATAAAGTTCAGGCAAGCCGTAAACTGCTTCGGAGAGCGTCTTCTGATTCGCGGGCGCGAATTTGTACCAATCGGCAAAGATCTCGGGATCCCGAAAGCGAAGCGCTCCGCTCAAATCTACGATGCGCAACTTGGAATTCTTCTCAACCAATTCAGGCACGAGTTCGAGCGAAGCCTCATGCGGCGTCGATAGAAATGCAACGTCTGCACCGCTGTTGGCAATTGCTTCGGCAGAGAGCGGCGCACAGCGCGCTTCACCCCAGCCGCGAAGCTGTGGAAAGATCTCCGTGAGGCAGCGAACATTCGCATGTTCCCCGCGAAGGAAAAATACTGGCTTCTCAATTTGCGGATGCCGCAGAAGCAGACGCGCGAGTTCGAACCCCGCGTAGCCCGTTACTCCGACGACGGCGACCTTTGTCTTGCTATTCATCCCAGCATTTCCTCGATTCGTTTCTGAACCGCTACGCGTGCAGTACGCGAGGGGGTTATGATCAGAACGGTATCGTCGCCCGCCAGAGTTCCAGCCACTTCTTTCCAGCGTTCGGCGTCAAGAGCGGCCGCAATCGGCTGCGCTCCGCCGGGCGGAGTTTTCAATACCAGCATGTTCAGCGCCGGGCGCACGTCGAGGAGGAATTCCTTGAGTGCCCGTGCCAGCGCCGGAATGGAAGATGGCTCTTCGGCGCCCGCCGCGGAGAGTGGCCGATAGCCATTGATCGTTTTGACCAAGTGCAATTCGCGAAGGTCGCGCGAGAGCGTAGCCTGCGTCACGCGGACGCCTAAGTGCACGAGCTGTCGGCGCAACTCGTCCTGACTGGCGACCGGCGAGCCGGCCAGCACCTTCAATATTTGACCCTGCCGAAATCTCTTATGCGCGCCCATGTGAACTCGATGCGATATTATTCATGGTACTGCATAATCATACATTATGGGTTGCGCGTGTCAACAGTACAGGCCAAAAAGTTACAGATGCGTTTCTCCGCAATCACGAAGAGTCAATAGCTACTTCGCAAGGGTTCCGGACCGGAGGGTTGTGCGAGAAATAAAAGAAGTAATTCTGGCGGCGGCGTTACAATTCCACGCGACCCTCGGTCGCGCCTTATTACGGATTAATGCGCCGGGAAGCTTCGATTCGCCTTGCTAGGGGGGTATCGATGATACGTTTCGGGCTGTTGTGCTTGTTTTGGCTGATCTTGATTGGGACCTGCAGCGCTCAGGCGCCAAAAGTTTCTGCACCCGCAGAGATTGCGATACAGGCGGGAAAGGTACTGGATGTTCGCACGGGGAATTATCTTACCGATCAGATCATCTGGATCGAGGGAGACCGAATCAAAGCCATTGGAAAGGCGCCGGAGATTTCGCGCCAGATTCCGGCGGGCGCCAAGGTAATCGACCTCTCGAACGCGACAGTTCTTCCCGGGTTAATTGATTGCCATACGCATCTGACCTACACGCCGTACATGTCGGGTCCGGCGGGGCTGCACATTTCCTATCCGCGGCAGGCGCTTATCGGCGCGCGGAACGCGCGCCTCACACTCGAGGCGGGTTTCACAACGGTTCGCAACGTGGGAGCGAATGGATATTCAGATATTGCGCTGCGCGACTCTATTCGCGCAGGCGAGGTCCCGGGCCCGCGGATACTTGCCTCCGGTCCAGCGCTTAGCATTACGGGAGGCCACGGTGACGAGAATTTTCTCGCGCCGCAATTCAATTTTTCGAACGATGGCGTGGCAAACGGCGTCGACGGTGTAACCATAAAGGTACGCGAGAACATTAAATTCGGCGCTGACGTAATCAAATTCATGGCCACGGGTGGCGTTCTCTCCGAAGGAGATAACCCAGCGCTGGAACAATACAGTCCGGAGGAAATGAAAGCGATTGTGGATACCGCGCACGGACTAGGCCGCAAAGTAGCGGCACACGCGCACGGCGCGCTGGGAATCAAGAACGCGGTGCTTGCCGGCGTCGATTCCATCGAGCACGGCAGCTACATGACCGAGGAAGACATTCAGTTGATGAAGCAGCACGGCACGTATTTGGTTCCCACGCTTTATCTTGGCGATTGGCTCATGGAGAATCTTTCGACGCTGGGTCTAACGCCCAACATGATCGAAAAGGCCAAGATCGTTCTGCCCATCGCGCGTCAGAATATCGGGACAGCTTTCAAGGCTGGTGTGAAAGTAGCGTTCGGCACGGATGCTGCGGTTTATCCTCATGGCTTAAACGCGCGCGAGTTTGCTGTAATGGTTAAGCTCGGTCTTTCGCCGTTGCAGTCGGTCCAAGCCGCCACAGTGAATGCGGCCGATTTACTGGGATGGACCGACCGTGTGGGGACGCTTGAGCCGGGAAAGTTTGCAGACGTCATTGCCGTCGATGGAGATCCCCTCGCGGATGTACGCGCGTTGGAAACTGTGCGCTTCGTGATGAAGGGCGGCGAGGTAATCAAGAACCAGTAGCCTTTATTTTTCATTATTTCAAATCAGCCGGGCGCCGATATCAACGCAACTACTGTGGTTCCTGCAAAACGATAGGGCTAAGCGGCATAGTACTCTCATCAAACTCCTATCATCCTGGGTGTTTCATTTCGAGATTTATTGCGCGAGAAGATCGCGCCAAAAAGTGCTCTGTTGTGCCGAGGAAAACGGAATCCAACTTTTCTAGCCCAAAAAGCAGCACGAGAAAAAGAATAAGTTTTCACACGATACCGGGTTTGCTGGATTCTTCGTCTGATTCGGTTGCCTTTGCGGATGCGCTTTGCTGGCCCCGCGATTGCAGGCATTAGAGTAGCGCCAGGTCCGCTTGAATTGCGCTTTGATCGAGGAGAAACGGTGAACGCACTGAAGAAGGCATATTGGGTACTTCCGTTAGTACTGCTAGTTTTCTCTTCGGCACACGCAGGCAGCGTGCCGGCCACGGTGTACTTCAATGGCGGTTATGCATTCGCCGATAATGGCTACGGAATTCCTCCTTATCAGGGAACCCTGAATGGACAGAGCGCGCTGTTCTACTGCGTGGATTTCACTCACGAGATCTACGGAAATACTAGTTGGGACGCTACTGTGACCGGCCTGAACGCCCCGGCGAGCGCTTTCGGCTCAACACGGCTCGACAACAAGAAAGATTATTTGGAGATGGCGTGGCTTATTACCCAAATGGACGCCACTACGAACCAAAGCGAGAAAGCGCAGCTTCAATGGGCAGTTTGGACTTTTTCCGGCGGCCATAGCCCCTACTTCGGAACCGATGCACTGATCGGCGACGCTTTGACGGCCGTGCTGTGGGGATACCAAGGAAATGGTTGGGAAATACTTACGCCCATCGGTAGCTACGGACAGGAGTTCTTGGTTGCAGCCCCGCCTTCAGGTGCGGACTCGCCGGCTCCTACCCCGGAACCCTCAAGCATGCTGTTGTTCGGTACCGTTCTACTAGGTATGTCCTTCGTACTTCGCAAGAAATGGCCTGCTCGGCGTGCGGAGTAAGATCTTCCTCCGTTTGCCTGAAACCGGCTAGCACTCGCATATCTCCTAGGTTGCCATAGAGTTTTTCCGACCATTCTACTTTGCGCCGGTCCATGCCGAGCCGCGAAGCACGCGGCCGGCTGTTGCCCCGGTTAGCGTCCCGTGAACAAACTCAAGCTGGCCATTCACCAAGACGTAGTCCACACCCTCCGATATTTTCGTGGGTTCTGCGTAAGAAGCGCGATCGATGATAGTCGCAGGATCAAAGATCGTGATATCCGCATAAGCCCCAGTTGTGATCAGTCCGCGATTGATCAGGTGTTCGCGCTGTGCCGGCATCGAAGTGATTTTTCGGATCGCTTGTTCCAGTGGCGTGAGGCGTTGGTCACGAACGTAGCGGCCAAGGAACCGCGGGAATGAGCCGAAGGCGCGAGGATGGGTGTGGGGTTCGAACAACGGCCCGTCCAGAGAAAGCTCGCCACTGTCGAGACAGAGCGAGGTCCATGGCTGTTTGAGTGCATATACTAGATCCTGCTCGCTCGCCATAAAATAGATTGCGCCGGTCTGAGCTCCATCCTCCTGAATGAAATCGAACAGCGCATCAAGTTCTGGTTTACCGCGAGCCTTGGCCATTTGCGCCACGGTCATGCCATCGTACTTCTTCAGAGTGGGATTGACCACGCCCGAGATCATTACGCCAGTTCCGCCGCCGCAGTCGTAGTACAGGTTTTCCCAGTCGGTATGCTCCACGGTCATCTCTTTCTTGATACGTTCACGAAGATTTGGATCGCGTAGGCGCTCAAGAAGTTTGTCCATTCCGCCGTCGGCTGTCCACGGCGGCAGGGACGAGACGAGCGCCGTCGACCCCGCGACGTAGGGGTACTGGTCGGCGCGTATATCAAGGCCTGCATCACGCGCGGCCTGAATTTTCGCCACAACACGTGGCATTGTTCCCCATCGCGATTTTCCACTTACTTTCAAGTGGAAGATCTCCACCGGCAAATGAGCTTCGCGGCCAATCTGAATCGCTTCATCGAGCGCAGCCATCTCGCTGGAGCCTTCGCTGCGCATGTGCGAAGCGTAGATACCGCCGTATTGCGACGCGACCTGAGCGAGCGCGATCAACTCATCTGTTTTGGCGTAATGACCTGGCGGATAGATCAATGCTGTCGAGATTCCAAGCGCTCCATCCTTCATGGCCTGCGCCACCAATGCTTTCATCTGTTCGAGCTCGGCTGCCGTCGGTGCACGGTTGTCGTCGCCGATCACGCTCTCGCGCACCTGCGCCGCCCCCACGTACGTCCCCAGGTTGATTGGCGTGCCATCTTTTCCGAGCCGGCGGAAATAACCGTCGAGCGTGGTCCAATCGATTATCAGGTGATAATGCTCCAGGAATGGCGCGAGCTGCGAAAGGGTCTTCTCGTTCTGCGGAGCAACGGAGCCACCTTCGCCAGTGATCTCGGTCGTGATTCCCTGAGAGAGTTTGCTTAAGGACCGATTGTCGATAAGTAATGAGAATTCGGACTGGCCAAGCATGTCGATGAAGCCAGGCGAAACGATCTTTCCCTCCGCATCGATAACCTTTTCCGTCGGCGCTTCGCCAAGTTTACCTATCGCTGCGATGCGATCTCCACGGATACCGATGTCGGCGGCATACCACGGGCCGCCGGTGCCATCCAGGATGCGGCCATTCTTGATGATCACATCGAATGGCATCGCGCTTTCTTTTTGCGCCGGTGTCACGCGAGGCCAACAAAACGCCGCAAGGGTGAATACAACTGCAACCAAGCAGAAAGCAACCGGTTTTTTGTGATTCATACGTGGCACTTTAACCTCTGGAGCGACAACGGGGACAGAGAAATTTTGTAGCTGCCCTCGCGGCGGATCGAAGTTGTTGGTTGTCCCGGTGCAAGCCTCCCTAGCGCTTGGCTGTGGGGCGGGATATTGGGCTAGGAGTGAACTGGCTTAACGATTAGCCGCATCATTTTGAGCTTGGGTAGGCACGGCTAGCAGGAGCGCGAACGCGGCGAGAGACAACAGAAAGGGGGGGTCTGAAAGTGTTCTTCACGTTTTTCCTCCTTTTACCAATGATTACGAGCTTTCCGAATTTGTTGTGGGTTTGTATTTGACATCCTGGGTAGTAGCAGGCTGCCCCTGACTACAAGGGCAAGCATTGCGAATTTGCCTGGTGGTTGCATTTGCCCATCCTCCGTTTTCCAAATCGATTTCTTGTTTCCTGGCTTAAGGCCATCTTTGGGCCTCTACTAGGAAATCGGAAACGGGAGGAAAAAGACGACAGGCGAAGAAAATTTATGGGAGACAAATCCCCGCTGAACCCGCGACCCGTCGAGGTGGGAGCCCTTCTTCTCTAGCGTTTTGTCACAGCGCGGGAACCTACACTGGGAGCAATTTGGCCTAAGGATTGGTGAAGCAGAAACTGGGCATTTGGAAGCTTGCCATTCCAATGATTCCAGAGGTCCCTTCTCTGCGCTTCCAGGCGGTCGGTTTCTGCGGTACGCCCGGCTCGCCGCAGTAGATTGGCAAGAGCGGTCCAAGTGCGCGAAATGCAGGTTGCGTCCCGCAGATCATTCTGCAGGTCGGGTTTCCAGGCCATCAGTTGATCCAAAAGATGCTGGTAGGCCTGAATCGCTTCGTTTCCTTGGCCGGTCTCTGCGTAGTCGTCGGCCTGAGCCCTCAGAGCTTCATAAGCCTCGCTCATCGGCTCGACTTTGTCTGAGGGATACTGCTTCGTTTGATTAAGCAATTCGAGGGCTCGGGCGATGCGCTGCTTCGATTCCTTGTCGCGACCCGCCCAGCGCAGGGGGTAGGATGACGCGGCCAGCAGCTCCGCTTCATCTCGTTGTGTGGTGACACTGCTTCTTGCCTCGCGTATGCGCATAAGTCCGTGATCGTAAACTGCCAGCGCGTCTTGCGGACTTTGGTGGCGCAGGATATTGCCAATTTCTAGACTTTTCCCCGCAACGTTATGGCGACCGAGATAATCGTTCGAGTCCTGTTTCGCGAGATCCTCGGCAATATCCAGCCCTTTTTGAAGCTCAGCGAGCGCCTCTTGACTCCGGCCGAGGCTTGGTTCTGCATCCGCGCGACCCAGTATCTCGCCTTCGAGGTCGTATGCGTTCGCCAGATTCATGCGCAGCGTAGCGTGTCCGTTTGCCGCCTCTCCTTTTTCCAGCTCAATGGCCTCGAGACTGGTCTTAAGGGTGCCATCCAGATACCCCGCTTGCCACCGCGCAGCTGCCAAAATCATGAGGATAGAACCGTCCCCTTGGGTACTGGACAACGGGATGTCCAAACCCCGTTGGCAATATCGAGTCGCGTCATCAAAACGCCTCGCTCCGTAATAGGAGCCGCCGACGTTTGTGTAGAAATACCTCATGCTGTACAAGTCGTGAGTCTCGGTGGGATGAGTATTCATGAACCGCTCGATGAGCGAAGCTGTGGCGGCGCCATCCCTTAATCCCTCCTGTTGGTCGCCGCGGCGTCGGGCCAAGATCATGCGATCGTGGTGGCAACGAAGAGCGCCCGCTGATTTATGGGATCTTTTGAGAGGACAGGATCCACGAATGTCGACGCATGGTTCAGACTCGCTTCTGCTTCCGCAAATTGGCCTAGGTTGGGAGAGGTGGGATCCCCTTGTGCATGCGCCACGCGAACGTAGGCGTAGGCGACTTCGAGCTCGAGGTCCTTGTCGCCGTGAACGTCGCTGCTCAGCGAAGTCAGATATTGCAGCGAATCGGAAACCATCTGCATTCTGACCTTCGTAGAGCCCGGTAACCCTCGAATGTCGTTATCGAGTTCGATAAATTTTTTTGCCAGTTGACGGACCTGCGCGAAACGCTGCTCGGCGATCTTTCGTTGCCGGTTGGCCACGTACAGACCGGTCGAGAGGCTGCCAATCACAAACACAATGGCGGCGG
>Ga0070765_100000323_pt1 | contig 28506 bp, 14 predicted proteins | sample HubBroMetageWFT5_FD_71516 | JGI IMG/M metagenome (GOLD analysis project Ga0070765, IMG submission 71516) | Warmed and freeze-thawed soil microbial communities from the Hubbard Brook experimental Forest, New Hampshire - Hubbard Brook CCASE Soil... | ecosystem: Environmental > Terrestrial > Soil... | reverse complement strand
TTCCAGTGATGTTTGGGCGAACCCTGAGCTATTCCTGCTCGATGAGCAGCATCGGCCACGCTTCGTCGCCGGAGTTCCTCCCGATTATTTCAGCGCGCAAGGTCAATTGTGGGGCAATCCAGTTTACAACTGGGATGCCGTGCGTGCGACTGGTTATCGCTGGTGCATCGATCGGTTGCGTGCTCTGCTGGCTCACGTCGATGTGATTCGCCTGGATCACTTCCGCGCGTTCGCCGCTGCGTGGCACGTTCCCGCCGGAGCGCCGACGGCTCAGTCCGGGCAGTGGGTGGCGGGTCCGGGAGCCAGCTTTTTTCAGGCAGTGCAAACAGAACTCGGCCATCTACCGCTCATTGCGGAAGATTTGGGTGTGATTACGGACGACGTGCGGGCCCTGCGCGATCAGTTTCAGTTGCCCGGGATGCGCGTCCTCCAATTCGCCTTCGATGGTCATGCGGATAATCCGTATCTGCCGCACAACTTTGTCCACAATACAGTCGCCTATACGGGCACGCATGACAACGCGACGACTCGACAATGGTATGAAGAATTGCCCGACTACCAGCGGCAAAACTTCTGGAGCTACCTCAAGCGTGCGCCGGGAACCACTGCGGATGCCGCTCCGGAGTTGATGCGGCTGGCATGGTCGTCACCGGCGGCGCTCGCGATTGCTCCGCTGCAGGATCTGCTCAACCTGGGAAGCGAAGCTCGTATGAACGTGCCTGGTCGTGCCGATGGAAACTGGCGTTGGCGCGTCCGAGAAGACATGCTATCCTCTCAGGCTTTTCAATGGCTGCAGGATTTGACGAAGAATTGCAATCGCTCACTCAGTCCTGCGAGATCCGTCGAGGTGCAAGTGGACCGGGCACGGGCGAGCGCTCAAATCTAGAAACAGACGGGAGGTTAGCCTGGTAATTCAAGTTGCCAAGAGTATTCTCCTGGTCGTAATCGCTCTCTTTCCGATCGTGGACCCGATCGGAGGCAGTCCGGTCTTTCTGCTGCTCACGAGAGATTACGCGGCTGAAACACGACGAGTGCTGGCTCGCCGCATTGCGGTAGATAGTTTCATACTTCTGATCGCGTCCTTTACGCTCGGGGCGCACGTGCTCTCGTTCTTTGGGATTTCGCTCCCGGTTGTGCAGGTCGGCGGTGGGCTGATCGTGATTTCAACGGGCTGGGCGATGCTGAATCAGAAAGACGCGGACGATCAAGGGTCACCCAGGCGGATGGTCACCTGCGCTGACGCTCTGAGCCAGGCGTTCTACCCGCTGACACTTCCTTTGACTGTCGGTCCGGGCTCCATCTCGGTTGCGATCACTTTAGGCGCGAATTCGCCGCAGCACTTGGCCGCAAACCTGCTGGCAATTCTCGCGGCGGCGATCGGTTCCGCTTTCGTGGCAGTAACCATCTATCTCTGCTACGGCTACGCGGATCGGCTCGCGAGTAAGATCGGTCCCACGGGGACGAACGTGATTCTAAAACTCACCGCGTTCCTGCTGGTGTGCATTGGCGTGCAGATTCTGTGGAACGGCGCGAGCAAGTTGCTCAGTTCCTTGCCGCAGTTTGGCGCAGTTGTGGCGCTGCCGCATTGAGAATTAGGGGCGAAGCGAGCGGTTGGCGGATGAAAGGGAGGGAAAGTGGACAGTTCAGGCGTTGACGTGCTCGCCAAAACGGATGGTCCGGCCGAGGCTACGAACACCTTGGCGACGCCACTGATGAAACGGCCGACTTGGGAGCAAGCTGAGGGCAGCCCATTGCCGCTTGGCGTCAGGTGGATCGAAAAGGAGCAAGCATTCAATTTTGCCGTTCACTCCGAGCATGCGGAGAGCGTCACTCTATTGCTCTATTCTCCAGCCGATCTGGTGAATCCTCTTCTAACGCTTCAATTGGATTTCTTGCACAACAAGTCGGGGCGGATTTGGCACTGCCGGATTCCGGTTGCAAAGCTTGGTGCCGCTTGTTATTACGCGTATTCCGTATCGGGAGAGTCCATCCCTCAGCTGCACAGTTTCGACCCGCAGAAAGTTCTCCTCGATCCATACGCGAAGTGCATTTTCTTCCCACCCGGTTTCGATCGGAACCTGGCCATGCGAGAAGGATCCAATGCAGGCAGCGCGCCTTTGGGAGTACTGCCTGATCACCGATCGACATTTGACTGGTCGGGGCAACGGCCTCCGTATCACGAATCCGACGCAGTCATCTATGAACTTCATGTTAGAGGTTTCACGAAGAACCAAAACTCAAGTGTCGACCCATCGCGTGCCGGCACATACGCTGGTCTCGTGGAAAAGATCCCCTATTTGAAGGAACTTGGGGTGACGGTTGTAGAACTGATGCCGGTTTTTCAGCGTGATCCACAAGAAGGCGACTATTGGGGCTATATGCCCTTGAATTTTTTCGCGCCGCATGCTCAGTACGCGAGCACACACCGGGCTGACGAGCAGCATCTTGAATTCAAGAATATGGTGAAGGCTTTTCATGAAGCTGATATCGGCGTGGTGCTAGACGTCGTATACAACCACACTTGCGAGGGCGATTACAAAGGGCCGATCTACAGCTTCAAGGGTCTCGACAGCGCCGGCTATTACATGCTTTCCTCCGATCCGGCAAACCCCTACGCCAATTACTCCGGCACGGGCAATACCCTGAATTTCGGCCAGGCCCAGGTGCGCAAGATGGTGATAGACAGCTTGCGCTATTGGAAGCGGGGTATGCATATCGATGGATTCCGCTTTGATCTGGCATCGGTATTCAGCCGCAACGCCGACGGATCGCTCAACTGGGGCGAAGCGCCCATCTTCAGTGAAATCGCCGCGGACCCGGATTTAGGGCGGGTGCGTTTGATCGCCGAGCCTTGGGACACAGCCGCTTATCAGCTCGGGCGCGGATTCCCGGGCCTGACTTGGTTTCAGTGGAACGGCCGGTTTCGTGACGACGTTCGTCGTTTCGTCAAGGGCGACACGGGGATGGTTCCCGAAGTGATGCGACGTATCTATGGCAGCGATGACTTGTTTCCAGACAGCCGCGCCGACGCTTATCACGCATATCAGAGTGTGAATTATGTAACGTCCCACGACGGCTTCACGCTCTACGATCTTGTCTCTTATGACCGCAAGCACAATTGGCAAAACGGAAATAATAATCAGGATGGTACTGACGCGAACTACAGTTGGAATTGTGGGCAGGAAGGGGATGAAGCCGTTACCCCGGCAGTCCGCGCGTTGCGCCGGAAGCAAGTAAAGAATTTCTGCTGTCTGCTCTTCTTATCCAACGGTACGCCGATGTTTCGGGCCGGGGACGAATTCCTGAACACGCAATTTGGCAACAACAATCCCTATAACCAGGATAACGAAACTGGATGGCTGGATTGGAGCCAACTCCAATCCAATAAAGACATTTTCCAGTTCTTCAAGAAGATGATTGCGTTCCGAAAAAATCATCCCTCGTTGAGCCGGAGCAGGTTCTGGCGGGAGGATGTTTCCTGGTACGGAGTGGGCCCCACGGTCGATTTGTCCCCCGACTCGCACAGCCTGGCATTCTGCCTGCACGGTGCTTCTCAAGGTGACGACGACATCTACGCGATGATCAATGGGTACTGGGAAGAGTTGGAATTCAATGTGCAGGAGGGAACAGCACAGGTCTGGAAGAGAATCGTGGACACCGCTTTGCCCAATCCGGATGATTTCTCGGACGACGGAATCCCGTTGGAACGGACGAAATACGTAGTGGCTGCGAGATCGATTGTGATCTTATGTCGGCCGAGGAAAAGCGACTCTCGGAAGGGTCCATAAACATATCGCCGATGGCGAATAAGAGCTGCCGACACTAACCGACAGTCGCTTGCCCCCTGAGCTCAAGCGTTCGATCGCAAACGATACTCGCGCGAGAAAGCCCTTCGAATTAGAGAGAACCTGGAATTGCTTTCGATACTCAAATAAAATATCGGGCGGAGGGTTTGCGTGAGGAATTGTGTCTATCGGACTCAGTGGATGATCGTGTTAACGTGTGTAGTCGTCGCCGGAGTGTGTGTTGCGAGCGGCGAGACCCTCCCTGCGTTCTTTGCGGAAAAGCACCCTGCCTTTGCAGCCCAGACGTTGTCTGCCGTTGGTGTTCCCGAGCTCCACGGTATTGTGGATTCAGGTCGCAATGCCGATCTTCGCTGGCCCGACTTTACTCCCTACAAAGCGGAGGTCGCCAAACTTTACGAGACGAATGATTATTCGTTGCTTTGGATTCAGAATGGCCGCCTACGTCCCCAGGGGCTGGCCGTGATCGAGCTCTTACAAAATGCCGGCGCGAAAGGACTCGACACCGAAGATTACGATGGCTCGCGATGGCAGGACCGCCTCCTCAAGTTGGGGCAAAAGAAGTTGCATCAAAAGCCGTCTGAACAAGATTTGATCTCGTTCGATACCGCGCTTACGGTCTCGGCGATGCGCTACATCCGTGCCATCCACTGCGGCCGAGTAAATCCTCAGGAATTCAAGTTTCAGCTCGATGTCGAAGGTCACCAACTTCCACTAGCGGAATTCATTCAGACCAATGTGTTAAATGCAGGCGATCCGGCCGCCGAAATTCAGAAGCTGGAACCGCCCTTCTTGGGCTACCGGAAGCTGCTCGCGCTCTTACCAGTTTATGAAGGATACGCAAATCGAGCCGAGGGGGAGAAGTTCCCCACGGTCACGAAGACTGTGCGGCCCGGCCAACCCTACGCTGGCGTGGCCCGGTTGGGGCAGTTTCTTCAAGTCATCGGCGACATTCCTGCAGGCGCACAACTGAATCCGAATGCAACCATCTATGATGGTGCGCTCGTCGAGGGCCTGAAGCATTACCAGGACAGACATGGGGAAACTCCCACTGGCAACCTTGACGCGCGCACAATCAATGAACTCAATACGCCTCCAGCGGCTCGCATTCGCCAGATCAAGTTGACGCTCGAACGGTGGCGCTGGCTTCCGCATTCCTTCCCACAACCGCCCGTGGTTGTGAATCTTCCGGAGTTTCGTGCACGCGCGATGAACCCGGATGGCACCGTCGCTTTCTACAAGAACGTCATCATTGGAAAAGCTTATGGCCACAAGTCTCCGATCTTCGAGAAAGAGATCCAATATGTGGTTTTCAGGCCGTATTGGGAGGTGACTCCCAGCATTCAACGGAACGAAATCGTGCCCCACATCCAAAAGGACCCCAACTACATCGCCAAGAATAATTTTGAAGTCGTCACGCCCCAAGGCGAGGTCGTAACCGACAATCAAGTGAGCCCGGAAGTTCTAGAAGGCATAAGGTCGCTTCACCTGATGGTGCGGCAAAAACCCGGCGATACGAATTCTCTGGGCCTGGTGAAGATCATCTTCCCTAATCCGGATAACGTGTACCTGCACGGCACAGATGCTCCGGGACTGTTCTCGCAGGACGTGCGCGATTTCAGCCACGGATGCATTCGGGTAGAGCAGCCTGCTGACCTGGTTGCCTGGGTATTGCGAAACAATCCTGGCTGGGATTTGGAGCGGGTGAAGGCCACGATGAACGGGGAGAAAAACAATCTTCAGGTGAACCTCGCCACGCGAATTCCGGTTCTGATTGTCTACGGCACGGCTACGGTAAACGAGGAAAATCAGATTAGGTTTTTCGACGATATCTACGGTTATGACGCCAAACTCGATAAAGCATTAGCCGCCGGTTACCCCCGTGCCTGGTAAAGCGCCTTAAACAAGGCGCCCAGCATCTAATACAGCATGGGCCTAATCTTGAATGGGAGTAAAACAACATCGGTGTCATCACTGGGGACAAAAAGCGAATCCGGCTTCCGTCAGTGGTCGGTGATTTTTTTGTTTCTGCTGGTGCCGCTCCTCGGACACGGTGTCGCAGAATCCGCGTCCCCGGCCGCACACGAGTACCGACTTCGCTTCTATCACACTCACACGGGCGAGAGGCTGGATGTCGTCTATCGCCGCGGTGACCAATACATTCCCGAAGCGCTAGACGAACTCGACCATTTTCTGCGCGATCACCGTACCGGAGATGTGCGTCATTTCGATCCTCACCTCTTCGACCTTCTCCACGACCTGACCGCATCGCTTGGCGATTCCGGTGGTGAAATCAATGTGATTTGTGGCTACCGTACACCCCGGAGCAACGAATTCCTGCGCGCGCACAACCCGCACACCGGCGTGGCACAGCACAGCCTGCATATGCAGGCGGAAGCAATCGACATTCGTCTACCTGGGATTCCGACCTCGGACCTGCGTGACGCAGCCCTGCGCCTGCATCGCGGAGGAGTGGGGTACTATCGCAGCTCAAACTTCGTGCACGTCGACGTAGGGCGTGTGCGCCACTGGTAGTTGCTGCTTGAGTCTCCAATACTGAGCTTCCCAGTAGAAAAAGAGCAGTGTTGATCTCGACGGCCGTCAGCTGCCGAGTGCTAGAGCGTGCCGATCAGGATCCTGACCGCTTATCCGCTCTGGACGAACTCGGCCATTTCCTGCCCTGTCCAAACGGCAGATCGTATGTTCCAGTCAACAGAAAGCGCTGTCGCCGAGTACCATCAACATTGCCTCGATCTGCGCTAATGTCGAAACGGTTTAAGTATGCGAGTCCATACGCAGTTTCACCCGCAAAACCGGCTGGCGCATCGCCCTGAGGCGATAAGTGGATAGTTCCACAAACGTGTCGTCGAAACCGACGCGCGCCGCTAAGCTGCAAGGTTCCTGTTTGCAGGTCAAGGGTGAACAAATTACGGTTTTGTAACAGGCGCCGTCGAGGATGCGGCGTTCTGCGAAATCTGCTTCAGGAAGTGCTCAGCGACAACGGCAGGCTGATCGACGATGCGCTTTTCCTCGACGCAGACCAAGAGCCGGATGAACTGGGCCATGCTCCAAGCCAGCGGAGTCGCGCTCCCCGTACCCGAGCCAAAAACAAAGTGTGACTCTGTAGGGTCAGCTTCGTCCCAGACCTGTTCCGGAATCATGCCCCCGGGGTTGGCGAAATTCAACATCGCGTCGAGGTAACTCGTGGCATCGCGGCCACGGGCGACCTCGTATTCTCCACGCTCACCTGTAAAGATCGGCCAGATTCTTCCGATGCCCTGCCCGGTCCACGGACCTCCAAACAACGTCTCCCCATAACCGTCGTGGTTGTAACGCCTGAAACTCGGACCGTTTGGGGTCTGCACGCGGATGGTTGAGTCGATCACTTTAAGCGAACGCTCGATGGCGGGATCGTCGGCACGACGAATCCCAAGCCTGACCAATTCGAGGAACCCGGCGTCGACCACATCCCGTTCGTCCCACGTTCCTCCACCGTTGCGAACATCGAGCTGATAGCCGTCATTGGGATCAGTATTGTTGTCGATCCGGATGTAATAACCCTGCGCGGCCAGCGGTCCCCCTAAGTGACCCGTCTTGGTGACCATCCAATTCTCCAAATTCCCAGCCCAGTCATCGGCAGTCTTGAGATAGCGGCCAGCATCGTCGTTGGCGCCGTTCTTGCGAGCTATATCCGCAGCGCAAACTAATCCCGCGATCTCTGCCGCGATGGTGGAGGGCGAATACCCTGATACTTCCTCCCAGCGCTCCTCTTGTGTGGCCGGACCATGAAGGATGACAAATTCAGCCTCCGGGCGGATATGGTGCTTCCAGGTATCAGGATCACTCTTGCCCAACTGCCAGGCCAGAATCATCGGGTACGAAACTTCATCCATCTGAAGCGCAGTCCAGTAGGATTTGCCGTCGAGCCAGCTATTTTGAGGAAAGCTTCCGTCCGGCTTCTGCTGCACGTTGAAAAGATAATCGAGAGCGCGTTCGGCTGCAGACCGGTCGCCGGCAACCAGCATTGCAGTCGCGACTTCATAGAGATCCCGGGCCCAGATCAAGTGATACCCGCCGACGCCGGGAGAATCCGCTCTCACCGCAAAACCCCAGGGAACGCTCATGGATGCGATCATGGCGCCCGGGAAGGTCTTATCCTCGTGGGCTTTGAGTGTCATAGCAGCGCGGTGGAATTGTCGCGCGTAGCGGCCGTCTACATGCCGCAGGGTGCGCACATATTCGTTCCATCCCTTCGCATAATCAGCACTGATGGATGAAAAACCGTCCCTCAGGCTGGCGCGGGCGTTCTTAACAGCATCTGCGGTCGTAGCGCCGAATCCGAGCGCCAAAGTGAAACGAGCACCTTCGACGTTCGCTGTTTGAATGATGTTACCGCTTTCAGCCCGCGGGTGAGACCAGGCAATTTGGTGATGCAGCAGCAGGTCGGTATAGCCGTCACTGGAACCTGCGAATCCATTTGTCATTTGCTTAAAGCCGCTGCTGCTCAGCAAGGCCGAAGCAGCGCCGGTTTTCTCGGCAACCAGCGCGTCACCCTCACTGTAGCCCGTATTGCCGTAGCCTGAATTCTTCAGCGAAGGCTGATATAGGACATACAGCGAGTAGGAGGGAGACCCGGAAAATGTGACATCAATCAGCAAAGTATCGCGATGGGGATCGGTGGCATAGGTCTTGCTGATTTGGAAATGGCCGGCGGGATCACTGCTGGTCTGCCGATAGGCCAGGGCGTTCTCATCGATCTCTGAAAGCGAATGCGACAAATCCTTGGACTCGATCCAAACAGTTTTTCCATCGCTCACTGCGAACTCTAGGGATCGCACATCGGCGGCGTCCAGGCGGGGATAGTAGACCTCGGTCAAGATACCGCCCTGAAGCGTGAACCAGACGCGGGAATCGGTGGAGACGGCTGTGCCCACTGCTTCTTTACTGCCGGGAGTCCAGGTGGGGATGGCCCCGGGAGCGCCGGGGGCCATCTGTCCCTGAACACGTAACGGAACACTCGCGAGGCAAAACAGAAAAAGGAGAACCCGCCTTTTCACATCCATGAAGATCTTCACTACCTTTCCAAGGCCGAGGTTGACGGCCTGCTGAGACTCAATCCATCTGATAGATACTCACTGATCGCGAAGCCAATTGAACCTTAATGCGCGGTCCGTCGAGCAGTTCGGCACTGCCGGTGCCCATTAATGTCGTGACGGATCGAGCTTTGGCGACGGCCGTATCCCCGAGGTCGAGCTCTATGGTTTTTGGCTGGTCAGAGTTGTTCATCACTGCCAGCAACTGCTCGGCCGGGCCGTCGGGTCCTGCGGTGTGCTGACGAACGAAAGCGAAGACCTGATCGTCGGCAAAAATGTGAATCAATTCCCCTCCGCGTAGTGCGGGGTGCTCCTGCCTCAGCCGCAGGAGATTCCGGACATGCGTAAACACGCTCTGTTCTTCTGGAGTGCGGCCCTCAGAAGTGAAGGCATTGCGCTTGTCGCCGGGAAAGCCACCGGGGAAGTCGCGCCGGTTGTCGGGGTCGTCGACGCCGCTCATGCCAATTTCGTCGCCGTAATAAATTTCGGGGATCCCGCGCAGGGTCAGCAGGAGAGAAAATGCCAGCTTGAGCTTCTCTGTGGTCGCGCCCGGCTCACTCATGAACCTCTTGGTGTCGTGATTGCCGAAGAACGTCACCAGATTTTCGGGATGAGGAAACATCCAGTCGTGGCGCAGAACGTCTTCGATCTGCCTGGCGGGCGCGTCTTGCAAGATCACGTTGCGGAGTGTGGATTCGAGCGGGAAATCAAAGACAGTATCGAGACCCGTGTCAATCTCGCCGGTGACTTTTCCACCGACGAAGAATGCAGTCACAGTGGGGTCCGGGTTGAAGACCTCGCCCACCGTGCGGAAGCGAGGATACGTGCGGTGCAGGTCAGCGTGAAAGTCGCGCCAGAACGGGCGGTCGACATAAGGAAATGTGTCGATGCGAAAACCATCGAGAGCACCCGTCTCCGCCCACCAGAGCGCATTCTGGCGCAGGTATTGCGCGTTGATTGGATCGTCCGTTCCCATGTCGGGGAGAATACCGGCGAACCAGCCTTCAACCATGTTGCGCCATTCGAGCGGCGGCGCGTGCGGGTCAGTCTCGACCGCAAGAGATAAGCCGGTCGTCAAATGCTTCTCGCGTGTGCCATGGAACCAGCGATCAGTCGGCGGATTGTCCACCCAGGGATTCGCAGGACCGACATGATTTGGGACAATGTCCAGCAGCACCTTTATCCCCTGCTCGTGGGCCGACGTCACGAGCGCGCGATAGCCGGCGAGCGTGCCCAGATGCTTTTCGACAGAATACAGATCGATCGCTCCGTACCCGTGATAATCCCTGCCGGTTCGGTCATCGTTCTGATAAATCGGAGTAATCCAAATTGTGGTGACTCCGAGATCCTTCAAATAAGGAAGCCGCCGCTGAATGCCGCGCAAATCGCCGCCGTGATAAGCGCGAGGCGCGCTACGGTCATATGCGCCAGAATCAGGGAAATTGTTGCTGGCATCGCCATCGTCAAAGCGGTCAGGCATGATCAGGTAGATGACGTCGGCGGGTCCGAACCCGTTGAACCCACCGTCTTCGCGCGCCACTTGGGCTGCAGAATCTCGACGTTCTAACGGCAGTTCCACTTCTGAGCGTCCGGCTTCGGTACTCAAATCCAAAGTGATTTTTCCTGGCAACGCTGTGTTACTAATCTCGATCCAGACAAATTCATAACGGCCGCCCAGACCATCCATGGTGCGTGCGATATGAATACCTGGCGAGCGAGTGGACACACGGGCTCCCTCCAAATGCTCCCCGGTAATCATCACCATCGGATCGGGGAGACCAATCCACCAATTCGGCGGTTCAACCTTGTCCACCACAGGCGCTTGCGCCTCCGCCGCCGAAAGCAACGCGAGCAGACAGAAAGGAACAACCCAAGGCGCGAGGTAGTGGAGTCGGATTCTCATTGGGGTGCCCGGGAAATGAGGGAGCAGGAGCCGCGGAACTGCTCCCCCTCGGGGTTCAGAAGCTCAAGCGAAGCGTCACCTGCACTTCGCGTTGACTGTCGAAGCGCAGGTTCGTCACTTTCCCGAATTGTCCTCCATCGTTCATGTTTCCATCCGGAGGACTGTACTGCGGCGTGTTGAACAAGTTGAAGAACTCCCCGCGCAACTCGCCCCGGAAGCGCTCGGTGAAGGCTAAGCTCTTGCTTAGACTCAGATCCATGGTTTTCGTTCCCGCGCCAGTAAATGGATTTCTGGGCGAATCACCGGGAGCGATTGGAGTATTGGAACCAGGAAAGTTTGCCACCCTGGCGAAGGACGAGGTCACAAACCACTGGGCCGGGACATTGGTTTGATGCAGAGGCCCAACCACATCCGGCCGCGTACTGGGATTGCTGCAATAGTCACAAACCACATCCACAGGGAAGCCGCTGGAAAAAGTAAGGATTGGACTGAATTGCCAGCCGCCGAGGACGGCGTTGACCGCTGGGTTCCAATTCTGGCCGATGGTGCGGCCTCGGCCGAAGGGCAGTTCATAGAGGGCATTGAATACAAACCGATTGCGCACGTCGAGATTGGAGTTGGCGCGCTCCCTGGTTTGCCAATCGAAAGGATCGACCACGTTGCCGCCGTAGCGGAAATCAGTGTCGAAGCCTGCCTGCGTATTGTCGATGGCATGCGACCAGGTATAAGCGCCGGTGAAGGAAACCCCGCTGTTGAGTCGACGCTCCACTAGGGCGTGCAAACCGTTATAGATGGAATTGCCGCCGGTGTCGTTGACAGGCACCGTTCCCAGCCCGGGGAAGGGATAGAGGCTGTCGGTATTGTATGCGGGACGATTCACGTCATAGAAGGTGGAAAGGTGCGTTCCCTTTGTCGCGACGTATGCCAGGGTCAGGGCCGTCTTTGAGTCCACCTGATGCTCGATTTGCAGGTTCCACTCCTGCATGTTGGAACTGGTATCGCGCGGCAGCCAACCCGTGAGGCTGACGCTCTGCGGATGTGTGAGGCTTACCGGCAGAGACGCCTTGGTGGGAAAGCCGCTGGCGGAAATCGCACTGATATCCGGAGTTCCGTTGGCGTTTGATGTGGTTAATCCACCCAAAGTCAGTAGAAGCCCGCTATTGTTCGTGAAATAGCCGTCGTTGGTTAGGGCGTTCTGGTAGGAGTAGTAGGCGCTGCCACCAAACGGCGCGTTCTGCGACATCTGCTTATCGATGCCTTCGCGGTCAACGAAGTAGAAGATACCGTAGCCGCCGCGCACCACAGTCTTTTGATCGCCGCGCAGGTCATAGGCAAAACCGATGCGCGGAGCGAAATTCCTCTTGGGGTTGCTGAGGCCTGCGCTGTCGGAAACGCCGTTTTGACCTGCCAGGATGATCTCGCCTGTCGCCACGTCGAAGTTTGCCATGCGGTTGTTCAGTTCCGTCGGCCAGGTGAACAGGTCATAACGCAGGCCGAGGTTGAGAGTCAAACGATTGTTGACGCGATAATCGTCCTGGCCATAGAACCCATTTTCCCAGCTGCGGGTATGGAACATTGCACTGGCAGGTCCGACCTGATAATCGTTGATCCAGCCCACCAGCAGGTCCGACTGTTCAAATCCGGTCGACCAGGGCTGGGTTTCGTTTGCCTGAAAGTAACCTTTCCCAGCAATTGGGTTGAAGAAGTTCACCTGCCGCCAGATGAAGTTGATTCCGAACTTGAAGGTGTTGCGTCCCTTCACCCAGGAAACATTGTCAGCCAGTTGATAGGTATCCTCGGGCACAAAATAGTCGCCATAATCTCCGGTATAGGAAAGCTGGCTGCCGTTATTTCCAATCAGCGCTCCCCCGCCGAGCAGCGTGCTGGTATTCGCATTGGGAATGCCAAGATTGGCCGAAACCGGCACGTCACCGAGCGGTGGCTCGTACCCCAGGAATGAGCGCACATAGCCGATCCGGAACTCATTGATCAGGCTGGTTCCAAAAGTGTGGGTTTCGCCGAGAACAATGCTGCGAGGATGCTGGAATTGGTAGCCGGAGCCATAGCCTGCCGGCAGAGTCGCCAGCTGCGAGGTTGTTACGTCTAAATCCTGACCATAACTGTAGCGCGCGAAAACCTGGTCGTGTGATCCGATAATGTAATCCAGGCGACCGTTAAAGTCGTCATACGTTTGCCGCTGGATGCGATCCGGCTGGAAGTTGTCCTCGACACAGAGTCCGTCGCTTGCGCCTAGTGTGCAGCGGGGGTCACCGGACGAGGTGATATTGGGCAGCGGGAAGGCGTTGAGGTAGTTAAAGCCCGCAGTAATAAAAGGGCCCGTGAAGATGTTGCCCGGTACTACGATCCCTTGACCACCGGGTTGAACGAGCTGAATCGCCGGCAGCAACTCCGAAAAATTGCCCGTTCGCTCAAGCGCAGTGGGTACCGTAATGGGACCATCGGTCAAAGGCAGCGTCTGGCGCACGCCTTGATAGTCGGCAAAGATGAACAATTTATTCTTCAGCACGGGGCCCCCGAAGGTCGCGCCGAACTGATTGCGATGGAATAGCGGCTTGGGCGTGGTTGGATCGAAATAGTTCGGGCTCGCATCCGCCGCGCTGTTGCGAAGCTGATAGAAAGCTGTGCCGTGCCAGTCATTGGTACCGGACTTGTAGGTGGCGTTGATCACGGCTCCGCCGGCGCGGCCGTACTCGGCGGGTGCCACGTTTGTGTCCACGCGGAATTCCTGAATCGCATCCGGGTTTACGAAGAAGACTATCGTGTTGACCAGCGATTCGTTGTTGTCAATGCCGTCAAACAGAAAATTGTTCGCCTGGAGACGTACTCCATTGGCTGAAATCGCTCCGCCGCCGCTGGTGGCATATCGGAAAGTCTCGGCCTGGTTGCCCTGCCCGGTTTGCGTGTTCCCGGGCTGTCCGCGGGTAACGCCTGGAACCAGTTCCGCTAAGTCTGTAAAATTCCGGCCGTTCAGAGGAAGGTCCGTGAGCTGCCGGCCAACGACGGTGTCGCTTACACCAGAAGTCGAGGTATCAATAAGGGGAGTCCCAGCGGTCACTTCAACAGTTTGCGTGGTTGAGCCCGGTTGCAGCTTGAACTCCAGGTTTACGACTTGAGCCGTTTGCAGCGTAATCTGCTCCGCCGCGGGGGCGAAGTTGGCTTCCTGGGCTTCCACCTTGTAAGAACCCGGGTCGAGGGCAGGCAGGCTGAACAAACCTTGTGCATTGCTCGTCACTACAGTCGAGCGATTGGTACCAAGATTGGTGATGGTCACGGAAGCATTTTGAATAATCGCTCCTTGAGCATCGGCCACAGACCCCTGAATCGTGCCCGTGCTCGACTGCCCGAAGGCAAGACCGGCCAGGCACAACCCAATACTCAGAACCAGAAAAAACCTTCCCCTCATATTTCCTCCAATCAGCGGTTATCGGGCAACGTTGCTCGTTAGAGAACTCATGCGCGTCATAGGCGTGAGTTTTTACGCTCCTCTGTGTTTCTTGAGGCACCGGCTTTCGGGTGGCGGCACGCTCTGGGCTCCCTCTTTCGATCGTGCTCAGGGTATGCCGATGGAGTGCGAATTTATGACGTGCAACCTGATAGTACAAAAGGGTCGGTTGAAGAAGTTTCACTAGGTTTGATACGGTTACAAGTGCAAAGTGCCGGTGTTGCACTAGGATAGTCAGGCTGTTACCTTTTTGTTAAATGGCTGTGACACGCAGCTTCGCGGCGGGTCGGGAAGAAAGCTTCCAGGAAGTGGAGAAGCTTACCAATAGTCATAGCCTGCGGGGATCTGAATCGCTTTGTCGACTGCTCCGCTATCTGGCCGAACACTCTCTGGCGGATCCCCCAGCCTCGGTGAAGGAATACCAGATTGCAACCGAGGTGTTTGGCCGGTCGGCCCACTTCGACCCTCAATCAGATTCAACCGTCCGAGTTCAGGCTGGCCGTCTGCGCACAAAGCTGGCCGAGTATTACGCCTCTGAAGGCGCGGAAGATTCCATTCTCGTGGAACTACCGAAAGGCACCTATGTTCTTGCCTTTCATCACCGTTCGGCAGGGACGGCGCGAACACACTCGGGCGGTTCGTCTCTGCACGAGCCAGAAGAGGCTCCGGCACAGAACACTTCAAGGAATTGGCTACCCGCGTTCGTGGTGGCGTCGATCTTGTTGGCCGCTTCGCTGGTCGCAGTCGCGGTGCTGGTTTCTACTCGCAAATCGGCTCCGCCGACACTGGCGAGTAACCTGGAACCGGCTCCCGCTGTGCTTCGAACCTTTTGGGGTCCGTTTGTCACCGGTCCGGAAGAGCCTTGGGTCATTTTCAGCAACGCGGCTTTCATTGGTCGGCCAGAGACCGGAATGCGGTACTACAATCCGTCGCGGGATCAGCGGGATCTGATCTTTGACCACTACACTGGCGTGGGCGAAGTACTGGCGGTTCATGCCCTCGATCAAGTGTTTGGAGTGCTTCACAGGGGCATTCGCGTGAAGCGCGGCAGCCTGTTCTCGTTCGACGATGTTCAGAACAACGATCTGATTTTCGTGGGTTCGCCGTCGGAGAATCTCACGCTACTGGACATTCCCGGCAGCAAGGAATTCATTTTCCAGCGGCTCGCTTCTGGTCCCCGCAAGGGAGACCTTGCGATTCTTAACGCACATCCTGAGTCGGGCGAGCCGGCGGTCGTTGTCGCGAGTCCCTCCACTTCCCTGCTTACCGAAGACTATGCCATCGTCGCGCTGATGCCAGGTCTGAATCCCGCCCGATCCGTGATGATCCTGGCTGGAACCACGACTTTCGGAACGCAGGGTGCGGTTGAATTCGTTTCCAGGCAAAATTCCGTCGCCAACTTGCTGTCGCGCCTGTCAGTAACGAAGGCAACTGAATTGAAACCCTTCGAAGCCTTGTTGCGTGTGAAGGTAGCGCGCGGTGTTCCCGTAGAAACGGAGTTAGTGGCGGTCCGAAAGAGAACGCCATAACAACGGCTACCCAAGACTCAAGGTCTTGCTGGATTTGTCCTGATAAGTCGACTAGTGCTTATCGATGGAGAGAAGCGGCGCTTGCCGTTTCTGACCGAGTGACGGCGGAGCGGATGCGACACTTGATCGCGGACTTTGACGCTGGCCGGAAGTCGGCTTCTGGGATGTCTACTGCTGACTATCTGTGAGATTCCTGCAGCCTGGTACGTCTTAACGGACGGGCAAGAACCTTCCCCAAAAGGTCCCCCCCGTCCGATCCTCCGCCGGCGCCAGAATCCGGTGCCGCCGGGGGCATCTTGATCGATTGTCAGGCCTAGGCTTCATCAGGGCCAAGTCTTCCTCAGGCCGCCTCTTCAAACTCAGGTTGCAAGCCCTCCTCGGGAGTGTCGGCGACTGGAGTTTTCAAGGTGTCCAACCACCACTCGATGCGCTCCCGGAGCCTGACCAACCTGCCGGATTCGCAAGCGGCACAGTACCCGATCATGGCAAATGTGGTGAGCCATCCGCCGATCATCAACTTCGGGAAAAGAGACATAATCCCCTCCTAATTCTGGGGCAATCCGTCCCTGACCGGCCCTATCTATAAACCGCGTCAAACACCGGCAAATAATCTCGCCGGAAAGGCGATTTGCTTTTCAAGGAAGGTGCTTACCCCTAAATCCGTGACGATCATGCCCCCGATCCCTGGAAACGTCCATGGAGCCAGCCTGAAGCAATCTGAATTGATCTGAAGAAATGCCTTCGATTGATGGCAAACGGTAACGGCGCAAACCGGGGGCAGATTGGGATTGCATTGGGCCGGCGGGCACGGCTGTCGGCAGCAGCAACTCGCGCCGTGGGCGCGAGAATCTTCTGCCGCAGAACCAGAGCTGTCTCTCTGACAGCGAGAATTTCCCAGCGCGGCTCGGGCAGTCCATTCTTAGCACGAGGGTCGGCGGCTAGGAGTCGGTGCGCTCTTTTGGCCGGTCTTTCGGATCGTCCGGTTCTAAGCCGGCTGCCGCCATGACAGCCTGTCCCAATTCTTCGGCAGAAAATGTGTTTCCCTCGCCGGGCAGCGATTCCCCATGGGACGGACCTACGAAGCGGTATCCCTTGCCTACCACCGTCTGCAAATATTTCGGCTGTAGCGAGTCGTCCTCCAGAGCCATGCGTATTTTGCGGATCGCGGTATTGATTCCCTGTTCGACGTCGACGAATACATCCTTGCCCCACAAGGAATCGGCGATTTGCTCACGGGTCACCAGGTGGCCCTGCTGTTCGACCAGGAACATCAACAGTTGCAAAGGGAGACCTTCCAGGCGCACGGGCCGTCCGGCACGGTATAGCTGAAAGCGGCCAAAGTCCAGCTCGAAATCGGCGAAACAGACCTTTTTCTCGGGCATAACCCCGCGCCTTTCCGGGAGATTCCGACAATTCTGATCTGGCCCTGCTTCCCTGTCAAGGCATTATCTCCCCTTGTGCGGCTGTGGGTCCTAAATGGCGGGGTGGTTGAGCTGGCAGGCGTTTACTTCAAAACCGCTTCAATGAGCGCTATCGGGATTTATCAACATTTGAGAGATTGTTTTTGCATTGCCGACGACCCGCAACCTCCGCGAAGCCCGCCTCTGGATAGTTTTCGCTTTGCCGACTACCGGAGGCGCAGATTGTCGATATCTGCCACTCCATGCATGCTTTCGACATTCTGTAGGGAGCCCTCAACATTTCGCAGACGCACTCCTAACTTTCCTACCGGTGCCCTCCCCGTAACAGCTGCCCGGCTCTTGGCAAAGTGGCGTCAGAGCGACGGGCCATTGTGGTAAGCATCAAATCCGTTCAAGTGGTCATTGCCAAATGCGAATGTTTTCACTGATCATTACCTGCTATGTCTAAGAGCATCTCAACCCAATCCTCAGTGTGCGTGGTCTTATTATTTGGTTTCTTATTCCTGCAAACTGCGCCGACCGCGCACGGGCGGGGCTTGCAAATGGAGAAGAATAACTCTGCCGCGGAACCATCGAATGCGGCTCATCCCATTCTCGTTGAACTGTTCACCTCCGAAGGATGTTCCAGTTGTCCTCCCGCAGACGCCCTCCTTCTAAAGTTGGACGGGACACAGCCCGTTCCTGACGCGCAACTGATCGTCCTCAGTGAACACGTGGATTATTGGGACCATGACGGCTGGAAAGACCCCAACTCCTCTCCTGCACTGACCGAACGTCAAGCCGCGTATGTCACTGCACTTGGGCTAAAAACGCCCTACACTCCCCAAATCATCGTAGACGGAACCGCTGAAATGCGCCTTGGCGATCCGCAACAGAACATCAAAGTCTTTCAGGAAGCTGTGGCCTTCCCTAAAATTCCCGTACGCATCGGCGAGGTGACGGTTGATGCTGGGAATCCAGTTGCTTTGCAAATGCGCATTGAAGCGGATGGCAACTCCGACAAACGCAATGCTGACGTCTACGTTGCTCTTGCTCTCGATCATGTGGAGTCCCAAGTCTTGCGTGGCGAAAACGGGGGCCGACGCTTGACCCATGTTGCGGTTGTGCAGCAGCTCACGAAAATAGGAAGGCTGAAGAAAGGGGAGACCTTTGGCGAGACTGTTCAGCTGAAACTCAAGCCCGGCACGGATTCAACGAACGTTCGGATCATTGCCTTTGTACAAGAATCCGGGCCTGGCAGATTACTTGGCGCCGCTTTCCGCAAGCCAGCAAGGTGACGCAGGTGCTTCCCTATGCCTCGATCGTTCGTGCGAAACCTCCGTATCCCACCCAGCGTATCTCACCCAGCGTGTATCAGGCCTAACGTGTCAGACTGCTTAGCGCAAGGACGCGGATGACGCGGTCCCATGGGCGAGTGCCTCCCGGGACAGCCGAAGATTGACCAACCTATGAGGACTCAGCCTTTATGAGCCTTGGGGAATGCCCGTCCCGCGAGGGTGAAGACGTGGGGATCGAGTCAACAAGGGAACGTTGTCTACGAGTGGCGGCAGCGGGGAGCGACATTCGGCGGTGACAATGGGTGGGCTGCTAGAGAGATACTTGACGGTGTGGCAAAAGCAGGTTGACGTTAGATGGAAGATTTTCGCAATATAGCGATTCAGAACAAATGAGGCAATTAGCTGGATCGAGAGGGACCGTGCCCAAGTCAAACAATCGCGCTTGCAGAATCGTGCTCGCTGTTTTTGTCTGCGCCCTGCTGACTCTTCGCGTCGATGGCGACGATTCGTCGACGCCCCCGATTATCGATAGCCAAGCTTTCTTGCTTCAGAATATGAAGCCGGCGGGGCCTGCCACCGGCGAATTCTCAGCCCAGGTGAACAAGCTCGTTCGGAGCATGACGCTCAAAGAGAAAATCGGGCAGATGACGCAGCTCGAGATAGGTATGGTCACGGACGGGATGGATCAGAGTATCCATATTGATGCCGCGAAACTTCACAAGGCGATTGTCGAATATGGTGTCGGATCGATTCTGAACGTCAACCAGGAAGCGCTGTCCACAGAGAAATGGCGCGAAATCATACTCGCAATTCAGGACGAGGCGAAGAAGACTCGCCTCAAGATTCCCATAGTGTATGGACTGGATAGCATTCATGGCGCGAACTACGTCCTTGGCGCCACGCTCTTCCCGCAGCCGCTAGGCATGGCAGCGACATGGAATCCCGAGCTGATGTTGCAGGGTAGCCGTATTTCCGCCGCAGAAACACGAAAGGCCGGAGTGCCGTGGGTATTTTCTCCAGTTTTGGACGTGGGGCGTCAGCCGCTCTGGCCCCGCCTCTACGAAACCTACGGCGAGGACAGCTACCTCGCCACAGTTATGGGTGTGGCCTCGGTTCGGGGCTACGAGGGAACGAACATTTCAGATCCCGCTAGTGTGGCTGTGTCGCTCAAGCATTACATTGGCTACAGCGATCCCGCGAATGGCGGCGATCGGAGTCCGGCGGTGATCCCAGAGCGGGAGTTGCGCGAGTACTACCTCCCCTCCTTCGCTGCAGCAGTAAGAGCCGGCGCGCACACGGTGATGGTGAATTCGAGCGAGATCAACGGAATTCCCGGCCACGCAAATAAGTATTTGCTAACCGATGTATTGCGCACCGAGCTGGGCTTTCGCGGATTTGCCGTATCTGACTGGGGGGACATCGGGAACTTAGTGCATATGCACCACGTCGCTCCGACAGAAAAAGTTGCCACGCAGATCGCTGTGATGGCGGGCATCGATATGAGCATGGTTCCAAGCAGTTACAGCTTCAGCGACCTTTTGTTCCAGCTTGTGCAAGAAGGCAAGGTTCCTATGAGCCGCATCGACGACGCCGTGCGGAACATTTTGACCGTGAAGTATCAGCTCGGGCTATTCGACGATCCCGTACGCGGCATCAGTGCTCCAGCGGTGATTGGTTCATCCGCGTCGCACCAGGTCAGTTTGGAAGCGGCGCGCGAAAGCATTACTCTCCTGAAAAACGAGGATCACGTTCTGCCGCTCTCAAAGACGGCGCACGTCCTTATCACCGGGCCAGACGCGGATTCGCTGATTCCTTTAAATAACGGCTGGACCTACACATGGCAAGGTGGTGTGGAGAGCTTGTACCCGAGAGACGCGCTCACAATTGTGAAAGCGATCCGGAACGAGGTTGACCCAGCGAATGTTACATTCATGCCGGGGACGACCTTCGACAAACAAATCGATATCGCGAAAGTAGTAGATGCCGCGGCGAATGCGGACGCAGTCGTGGCGTGCATCGGGGAATGGACGTACGCAGAGACGCCCGGCAATATTGCGGACCTCACGTTGCCCGATGCGCAACTCGACCTCGTGAAAAGGCTCGAAGCGACGAAGAAGCCTGTCATTTTGGTGTTGACTGAGGGGCGTCCACGCATCATTGGCACGATCGTCGAGGCCGCGAAGGGTATTCTCATGGCCTACAATCCAGGCAACGAAGGCGGGCAAGCAATCGCCGACATACTGTTTGGGGATGTGAACCCGAGCGGCAAGTTGCCGATCACTTATCCGCGCTGGACCAACCGACTCTTTACCTACGATCACAAGTTCTTCAACAGTTCGGATACTCCGGGTGCGCAGGAGCTGACCACACCGCAGTTCGAGTTTGGCTCTGGACTGAGCTATACGAGCTTTGCCTATTCCGCCCTTCGTGTCTTTCCTATCACAGCTTCCGGAGAGCAGACTGTTCACGTCGAGGTGAATGTGAAAAACACCGGTGACCGCGAAGGCAAGGAAGTCGTTGAGCTGTACCTCTCGAAGAGATTTGCAACCATTACACCGGCGCTCAGGCGTCTGAAGCGTTTCGCTAAAATTGACTTGAAGACTGGCGAGGAGCGTCGCATTTCGTTTGAACTCACGTCTGGCGACCTCTCGTTTATCGGACTGAACAACAAGCCCGTTGTCGAGCCCGGCACCTTCGACATCCACATCGGTGCGCTGACGCAGAGCTTCGAATGGAAGTGATGCGATCTGATCTGCAGCGTAGAAAAGGCCCGCGCAGTTGGGAAGCCCGTGGGCTCGAACTTCAGCTGCCCCTTTTCAAGCTTATCGAAAAATCTTAAAAACGTGCCCAGCAAGTTCTGCATCGAGCGGGTAATCGCTGCGGGGTTCACTTTCCGGCGAGCAGTTGCCGGAGCTTGCGAAGGGCCGGGGGGATGTCCCTCACAGCGGTACTGCCGAAGCCCAAGATGAAACCAGGGCGTGGCGTTTCGCCTAGATAAGCGGAAGAAAGAGGCCAGAGCCAAAGGTTCTGGCGAGCGGCTCGCTCGGCAATTTCCAGATCGCTGCGGCTCCCCTTCGATAGGATCACAGCCAGGTGCATGCCAGCCTCAGCCCCGAGGACCTCGACGATACCCCCGAGTTCCTTGCTGATTCCAGCAACCAGCGCACTCCGTCGCTCGCGGTACAGAACTCGCATCCTTCGGATGTGGCGCCCAAAATGCCCTTCGCTAATAAAGTTCGCGAGCACTTCCTGATAGAAGGTAGGCGGCCCAATGTCCACTGCGCGTCGAATGGATAGAAAACGATCGACCAGATCCAACGGAACGACGACATAGCCGAGGCGCAGAGAAGGGAACAAAACTTTGCTGAAGGTCCCGATATATATGACGCGAGCGCCAGCGTCGAGTCCTTGCAAGGATGGAATCGGCGAGCTTTCGTACCTGTACTCACTGTCATAGTCATCTTCGATGATCCAAGATCCCGTGTTTTGGGCCCAATCCAGAAGTTGGAGACGCCGCGAAGCGCTCATGGTCACGCCCAGTGGAAATTGATGAGAGGGCGTAACAAATGCGGCCCGCGCCTTCCGACAACGCTTGATGCCGGCAGCGACATCCAGACCCTCGTTGTCAACGGGGACTGGTATGAGATTACAACCTGTCAGCGCAAAGGCGTCTCGGGCCAAAGAGTAGCCCGGCTCTTCTATCCACACGGGACTCCCGGGGTCGAGCAGTAAGCGGACCGAGATCTCGATCGCCTGCTGGGAGCCGCTGACGATCGTGATTTGCTCCGCATCGCAGTGGAGCGATCGCGCAGTTCTCAGATATGTCGCGATTGCTTCCCGGAGAGCCTTGGAGCCTATCGATTCGCCGTACTGAAATGACTTGGCGTCCATATTTCGGCACTGGCGTGCGACCAAACTCGACCAGATCTGTAGAGGAAATTCATCGAAAGCCACTTGCCCCACACCGAAAGCTCCCCACCCTCCGAGCCATGGGGCGTGCTCAAAACGGGGAAGGATTGTGGAGCGGCGCGAAATTGGTCGAGGACCAGAGATGCCCGCCCCTCGTGTCGCACCAATTGCGGGGCTCGTCGCGAGCTGGTCCGGAAGAGACTCGGAAACGATAGTTCCCGAGCCCAGGCGACTCTCGAAATAGCCTTCTGCGAAAAGCTGGTTATAGGCGTGAAGAACAGGAAAGCGGGAAATACCAAGCTCGGATGCGAGCATCCGGGTCGACGGAATTCGCTGCCCGGGACGCAGTCGGCCATCCACAATTGCTGCGCGATACGCGTCGTAGAGCTGCCTGTGCAGAGGCTTCGAGGCCTTCCGGTCGATCGTAATCATCGGAAAAATCCCCGAAGCAACTCGCTTCATTTCGGAGATCATAGTGGTTATGTCGAAATCCCGTCAAGTGGGTACTGCCATCGACCGCTCTCTCCATTTCGAAGATCGATAGTGGTTATGTCAAAATCCAGTTGAGTGGGTATTGCCATCGACCGCTTTCGCTCTAGTATTAAGAAGGTTCTGAGGTAACTCGAAACAACTAAGGCGATGTTCATACAACGTGGAAGGAGTCTTTACTGTTCCTCCCCGGAGTCTTTGTCCGCTTTAGACCATGCAGCTTTCGGCACCGTAGCCGGCACCGCCCACCGTGCCCTCGGACGCAATCAGATCGTAGGTTGGGATTGATTTTTAACTGGGGAGAAACTCCATGATGAGCTTCATTCGGTGGTCACTGGTTTTTTTTCTTCTTCTGGTCTGCGTTGCCGGAACAGCATTCTCACAGAGTACAAATTCAGGTGACATTCGTGGCACGGTCACCGATTCGTCAGGGGCGGTGGTGCCAGGAGTGTCGGTTGCAGTATTGAATCTCGATACCGGTGCGACGAAAGACCTCGTCACCAACGGTGACGGCCTCTATGACACCGCTTCAATTCTGCCCGGAAACTACCAGGTCACTTTCGCGAAAGAGGGCTTCGGCAAACTCGTACGCGGCCCCATCACGTTGCAAGTCGGGATTATCACGGTGAATGGCGTATTGAAGGTAGGCAAGATAGCGGAAACGGTTGAAGTGACCGCCGACGTTCCGCTATTGAAGACCGAGAGCGCTGAGCAATCCACAACCTTTGATTCGCAAACCATGGCGAATTTACCGCAGGTGGGCTCAAGCGGCCAGAATTGGGGTCCCTTGGCCCAACTGCTGCCGGGTGCTGCCGGCACCGGGGGTAGCATGCCCACAGCTTCCGGCAATTCCGGCGATCCCGGAATTGCTATCTCGGTAAATGGCAACCTGCCGTTTTATGACAATTTCCTCCAGGACGGCGCCTCTACCAATCTGCCGATCAGCGCCAACGTCGACATTGCTACCTTTGAGACCATACAAGAGCTGCAAATCAGCACCTCTACCTTCTCAGCACAGTATGGGATCGGGGGAGCGGTTTTTAATCAGATCACTAAGAGTGGCAGCAACTCATTTCATGGCGCGGGTTATGAATACTTCCAAAGCGACCAACTGAAGGCCGACAGTTACAATTTTTCCAGCACTCCGCAGCCGAAACCTTTCCTGCGCTACGACGACTACGGCGTAGCGATCGGCGGACCGATTGTTAAGAACAAGTTGTTCTTTTATTTCAATATAGACAGAATCTACGACAACGGCGGCAGTTCAACTCAAACCGCGACCGTGCCTACGGTGGCCATGACACAAGGCAACTTTACGGGCATGCCGACCATTTACGACCCCGCCACTCCGATAGTCTGTGCGGGGAGTCCGCAGGTCTGTTCACGGACAACCTTCGCCAGCGAAAACGGTGGTCTAAACCAGATCCCTACTACCAGATTTGATACTGTCGCAGGTGCGGCTCAAGCGTACTATCCCGCACCAAACACTCCCGGAACGCAGCCCAACCCAGCCTTCCCCGGCGTGGTAATCAATAACTACGCCTACACCTCGCCAAATTTGAATCCCTTCCATAAATGGTTTGGAAGAATTGACTACGATCAATCGGAGAAAAACAGAATCAACTTCTCCATTACTCAGGGCGACAATCCCGGCACCAATACCAACTTTCAGGTCTGTCCGATTGACTGCTTCTCTGGAGATGTCGACAGGTACAACACGCAAGTCTCTGACGTGTATTCGGTGACCTCGCACGTGGTGAACGAAGCCCGGTTCGGCTATACCAAGCAAGGCAACTGGTTTATCCCATATACCGCTGGGCAAGGCTACCCGGCGAAGCTGGGTTTGCAATATTCAAAAGGTGACGTTTTTCCGTCGATCAGTGTCAGCCAGACAGCGACCGCATCCGGAAGCGGTGGTTCCGGCAGTACGGCGATTTGTTGCAGCGCCATCTTGCAGCCTGGCACGAATGCAATTTACATCGAGAATACGTTTCAGCCATCCGATGTTGTTACCTTCATCCGGGGCAAACACATCCTGCATTTCGGCGGCGAACTGCTCGACTACCAAGCCAACTATACCCCTTGGGGAAACTTGCAATCCGGGAACTTTAATTTCACCGGAGTTTACACTCAGCAAAACAACACAATAGGAACCGGAGGATCCGCTTACGCGGACTTTCTGCTCGGCGACGTAAATAGCTGGAGCGCTACGAACCAGCCCGAGTCCGGGATGCGAATGAAAAGCCCGCAGATCTTTGTTCAAGACGATTTCAAGATACGCCCGAATTTTACCTTGAACCTCGGCCTGCGCTATGAATACCAAAGCGGGTGGAGCGAGGTTAAGAACAATCTGGGATCCTTTGACCCGACTATCTCGAATGCTGCCGCCGGAGGCGCGCTAGGTGCAATGTGGTTCGCGGGCGAAACCTCACGAACTACGTTGATGCAACCAAAGAATGTATTACTGCCTCGCTTCGGCTTCGCCTGGACTCCTGTGGGCACGACAGTCGTCAGGGGAGGCTTCGGAGTTTATGCCCTTACCTGGAGCATGGATGATTACGGTCAAGGGGTCGGTTTAGGCAACAACAGCACGGGTAGTGCCGCCGATACCACGGGCGGAATCAGTCCAGTGACAACACTCGATGGCCCCGGAACCAACTCACAAACTGGCCTGCCTCTAACCTATGTGGTGACCAACAGGTCGGCCACGGCATACAACGGGACAAATGTATCGTACAACCAATACAACCTACCGGTCGCGAAGATGTATCAATGGACGGCAAGCGTAGAACGCCAGCTAGGGACGAACATGGAGGCCGAGATTGCCTACGTAGCCAGTCACGGCGCCAATCTCGCCTTCCCGGCTGATATTAACCAAATACCCGTGGCCAAGCTGTCGCCGACTTTCAGTCAAGCCAACACTCCCTATGCGCAATTCGGAACGATTGAGGGGGTCCTCGGCTCGTCCGTTTCCAACTATAACTCCTTGCAACTGCAGGTTAACCGTCGGTTCAGTCGCGGACTCACTTTCAATGCAAACTATGTCTGGTCGCATTTCTTGGATGATCAGGATTCGGCCGGATGGGGTGGTCGCGGCGGTACGCAGGTCTATCAAAATGCCTACAATCCTCGTGCCAATTACGGCAACTCGAATTTCGATGTGCGAAATGCGTTGAAAGGAAGCGTGGTTTACCAGTTGCCACTAGGCAAGGGCAAAAGGTTCCTTAACGATAATCCCTACCTGGATGCGTTCGTGGGCGGCTGGCAGACCTCGGCTACGATGGTGGTGCATAGCGGACAACCGTTCACCGTTGTAACCGCCAACAACAACTCTGCAGCGGACAACCCCAACGCGGGGGGCGCCGATAACGCCACCCAGTTTCCCGACGTTATCGGGAACCCTCACCTCACCCATCCAAACATTCAGAACTGGTATAACGTGGCAGCCTTCGCTCAACCAGCCGCCGGAACTTTTGGCGACGAGAGGAGAAACAGCCTCGTGGGTCCAGATCTCTCGGAGATCGATTTCTCGCTGGGCAAGAACTTCGCCCTAAGGGAGGGCATCGGACTGCAGTTCCGCATCGATGGCTACAACATCTTCAACCATCCCAGCTTCGCTACGCCAAATACCGGTGTGGCTTTCGCCAATGGCGCGCCGACAAGCTCGTCCAGTATTACCTCCACCACGATCGGACCTCGGGCATTCCAACTGAATGCTCGCATCTCGTTCTGACAAGTATTTCCGAGATTCATAAGGACGGCGGCATATTCGCCGTCCTTACACGGACAAAAACCCTCTCTTGGTGGTGTAACCACCGGGACGGTATCGCTGTTGATAACCGAGTTCGACTGCAAACCTCGACCCCAGGTTCCATCCGAATGCACCATAGTCGACATTTGCGTAGAAACGAACTCTCTCCACTGTGAGGCCCGAAGCTGGTGTAAACCTCATTGAAAATGGAGATGTAGTTGGGGACAATCCGCCACGAGGCAATTGGAAATCCGCAAGACCGCCAAGTCAATACAACGCCAAAGCCCACGGCGTATGGACGGCGGCTCCTTTGCTAGCATCTCCGTCAGTTCCGTAGATGTTGGGTTCGTGGTTCATCCACCAGCCCAGTCGTTGCACAAAAGCCCTGCAAGGCCTACGAATAGATCCCAGGCGCCTCGTGTCCAAGCTTCTGGACATATTCAACATAGGAGCCAGGATAGACAGTGGGATGGCGGTCCGTGCCGCTTTCACCTCCCAGTTCCAGCACTCGTGAGCCGAGACCGCGGAGGAACATGCGGTCGTGCGATACGAAGATCATGGTGCCTTCAAAATCCTTCAGCGCGTCGACCAGCATTTCTTTGGTCGCAAGATCCAGGTGATTCGTCGGTTCGTCGAGCACCAGGAAGTTCGGCGGGTTGTAGAGCATGCGCGCGATTGCCAGACGCGATTTTTCTCCGCCAGAGAGTGCGCGGATCTTCTTATCCACGTCTTCGCCGGAGAATTGGAAGGCTCCTGCCAGGTTCCGCAACGACCCGAGACCGTCCTGGGGAAAATCTTGTTGCAACTGTTCGATGACGGTGAGATCGGAATTGAGCGTTTCTAAAGACTGTTGCGCGAAGTAGCCCATATACAGGCTAGCGCCGAGCCGGACGCTTCCCGCATCTGGAGCACTGGCTCCGGCGATCATTTTAAGAAGCGTAGTCTTGCCAGCGCCGTTTCTTCCCATGACGGCCCAGCGCTCTCCGCGGCGGATGGTGAGATTGAATCCTTCATAAATCACTCGCGGGCCATAACTTTTGTGCAGATTCTCAAGCACGGCCACCTGTTCGCCGGATCGTGGGGGGACACGAAAGTCGAACTTTACTACCTCACGTCTTTTCGGCAGTTCGATCTTTTCGATCTTGTCCAAGGCCTTGATCCTGCTCTGCACCTGGGCCGCTTTGGCGGCGTGCGTCCTGAAACGATCGATGAAGCGCTGCTCTTTGGCGAGCATGGATTGCTGCCGGGCGAATGCCGCCTGCTGATTGCTCTCTCGTACCGCCCGCTCGCGCTCGTAGAAGTCGTAGTCACCCGAGTAGGTGATGATTTCGCCGCCATCAATCTCTGCAATCTTTGAGACCAGACGATTCATGAACTCGCGGTCGTGCGAAGTCATCAGCAGCGCGCCAGGAAATGACTTGAGAAACTGTTCGAGCCAGATGATGGATTCGATGTCGAGGTGGTTCGTCGGTTCGTCCATCAGCAATACATCCGGCATGCCGAGGAGGACGCGCGCCAGCGCAACCCGCATTTTCCATCCGCCGGAGAGAGCGCCCACGTCGCCGTCAATCTGATCGTCTTTGAATCCCAGCCCATGCAACACTTCACGGGCTTGCGATTCGAGCGCGTAACCACCTAAATGCTCGTACTCCTCCTGCACGTGACCGAAGCGCTCAAGGATGCGGTCCATGTCATCAGCCTTATCGGGGTCGGACATTTCCCGCTGCAAGGCTTCGAGTTCATGGTGCAGATCGCCGACGCGTCCGCTCCCTGCGATCGCTTCATCCAGAACCGAACGGCCCTGCATTTCCTCGACGTCCTGGCGAAAGTAGCCGATCGTCAACTTCTTGGGGACAGAGACCGCGCCC
>Ga0070765_100000321_pt1 | contig 28541 bp, 28 predicted proteins | sample HubBroMetageWFT5_FD_71516 | JGI IMG/M metagenome (GOLD analysis project Ga0070765, IMG submission 71516) | Warmed and freeze-thawed soil microbial communities from the Hubbard Brook experimental Forest, New Hampshire - Hubbard Brook CCASE Soil... | ecosystem: Environmental > Terrestrial > Soil... | reverse complement strand
GTTTTTTCTTGACTTCTCCCTTTATAGAACTTACCAGGGGTTAGTACCTATATAAAGGTTCGATCGACCGATGTCGGTAAAATACCTTCCAAGAGTCGAACTGTATTATAGAAACGATACTAAAGAGTAGGGAGGCTCGGCTCCCCGATCGGCTGGCGGGTATGCCTTGCAAGTCGTGCGGGTCAGTCAGCCAGAATAAATTCAGCGCGGAGATGGGCATCCATTTCCCCGGACTGAAAAATATTGATAAGTCCGTCGTGTGGGTGTTTTCTGAGGTTGTGGTCTGCTTGAATTGTGGTATCGCAAATTTTGTAGTGCCGGAAGCTGAGTTGCGCCAACTCCAAAAGGGAGAGGCCGCCACAGCTGGTTAACCTAGAATTGAGTGTTATTTCTCACTGAGAATAAACGGCTGAGTGTTCCGCACAGATGCGCTGAAAAACGTGCTCGTCTTCCTCGCCGTGAAAGCTGCTCAACGCGTACCCACAGAGCGTATCCACCCCAAAGGTTCTGGCTACGCTGCCCCACAGTTGTTCAAGGCGAATCGCGGCGTCCGGCTTGCCTTGGGCCCACAAGGAAGGCGCGCATTCTCCACAAGCCACGACGCGACAATCCTCTCGCTTCACCGCTTTGGCGGCTGCCTCAAAGATGCCACCCACAACCTCGACAAATCGAGCCGCGTCAGGCATGTCATAAACCATGAAGGTGGAGAGCGTTTCGGCAACATCCAATTGAATGTATCTTCCCTCTTCAATGGCAGCACCAAGATCCAAGCCCTGTGCCTTCAATCTCAGAACAAGGGCGTCCCGGTGTGGCTCGGCAATAACAGCGATAGCTGCATCACCGGCCTTGAGGGCAACTGCAATAAAATGTGAGAAGGCGTCTAGAAAGACTGCGCCATCAGAATAGAATTGAACCTCGTGGCGAAGAGCGCCTTTCTCTGCTGCCTCGTTGGTGAACTCAAAGCCTTTCAAGCTGCTACTGACAAATTGCCTGCCCCCAAAAATCGCGTCCACGGCTGCCAGTAGTTCGCGTCTAGCATCTATCTTACGAACGTAACCCAACGCGCCGGTGCCCAAAGCTGCCCGGACGATGTCGAGATCGCTGTTCTGACTTAGAAAAATAATCTTGGAGTCGGGAGAGCGTTGCCGTATCTGTTGGGCGGCTTCGATTCCATTCATGTTTGGAAGACCAACGTCCAGCAGAATTAAATCCGGTTTCAGTTCCCCGGCCATCTGAACGGCTTCTGTTCCATCCGACGCCTCGGCGATAACTTGCCAAGCGGGCCGAGACTGAAGCAGCGAATGCGCTTGGCGTCGCCAATCTTTGAAATCATCAGCTATGAGAATTCGGATTGATGACAACGGTTGCCCTACCCCTAGGACCGAATGAAAATACTCTTTATAGCCCTATTAGGCAATAACACCCCTTGTGCAAAAAATGTTGTGCAAAATTGGACAGCCTTTTCGCCTCGCGCAAACCGGACAAGAGGATTGTCCGAAAAGCACATGTACGGCAATCCGATTTATCAGGACTAAGCGCACTCCGACGGTACAGTTCCGAGTTGCTGTTTCCATCGGAGCTAGGGGAAACCCTAATTGCTGCCCGGAAACAGGATTGTACAGACTGATGCCCGGTCACCGAATGGCTAGGAAAGGTGAAGTGAGCAGAGACTTGGTTGGGATTCCTTCGCCCGAGGGTTTCCCCCTTCTCGGCCCATGCGTCTATCGATATTCGGTGACCGTCCAAACCGCTTGACCGGAAAATCCGCCTCCATCCCGGGAGGTACTGCTCAAAAACCAAAAACTGACCCGAATCGTCTTGGCCGTGCTCGGCTCCACGATTGTTCCGACTTGGCACTCACAACGCTAATCAGACCCCGTGGAGCGGCCCGCAAAGTCGCCGGAAAGGCGATCGATTGGAGAACAATTATGGACAAATCATGGCAAAGAGTTTTACGGCGCAATTTCTACAAGGCGACAAAGGAATTTATCGTGATAGCGCTGTACCTCTGGTTGATTTTCGGTTTGTTCGCACTCTATCGATCCGTCATTTTGGCCGAGAATCATGTTCCGGCTGCAGAGGAGGGCTTTGCGCTCGTCAACGCACTGGTGCGCGGGAAAGTTGTGCTCGCAGGAAAGGGACTGCATCTGGGCGATCTTCCCAAAGACGCGCCACTCATCTACCCGACGCTTGTGAAGTCAGCCCTATTTTCCCTTTTATTGGCCGTGTTCAAAATTCTGGAAGCAGCTGCCATTGGCGTTTACCGAGGGAAATCATTCGACGAAAGTGTTGGCAATCTTGGTGGCGGTACGTGGCAAGGGATTCTGTGCCTCACCTTCCTCCTGTTCGTGCTGCTCATCCCGTTCTTTGGGTTCACCGAATTGGAAAGGGGCCTGGGCAATGGCAAGTTGCAGGAACTGTTTTTTCACCCGCGCCAAATCTCGAGTCAGCCCACCGAGATAGCAAAAAGCTGAGCTGACTATGGGCCACTCCAGTAGTCGACGACCGCAACGAAATCGTCGAAATCGACTATGTCAAGCGAAGTCCTCCACTCTCAACGGTTCGGCGTGTTGGGCGTGTTGTCAGTTAGGGGAAACCCTAGTACTCCGATGAAAGCCTGCTCCGTACGATCAATAGCTGTGCGGTTATCGAAAGCCTAAGGCTTTTGCCGGTGCGCGCAATGCCGCCCGTTGTGCAACCCCCGAGAGCCGAAACGAGCCGGTTACCGCTATGACTTTCGCTGAGGTTGTCTAACGTCGCAAATCGGATGGCAATGTTTCCATGTTTCAGCTCGTCAAAACCATGCTCCTGATTCTTACTACGCTCCTTCCTGTCGTAAATCCTCTCGGTGGAGCTCCGATTTTTCTATCACTCACCCGCTATTACTCTCAGGAAGACCGTGGGCTTCTTTCTCGTCGCATCGCTCTGAATGGATTCATCCTGCTCATTGTCTCTTATCTGATCGGGACGTATATTCTGGCGTTCTTTGGGATATCGCTTCCGGTCGTGCAAGTGGGCGGCGGACTCGTAGTCATTTCTGCAGGCTGGGCCTTGCTGAACGATAAGGATGAGGAAATCGTTTCTCGTCAGGAAGTAAGTCGAAGTGTGGAACTGACCGGTTTGTCGCTGAAGGCTTTCTACCCGCTCACGCTGCCTCTGACGGTCGGTCCCGGTACCATTTCCGTGGCCATCACGCTTGGTGCCAACGGGCCGCACCGTGGCCTGCCCTTGTTCTACGCGATCATTGGAGCCGTAATTGGCTCGGCGCTGATCGGCGCCAGCATCCTTCTCTGCTACAGCTTCGCGGACCGGCTTGCCAAAGTGCTTGGCGCCACGGGCATGAGCGTTATCATGCGCCTCACGTCGTTTCTGCTGGTCTGCATCGGCGTACAAATCTTATGGAATGGCATTTCCGCTCTGCTGAAATCTCTGCCCGCGCTGAAAGACTGATTTCGGGCGGAGGCTTATGTCTTGGCTTTGGTGCTCTGGAAGGTGAGGCTGCCCCGTCGGGCGATATTAGGGATTTCCCTAGTTGAGTGGAAGCCATGTTAAACCTAGAGTAAGTGGGAGCAATGTTTTGTCGCAGAGACTGGATCGCTAGCGGATCTACTCCGAAGGTAAAAGATCTCGACGGAAGTCCCGGCTACCGTTTTTCGCCCAGGAGTCCACATGAACAAATCTCTAACTGTTCTTGTCTCTCTGTTTTTAGGTGCGACGCTTGCCTTCGCCGGCCCCAGTCCGCGTCCGGGCACGGTCCTTTCCCAGACCTCTGTCGCGTGCGGCGCAAAGAAATCCAAAAAGCAGGACATCGATCTTCTGTGTCAGCAGTATGTGATCCGCTCCGGCACCACCGAGTACACCATTCGCCAGCCGAAGCCTTCCGATCAGCACATCATTCCCTTGGACACCGCAGTCCAGTTCACCCTCGACAAAAATAAGATGAAATTCAAGTTCGATGGAAAATCGTTCGAATTCATTGTCATCTCCCAGGCATCTTCTGCCGCCACTGCACCGGCCGTGTCTTCCTCCACTCCCTGAAATGCATTGTTGTCCGCTAACCGGATGTAACAGGACTTATGGTCAGTTTTCCGTCTCGGCATTATTTGGAAGTGAAGAATTACAGTCCCGTGGCTGCAACATTCAAGCAGTTGCCGCGGACGATTCGCCGAAGGACCTAACGGCCGCAACTTCGTCTTCCCTAACTTCAAAGACAGTGAGCAGTTTTCCAAGCTGCAGAACGGCCAGTACTTTTTTTGTAGGATTGAGCAGCTTTAATTCCCCCCGTCGCTTTCGCACGCTAGCCAGGGAACCGATCAGGTAGGCAAAGCCCGCGCTGTCGATGCTACTGACGTAGGCGAGATTAAGTAGAATCCGATTGTGTCCCTGGTTTAGCAGGCCGCTGATCAAATTGCTCAGTGAGGTACATTCTTCTCCGAGGACAATCTGGCCGCTGATGTCCACAATCGTGACGAAGTCTACTTGTCGGGTTGTTGTTCTCATTCTCATTGGTAATCTTTCTGCAGCGCTTTTCGATCAACCTGAACTGAGCAGCCTCTTCCTCGGTACACGAAGGCAAAGATGAGAGCGGAATCCCAGTGGAACATTTCCGTGGGCCGCCGAGCGGGCTGTACGACGGACCTTAGATGCACCGATCCGCCTGACCGATAGTGATGTTCTAGCCGTTGTTTTTGTCGATGGGCAACTAGGGGTATCCCTAATGGTGGTCCGGAGTGTGAGCCAAGTCCTGGTTGGTTAAGATCAATCCCGCCTCGAAATCGTTTCTAGAACCGGAAGGTTAGCCCGGCCGTACCGTCAAATTGCTGGAGAAAAATGCTGTCCCCCTTGGCCCAGCAACCAGCCCAGAACGGATTACACCAGATGCCTTCGGTAGCTGTAGTGATGTAGACGGGGGAGTACTTCGCCTGGAGACGCAATCCAAGATGCTTGCTGAAATTGTATTTTACGCCTCCACCGAATGCCCACGTAAAGCGGGTAATACTGTTTAGCTGATTTCGGTTGGGAGAAAGATTGGTGACGCCAGCGCCAAGTAGGATGAACGGACGTAGCCGGTCTTCGTTGTCCGTGAAGTGCACCAGGAAGTCTCCGAGGTATTCGTTGGTGTTGAGGCTGAACACCTTCCGGTCGGCGCCCCCACTGATGGACTGAGCCAGGGCGTCGGCCTGGTTGTGGTTCCACGTGAATTCGACGCTGGTGCGCTTACCGAGCACGTAGCCCGCGCTAATCCCGTAGTTCAGACCGTTTTGCAGGTCAATGCCATTGTAAATAGGAGTCGAGAGAGCCAGTCCACCGTTGATTTGTCCGCCGACGAAGGGCGTGATTTCGATACCCCTTTGGGCCCGTGCCATCGGTGCCGCCACAACCGTCCAGACGATCGCTGCCCACAGGAGACTCGTTTTCATCTTCGCCCTTCTACCGCACTCTTATTCCGGGCACCGACTGCGGCGCGGTCCGCGTTTCCCAGGAAACTGTAAGTTGTCACAGCCGCAATCATTCAATCCGATGAAGGCTGTTACCAATAGAGTCGATTGTTCTGAAAAGAATCAGTTCGTTTGTCTTTAACGCCTGCCTATTGGTTAAGCGGACTTATCACGAGTCAGAAGCACGGGGTGCGCCGCACCGTTGGATAAGACGGTCTGAAGACAACCATAATTTTGACCCGATATAGGAACAACTAGGGGAAGCCCTAGCGCTACGAAGCAGGACCCGCCATGTCACCAAGACTTGCCCAAAGGACGACTACCGACCTAGGACCCGCTCGATAGGTACGGCCTGGAACGAACGGTGCCGTCTGCCACTCGACGATGTCTTGCGGAGAATCTAAAGAAGTGTCGACCCATCGACGCCACGAATGCTCATCGTAGTCGACCGGCTGGAGCTCGAAATCGAGTGGTTCCCAATAGCTATTGAAGATGAAGTAGACACGCATACCCTGCATCGGCAATTCGGCGCTGAGCGCTACGCTATGCGAGTTTTTGCCCCAGTCAGGCTCGTTGAGCTTCACCCCGTGCCAACCACCAATTCCTTTGCTAATCAATTGAGCCAACGTCAACCGCTGGCGCTCGGCCTCGGTCCCTCGCAATAAGCGCCTCGCGGTGAGTAACCGGACAAACCGGAGTACATCCGCATGCTTGGCGAGTAGGGACCAATCGAACCAATTGGCGTCGTTATCCTGACAGTAAGAATTGTTGTTGCCGTGTTGTGTCCTACGCACTTCATCACCCATCAGCAACATCGGCAAACCTAGAGAAAACAACGTGGCAGATAGGAAATTCTTTACTTGACGATTTCGGAGTTTTTCGACAGCCGGATCGTCGGTCGGGCCCTCGATGCCGCAGTTCCAGCTTCTATTCTCGTCAGCACCGTCGCGATTCTCTTCGCCATTAGCCTCATTGTGCTTGTGATTGTAAGAAACCAGATCGTTAAGTGTGAAACCATCGTGACATGTTACGAAGTTCACGCTTTGCTCCGCCTCTCGTTCTTTGTGGCGATAGATTTCCTGGCTACCGACCAAGCGATCAGCAAATTTCGCCAATGAGCCTTCTTCAGCTCGGAAAAAACTCCTTATATCGTCACGAAATCGTCCGTTCCATTCCCTCCAGCTGTCTCCAATAAAACTACCGACCTGGTACAATCCAGCCGCATCCCAGGCTTCCGCAATTAGTTTTGTCCCCGCGAGAACCGGATCGGTCTCTATATCCCAAAGAATCGGGGGGTTGGACATCAAGTGGCCATCGGAGTCGCGTGCAAGGATCGAAGCGAGGTCAAAGCGGAAACCGTCTACATGCATCTGCTCCACCCAGTAGCGGAGACTGTCCACAATCAAGCGGCGTACGATGGGATGGTTGGAGTTGAGCGTGTTCCCAGTCCCGCTATAGTTGGCGTAGTGCAAACGGTCTTGATCGAGGACGTAGTACGTGGGGTTGTCTATTCCGCGGAAGCAGAGAGTTGGCCCGGCATGATCTCCTTCAGCCGTGTGATTGAACACAACGTCTAAGATGACTTCGATACCTGCCCGGTGAAGCGCTTTGACCATGTCGCGAAACTCGTCAAGCGGGCCGAGGGGATCCCGGCGTGAGCTGTATGCGGAGTGAGGTGCAAAGAACGAAACAGGTGCATAGCCCCAGTAGTTGACAAGGCCTGCGGGGCAGTCCTGTTCGTCAAATTGAAAAACAGGTAAGAGTTCCACTGCGGTGATTCCGAGTTGCTGTAGATAGGAAATCTTCTCGATCAGGCCGCGATATGTTCCGCGGATGTTCTCAGCCACACCGGAACTGGGATGACGCGTGAAACCGCGAACATGCATTTCGTACACGATTGTCCGCGATGATGGCAGCCTTAAGGGAGTGTCACCCTCCCAGTCGTACTTGGTTGGGTCCGCTACAACACTCTTCATTGCCGCGGCGGTGTTCTCTCCGGCTTTGAATGCCGCGTCACGGCTGTAGTGCCTAGGCAGAACACTTGCGCGGCCGTATGGGTCCAGCAGAACTTTTTCATGATCAAAGCGCAATCCATTCCGAGGATCGAATGGTCCGTGGACTCTATAGGCGTAAACTTGTCCGGGCTGGATAGCCGGCACGAATGCGTGCCAGTAGTAGTATGTGCGATTCAATGAAGGATCCATGCTGATCACATGCGATGGTCGTGGATCGTCTGGTCGATCGAACAACAGTAGTTCCACACCCAAAGCTTCACGGGAGAAAAGGCTGAAATTTACGCCGGCGTCACAGACTGTGGAACCCAGGGGAGCGCTTCGCCCGTAATTCCCAGCAGATTTTATGTCTTGGCTACTAGGCGTTTGGGACATGGCTCACCGCCAAACAATGTTGGAACACGTGCCGCTCAATGACGGTGGAATAGTACCCCATCCGTCCACTCTATCTGCCCAGTCGATTCCATCGGAAGCCGGATTGGCTGACGCACCGGCGGTTCGGGGTTCTCCCACAAATGGGGTAAGCGGCTTTCTCTGGTCAGCTGTCGGTGAACGGGTGGCCTTTTACGCTGCTACTGACAAATTGCTCGCCCGCAAGAACAGCATCCACGGCAGACAGTAGTTCGCGTCCGGCATCTATCTTACAAACATAACCCAACGCGCCGGCGGCCATAGCTGCGCGGACGATGTCGCGATCACTGTTCTGACTCACGAAGATAATTCTGGAGCTGGGGGAGAGTTGTCGTATCTGCCGGGCGGCCTCGATTCCAGTCAACTTGGGGAGACCGATGTCTAGCAGAATTAAGTCCGGCTGCAGTTCTTCGGCCTTCTCGACGGCTTCTGATCCGTCGGATGCCTCGGCGATGACTTGCCAAGCGGGCTGAGCCTGAAGGAGTGAATGGACTTGGCGTCGCCACTCTTTAAAATCATCAACTATGAGAATACGAATTGATACGCTCCATTTCTGTCCTTGTACACGAACGCGACCGTGGGCAAATCAGTTGCACGGAGATTCAAATGCAGGCGCCCTTGAAGGGACTGAGAAGCTCCTCTAATCGCAGTGGCAAAATTATCCCACGCGAAACTGAATACATCGTTGCAGCCGAGCAGCCTCGAACATGCTCCAGGGCAATTACGCGGAAAAACCGAAAGGAAACTGAACGCTGATCGGACGTTTGACGCGCCGGTAGTCCAGACATAAAAAGGGCGACTGCCATCGACAATCGCCCTGTGATCTATTTTTGCAAGGAACTATGCAGATGCAGCTCGCGTGCTGAGGAAGTCCTTGGCCTTGGAGATTTCCGCATCCCATTTCGTAAGCTGATCAGGCGACAAGAACCTTTCAAGTTTCTCGCGCCCGGCGCTTCGATTCTTGGCGATGTATTGGAGAACGTCTTCCTTCGAGAGGTTTGGATTCGCTTTTCTGTATTCTTGTAGCTTTTCATATTTCTCAGTCAAGAAAGTCTTGAGACCCTCTTTCTGCTGGTCGGATAGATTTAGTTCAGAGCCGAGTCGTTTCAATTCAACTGCGATGTTGTTGAGTTCATCTGAAGTCATTTTATCACTTTCTTTCTGGGCGGGTTCTGCGCGTTTCGAGGGATTGTCTGGTGGGCGAACAGTCAAACCGCAACTGTTAGTCTGTATCGAGAGACACTTCCTCTCGACACTCGTTCACCGTAGTTGAGTGCGTGGTAGCCGTCAAGGACAAACCGAATGAAACGCAAATCTAAATTTTCGTGCTTATGGATTGTCGACCTGAGGGCAGTTTCGGCAGAGGTCGAGGTGACGTGCCGAGGCTGGAATGGACGCACTGAGTGCGATCCCGAGCCTCGATTCAAATGTCATCCCGAAGTCGTTGACAATCAATTGGGGAAAAGCACTCCATCGACTAGCATCTCCAGCGAGTTTTCCAAGGTGAGGCCGGCATCCAGCAATGGCTGGAGGTAAAGCTGGTGAAACTCCTCCGGATAGTCTTCGGTTCCTGAAAAGATGCAGGCTAGCATTTGAATTTTCACATCCGTGTCCTCGTCGCTCGAGTCAAGGCGTTCGCGGATCTCCTCGGATAATCCTGTGGTGTTTGCGCTATCTCTACTGCGGGTCTTGCGGTACTTCATTTCCTTCTTCTCTTTCTGGGCGGCGAATTTCTCTAACGGCTTCAACAAAATTGTCACAATAGAAATGGACCGTGTCGTTGCCGAGGAGCAATCTTGAAGATCGTTCAAGCGTCACCATGAACCGCAATAACCGTGCCGGAGTAACGCGGTTATCCGACAGGTGGGTTCCGTTATCTAGATGGACGGCCAGAGGACACAGGAGTTAGCTTCCTCTCCAAGAAACATGAGCGCTATTTGGATTCGAGCACTTCGCGATGGTTCAGCTTCTGGGTGGGGCGATTGTCGTGTGGATACAGCTTCGTAATGGTAGCCAATTGTTCGTCAGAGAGGGTGGATGTGGACTTCAAAACATACCAGGTCACTCCTTCTGTGCAGGGTGGCGTGGTGAGCGAGCCGCGATAAGTGTAGTAACCGCGTTGAGTGGGCAAGAGTTCTTCGGCGTTCACAGAGACCGTAGAGCTCTCGATGGTCTTGTCGAGCTCTGGAGGAACGTTCTTCCAAAGAGTTTCCAGAACTGGATTGAGGGCGCCAGCCTTGAAAAGAATGGCTACGACGGCAAGGTGGCCGTCTGAGTCGGAATGGACAAGGTGCGCGACCATGTCGAAGCCTTTCCCGTTAACGCGTTCCTCGCTGGGGTGGTGGAAGTGAAATTGTTTGAGGGTATAGGTCTTGTCGCCGACTGTAAGAGTGCTACCCGGCGTGTAATTGACCATAATTGTGTGGCCGTTGTTGATGATGCTGAGAGGGACAGCTTCGTATGCGAATTTTAGCTCAGGAAGGTCGGTGAGTTTAGCGTGGCCGATGTCGATGGGCGACTGGTTATGGCCCACCTTGCAAGTGGCGAACGCGGGATCGAGCGAACCCCAATGTTTCGGATCCCCGTTGCCTTCGTAGCTCCAATGCGGGGCATGTGATTCCTGGGCGCACGAGATCGCCGGAGCGAGCAAAATGCAGAGGGCCACGAAAAAACCCCATGTCTCCCTTGTAGTTAAACGAAAAATCATTGGAAACCTCGAAACGATAGCGCCCGAGCGGAGGGACGGCAGAAACTGATCCCACATTTTCAACTTGGCCTGGCTTTGCTCTCTTTCTTATTTGTTAGATCGAATGGGATTTGATAAGGACACGTTGCCATCCCCGCGGAATTTCTGTGCAAACCCTACAGCTTCCTGTTTAAACAAAACATTGGGCTCTGTGAAATTTGCGCTTGGAATGCGTTCATTTGCCCTTGTCGGACCCGCCTCCTGATTTGTTGGTGGGGGACTTGGCGTTCAGTACGGATAGCAGTTCGAGCGCGGAGGATGGCGGCGGAACTTCACCCTGGAGAACGATTGCTTTCGCAGAGACGTCTTTGCCATAGAGCTTGCGGTTGGCGCGGTTGTCGGGCCGCAGTGTGGAACCGTCCAACGAGACACCGGCAAAGAGTCCCCGAGCGCGTGAGTACGAAAGTATCTCTGCGCGTAGGAATAGATCTGTGGCGGCAGTTGATTCACGTCCAACAGGCCCGCCGGCAGCCGACGCAGTAGCACCAAGCTTCACTTTGCTTGTCAATATGCTGCTGGCCGCACGGTCATTCATTAAGAGAAGAACAAAGTCCGTGGCCTGCCCGCCGACCTGCAAGCCAAAGCTACCTCCTCCGAGCGCGATCATTGACGGAGCGCTCCACGGCCCTTGAAAGCCGGGACCTCCGCGGCAAGTCATTACGCCGCGCCCGTAGCTTCCACCAACACCAGCGGCGAACTTGAGAGTTGAAGGTATAACGATGACGCATTCTGCCTTCTGTAGTACCGCGGCGGGTATGCCACTCCCCAGTTGCAGGACTTCCCTCATCACCATGCCAGAGTTTTCGACTCGTTCGCTCTCCTTGGTAAGGGCCTCGATTTTGTCCACAGTAACCGCGACACCCGCCCCGCTGTTACTTACAACTCCGGAGAAATTTGCCGTCACGCGGTAGGTACCAACGGACTTTCCAGCGGTATAAAGGCCAGTTGTTGAGATCGAACCGCACTGCGGGCTGGGAGCGCAGTCCCAGGTCGTCCGGGAAGTTACATCAAGAGTGCTGCCATCACTCCAATAGGTTGTAGCCGCCATCTGCACCGTGGCTAACGTTGTGATGGTATAGCCTTCCGCCGTTTTGATGGCGTAGCCGGCTCCGGTGACGCAGACGGAGCTGCCGCACGGGCCTGAGCCGGTTAAGCCTGCGGGCGTGATCATGAAGGAGGTTGAGGCGGTCCCACCTCTGACATCAGTTACGGTCACGGTGGCCTGCACGCCCGTAATCCCCGTCGGCGTGCCATTTATCAAGCCACCACCCAAACCAGTGGACATCGATATACCAACCGGGAAGTCCCCGGTAAATGCATAGCTGTAAGGTTGCGCTCCTCCTGTCGGAGTCATTTGGCAATTCACGGCGACATACTGTTTAACCTGAGAAATGCAAGGCGGGGCGTACACGTTGAGAGGATTCGATGCAGCGCTTGCACCGCCATCAGCGCTTTGGCCAAAGCAAGCCGCAGGGAGGCAAAGAAGGAAGAGTAATTTCAGCCGACGAGTTTGGCGCCAGTTCATGTTGCACCTCCAGCCCCTCTGGGGCAGGTCCGATACCTTGACTCAGGAAAACAGTCGCCCCCATGGGCCGCAAAATCTACCTTGATCGCCTGATGGATAAGAATCCGAGAGGATACTAAGTTCCACTCGACCACCTCACAACTAGGAAAACCCCTAGCTACGCGTAGGTGACTTTGCCGGTTTTGCGTTTTATCCGGCGGCGGCCGCTCGTCTTTTCGGCGCCGATACGCGAATGTTGCGGAATATGAATAAATGGCGAAAAGGGACAAAATTTGCGACGAAGACATAGTCCGCAGTTCGCAGGTTGCCAGTCAGACGCCTAATCTTGCATTCGCCTTGGGTCTCCTCGCGACTGACGAAAGGCAAACCGTTTGCGTCAAGGTGCAGAATTTCACCTTCGGAGAGAAATGCGTCAATGGTGAATTGCTTTACGTTGGTTTCCGAGACGCCAAACAAATGCAACGCGATAGGATTTGCGGCAATTAGTCGGCGGTCAATGTTGGTCACAACGACGGCATCGACGGAGCTGGCCAGTAAGTCCCGCAAAAGATTCTCTTTTGCGCGACGTGCATCCTGTAGATGCCGGGTTTTATCGAGAACATTCTTTCCGCGTTTGGTGAGCGGCTCCAGTGTCTGCCGGAGACGTGCCGGCGTTTCTTTTAAGGCGACCAGGAGTTGTGAACAAGATTTGGCAATATTGGCGTTCGCCACAATCACTGCATCGAGGAAGTTTGCCAGTATCTCCGGTATTTTCTGGAGGGCAGCCTTTCCGCGTTCCGTGAGTGGGTTCAGTGACTGCCGAAGATGTAGCGTCCCTTGTTTCAAAGGGACAAGGATTTGCGAACTGGATTTGGCGATTTTGGCGTTCGCCACAACCACTGCATCGAGGGAACCAGCGAGTAGCCCTCGCATTTTCCGGGTGGCGTTCGTTGCGCGTTCGGTGAACTGCTTCAGAAACCGCCAGAGGTGTAGCGTCGCTTGTTCCAAGGCGAAATAAAGTTGCGAACTGAATTTAGCGATTTCCATGGCGCGGCACTATGAGGCCAAGATGAGACTCAAAAATAGCAGGGCTAAGCCCATCGAAGCGGTTATCGCAAGCGCCGAGGCCAGCGCCCCGAGAACTTCCAGAATCACGTTAGAGCTCACGTTGTGAAGTGGGCCGACTTGGCTTCGCATTTCATCATCTTCCTTCGAGCGGACTGGCGACACTCCCTCGAGGAACGTCTAAGCCAGGAGGCGAATATCCATTTGTTCTCTCTCAGGCTCTTTGAACCGAAGAGGAAAATGGGCTGCCGTCTCTCCGCCCAAGAAGCCGACAGCAGCCCGACCGTTCGAACAGTTTTGGGTTACTCCCGATCTCGGTATTTACAGCGACCCGGTCCCCACTGCTACTAGGGATTCCCCCAGTGGGCTGCGATTTATGCTCAATCGTTAAGGGCGTTAAGGGCAGAATTGTCAGAACGCAAGCTTTAGCGCCAGTTGGATGACACGAGGGTTGACAGCAGTGCTGGTGATAACGCCGAAGGTCGGTGAAGTGAAGTTCGTATCCGGGTTGGCAAACTGGGGATGATTCAGCATGTTAAAGAACTCGCCGCGAAATTGAAGACTACTTTTCTCTATGGGCCAATGGAGCACTACAGTTTTTGATAGTGCGAGATCAAGGTTTGCTTGACCGGGACCGTCTACAATTCCGGTCCCGCTGTTCCCAAACGCCGTTCCAATACCGTCCGCACCGATAATTGCCGGACTCGTGAAACAGGAGGCGTTGAAATAACCTCCCGATTTCGACTCCACCGAACCACCTTTGACCAGTTGGCTTTTCGAGCAGGTTCCGCTCAGTTGCGCTCGGTCTTCGCTGATCCCAAACACGTTATTGGCATTGGTGTCGGAGATGGTGAGAGCGCTGCCAGATTGAATTGTAACTACCGCAGCGACGTCCCAACCGCCCAGGAACGCTCGTTCGAGTTCGGCCGATGGGCTGGGGAGACTCCATGTTGCGCTAAAGACGAATCGATGCGTGCGATCAAAACTCGCTCTTCCCCACCGCTGGCTAGGCGAGTTCTGGTCTCCTAGCGTCAGTGCATTTCCTGACGACGTTGAGTTAATGTCGGCGCCATCTGTATCCAGCGTCTTTGAGAAGGTATAGGAGGCGAGGAATTGAAGGCCGTGGCTTAACCGCTTCGTCAGACTGACTTCAAGCCCGTTGTACCAGGAACTGCCCTCGGATTCCATCAAAACGAGAGAATCCGGAGGTACGCCGAGAATCGGAACTCGCAAAGGAATATTTGCGACGGTATCCGTGGTCACGCTCCTTATTGGATTGCCAGGAGAGGCTGATAGGGCTTGGTTGGCGGACCGTTGACGCATCAGGTGCAATCCCCGGGTGCCAACATATCCGACTTCCAGCAACCAACCTTCGTAGAGTTCGGTCTGAACGTTTAGGGAATACTGCTGAATCATGGCAGGCCGAAAATCGGGCGCGATGGAATATATGGTCGTTGTTCTCGTGGGAGAGTACGGCGTGAACAAAGGGAACGAGTCCGCCGTGGGAAACGGTTGTTGAAAAGGTTCCTGGAATGTAGCTTGTGCGTTTGCTGCCCCGGCATTCAACCGAACCAGAGCGGAGGGCGCGCCTGCCGCAGTTTGAAAAAACGCTTGGCCGCTGGGTTGAGAGTAATACGTGCCATACCCTCCTCGAAGTACCACTCGATGTGTTTGAGGCAAAATTTGCCAGGCAAAACCGACGCGGGGAGCGATTGTGTTTTGACCCTCCCCATAGGTTCCAAATGTGTTGTTCGCACGGATTACTCCCGGTGGGAGAACACCTGGGAAATTGGAGGCTACGATGTAGCCATCGAGACTTCCGTTCGGCGGCGGGTTTGCGTCGGCCCTGCTGACATCGAAGCTCGAGTTGCGGCCCAGATTGTCGCCGAATTGCCCAAATCGTTCGTAGCGCAGCCCGATGTTCAAAGTGAGCGACCGGCTAACGCGATAGTCATCCTGCACAAATCCTGCGGCTTCCCAGGATCTATATTCACGATTTCCGAGGCCGTAAACATCAGCCGAGGCAAAGACACTGCTGAAAGTCCCGGTCCCATTTCCGCTTGCGTCGAGGCCGAGTAGAAAATCCGGCCAACTCAGGAACTGAACAAAGGATCCCACACCCGCAATATGAATATTGTCCTGAAACCGAGTAACCGCTCCTCCCAATTGGACGGTATGAGCTCCATGTACCAAGCTGAGATCATCGCTGAAGACGAACGTGTTCTGCGTAATCGTCCGGGGGAATCCTGAAGCAATACTGGTGGACCCGAGAATATTCAGGCTAGGCAGTTCATTGTTGTCATTGAATTCGCCCTCGGAAACACCAACGTCGGACCAACTGAACGGAGCTTCGGCTCGGGAACCAGTCATTATGCGGACATAGCCGATGCGCGCTTGATTCAACCAGGCATTGCTAAATACATAAGTGTGAGCGAGAGAAAAAACCGTGAAGTCAGAGTCGCCCGGGCTGGTAAACCCGGGAGTGTTGCCCGCCGGGTTCAGAGCGTTGCCCGAAAAAGTGACGAGCTGATCGCTGTCTTCACGGAAAAACCGGACGGCGATACGGCTCTTTTGCGACACCACGTAGTCGACATTGAGCAGGAACTGGTTTTCGTTGAAGGTGCAAGGTTGTGTAAGAGTGGAAAACCCTCTGCTAGCGAACGGCTTTGATGAATCAACTGTCTGCGGGGTTGGAATCAGAAAGCTGCCATCAGGTAACTTGTAGTTCAAAAGAGCCAGAGCCACTGGGTTGATATTCGACCCGTCGGGCGCAATCGCGACCCCTCCGAGGGCACCCTGCATGCCGCCAAACAGCTGCCCAAGAGCCTGGCGAGAACGATCATTGGTTAGGGCCGGCTCGCTCAGACTAACACTGCAACCAATTCTCGACTGACCAGACGCGAGGCCGTTAACCTGGCGCGTCCCCTGATACGAGCCAAAGAAAAACAGATTATCTTTTTTGATCGGCCCTCCGAGTGCGAATCCGAACTGATTCTGTTTGAGGTCGGCGCGTTGCTGGCCGGTTTCGTTTCGGAAGAAATCGTTTGCGTTTAGAATATTATTCCGAACAAACTCGAAGATCGTTCCATGGAAAGCGTCACCACCGACCTTTGTAATCACACTGACGTTGCCACCGGCAAAGCGTCCGTAGGCCGCATCATAGAGTCCTGTCTGCACTTTGAATTCCTGTAAGGCATCGGGACTAGGGATCGGTATCCCACCGCTCGCAGCCGCACTTCCCTGCACGTCACTGACTCCAATTCCGTCTAATTGCCAATTGTTGTCGTAGGAGCGGGCTCCGTGTACGTAAATCCCGTCTTCGGATGTCGCGATCTGCGACAGCGCTGTACCGCCGAGTCCAAGCTCCCCTGCATTGAAGACTCCAGCGATTACCCCGGGTGAAAGGCTGGCGATCTGCGTGAAGTTCCTGTTGACCATCGGCAAATCGCTGAGGGCGGTGTCGTTCACCACTCGTCCGAGAGCAGCGGTTTCCGTTTGAATCATCGGCGGGTTGGAGGACACTTCCGCGCGCTCGAGTCGCGACGCAAGCTGAAGGCGCAGCTCGAGCCGCAGCGTTTCGGTTACATAAATGCTTACGTCGCGGATGCGCAATGGTTGGAAATCTGCTTTGCTCGCGCTGAGCTCGTAACTGCCGGGTAAGAGGGAACGGAAGGTGAAGAGTCCTTCTTTGTTAGACGTGGCGGACTGCGTTTCCATGGTCTTTTGGTTGACGAGCGTTACGACCACATCTGGAAGAACGGCACCGGAGGGATCCAAAGCTACGCCGGTGAGTGCGCCGGTTGAGGCTGTCTGGCCGAACACACGGGCCGAAGAGCAAAGGCAGAGGGCAATCATCGCGACCGAGGTCCGAAGACCGCGGGATCGCTTGCGCCAGGATGCGTTCAAGCGATTGAACATTTTTGAAGCCCCACAACTGCGCGGACGGGCAGTAGCATAAATCAGGCTCTAGGCGCGCGAAAGGACTAGGAGTACACTCTCCTTGAAAAATTTGGCATTGTCAGTTTTAACAGGTTGGCCTGGAAAAGCTTCACGGCATAGCAACGGCGGGGTACTTCGGAACTCCCGAAGTGAGGTTGCGTGGTGGGAAACACAAGCATTTCGCCAGCACCAGTGACTAGTGTGCGGGCACCAGTACCAGGTTGTGACGGAGACTCCCGCCCGCTAAACAGGGTCGTGCTTATACTCTTTGCCTTGGGTTGCCTTTTTCAGCCCATTGCTCGCGCTCAAGTCAAAGAGGTCCGACGAGTGCTCATTTTTTATGAAATGGGACTCTCGTCTCCAGGAGTAGAGCTTGTCGACCAAGGTATCCGCGATGCACTACTGAGTTCACCCTATCAGATCGAGCTCTATCGCGAGTACCTGGAAACCACTTTGTTCCCCGACCCAGACACTCAGCGGGAATTTCGCCAGTGGTACATCCACAAGTACCGAGACCTCAAGCCAGACCTCATCATTTCCGCCGGGCCGTCTCCGCTCAAATTTCTCCTAGACTCGCATGATAAATATTTCAGTGGCGTGCCTATTGTTTTCTGCGGTACTTCCGAGGAGCAGGCCGACCACCCCAAACTTGATTCTCACTTTACTGGTATCTGGGAGAAGTTCGAGGCAGCAAAAACTCTGGAAGCGGCTATGCTCCTCCAGCCCGGCACGAAACACGTGGTCGTAATTGGAGGAGCCACCTCTTTAGATAGACACCTTGTCGCGTTGGTCAAAGGGGAGCTGGGCAGTTACGAGTCGCAGCTCGAAATCACATACCTGACGGACTTCACCATGCCACAGCTCCTGGAACGGTTGAGGCTTTTGCCGGAGCACACGGTTGTCTTACTTACAGACATTGCCGAGGATGCGGCAGGAACGAGGTTTGTGGCCTCGACGCAGTCAACTCCGATGGTGCTCAGTGCCGCAAGCGCCCCGGTTTTTAGTTTGGGCGATGTGGATCTTGGTCACGGAGAAGTGGGCGGGGATGTCACGAGTTTTTCAAAGGAGGGGAAGGTCATCGGGGATTTCGTACAGAGAATCCTGAAAGGCGAAAGGCCACACGATATCCCCATCGTAAATGGCGCGAATGTCTACTTGTTCGATTGGCGAGCGTTAAAGCGCTGGGGAATAAGGGAAAGCGATCTACCTCCGGGCAGCGTGGTGCTGTTCCGCGAAATCTCAGTTTGGGAACGCACCAAATGGATCTGGATCAGTGGGCTGCTCGTGATTCTCGCCTTGTCTCTTCTTTCGACCTACCTTTACTACAGCCGGATGGAATTAAAGGAGTCGCGAAACACCCAGATGCAACTCAGTGGTCACTTAATCCAGGCGCAGGAGAAAGAGCGAAGCAGACTGGCATCCGAACTGCACGATGATTTCAGCCAACGCTTGGCGCTGCTTGCATTCCAATTGCAGAATACTGCGGAAGCACTTCCTGATTCAGCAGATCCGCTGAAACAGACGCTCGACGAGTTCAGGCAGTCAATTAGTGAGCTCGGTGACGATCTTCATGGTTTATCGCATCGTTTGCATTCATCCACATTGGACACTTTGGGACTGGTCAGCGGATTAAGGGCTTTGTGTCGAGAGTTTGGCGGCAAGCAAAGTATTGAAGTTGATTTCACATCTGAGGATATTCCGCCCAGTGTTCGGCCTGATGTTGCTTTATGTTTGTTTCGTATCACCCAAGAAGGGCTCCAGAATTTGAAGAAACATAGCGGTACGAAAAAGGCTCAATTAAATGTGCGCCATATGGGCGACAGAATATTTCTTTCTTTACGCGACGAGGGCATGGGATTCGATACGACCAGGATGGAAAAACATGGGCTGGGCATACTCAGTATGCAAGGACGCGCACGCCACTTAGGCGGAGAATTCGAAATTCATTCGAAGCCTGGTGAAGGAACGCGAATCGAGGTGTGGGTGCCGCTGGAGCCGGTCGCAGCTCCATTAAATGTTTGAGTCTGCGTGCGGCCGCGCAATGTGACGCGTTCACGCCGCTGTCAAGGCACCGCAGTTGAAGAGTGCGGTGAAACGTGCCACAGTTTTTGATCGTCTCCAAGGAGAACCGAAAAGACTTTGCCACTGGAGGGACAGGACTCGGGTTTTTGGGGTGATTCGTCAGGCCCCGAGTCCTGTTTGTGTGTTCGAGGGCGGCAGGGGAGGGCCAGCCGCTTGTGTGTGACCTGTGGATACCTTGATAAACTGGGCCGATTATCCCAACAACTGGGGAAATCCCTAGCGGCCGTTATTCTCGGTCTCACCGTTTGAACCGCAAACAAGAATGACTCCCGCCTTTTGGAACGGAGCCGTCTCTTCGCCGGCTCTGCCACAAACGATTCACTCGCTCAGTGAATCGTAAATCGCAAATTCTCGCCCGCCGGTCTCAGACTTGGCCACGTTCCCATACAACTGGGGAAATTCCTAGTAGCGGCAAAATCAGCATCGGTCATAAATTCCTGACGTCAGGCGTGATTGTAAAATCACTGGTAGGCCGCGGAGGATCTTCTTGGGGGAGACTCGATGAGCGCTCATCAAACAGGAGATGGTACCGTGGCACTCCGCGAACCCGTGCACGACAGGCTCCAACTGAACCTCGCACTCGAAGCTTCCATCCACATCGGCCTCGCGATTCTGTTGACCACCGCCTGCCTCCTGATACTGCTTCCCTTCATTCCTCTGCTCACCTGGGGCATTATCATTGCAGTCGCAGCTTACCCACGCTTCCAAAAAGTGCAGCTTGCGCTAGGCGGGCGAGGCGTGCTGACTGCTGTTCTTTTCGCCCTTCTACTGCTGGCGCTGCTGATCGTTCCAATGGTGTTGATCGCAGATATGCTAGTTGGCGGTGTTCAAACCGCTGCATCCCACTTCAAGGAAGGAACCGTAACAATCCCGCCTCCTCCTGCGGGAATCGAAAATTGGCCGATCATTGGAGCTCGATTAAACAGCGCGTGGAGCCTGGCATCCAGGAACGTAAGCGAGGTGGTCAGAAACCTTGCTCCGTATATCAAAGCGGCAGTGCCAGGGTTGCTCTCGGTTTCCAGCGGATTCGGCCTCACCGTGCTGCAATTCGCTCTTTCCATCGTAGTGGCTGGAATTCTTCTGGCGAACGCTGAGAGCGCATATAAAGTGACTTCTTCTTTGTGCAGTCGCCTCTTTGGAGCCTCGGGGGCCGAATTCCAGCAATTGATTGGAGCCACGATCCGCAGCGTTACCAGCGGAATTCTTGGGGTGGCATTGATCCAATCGACTCTCGCGGGCCTTGGTTTTCTTGTAGCTGGACTGCCTGGCATGGGCGTGTGGACTATAGCGTTTCTAATCGCTGCGGTGCTGCAGGTGGGGGTGATCGTGCTCATACCCGCGGTGATTTACATGTTCACCATCGCAAGCGTCACCAAAGCCGTGATTTTCCTAGCGTGGTGTATTGTCGTTGCACTGATAGACAACTTCCTCAAGCCACTTCTGCTGGGCCGAGGAGTCGAAGTTCCCACGGCGGTGATCTTCCTCGGCGCAATCGGCGGATTCGTGGCGTTGGGCCTCGTTGGCTTGTTCGTCGGCGCGATTGTTCTATCGGTAGGGTACAAGCTCTTCCTCGCCTGGCTAGCTCAAAGTCCGTCAGCGGCTCAGGAGACGTGATCATGCTGCCGAAGGGGGGCAGTCCTGACAGTGGGCCGAACGGTGAAGTGCATAGTCTGGCGCGCACCTATTTCCGTCATCGATACACGATCTTGTTCTATACGCTCCTCGCAACAATGGTGGCAGCACCCATTTTCAGTGCCCTAAACTTCAATGGAGCCCTGATTGAGTTATTGCTCGCCGCCTGCCTGCTCGTTGCCATATTGCCGGTTGGCGGGATGAGAAACCGCCCTTATCTGCTGCTGGGTATCGTGGTTGTATGGCTGGCGCGTCTGGTAACAGCTTGGCTTGATCATCATGCCCTATCGGAGATGGCCCTCGGTAGCTGGACGATTATTGGGCTGCTCGCCGCTGTAGCGGCATTACGCTTCGCAATCGGCGCGACGCAGGTTGACGCGGAGCATCTGTATTCAGCGCTCAGCGCTTACTTGCTTGCGGGTATATACACCGGTCTCTTGTATTGGGTTCTCGAGCAGATAAAGCCAGGCACATTTTCCTTCACGGGCGAGTTTTCGCAGGCGAGCGCAATCTACTTCAGTTTCGTGACACTGGCAACTCTCGGATATGGCGACATCGTGCCGCGAGCGGACGTTGCGCGCGGTATCGCGATTGTCGAAGGCGTCGGTGGCCAACTGTTCCTTGCAGTTCTGGTCGCACGACTGGTGAGTTTGTATTCGAATGTAGGAAAGAATGTAGGAAACCAATCGTGTTAAATACTTCTCAGTCGGCGGCAAAGGTCCAGTGACTCTCCTCGATTTAGAGCTTTAGGGATTTCCCTAGTTGTCCCGGATCCGGAATCTGCATACAAGGTGGACCTGATGGTTTCGCTGAGCGTAAGTAAGGAGCTCCAAGTCCTCTCAATAACCTCAGCATCTCGATCACAGAGCTTCGGGAAAGGAGTGTTTCGATGAAAGTTAAGTTGATGGCCTCGATTCTCGTCATGACGATGGTGTCCGCAGTTATGTGCATGGCCGGAGATGATAACGAGGAAAAAAGACAGAAAACCCGCAAGATGGCAGCCGAGTCCTTGCAGGACTTATACAAGTTCGAACCCGCTTCTCAAACAGCTATCCAGAAAGCGGCAGGATACGCTGTTTTCGACAACATGGGGGTGAATGTATTGCTGTTGAGCACGGCACGCGGTTCAGGACTAGCCGTCAGCAACAAGAGCAAGCAAGAGACCTTCATGAAGATGGGTTCGGTCGGGGCCGGTCTGGGCATGGGAGTGAAAGACTATGTCGTGGTGTTCGTCTTCGAGAACGATAAGGCCCTGGCACAGTTTCTGGACTCCGGCTGGTCCGGTTCAGGGCAAGCGGACGCTGCCGCCAAAGCGGGAGAGAAGGGCGGAGCTTTCTCGGGAGCGGCTGAAATTGCCCCGGGAGTATGGGCCTACCAGATGACCAAGAATGGCCTAGCGCTGCAATTGACGCTGCAAGGGACAAAGTATTACAAGGACGACGACCTTAACAAGAAGTAGCTGTCGATGACGAAACGCGGCCACGATGACGTAGCCGGGGTTCACTCGGTCGGAGCGTTCTGCCCGAATAGAACTGTGTGCAAGGCGGCCGTGATGCAGGATAAGGCGGAAGTTGATGAGGGAATTTCGGATGTTGAGTTGATTGCGTTGGTGTCTAGGGCGCAGGAGGAGATAGAGGCACACGGTGAGGTAAGTGAACCGAATCTCTTGTTGCGTGATTTTGCGCGGGAATTACTGAGAAAGCGCTTGTGGATGGCGGGGCTGTTTCGATCCCGGTCTGTTTGAACACAAAAGATGCAGGTGGGCAAATGCGGGTTGAACGTGGCGAAGGAGATCAGAACATGAAGCTAACCAACAATCGCATGAAGAACGGGTGGGTGAAGAACGGGCTCGTGCTGGCTGTCGGCGCACTTTGTGCTGTTTTTGCTCAGAGCGCCGGAGCTCAGGTACAGACAACAACGAGCATACAATCCGGCCAAAGCACGGAAGTGGTTCGGGTGGACCGCGGCGAAGTTATGGCCGTGAGAGGAAATGATTTGATTGTGAAAATGGAAAATGGCTCGGTGAGGCATTTCGAGAGCATCCCGGAGAGCGCCAAGGTTACAGTTGATGGGAGGCAGCTAGGAATTCACGACTTGAAGCCAGGCATGAAGTTGCAACGCACGATTACCACGACAACTACGCCGCAGCTCGTTACCACCATCGAGACGGTGAAAGGAAAGGTTTGGTATATCAATGCACCGAACAAAGTGATATTGACGCTGGAAGACGGAACGAATCAGTCGTTCAAGATCCCCAAGGATCAGAAGTTCACCGTGAATGGGCAAATGGTTGACGCGTTTGGTCTGAAAAAAGGAATGGTGGTCATCGCCACAAAAATCGTGGAGGTTCCGGTCACATTGGTGTCCCAAGAGAGGAGTGTGACGGGTGCAATGCCGGCACCCCCAGTCATGCCGGCGCCCCCGGCCGTTTCGGAGATACCTGTGGCGACCTCGTCCCAAGAGAAGGCGGTTCCTTCGGAGGAAAAGAGTGCAAGCGCCCCGACGCCGGCACCTGTGCAAACTGCAGCAGCAGAGCCTCCTTTGCTGATCGCCGAAGGAGCACCCACGGCTGCACCGTCGGAGACAACCGAAACGCCAGCGCCGCCGACAAGTAGCAGTCCGTTCATGGGACGCGACCTTCCACTGGTCGGTCTGGTATTGCTCATAATTATCGGCTTGGTGGTAGCAAGATCTGTTCGCAACAAGTCCAGAAGAACTTAGCACGCATCGGATAGGAGCCCAGTCAACAAGAGGCTCTGGCATTTTGTCTTTTCGAAGCTTCTTCGGCACAACGCGTGTAAATGTGTTTCCGTAAGATTTGCCGCGCCGACGCATTAGATTTGATTTTACGAACGATATGCTGCGCCGAAGAAGCCATCAACTTCGCACTGGAACGCAAAGATCGCGGACCCGGGTTCGTATCATACTTGCTTTTTCATTCGCTACAGTGATAGCGGCAATGAAGTACTACATGGTGCGGGAAGTTCTTGTGGTACTGCTGCTACTTGCCGTTGCAACGATGACAATTCTCACGTTTTCTATTGCCTTGATCCTGAGTCAAGAAGGACTACTTTGGACATTTTCTTGGGTGAAAAGCGGTGTCACGCGCATTGCTCTTTTTGCGGGCTTGAGCTCCGAAGCTTCAAACCTCGCGAAGAAGATAGGCGATGTGAAGCAGTGATCTTAATGGCGCTTATCTTTTGGTCCACCGATGTCCCATACGCGAGAGCCACTCGATCGTCCACCGGGCAACCGTCTAAGGCAGCTCTACCGCCCACGCGATTACTTTCCATCCCGGTTGTTCTTTGGTCCACAGCAAGAGAAGCGCTGCTGACTTCTCCTCGCCGAAATTCAGTCGGCTCGCGGACAAATAGTATGCGCCGTACGTCGCTTCCGCGGAGTTCAATTCCGACGTTTTTTCTGGCAAATGCCGGTTCTGGCACAGGAAACTGTCCGCCTTCTGATCCGGTAGAGCCATAATCGCGAATGCCTGTGAGTCTTCCTGCTCTACCGGTCGCAGCAGGTCGTTGACCGGCTGGACACTAAACATCAAGTTGGAGAGATTGTTCCCTGTCGCAACTCTCTGCAGCACCCGGTCCAGGGCCGACCTTATCCGTGCCGCCGGCGCTGGACTCTGCTCTGTCGCAGAAGAGGTACCTAGACACTGGTACGACCGCTGCGACACGAACTTGGAAGCTCGCGCGCTATCCCGTTTCACAATCCACGTCTCATAGAATTGGGTAATGCCTCTCACCGCGTCTGGATCGCCGACAATTGACTTGGGCAGTTCCTCAGCGGGTACGGTGGCTGCAGCCTGCTTTGGGAGAATCCCTGCATCACTGCTGTCTTCGATGCGGATGGCTATAATCTTCCAGTACCCTCCTTCCTGCGCCCAAAGTAGCGACATCATTTTGTGGCTGCTACCGTCTTGCTTCTCCCTGAATGAAGTCCCGTAATACTTCTCTTGCGGACGTTTTCTATCCTCCTCGTCTGGCGCGGCCACGCACTCTACATCCGCTCCGATATCCGACGGGATGCCTACCAAACGAAACTCCGAAGTATGCGCGTTTTTAGCTTCTTTCAATTCTGGCAACCATTGATCGGCAGGCTCGAACACGTCTGAAACAGAACCAACCGTGCCCGTGGTTGTGTTGAATTTATTCATTGCCGCTACTACGCCCAACCTCATCATGCCCGGGGCAATCGGCTTTCGGTTCTTTTTCGTGATGACCTCTAAACACGGGTAGCTGCGGCGTGAAAAATATGCAACCGAGAGATTCGGCTGTTTGTCCACCACCCAACTCTTCAGAAAATCGTGAGCACTTTGGTCAATCCCTTGATTGCCTTTGATGGCGGGGTTCACCGGAATGCGGCCCAAGCGTTCAGTGTTCTCTTCTTTTGGTGGTTTCGCTCCGGTCCCCAAAATTCCAAACACCTCGCGCCACCATCCGTTCAGTCCGGCCCATCTTTGGTCATGTTTATCTAGATTGTTCCCCGCGCGAACGTCTGAGTTCGAAGCCGTCAGATGCCCGTTGACCAGACTCTTCGGAAAACCTGACGAGCGGTAATCTACGTCAATATCTGCCATTTTGCTGTCGCGAGAGATCGAAAATTGAATCGACGGTGGGCCGTTCTTTAGGCGGTAGGAAATTGGAAAACCTTTGTGATAGACGGTGTTGTCGCGATCGCGATAGAACTCCTGGCTCTTGATGAGAGTGTCCATCGCGTTGGGCTTAAGATAAACGTAGACGCGGAATTGACGGTCACCTCCCGCCGTCGATTCCTCTCCCATCACTTCGTCGACTGCGTCCACAAGATCAATTGCACGGCCGAGATTGTTGCCGTTAACGTCGGTTAACTTCGCTTTCAACAGTGCGTGAGTTACTGCGTCAAACGTCGTTCTTACCGACAACCGGGCGCCATCATACGCTTCTTGCGGTACTATTTTACTTCCGGCGGTCTGGTTGTAATGCCCGATGTAGTCGTCGACCAGGCGTTTTTGCTCAGGCAGCAATTTCGAGTAGGATTTCCCGATCTCCTGAGCGCCATTTCCGTCCTTTGGCGTTTCGGGTGCCTTTTGCCCTGTTGCCAAGTGCACCGTCGCGGCCGAGATAAGAACAACTAGGAATGCGCGGGTAGTTAGTTTCATCGTGAGGCTCCTCAAGGCATGATGAAGAGGGTATGCCCGAGAAAGAATCGGGGCGCATCGCACGGATTGGTGGTCCCGTTCACTTTTCAACGAAAGGTGGCTCTGACCGCGGCCGAGCTTGATGCTTACTACTTCTGACCAGCCAAGTTCCCCTTGAAGCCTAAAAGCCAGATAGCAGCCGCTCCACTGGGAGAATCCCTAGGGCGCTGGACAGCCTACGGACTGGCACGCCCACTAGAACTTGGAGATGACGTCCCGCGATCGGAGATCGAACTGGTCACAGTTCGTAGAGCGAATCAGCGGATCGTTTCAATCCACGATCGCGAGCAATAATGTCGAGGTAAACGGAAGTCCAATCCGCCAGAAACAAGTTCTCGCTCCCTGTTCCGTCATAGGTTTTGAGGTAAGCCCTGCAGGATTGACAGTAGTCGATTCGCAGGTGTTTCTCTCCCTCGATCGCCAGTGCCGAGAGTCGATGGCCATCCGCGCTTTCGCAAAAGGGGCACCCAATTCGCCGGAATTGCCAGCGCGTTCCGCAGCAACCGCACGAGAGCAGACGCATGCGCCCTGGGTCGACGCCGACCAGTTGGGACATCGCAGGCAAGGATCCGCACGTAGGGCAATATCTGCGAAGCCACTGCTCCTCGTCTCGCCAACGATTGAAGGCGTTGACCATTGGGCGGAGGAAGCGTGCCGTCGCCGTCCATGCCAGATAACGCAACAGCCCGGGGAACGACGCTCTGAGCGTCTCGTCGCCCAGCAGAAAGTCTGCGATGCGGTGCGAGGCTTGCGGCTCGTTCCGTAGTTTTGTATCGAGGGCGCGGGCCTCCGCCTCGAGCGTTCCCGACGATGTTTCGGAGGCCAGTCTTCCGAGAAGCGCCCCAACCATTCGCCCGGCCGGTTCGAGATCGATAGCAATGTCGGTGCTATGAAACAGGGGCACACCGGCGAGAAAGTCCGCAAGGTAATCCTCCCAGTCGGGCATGCGTCCCTCGAGGACTTCGATCTCGGCCATAGCGCGATCGACCTGCGCGGTCAGGTCGGCGAGGGGTCGTAGGTACGAATGGGTCCCCAACCAGAGTTCCATAGTCATTGGCTCAAATGTGCCTCGTTGGGTTCTGCCCGGGAGAGAATCGGCATGAGACGGGAGCCGAGGCCAAAGAGGAAGATCGTCGCGGCGATCAGGCCGATAGAAATCCCCCATTCGACGACCGACGGCGCGTAGCTCTCTGGTGCACGCCACGGCATCCGGCCCCGGAAAGTCATCGCGAAGAGGACGACGTTCATGCGATTGTAGACCACTCCCAGGACCGCGAGGAGTGCCGCTACGAATAGCACGCTGCTGCGTTGTCGAAGCGACCTGCGGGCCAGCAGAACCAGTGGAAGTAAGCCCCCCACGAGGATCTCTGCAGCGAAGCTCATGCCCAGCCTGCCGGCGAAGGCTCCGGAGAGTTGGTCGCGGAGCGCCATATCTCCGAAGCGAAACAGGAGGTAGACGAGAAGCGCCCAGAACGTGATCTGGCCGACTGATGCAAGCCGCGCGATCTCGAGTGGGCGTCGCCACCCTTTTGCGATCCACATGTCGATGAGGATAACGAGCCCGGTGCCAGCCACGATCGACGACAGAAAGAAGGAAACAGGCATCACGGGAGACCACCACTGCGGGGCGAGCATGTTCGGCATCAGCAGGTACAGGGAGCCAAGCGAACTCTGGTGCATGGTCGACAGCGTAACAGCGGCGATCGCCAACATGATCGGTTCGGCCTTGTCATCGCGTGCTCGGTAAATCCAAGCGAGCGTGCCGAAGACCACTGCCGTCGCGAAGGCGTAGATAAGGTTGCGCGAAAGCAAGTAGACGAACAGCGTCACCGCAGCCGCCACGTACGCGCCGTTCCATTGCCGCCAGACCGCCGCGGCTTTCTGAAATCCCCAACGTTCGAAAGGAACCGGCAAGAACTCAAGCAAGAGGATCGTGACGTAAAGGCCGACGCACCACGAGACCTCGAACATGGCAGAATGACCCGGGGCCTGCAGACCGAGTTGGTAGAAGTGCCATGGCAACCCGAGATCCGCGACGAGAGTGACGGTTACAAAGGAGTAGCTGAGGAGACCCATTAGGACGGCTGTGCGCCCCAACCCGTAAAGGTCTTTTCGCTGAAAGACGTAGATCACACCGGCCATCGCGAAGGCGCCCGCAGCCACCGCGATCCATACGAGATCGAAGAGGATCCACAGTCCCCACGGGTAGGTGTCGGACAAGTGAGTGCCGCCGCCGAGTCCCAGAGCGAAGCGCGCAATCAGCGAGGCGCCGCCGAAGGCCATAAGCAGGAGGAGAACCCAGTTGAACGGGGTCATCAGCTTGTTCGAGAGGGTTTCAAATTCGACGTGGCCATGATCTCCGGAATGCTTCGCTGCAGCCGATCCATCCGCAATCCCCTGAGCCCGTTTCCGGAAGAAGGCATAGGTAGCTCCGAGTAACGCGCCGACTGTCATCACGGCCGGGGGAACGGCACCGAGCGCCGCCGTGGTGAAAGCTGGAAACGGCTTCTCTCCGTATGTCGGG
>Ga0070765_100000319_pt1 | contig 28660 bp, 27 predicted proteins | sample HubBroMetageWFT5_FD_71516 | JGI IMG/M metagenome (GOLD analysis project Ga0070765, IMG submission 71516) | Warmed and freeze-thawed soil microbial communities from the Hubbard Brook experimental Forest, New Hampshire - Hubbard Brook CCASE Soil... | ecosystem: Environmental > Terrestrial > Soil... | reverse complement strand
CGCAACCGGCTCGACAACTTGGTCTATCAAACCGACAAAATCATCAAGGAGAACCGCGAAAAGCTGGCCGAAGCAGACGTAAAAGCCGGCGAGGAAGCGCTGGAAGAAGCGCGGAAGGCCTTGACGGAAGGCGGCGTGGACCGGTTGAACGCGGCGGTGGAAAACCTGACCAAGGTATCGCACCGCATAGCGGAGACGATGTACAAGGCGCAACAGAGCGCTGCCAGTGCTGGTGCAGGTTCGGCTGGCGCACCGGGCGGCCAAGGCCAATCTTCCGGTGATGGCAAGTCTTCGTCTCCGGGACAAGGCGATGTCGTGGATGCCGAGTTCGTTGATGTGGACGACTCAAAGAAGCCGAATTAACTCTGCGTAAGCATTAAGAATGCGGGGCGAGTTTTTACACTCGCCCTGCATTTTGTTTTAACAGGTTGGGAGGAGAGACCGTTTGACGACAACCGGTATCCGGCGTTTGGGTCCACCGCAAGCCGTACAGAAAATTCGCGACAATTTCTTCCTGGTGCAGGTTTCTATTTCTGAATCACCCACGGCTGACTGGCGGCGTCTTTTTTACGACGCGCAGCAGGACGTGCAACCAGAATTCCCGCCGCGTTCAGTCGAAATATCCGGCACATTTCTCCGGTTTAAATCCGATCCGAATACGGTGGAGCAAAAAGTCGGTTGGATTGATCGCTGGCTTGAGCGCGCTAACTCCAAAGAATCTTCGATGGCCGGACGGTCGTCGGAAATGCAGCGGCAAAAAAAAGAAGAGGCCGCTCGCGAGACACAAGAGATTGCGGAATGGAACGGCCGCTGGGCGAATCTGTAACGATGCTAGCCCGGATGTCATAGCGGCCTCGAGCCTGCACAGTATGTAATTCAAGAATGGACCATGGCTACAACAACCAAACAGGATTATTACGAACTCTTAGGAGTTCCGCGTAAAGCAACCGCGAAAGAACTTCGCGCAGCCTATCGCAAGCTGGCGCGCAAATACCATCCGGACCTGAATCCTGGCGACAAATCCGCAGAAGAAAAATTCAAACAGATTCAGGAAGCGTACGACACGCTTTCCGACACCAAGAAGCGCCAGATGTACGATCAATTCGGTTTCAACGTGCCAGGCCAAGGTGGCGGCGCTCCCGGTGGGGGTTACGGCGGGGGAACCTCGCCCGAGGACATCCATTTCGATTTCGGCGGATTCGATTTCGGCGGCGGAGCAGGTCAGGGAGCCGGAGGAGCGGGAGGCGGCGCCAGTTTCCGCGATCTTTTCAGCCAGTTTTTCCGTGGAGCAAGCGCGGCTCAGGCTCCCGAAGAACGCCAGCGCGGCGATGACCTCGAGTATCAGATCGACATCACCTTTGCTGAAGCCATGCGCGGTACGGTGAAGAAACTAAGTTTCACGCGTCTGGATGTTTGCAACGTATGCCATGGCACGGGCGTAGCTCCCGGTGATGAAAAAGTCTGTCCCACTTGTGGTGGGTCTGGCCAGGTGACGCAGACGAGTGGAAAGATGCGCTTTCAGATCACCTGCTCGCGCTGCGGTGGATCGGGAAAACTCCGCACGGTGTGCCGCAACTGCGGTGGCGAAGGCCGTGTTGCTCGTATGGAAACGCTCGACGTCCGTATACCGCCGGGCGCGCAAACGGGTTCGCGCGTGCGAGTGGCTGGCCGCGGCAATGCAGGTCTGCATGGTGGCCCTCCGGGCGATCTTTACATCGTGATGCGAGTCGAACCTCATCCATTTTTTGAACGGCGTGGCGATGATCTTTTTACCGTCGTGCCCATTACCGTGCCCGAAGCCTCGCTCGGCGCAAAAGTAGAGGTTCCCACGATTGATGGCCGCGCCCAGGTCCGCATTCCCCCCGGCACTAACAGCGGTAAGAAATTACGGTTGCGCGAAAAAGGTGCACCGTCTGCGCGACATTCCGGGAAACGCGGCGACCAGATCGTGGAAGTTCAAGTGGTAGTGCCGAAGCCGGAAGATGAGCGCGTGCGCAACCTTTTGAAAGAGCTCAGCAAGATTGATCCGGAAGATCCACGCCGCGAGATTTTTTCTCGCGCCACGGTGTAAATTCGCTAGGAGACGATGATGGCTGGCCGCCCAAAAAAGAAAGCTAAAGCGGGCTACATGATCAGCGCCGTCGCCGAGTTGTATAAGCTTCACCCGCAGACCTTACGCCTGTATGAGCGCGTAGGTTTGCTCAAGCCGTCCCGCTCGCAAGGCAATACCCGTCTTTACACCGACTCTGATCTCGAGCGCCTGGAAGTGATTCTTAACTTGACGCGCGAGCTAGGCGTCAACCTCGCCGGCATTGAAATCATTCTGAATATGCGCGACAAGATGGCAGATATGCAATCGCAGATGGAATCGTTCATCAGTTTCGTGCGCAGCGAGATGGCCCGCAGTTTTTCGGCTGCCGACGATCGCAAAGTGCGTCACGCCATCGTTCGCGCGGTTCCGCGTCATGCAATTCGCGTCGAGAAATAGCGCTGGCTGGTCCTCCCTTGATCGATCTGCTTGATGGCAATTCGCGGCTTGTGCCGGCGCTTTCCACAGATGCGCGCGCTTCGCACAGCGACGTGCGCTTGCGCTCCAAGCGTTCCGCGCTTATTCTTCGACCATGGCACAACCAGATTGTCCCCATTGCCAGGGCAGCGGCTGGAAAGTTGTGGAACGCGGCTCGCAAGGCGCGCAGGCTGTCTCCGCAGATAATCCCGGAAGCTCGCCGCAGGGAAATCCAAAACTAGTTTGGGCAGTCCCGTGTGATTGCACCAAAGGTGACCAGACCGAACGCGCCCTCACCCGAGCGCGCGTCCCGGAACGCTATCGCCACTGCGATTTCGATAATTTTGAAACGGATAATGACATTGAAAACGTTCCAGCCGATCGGCAGGCAGCGTTTAATCGAAGTCTCACACAAGCGAAGCTTATCGTGCAACGGTTTGCCGAGGAATTCACTCCGGTTCGCGAACACGCCGAGCCCGGTCTGCTGCTAATGGGTGCATGTGGTGTGGGGAAAACTCATCTCGCGGTTTCGGCTTTGAAGCAGATCGTGTTGCGCGGTCACAGCGGTCTTTTTTACGATTATCGCGAGCTGCTCAAGGAAATTCAGGATAGTTATAACGCCGTGAGCCAGTCAACGGAAATGGGCGTGCTCGAACCCGTGTTAAAGGCGGAAATCTTCGTGCTGGATGACGTGGGTTCCAGCAAACCTTCGCTCTGGGCGCTGGAGACAGTCGGCCATGTGCTTAACACGCGTTACAACGAAAAGCGAGTGACGCTGCTCACGACGAATTTTCTTGATTCCGACTCAGGCGGCCCCCACGGTCCCACAGCGGTGACCCGCGTGGCGGGCATGCGTGCTCCCGCTATCGATGACTCTCTTACCGAGCGCGTGGGCAAACGCATTCGTTCCCGCCTCTATGAAATGTGCCGCACGGTTGAAATTTTCGGTCCAGACTATCGCAAGGAAATCCGCACGGCGAGCGGCTCCCACGCATGAAAAATGCCGAGAGTTAACCCGGCATGCCCGAGGTAATGAAGCTGCTACCCTGCGGACTTCGTCAGGGCAAACATGCCTTGACAATTAGCAAATTACTGGAAAATTAAAATTTAGCGCCTTCGCCCTCCGCGCAACGGTTTGTTGACAACGCGCAAACTGCACGCGTATCATCCTTTCGATGTGAGCGCCGAGCACGGACGCTCAATCCCCTTCATTGCTCTGACCCCGTAGGGTGGAGTAGTCCGAGCTTGTATTCTCGGCAGACGGGCACGAATTCGTACGGAGGCCGCTCTCCATGTCAGCCGAGCACAATAATCTCCAACCTTCCACCGCGGAAGCTATCACTACCGAAGTTCCGGGCGAAAATTCCAGCGATCAAAATTCGGATCATGCTGCTGCGCCACAGCTCGCTACCGGCAGCGCTAACTCCAGCGCTTCGACCGGCGCCGCGACTGCAGTCGTTCGCGCGCCCGAAAGCGTTGAGGCTCCACCGCTGAACAACGCTCTGCCCGAAGAAAGTTCCAGCACGCAACGCGACGGTTCTGAACCTAGCTTGGACGCGGCTGCCGAATCGGCTCCGATAGTGGATCATTCTGAGACAAGCGCAGCGAGCGCTCCGGCGATAGCCAGCGAGTCCACCGAGACTGCGGAGGCCGAATCCTCTGAAACCATGGACCAGTTGCTCGACCAGTTCGCCGTGCCCGAGCCGGCAATTGCAGAGGGCGAAATTTTCGACGGGCGCGTTTTGGCCGTAAATGATCTGGGCGTAATTGTGGACGTAGGCGGAAAGTTCGAAGGCTTGGTACCTGCTCAAGAATTCGTAGATTCCGGAAGTCCGATCCAGTTCGGCAAAGGCCAGACGATCGAAGTTGAAAGGTTGCACGAACAGAAGAATGGATACGTTCTGTTGTCGCATGTGCGCGCTCATCGGCGGCGCGTATGGGAACGCATTGAGAAATCTTATCGCGAGCAAGCCACCATCACCGGCAAAGTAACTGAGCGCATAAAAGGCGGCCTGGTCGTCGACATCGGAGTTCGCGCATTCTTGCCCGCTTCTCAAATCGAATTGCGGCCGGTGCACGACCTGGAAACTTGGAAGGATCGCGACATCGAAGTTCGCGTTCTAAAATTGAATCGCAAACGAGGCAATGTAGTCGTCAGCCGTCGCGCAATTCTGGAAGAAGAACAGAAATCCAAACGCGATGCCTTGATGGCTTCTCTGTCGGAAAATTCTGTGGTAACTGGCCGAGTGAAAAACGTAACGGACTATGGCGTGTTCGTAGATCTGGGCGGCATAGATGGTCTTCTTCACGTCAGCGATCTCGTTTGGGGACGCGTGCCGCATCCTTCGTCCATCGTGAAGCCAGGCGATGAAATCGAAGTTCAAATTCTGAAGTTTGATAAGGACAAACAGCGCATCTCGCTGGGCCGCAAGCAGCTCTTGCCGGATCCGTGGGCTACGGTTCCCGAGCGTTTTGCTGTTGGCACGCGAGCCCAGGGGAAAATAGTTGGTGTCACGGATTATGGCGCGTTCGTGCAAATCGAGCCCGGCGTGGAAGGCCTCGTGCACGTCAGCGAAATGAGCTGGTCCAAACGCACCAAGCACCCCTCGAAAATGGTAAAAGTGGGAGACGAGGTGGAAGTCACCGTTCTGGAAGTAAAGACAGACCAGCGCCGCATTTCTCTGGGATTGAAACAGACCATGCCCGATCCTTGGCACGCTGCTGCTGAAAAATATCCGGTCGGCGCCGTCGTCAATGGCCGCATTCGCAACCTCGCCGATTTTGGAGCTTTTGTTGAAATCGAAGAGGGCATGGAAGGTTTAATTCACATCAGCGACATTAGCTGGACCGAACGCATCAAGCATCCCAGCGAAAAATTCAAGAAGGGCGATGTAATCGAAGCGAAAGTGCTCAAGGTTGATTCCCAGAACCGCAGGCTGTCGCTCGGAATCAAGCAGGTGAAAGACATCTGGGCCAACTGGTTTGCTGACCACAAAATCGGCGACGTGTTGAAAGGCAAAGTCGCGAGAACGACCGACTTTGGCGCCTTTGTGGAATTGGCGGAAGGAATCGAAGGTCTCTGCCACGTTTCGGAAATCGAAGAACGTAAAGGAAAGGCAGACCGGGATAAGCAAAAGCCGGCAAGAGGTGCGCGCGTCACTTCTGTTTTGAACACGGGGGGCGAATACGACTTCAAGATTCTTCGGCTGGAACCTGAGCAGCATAAAATCAGCTTGAGTTACCGAGCTGCGCAAAAGCAAGTGGAACGCCAGGAGATCGAAACGTTCAAGCAGCAGCCGAAGCAGGTAAAGTCGTCACCCAACGCCACAATTGGTGACGCGATAATGGCCAAGCGGCAATCATCGTAGATTAGTTCCAGCGCTGCTGGGGGGCGGCGGCTCGGGATGGCCTTCCTTCGCAGGAAAAATCATTTACCTTAAGCTAGATTGATGATATGCAAAGACCTACGGTGTTGCCCCAGCCCGTAAAGAGCGTAACGTCTTCAATGTTTCGGCGTCTTCGTATACTGTGAAAGGAGGCCTCATCCAATGGCAGAGGCTGCGGGAGAGCGCGAAAACAAAGATCATACTATGACGAAGGCTGACCTGGTGGAAGAGGTCACTCGCGTCACGGAACTGCCTCGCAAAGAGGCAGAAGCCGTTATCGAGACGATTTTCGAGAGCATCATTGCAGCTTTGCAGTCTGACGATAAAATTGAGATTCGCGGATTCGGCAGTTTCCGTACTCGCGAACGCCGCGGCCGCACCGGACGCAATCCCAAGACGGGCGCGAAAGTAGAAGTCCCGCCGAAGAAAATTCCGTTCTTCAAACCCAGCAAAGAACTAAAAGATTTCGTGAACCATCCGCGAGCCAGCAGCGCTTCGGCAAGCTCGCCCGAGCCCGGAGCGCAGGCCTAAATAGAATGGATTATTTGTGGACCCCGTGGCGGTATCGTTATATCGCCGACGCGTCGAAGGATGAAGGCTGCATTTTTTGCGCTGCCGTCGCCGCCGGAGACGACGTAAAAACTCAGATCATTCTTCGCGGCGAAAAGAATTTCATAATCCTCAATCGCTACCCTTACACCACCGGCCATGTAATGATCGTTCCTTACGCTCACGTCGCCGATCTTTCCGCCGTCGGCCGGGATACTCTGGCTGAAATGATGGTACTCTCGCAACGCGTGCACACGGCTCTGGAGCACACCTATCACCCGCAAGGCTACAACCTCGGTATGAATCTTGGCCGCGCGGCGGGAGCAGGCGTCACCGGCCACTTGCATCTGCATGTTCTTCCGCGCTGGTCCGGCGACGCAAATTTCATGACCGTTGTTGGCGAGACGCGCATGGAGCCCGAAGAACTTTCCACTACCTACGAGAAGCTCCGCAAAGCCCTGGGGTAAAATTGGGCTTTCATAATTCCGCAGTGCAGCCTAGAATTTTCGTTCGCTCTTGTGACACATACTGAACAAGGACAGCTCAGTGGATCTTGACCTCACCGAAGAACAAAATCTCCTGCAAAAAAGCGTACGAGATTTTGCCGAAGCCGAAGTAAAGCCGCACGCCAAGGAAATCGATGAAAGCGGCCGTTTCCCGCGTGACAATTTCAAGAAAGCCGCCGAGCTGGGACTTACTGGAGTTGCTGTGCCCGACGATTCCGGCGGCGCAGGCATGGATCATGTCAGCTACGCCATCGTTATTGAAGAAATTTCACGAGTTTGCGCCTCTACCGGAGTGATCCTGTCGGTTCAAAATTCGCTTTACTGCGACCCCATCCTCCGCTTCGGCACCGATGAACAAAAACAGAAATTCCTGGTGCCTTTCGCGCGCGGCGAAAAAATTGGGTGTTACGCGCTCACCGAGCCTCAGGCGGGCTCAAACGCGGCCGCTCTCACTACCAAAGCTGTTCGCAAAGGTGACACCTACGTAATCAACGGCACAAAGGCCTGGATCACCAACGGCGGCGCTGCCGATGCCGCGATCGTTTACGTCAACACCCAGCCTGAAAAAGCTGAAAAGGGAATTACCGCGCTGGTGGTGGAAAAAGGCACGCCCGGATTTGCGGTCGGCAAAGAAGAAAAAAAACTCGGCATTAACGCCACAGCTTGCACCGAGCTTTCCTTCACCGATTGCGAAGTTCCCATAGGCAATCGCATCGGAAACGAAGGAGAAGGTTACAAAGTCGCGCTCTCCACGCTCGACGGTGGTCGCATCGGCATCGCCGCGCAGGCCACCGGAATTGCGCAAGGCGCGTTTGAAGCGGCGCTATCCTACGCACAACAGCGCCAGGCCTTCGGCCATCCCATCTCCGATTTTCAAGCCATCCAGTTCATGCTTGCCGATATGGCCACCGAAATTGACGCCGCACGTTTGCTCACTCGCCGTGCTGCCTGGAAACAAGATTCCGGCGCGCGTTTCACCATGGAAGCGTCCATCGCGAAACTGTTCGCTAGCGAGATGTCCACGCGCGTGACGCACAAGGCCATCCAAATTCACGGTGGCTACGGCTATAGCCGTGAATACCCTGTCGAACGCAACTACCGCGATGCCCGCATCACCGAAATTTACGAAGGGACCAGCGAAATTCAGCGGCTAGTCATCGCCGCTTGGGTCCTGAAAGCATACTGAGAAAATAGCGCGGCAGTATTTTCTCCGGCGTCTTCCCTCAGTGTATTCTTGTGCTCATGTTGGAACTGGATTGCCGCCTTCAATTCATACCTGAATTCGATGCGGACTTTATCAACACCATGCCTTCCCGTCCCGGCGTGCTCTTGCTTGAAATGCACGAGGCCAAAGCCAAACCCTACCTAGCGCGCACCGCAGACATTCGACGCGCAGTGGAAAGAATGCTCCTAACGCCGGAATCTCTTTCTAAACGGTTGAATCTTCGCGATGTGGTCGCCGGCATTCATTACCGTGTGACCGGATCGAAATTCGAACAGATGCTGACAATGTACGAGCAAGCACGCGAATACTTTCCGGACCGTTACCGAAGCTTATTGCGTTTGCGCCCTCCCGCTTTGCTGAAAATAAACCTGCGAAACCAATATCCGCGAGGTTACGTTACCCGCCGCATTAGAGCAGACGGCGGATTCTATTTTGGGCCTTTCGCGTCCCGTCGCGCCGCCGAAGCGTTCAGCGAATCATTTCTAGATCTCTTCAAAGTCCGCCGCTGCCAGATAAAAATTCGTCGCGACCCTGCCTTTCCGGGCTGTATTTATTCTGAGATGAAGATGTGCCTGGCGCCATGCTTCGCCGGCTGCACCAAACAGGAATATGACGCTGAGGTGAGCCGCGTCCTCGAAACTCTTGACAGTGGCGGCTCGTTCTTGATCAAAGAAATTCAAGCCCAGCGTGAAGCTGCAAGCGAAGCTTTGAACTTCGAAAAAGCCGCTGCACTTCACAAGCGTCTGGAAAAAGTCTCCGGTATATTGCGGGGATGGGGAGAGCTAACCCGTCGCATCGATGAGATCGACGCCGTAATCCTGCAGCGCGCTGCCGAAGAGAAAACGATCGTCGTCTTCCCCGTCCGAGCGGGAATTTTGGTCCAGCCATTGTTTTTGCGTTTTGCACAACTATCGTCCGAGCCGAAATCCGTAGAAGGGATGTTGCGATCAGTTTTGGACCCGCAGACAAGTTTCCCCCGAAGCAAGTCAGACACGTCGAAAGTAGATTCTTCCGCTGAAATTAACTCGTCAGTACCGCCGCAAAAGGAAGGTGCCTGGGATCAAGCACACGAAGACCAATCCGGCGTTCCTGGCTCGAAACGTTCGCGGTACGGTTTGCAATCAGCCCCGCCAGAACTTGCTGAACATCTTTCGCTTCTCTCGCGATGGTTTTATTCCAAGCCCCGCGAAGGAGAAATCCTGTTCCGCGAAGGCAGTTGGCCCTATCGCCGTATTTTGCGCGCCTGCAACCGTCTTCTCGCACCTACATCAGGGCCTCCTCAAGAACCGCAATCCGGTGCGCAACCTGCGACGTGATCTGGTGCCTGGCATTCGGGTATTTCGGCTTGGAGAAAGCTGGCCCGATCGAAAATAACAGTTCCCCATTTACATCGTACAATTGACTAGATGGCTAAAGCGTCTTCCGATCAATCATCAATCTCGCCGGCTCCGGAAAATCGTTCGCGCGTACGCGACATGGTGCGGTCGCTCCGCCATCGCAACTTTCAGCTTTTCTTCAGCGGCCAATTAATATCGCTCATTGGCACCTGGATGCAGAACATCGCGCAGTCGTGGCTGGTTTATCGGCTCACGGGTTCATCGTTGCTTCTGGGCGTGGTAGGTTTCGCCGGACAAATCCCGGTATTCCTGCTCGCTCCCATAGGTGGCATGGCTGCCGACCGTTGGAACCGCCATCGCGTGGTCATCGGCACCCAAACCACCTCGATGATTCTGGCGCTCATCCTCGCAATTCTTACGCTGTCTCACATCGTGCGCGTCTGGGAAATCGTGGTCCTCGCATCTTTACTCGGCGCGGTGAATGCTTTCGACATTCCAGCCCGCCAGTCTTTTCTAATCGACATGGTCGGGCGCGAAGACTTGATGAACGCAATCGCGCTGAATTCTTCCATGTTCAATGGTGCGCGCGTAATTGGCCCGGCTATTGCCGGTTTGCTAGTAGCCTGGATTGGCGAAGGCTGGTGTTTTTTCGCCAACGGTGTCAGCTACATCGCGGTACTGGTCGGCTTGCTGCTAATGAAGCTGGGTCCTATGCCTTTTGTTTCTAGAGAAGCCACCGCCATCGAGCATATTGCTGAAGGATTTCGTTTCGTCCGACGCACCGCGCCCATCATGGCCATCATGCTGCTGATTGGCGTGGTGAGCTTGGTTGCGGTTCCGTACTCGGTATTGATGCCAATTTTTGCAGACCGCGTGCTGCACGGCGGCGCGCGTGCGCTTGGAATCTTAATGGGCGTCAGTGGCTTGGGAGCATTGTTCGGCGCGCTAACCCTGGCCATGCGTCGCGGAGTTCACGGGCTTGGTAGATGGATCGCGTTTTCTGCGATTGGATTTGGCGCGAGCCTTGTGTTGTTTTCGTTTTCTCGTTGGCTGGTGTTGTCAGCCATACTGTTGCTGCCGGTTGGCTATAGCGTGATGTTGCAGATGTCCAGTTCCAACACCATGATTCAGGCTATGGTTCCGGACGAATTGCGAGGACGCGCCATGGCCGTCTATACCATGATGTTCATGGGCATGGCGCCGATGGGCGCGCTGTTCGCCGGAATTCTCGCGGACCGTATCGGCGCTCCTTGGACCGTCGCCATCGGCGGAATCGGGGCCATCGCAGGCGGTTTTATTTTCTGGCGGCAATTGCCGAAACTCAGGTTGGAAGCGCGCGAGTTGCTGGTCGCGCAAGGCTTGGCCGGCGAACCGGATTGAGCGACAAGAATGCCCAACCGCAAACGCGATGTGCAAGCGTTTGATATACTGCGCACGAGTTCTCATCGCGCCTATTAGAGAGAGGTTTGATGTCACCCGCTTCAGCGGCAAGCGAAGAACGCAAAGCCGGTTTCGCTACTCCCGAAGGCACTTTGCGCTATGCCGCGCGCTTCAAAGGCCGCTCTGCTGCCGGCCACTTCCGTGAAATTCCGGGCGGGCTGGTTCTTTCGTCCATCGGAATTGGAACTTATCTCGGAGAGCCCGATAGCGCCACAGACGCCGCTTATACCGCTGCAATCGTTTCCGCTGTCGAAAATGGCAGCAACGTCATCGACTCCGCCATTAATTATCGCTTTCAACGCAGCGAACGTTCGGTCCGTGCCGCGCTAAAGGAGCTTTTTGCTAAGGGATTCGCTCGCGACGAAATCGTGGTCTGTACCAAAGCGGGGTTCCTGACTCCTGACGGTGAAATGCCCGCCGACGCCAACGAATACTTCGCGCACGAATTCCTCGAGCGCGGTATTTTTTGCGCAGAAGAAATTGCGGCAGGATGCCACTGCATGACGCCGGCCTATCTTGCCGATCAGCTAGAGCGCAGCCTGCGCAACTTAGGCATCGAAACCATCGACATTTTTTATCTGCACAATCCAGAGACGCAGTTGGGTGAAGTTTCGCCCGGCGAATTTCGTCAACGGATTCGCGCGGCCTTCACATTTCTGGAAACCGCCGTGGCGGAGAAAAAAATTCGAGCGTATGGCATGGCCACCTGGAATTCGTTTCGCGAGGATCCCAAAGGTGCAGGATACTTATCGCTCGCAGAGATGGCTGGAATTGCGAGCGAAGTTGGCGGGGCCGCCCATCATTTCCGTTTCGTGCAGTTGCCGTTCAATCTGGCCATGCCGGAAGCGCTCACTCGGCCAAATCAAATGATCGACGGTAAACCGGTACCAATGGTACAAGCCGCGCGAACCCTCGGAATCTCGTTGATCACCAGCGCTGCGCTTTTGCAAGGTCAACTCACCAGAAATTTGCCGCCCTTCGTTTCTGCGGCGCTCGGAGTGAAAGAAAATTCCACACTTGCCTTGCAATTCGCACGCTCTGTTCCGGGACTTACCACTGCGCTAGTCGGCATGAGCCAGACCGCTCACGTGGATAAAAACCTCAGCCTCGTCGGAATTGAGCCAGCCTCACGCGAGCAATTTCTCAAATTATTCGAATCCAGAGGTTAGAAGGCAGCGGAACTTTCGCGAAGCTCGGGGTAAGTTTCATCCAGCCACCGGTCGATTGCCGCAGCCATTTCATTGAGATTCAGGGTAAAGAAATGATCTGCGCCTTCGACAAACACCAGCCTCTTCGGCTCCGCCAGCTCGTTGAAAAGCCTCTGGACATTTGGCCGTGAGCCAAACTGATCATGGGCCCCTTGCACAAAGAGTTTTGGCTTTGCGCAACCTCGCAAATAGGTGAGATCGGAACCGTCCACCGGAATTCCTAAACCAATTACGCCAGTTACCCGTTCGTCCGCACATCCCACCTGCAAACCCACCCAAGCGCCAAAACTGAATCCTGCAAGCAACATGGGCAGTCCAGGAAATTCGCTGGCTAGGTAATCTAATCCTGCACGAACGTCCTCGCGCTCGCCTTTGCCTTGGTCGTGCCGGCCCTCGCTCATCCCCGCCCCGCGAAAATTAAATCGCAGGACCGGCACCCCCCGGCGATGCAGAGTCTTAGCTGCCTGATAAACCACTTTGTTGTGCATCGTCCCGCCGAAAAGAGGATGCGGATGGCAAACGACGGCCGCCAAATGCGGGTCCCCTCCGGACGCGGTCCACAGTGTCGACTCGAGTCGCCCAGACTGCCCTTCCAGAAAAATCCTTCGATGAAATACTTCCGCCATAAATAAGGCTGCGAGTGTAACGGACAGTTCCGCTCAGCACAAAGGCGAATGTAATTGATAGTGTGAGTTTCTCTTTTTTTTTGCCGCCGAATCTCATTGCGGCAATCGCGTGGCGGTGGTAGTTTGGCGAAAGCCGAACTGCTCCCCTGGAGGGCGGATGGAATCGGATGTAGAGCGTCGCGCCGCGCGAAGATTTACGATGAACCTGCCCATGAAAGTTCGCTTCTCAGCGGACAGTGGCATCCTCGAAAAAAAAGGTGAAACGCGCGACGTCAGCTTCCGCGGCCTCTACTTCGTAATGGAAGCGGTTGTCGAGACCGGCAGTCCCATCGAATTCGTCCTCACCTTGCCACAACAGATCACTCTTGCCGGTGACGTTCATATTCGCTGCTACGCTCGGGTGCTGCGCGTGGACCAGAATAAAGGAACTCCCGGAATCGCCGCTCGTATCGAGCGTTACGAATTTCTGCCCGCCTCCCTTTAAAGCCCTCGAACATCTCGCGATTCGTTGATTCGGAGTAGAATGTGATTTCCGCCCGCTTGTTGAGGAGGGACCATGTATCACTACGATCCGAATTTAGCGCTTGAAGAGCTGAGGGACGAGGCTGTGCTCCCGCACCCGGTTCACTTGCGCGATATGATCTTGCGCACCAAGCTTAACGCCAACCTGGCGCTTGATTTGAACCGCGATTTTCAGGAGTATCTCGCGCGGTTTGGCGATTTGCAGAAAATCGCTCGCGAGATTCTGGAGCAAGTGGCTGCCGGAACGCGAAAGGCTTCCGCCGTGTGACAATTTGGCGTGCTGAGGGAACTTCCTCTCCTCAGTCAGACGCGCTGAATCTTCGGTCCACTAGGTAGAATGGATTTCTGACTTCTTTTCGGGGAGAGCGCGAGAGTTTGGTATGGCCAGGCACACAATACTGATCGACGCGGATGATACCCTCTGGGAAAACAATATTTTCTTTGAGAAGACCATCGATCACTTCATCACCCAGCTCGAACATCTCGGTTACACGCGCGAATATATTCGCCACATCCTGAACGAAACCGAGCGGCGCAATATCCGCCAGCATGGTTACGGTGTTCGCAGCTTTCGCCGCTCGCTGGAAGAGACTTACCTGAAACTTGCCGGAAACGCCGCGAAGCGCGAGCTGGTGAAAGAGATTGAAAGAATGGCCGCCGAGTTGGAAGCTACCCCACCGCACATACTCGAGGGGGTACCGGAAACTTTGGCCTATTTGGCAAAGCATCATCGCTTGATCATGGTCACCAAGGGCGAGCCGGCCGAGCAAGCTGCCAAGGTGGAGCGTTCCGGCTTGCAACCTTATTTCGACTCCATCGAAATCGTGCTGGAAAAAGATCCAAGCTTGTACGAACGCATGATCGAGCAATTCAAAATTGTGAAAACGCACGGCTGGATGGTGGGCAACAGCCCGCGCAGCGACATCAACCCTGCGATGCACGCTGGCCTGAGCGCTGTGTTCATCCCTCATTCGGCTACCTGGGAACTGGAAAAATGCGAGATCGAGAGTGGCGGCGGAAAGCTGTTGATCCTGAACAGCTTCCGCGAAATGCGCAGCCACTTTTGAGGCATTCGGAAATCTCTTAGAGACGGCGTTTTTTTCTTTTCGATGACGCAGCCGAGGACTTGAATCGAATGACTTCCGCTAACACGCAGGTTCGAGTTGCCGTGCTGGGTGCCGGCGCGGTGGGCTCGTATTTCGGCGGGATGCTAGCGCGCTCGGGTGTGCAGGTCACCTTGATCGGCCGAGCCGCGCATGTGGAAGCTATCCGCGCAAACAAACTTTTCCTGGACACAGTTTCGTTTCAAGAGCGCGTCGCGGTGAATGCTTCCACGGAAACATCCGCGGTGCGTGATGCCGACGTGATTTTGTTCTGTGTGAAAACCACCGACACGGACGCCGCCGCTCGGTCGCTCAAGCCCTATCTTGCGCCGGATGCGGTAGTCGTCAGTCTGCAGAATGGCGTCGACAACATTCCCCGGATTCGCGCTACGTCGGGAATCGATACGCTGGCTGCGGTGGTCTACATCGCTGCAGCGATGCCCGAGCCCGGTCACGTAAGACATTCGGGTGGCGGAAGCTTGGCGGTAGGCGAATTCCCCGGCCGCGATGGCTCGCCCAAATCTTCCGCGTCGCCGCCGGCGTCGCGAGCTGATTGTGCGGAGCGAATTGCGGCGCTCTTCACAGCAGCCAGCGTCCCGTGCCGCGTTTCGCCGGACATCGAGGCGGACCTTTGGTCCAAATTTGTGATGAATTGTGCGGGAAATGCGGTCACTGGGATCACCCAAATCAATTACGCACATTTGGCCCACAGTGCCGTGACACGTGACATTTTCAGCCAGGTGATTGCCGAGACCGTGGCGGTGGGTCGAGCATCGGGAGTGAAATTGCCGGAAGTGGATTTTCTTTCGCAGGGTTTGCAATTCCTCCAAGGCGTGGGCAACGACGCGACGTCTTCCACCGCCCAGGATCTGGCTCGGGGAAAGCGTACGGAGATAGATTCGCTCAATGGATATGTAGTCCGTCGCGGGAAGGAACTTGGCATCGCGACTCCGGCAAATCTTGTGCTCTTCGCGCTGGTAAAACTGCTGGAAGAAAAGGCCGCGGAGCAACATCGCGCTTCCTCGCAGAAAGCTTCCACGTAAAATCCCGATTCATCGAATTGAAATTTCCTCAATAGAATTTCTTGGCGCCGCGTTTAAGCGCACTAGGTATTTTCCCGTTCTTGTTTTTGTTTTACTCGGGAGGATTGTAGCGGAAGGGGATGTGTATGACGGCTTCTAGTTCGACAGGCTGGCCCTCGCGGGTTGCTGGGCGGAATTCCCAGCGCGACAGTGCTTCCATGGCGTTTTGATCCAGCTGCGGGTCGATACTGCGGACGACTTGGATGCTGTCCACGTGGCCATCTTTGCGGATAATGGCGTAGAGAATCACTTCGCCGTCAATATGCTGCTTAATGGCGAGCTGCGGATATTTTGGGTCCACTTTGCGCACCGGTACAGGCGCGGCCAACTTTCCTTTTGGCCGCTGGTAAGCGGGCGCATTGTCGTCTAGCTGCGCGAAATTCAAAATCCAGCTTCCACTCGAGCTTGTGAGATTGGGCATGTCCACGTGCAGTGTGAAGACTTCCTTGCCCGAAAGGATTTTTTCCGGCGGCATGCCCGGATCGATTTTTCCTATGTCGATCGGCTCCTTGCGCGACACATTGGGCGGCGCGGAGGTATTCGTCAGCGGTTTTAGGATTAGCGGTTTGGAGCGATTTCCCGCTGTTCCGAGTCCTGCGCTATCAGAGTGACCATTCCCCCCGCTGATGCTTACGCCAGAGGGAAGTCCATTTGCATGCGCGCCTGAATTTTTTCCAGCGCCACCGGCGCTCGCTGCCGATCCTTCTGCACCTCCGTTGCCTTCCGCTCCATTGAGCGAACCTCCCGGGGCGCCAGGGCGCGCACCTTCCGGAGCGATCGAGACGCGAGCCGAAAGATTTCCCTGGGGAACGTTCACTTCTGGTGCGGGCGGAGCGGGCGTGGCCGAGATAGCGATCAGGCGGTGCAAACTGTCGTCGCCGGCGGAGGCGGTGGCGCCGATTACGGGAGCGGCTCCAGCTTCCGCGTGCACGTTGCGCTGGGCCGGAGCGGAATTCGTCATCGGATTCACGGGCAATTTCGGCTGCGCATGTTCAAGCGGCGAAGGCGCGATATTCAACGGGCCAGCGTTTCGTTCGGGTGCAGCCACGTTGGGCGCGGCGACGTCACTTACGGCGCGATGTTGCATTTTCGGAGCGACAACGGATGGCGCAATTTTCAGCTGCGGCTGGGGGGCGGGTGAAGTGGCGGCCCACTCCGCAATGTTGGGCATTTGCGGCACCATCTTCGGCGGCGCCGCCGGCGCTTCCGGCTGAATTAGAGTTTGGCGCGGGTGCGTGACTTTAACGGGCTGCGAAAGTATCGTCTGGCGCGGATGAAAGGCGTCCGCGCCGCTGTGCGGGAGCGGCTTGGCAGGATCGCCTGTTGAGCCGGGCTTCGGCTGATTTCCGGGGAGTGAGATTGGTCGAAGATCCTGCGCTGGAACGTAGGTGAGCTCAATTTGGGGCAGGGTGAGAGTGGGCTCAGCGTGGGCCAGAAATCCCCATATGGGAAGCAGCAGAATCATGACGATAGCGACGTGCCAAAGAGAAGAAGCCGCGAACGCACTTCGTGGCATCTTGCCTTCGATCCAATCGACGCGCAGCGGAGAATTTTTCAACGGTTTGACGTCAGGTGATGGGCGCGGGCCGTAGAAAAAATCGCGAACGCTGGAACGAAACTCTTCCCACGGGGATTCCCAGTCCACGCCGAGGTCGAGGCGAGGCAATCGGGAATGCACGGGCAACGCTTCGAGTGAGTTCCGAGACTCGGCCCGGGGTGGCGTTATACGGGCGCGCTGGGTGGCTTGAGATCCTGAAGGCATGTGCGTGGCATTATACCCGATGGAATACGATGCGTTGAGCGCGGATGCGGCTGTACTTGGAGTGCAGAAGGACGGCGAGAAAAAGCGCGGGATGCTGAAATCCTTATGTGCGGTTCTGGACCGGTTAGACACCGTCGACTGGTAGCGATTATCCCACTATGCGGCGGCTGCCAGGCGGTAGAAGCTCAGGGCGGCGTCGCCTTGTTCCAGGATTCGGGTGCGTTCCAAGCGATCGAGCCGTTCGGGCAAATCGAGCTTTGCACTGTGTTCGGCGATGACGAAACCTTGCGGGGCGACCAGGTGCGAGGCGTCGAGATATTCGAGGACTTCGATGCAGCCATCGTCGTTGTAGGGCGGGTCCAGGAAAATAAAATCGGCGATGAGGTGACGTGCGGCGATTTTGTCGAGGCCGCGTTCGGCTTCAGCAGTGATTACTTCGATGCCGCTGGAAATTTGCAAAGACTCGAGATTTTGGCGGACAAGACTTATGGAGCCGGGATCGCGGTCAATGAAGAAAACTTCGCGGGCGCCCCGGCTGATGGCTTCGATTCCGATAGCGCCGGTACCGGCGTAGAGATCGACGAAGAGGGACTCCTCGACGGATGGGCCGAGGATATTGAAGAGCGTTTCGCGCAGGCGGTCGCTAGTGGGGCGGACCTTGAAAGAGCTTGGAGTTTTCAGGCGACGGCTGCGATATTTTCCGGCGATGACGCGCATGTGAGTCCCAGGAAACCCTCAATAATCTACCTCATGTCTTGAGATGAACGAATCTTTGTGTGCGGATAGTTTGAAATCCGCGGAACGGTCAGGAAGAGAGCCGGCAAGATGCGGGCGATACGAAAGCCGCTGAATTCTTGCGGGGGTTATCCCACGGAGGCTAGCTGGTAGCGTTTTTGCCAGGCGGCACTCAGCGATTCCAGGCGGGCTACCACTCCGGCGGCTTTGACCGGATCTTCGGCGAGGGCGAAGGCTTCTCGGCGCGCCATTTCGAGGAGTTCGTGGTCGCGCAGAGGCTGGGCTACGGAGAAGGCGGCGTCGCCGTGCTGGCGTGTGCCGAAAAATTCGCCGGGGCCACGCAGCTTTAGATCACGCTCGGCGATTTCGAAGCCGTTGGAAGTGGCGACCATGGTTTCTAGACGTTGTTGCGCTTCACCGCTGATTTTCTTTGGTGCAATCAGGATGCATTGAGATTTTTGGGTACCGCGGCCGATGCGTCCGCGAAGCTGATGGAGTTGTGCGAGGCCGAAGCGGTCGGCGTGTTCGATGACCATCATGGTGGCGTTGGGGACATCGACACCCACTTCGATCACAGTGGTGGCAACGAGGATTTGGATTTCGTTGCGGCGAAATTGTTCCATGACGGAATCTTTTTCTTCATTTTTCAAACGGCCATGAAGCAAGCCCAGACGTAATTGAGGGAATACATTTTTCGCGAGGCGCTCAAATTCCGCGGTGGCGGCTTTCAGTTCCTGCTTTGATTCTTCGATCACGGGGTAAACGACGTAGGCTTGGCGGCCGCGCGCGATTTCGCGCCGCACAAATTCCCAGACACCAGGAAGTTGAGACTGATCGCTCCAGCGAGTTTCGATGGGAGTGCGGCCGGGCGGCATGCCGTCAATCACAGACAGGTCGAGGTCGCCGTAGAGTGTTAGCGCGAGAGTGCGCGGGATGGGAGTAGCCGTCATCACCAGAACGTGCGGCGAAGCGCCTTTTTCGATGAGGCGCTTGCGCTGAAGAACGCCGAAGCGATGTTGCTCGTCCACAATCACCATGCCGAGACGTTTGAAGATAACGGGATTTTCGATCAAGGCGTGAGTGCCGACGACGAGTTGTGCCTCGCCTGAGCCGGCGCTTGCCAGAGCAGCGTCCTTCACGGATTTTTTTCTGCCGCTTACCACTAGTTCGACACGGTAACCTGCCTGCTTAAAAATTCGGCGGGCGAAAAGATAATGTTGCGCAGCGAGAATTTCCGTGGGCGCCATGAGGGCGACCTGATAGCCATTTTCGATGACGATCGTGGCTGCTTCGAGGGCCACGATGGTTTTGCCGCTACCGACGTCGCCTTCGAGGAGGCGGTGCATGGGGAAAGGACGTTCGAGATCGCCTGCGACTTCGACGAGCACGCGTTTTTGTGCGGACGTGGGCTTAAACGGCAGGATGCGCTTTACGGCATCGCGGATTTTTCCTTCACGAACGCGCATGGCAATGCCGCGTTGGGCGTGATGACGCGACCGGCGAAGCGCGAGAGCCAATTGATAGTAGAAAAATTCCTCGAAGATCAAACGAGTTTGCGCGGGGCTCCGAAAGCTATTGAGCAAATCGATGTTTTCATCTTGGGGAGGGAAGTGGGCGAAGAGGATCGAGTCGCGACGCGAGGGAAATTTGTAGCGTTCGCCGATTTGCGGAGGGAGAGGATCGGGAATATCACCTTCGAAATTGGTGAGGATTCCATAAATAATTTTGCGAAGCATGCGCGAGCCGATTGCGCCGATGGCTTCGTAGATGGGAACGATGCGGCCAACCTCGGTGGAATCTGTGGCGCCGCCTTCCGTTGCGCTGACGGATTCGATTTGCGGATTCACCATTTCGAGGCGTGCTGGGCGGTAAGGATCGACTTCCACTTTGCCGTGCAGGACAAAGCGTTGGCCTTCTTTCATGCGGCCTTCAAGATAGGCGCCGTGGAAAAAGCGCGCATGGAGAGTGCCCGAACCGTCGCGAAGTGTGACGTGGAAGATGGCTGGGCGTCCGCGTCCGAAGCGGACGGTGGCGCCTCCACCGGAGGTTACCTCTGCGAGAATGGTGTGAACCTGGCTGGGGATAATTTCAGCAATTTTGGTGAAGCGGATACGGTCTTCGTAACGGAAGGGGAGATAGCCGAGAAGGTCGCCGGCGGTGAAGAGTCCGCGTTCCTCCAGCATGGCGGCGCGGTGAGGGCCAACGCCACGGAGAAATTTTACTGGAGTTGTCAGGGAGATGCTCATGCGTTCAAAGTATTCGTTAGGTGCTGGTTAATTCGAGTGATTGAGTTGCCCGATATTTATAACATTTTCGTGCGGACGGCGGAGACAAGGCACGGTGAGAAGGTAAGATACCTGACATGGGGCGAAAATTTCTTGGGATAACGGTGCGGCGCTGGGTAGAGTACACGGCTGCCATCTTGCTGGGGAATGCGATCTACTATTTTTCTTTGGTGCCGCACTTGCCGCAGGCTCTGAGGCATCGGGAATTTCTATTGGACTGGGGCAGCGCAACCGATTTTGTGGTTTGTTTGGGGATTTATGGGCTGATCCGTTTGGGGTCGAAGATATGAGTTTTGGCGCATGCCGTGCAATCCAATTTATGGCTGACGTTTGCACGGCAGTTCGAGCGGCTGGATACCCGGACTTCAAAAGACTAAACGTATCCACTACAACATCTTACGTACCCCGTGCATCACAGCTAGAGGACAGGCTTAGGGGCATATGTCCGATAGTGGGAAAACTGCGTCGAGTGGTGCTCACCAACGGTCACAAGAACCGTCAATATACTCGAATCTTGTAGAAAGGTCCGGAGACCGCGGGGTTCGCGATGGGGATGGCGATAAGTCAAAGCTACCCAGCGCAGAAACCCAACCGGCGGCAAACACCATGGGGATGAGCGTCGCGTTTGAAGGGGATGCGCGCGCCGCAGCGGCGGTGAAGCTTGCGGAGGAGCAGGCGCTGGTTCGAAGCGCACAGGCGGGAGACCGTCTGGCGTTTGAGGAATTGGTGCGGCGGTACGACCGCGATGTGTTGCGTCTGGCGTTGAATTTGGTGCATCGTCCGGAAGATGCGCGGGACATTTACCAGGAAAGTTTTTTGCGGGTTTACCGGAACTTGCACCGTTTCAGGTTCGAGTGCAGCTTTTATACCTGGTTGTATCGCATCGTGACGAATGTGGCGCTGGACCACTTGCGGCGCCGCACGAGCCGTCGAGAAGATCAAGCGCCGGTGCCGGAGGAAGCGGAAGGCGGGACGCGAGATTTTTTTGACCGGCAGCCGGAGCTGAGACCGGGAGCGAATCCGGAGAAGAATTTGTTGGGACAAGAGCTGGGTGCCCACATTGCGACGGCGTTGGACCGGCTCTCTCCGCGCGAGCGAATGGTTTTCGAGATGAAACACTATCAAGGATTGAAATTGCGGGCCATCGGCGAGATGTTGGGAACGTCGGAAGAGACGGTGAAGAATTCTTTGTTTCGCGCGACGCGGAAGTTGCGGGCGAGTTTGGATGGGATGAGGTAGGATCGGCAAGCTCTGGGACGAGTTTGACGAGTTCGAGAAGTTTGATCCGTTTTGATAAGTGAGGACGAAAAGGAATGCAGCAGGATCAGAACGACAAAATGGCGGCTGAGATTTGTAAGGTGTTCGAAGAGAACTGGACCCTATTTGCCGCGGGCGAACTCGATGCATCGGAGGTCGCCGAAATGAAAAGCCATCTGGTTGAATGCCAACGATGTAATGAGACGCTGGCGCAGGAAAATGCGCTGGTGGTGTTGCTATCGAACAACCGTACGGAGCCGGATGCGGCGCTGCTGGCGGGATGCCGCGCGAGTTTGGAAGACGCGTTGGATCGGGAAGAAGAGCATGGCTGGTTGAGGCGCACGGTTGCTGCGTTGCTGCCGGCGAGTTGGATTTCTCCGGCGCCGGCGTGGAGCGGGGCTCTGCTTTTGTTGATTGGTTTTTCGGTTGGGATGCTAGGGCCACGACTGTTGCAGCACCACGGGACGAGTACTGCTCGAACGGAGATCACTAGGGAAAACTCCGACCCGGATAGAGCGACTTCGGATGCTCACGATTCTTTGCGTAAATTAGATTTCCACACGGCAAGGGTAGCTGGGATGAACGTTCTGCCATCCGGCGATAACGAACCTCCGGAGGTGGATGTATACCTGAATGCGCAACAGCCGGTCACGATGCACGGAACGGTGAACAATGACGAGGTGAAGAATTTTCTGATGTTCGTGCTGCACAACAACCAGCGCTTTGATGCGGACGTTCGAATGAACGCGGTTGAGCTGTTGCGCGCGCGTAACAAAGATGCGGATGTCCGCTCGGCACTTTGCCAGACAGTGCACACGGACCACAATGCGGCGGTGCGGCTGAAGGCGCTGGAAGCGTTGGACGGCGCGGAGCCGCAAGACATCATTCAGCAGACGCTGCTCGATGCGCTGGTGGACGATCAGAATCCCGGTGTGCGCGTGGAAGCGATCAACGCGTTGCGCGCGATGGCGGCGAAGGGACAAGTGGAATCTGACGATCACTTGCTCTCCGTGTTGCGAGAGCGCATGCATAAAGATCCCAGTACATACATTCGCCTGCAGAGTGCGGCTGCGATTCAAGATCTAGGGCCGCGGCAAAAGTTCTAAAATGGCGCGGGTGATGCTTGTTTTCCGGCCTCTGTGCGCCATCGGGAAATACTTCAGCGAAATTCCCGTTTTGACTCTTAGCTGCAATATTGCTTTTCTCGCGCTGTTCGCTGTAGCCGTTCTGGCTAGTCCTGCTTTGGCGGATGGTCCTCGTACTTCCAGCACGCGATTGAAATCCGATGTGAGAGGTTCGATTACTACTCGCGATGGGCTGCGACTGCATCTTGCGCTGGATCTCGGCAACATCGTGGTGCACACACAAAACTCAGGAAAGATTGATTACACCGTTCATTTGGAGACAGATGCTTCGCAGAAAGATGCGAAAGAGTTGTTGAAGAATTTTTCAGTGAGCGCGCGAGAGACGGGAGATGGAGTTTATCTGCGAGGGCAAACCTCGCGGCTATCGAGCGGACGGCTGTGGGTAACGGTGACGGTGAACGTCCCGAAAAATTACAGCCTGGATCTTTCGACCGGCGGCGGAAACATAGATAGCGATGACATTGATGGGCCGGAAAGGGTGCTGACCTCCGGCGGCAACATCATGGCGGGAAATGTGGGCGGTGAAGCGCGGCTGGTTACCGGCGGCGGTCACATTACGGTGAACAACGTGAGCGGAGGATTGTTCGCTAACACCGGCGGCGGGCATATCACGACCGGCGCGGTTTCTGGTGGTGCCACGCTGCACACGAGCGGCGGGCACATCCGTATGGCGTCTGTGGAGGGCGTGGCGAAATTGCAGACTGCTGGCGGAAACGTGACGGTGGAACATTCTGGAAGCGCGCTGAACGCAGAGACTACGGGCGGACAGATTGAGGTAGGGGAATCCACCGGGTTGGTAAGGGCGAAAACAGGCGGAGGCGGTATTCGCGTAGTGCGCGTTTCGGGGCCAACCGATCTTCAAACGGTAGGAGGCAGTATTTACCTGACACAAGTGGATAGTCCGGTGAAGGCGTCCACAGGAGCGGGAGGCATCACCGCCTGGTTTGTGGCGCCGGTGAAATCGCCGAGCCAGTGTGAGTTGCAATCGAATGACGGCGACATTGTTGTGTATCTTCCGCAGCAATTGCCGGTGACCATCGATGCGCAGGTTCAATCGGGCGACGAGCATCGCGTGATTGTTGATCCGGCTTTTAAGCTAAAGATGAGCGATGACGGCTCGTCCGATAGCGATGGGCATATGGTTCGCGCCGAAGGTCCTTTGAACGGCGGAGGCGAAGTGCTGCATCTGCGCACAGTGGCGGGAAACATACGCTTGGTAGCCAGTGACGCGCACACGCAAGTTCAGCTATACAAACAGCAAATGGAACAAATGCAGGAGAAAATACGTTTGCAGTTACAGCAACTCGAGCGAGCGCAAGCGCACGAGAATGCGCCGTAGACGGAGCAATAAAGTGTCGTGGCGCGGTATTGTCCAGATCGTGCGGGCGAAAAGATTCCCGGCCGAAAGAGGGCCGAACGTCCACAGAGCAAAGAGGCAGTAGATCCAAGGGGGCGTACTGTGCCAACGATGATGCGAAACAAACAATGCGAGTCCCATTCGCAGTTGCCGGTGAAAGCTGCAGCGAGCTTTCTTTTGTTGCTGGCGGCAATCCTGTTTTTCTCACTCCACTCTTCAGCCGGCGAAATTGACAAGCTTTTCAAACAAACTTATCCGTTGCCGCCGGGCGGCAGCTTCCTGCTGGATAATGTGAATGGATCCGTTCAAGTGGACGGTTGGGACCGCGACGAGGTGGAAGTGAGCGCGGTAAAAACTTCTCAGAGCGATCAGCACGACGTGGAGCTGGTGAAGATTGAGGTGGACAGCACGCCGGGCAAGATTGCGGTGCACACGCGCTACCCGAAAGGGGAAGGCGCCGAGGTAGCTGTGGAATATCACGTACACGTGCCGTATCGAATCCTGTTGGGAAGCGTGGAAACGGTGAACGGAAGCGTGATCGTGCGTGGTGTGGAAGGCTCCGGAGCGCTGCGTTCCGTAAACGGAAATGTTGAAGTGACCAACAGCACGGGCCGGTTCAGCGAGAAGACTACCAATGGGAACGTGCGGCTGGAGCTTCGTCAACTGGCGGATGGCGGCCCCATGAATCTGGAAACGGTGAATGGGTCGGTGGTGCTGGGATTGCCGACTTCGGCTCGCGCGGATCTGAAGGTTCTGAGCATGAACGGTGACGTGACTTCGGATTTGCCGGTGACTTCGACTGCCGGGTCGCCAGGGGCGCGCGCGTACCAAGCAAAATTAGGAGTGGGAGGCGGCCAGATTTCAGTTCGCACGATTAACGGCGGCATACGCCTGTTCCTGCAAAGGCCAGGTGTCTGAAGGGGCGTACTAACTAAAGCGAGGACAACCACATGAAGAAGTTCCCGTATTCGTTTGCGACTCTCGGGATCATGTTGCTGATGGTTGGTAGCATGCCCATAACACTAAGCGCGCAGTCCTCAACCGAAAGCCCAACCCTAGCCAGCCAAGCCGCCCCAACAACCCCTTCCGTACCCCCCACTGCCTGTCCAGATTTAAAAGATACCCTGGAACAATTGAAGGACTCCACGCGTATTAATGAACAGGAACTGCAGGAAGAGCTTGCCAACCTGCAGGAGAAGATTGCGAAGGAGGTCGAGATGAACGCGCCGCAAATCGCCAAGTTACAAGGTCTCTCGGCCCGCATGGCGGGGAATCAGGGAGAGTGGGGAGCAAGCGCGCGGGAGCTTGCTTCGCGCGCCGCGGATCTTGCGGCACAAGCGCAGGAAAAAGCAGCCGACGTGTGGGGCCAGGAGCCAAGAGTATTTACCTCGACGGACGAAGGCAGCGGCTGGCTGGGAGTGGAAATTGGCGAAGTGAATGCTGAAAAGGCGAAGGACTTGAAGCTTACCGAAGTCCGCGGCGTGGAAGTGGTGGACGTCGAGCCAGACAGTCCAGCGGCTAAAGCCGGTTTAAAAGAACATGATGTGATTACGCGCTACGACGGACAAGCGGTGGAAGGCACCGTTCAATTCCGGCGGCTGGTTCGCGAAACACCAGCGGGAAGAAATATCTCGCTAACAATTTCGCGCAATGGCAGCACACAAGAAATTTCGGTGGAACTGGGTGATCGCAGCGCATTTTACGAAAAGAAGATGAAAGGCAAGATGCGTGATTTCGGCAACGCCTACGTTCTTAGCGATCCAAACTTTGATCTCCACATGGACGCACCAATGGTATTGGGTGACATGGATAGTCGCGGGCCTTCGCTAGGAATCAGTGCGGAAGATCTTTCGGGCCAACTGGGAGATTATTTCGGCGCACCGAATGGAGCCGGCATTCTGGTTCGGGAAGTTCGCTCAGGCACAGCCGCGGAGAAGGCCGGACTCAAAGCCGGAGATGTGATCGTCAAGCTGAACGGCAAGCCGGTGGGTTCGCTCAGCGAGTTGCGTCAGCAACTTCGCGAGAAGGGCGACGAGAAAACCGTCAGCCTGGGAATTCTTCGCAAGGGCTCGGAGATGAGCGTTGCGGTGAATATCGAAAAACCGAAGCCTAGTGAGTCTACACATATGGTTCGCCGCGCGCAGCTTTAACGGTAAACTGAGCATCCACTTGTAACTCCCACCTCAAGGCCCGGGCACGCTCCCGGGCCTTTAGTTTTTTAATTCGCAGAGACGGCTAATCACGCAGAGATGGCAAATGACGAAGCCGCGGAGCTATTCGCGGACTATTTCGGCGTTTGCAGCGGGAGCGACGAGGCGCATCAGTTTGGGGCCGTCGAAAAAGGCGTCAATTTCATTGTCTTCCGTCTTGACACGTAACTCTTCCAGTTGCGCATTCCCGACAGTCTGCTTGCCCAGTGATTCGACGGTGATACTGCCGGGCGTGTTTTCCTGGGGGACGAGGACTGAAAAAGTTTGCGCGCCTTTTTTATCCCAATCATAAATGCGGCCAAGAATGGCATATTGATGGTACAGGTTATTATCGAGAATGATTACGAGGGGAGAGTTGAAAGTGAACTGCTGGTTGTAAGGGCGAGCGCCTTCGAGGTGTAACTCGATATCAGCTTTTGGGCCATTGAACGCAATTACGGCGGAGGCTTTTTTCGGTGCGTCCGTGGACCACTGGTAATGTATGGGCGTGCCGTCCGGCATTATTTCAAGTGTTCCATTGACGTGCGAATTTCCCTGCGGGCTTTGAATTTCCGCTGTGCCCTTAGCCACCCAGTTACTGCCGCTCGGGCTGATTTCGAATTCTTCCTTGCCCACTTGCTGACTATTGACCAGAATGCGCAGCTTCCCTTTGTCGGCCACGATGAGGGAAGCAGCGGGCCGAGAGGGACGAACCACTAGATTTGAGCGTCCAGCATGGGATGGAGCCGTGGAAAGAATGATGACGGCGGCGAACAGCACTGGAGCGACGAAAAATGCCGCGCGCGGCACGGACCAGGAACGCGGAGACATCAATTTTGGATTCATGCGGTCACCTTGGGAAAGATTCCCAGCCCAAGAATCTGTTCGACCACGCGCAAGGGCTCGGTGTTGGCTTCGACTCTAAAATCGGCGAGTTCGTAAGAGGGCAGGCGCTCGTCGTAAAGCTTGCGAAAGCTGGCTTCATCGCGAAAGAGTGGACGATCGGTGATGCGGGCGGCGCGTTTCAAAAGATCCGCAACGGGACAGTGGAGCCAGATGAGCGCGATGTCGGTCCGGCGCAAAAGCGCGACATTCTGCTGTTGCGCGGTAGTTCCGCCGCCCAAAGAAACGATGCGGGACTTTTGCTGTTCGGCTGACTCGCCGAGAATGCGGGCCAGCTGTTCGTGTTCGATGCGCCGGAATTCCGGCTCGCCGAGCTTGGCAAATATATTCGGGATGGATTGGCCAGTATGTTCGATGATGCGCTGATCAAGGTCCACATGCTGCCAACCTACCTGACGCGCGAGAAGCCGCGCGACGGTTGATTTGCCGCTACCCATGAATCCGGTTAGGCACACGAGTCGACGCACGCGTATTTCAGAGATCATGATGCTGGGTACCGGTACTGGGTTTAAGAAATTGCGGAATGGTGCAATCAATCACGTTTAAGGATGTTGATTGTACCATCGAAGGAGGTCAGTTCAACTTTAGCTCGACCGGCGTTGAAAGTGCCGAACAAGCTGTTGCCAAACCTGCTGTAGAAATGTTGCTGATGGCTCTTGGGCGTCAGGCTCGCTTCGTTGATTACTTTTCCCTTTAGCGAAGTGGCGCTCAAGTCGAAGGAATCAGCGGGCGAAAAGCGGACTTCAATCACACCACTGTAATTCTTCAGGCGATAAATACCGTTGGGGAGAAATTCGCCGGAGAACAGAATGTTGCCGGTGGAAGTCTGTGCGTGCACGTGGTAGCTGTGAATGTCGGTGAGGCGAAGGTTGCCGCTGATCGACGAAATTTCGAGCTTTCCCGCGCAACGGGTACACTGAAACGAACCGCCCACGGTTTTGATGGTTACATAGCCTGCGGAATCTTCGAGATCAACGGCAGCGGCGACGGTCTCGACGTTCATGTCGCCCAGGACGTTGGCGACGTTCACTTCTCCGGAATCGTTGTGAATCTGGAGTTCGGCGTCTTCCGGAACGTTAATCTGGTAGTCGGCGCGCATATCGTCGGGCGCGACATTGTCCGATGCCGCGTGGGTGGAAACGTCCACGCGATTGCCCATTTGCTCGGCGTCAACTTCCACGCTGTCGCTCGCGCGATTTGAGATCACCATCACTTCAGCTTTGGTCCAGGCTTTCACCGTGATCAAGCCATTCGGATTGTGAATGGTGACGACCGGATGGGCTTCGACTTTGAAATGCTGTTCCTGGCGGCGAGGCGGTTGCGGGTCGGCGGAAAGGATGCTGCAAAACAAAAGGCCCGGTACAATTACGGCCATCGGCTTCCAACTTGCGGTCCGGGTAAACTGCTTACGAACGAAGTGAGTGGTACTCATCGGTTGTTTTCTCCGCGTTCTGTCATCTGCGCTAGCAGATCCGCCTTCTGCTGATAGGCTTCGTAGAGATAATCCCGCGCCACTTCATTCTGGGGTTCTTCTTGC